>ERZ1026780.913-NODE-913-length-21052-cov-17.371672_pt1 | contig 21052 bp, 8 predicted proteins | sample MGYA00380126_ERZ1026780 | MGnify/ENA primary metagenome ERZ1026780 (study PRJEB33269, sample SAMEA4719762) | human gut metagenome | biome: human-associated habitat; feature: organic feature; material: feces | place: Cameroon | collected 2013-10 ... | reverse complement strand
AATATAAATTCCCCTCTACACAATTTGCAATATTTAAATAAATCATAGTTTCCTACAGAAAAATATCTCCTAAAAACAAATTCAACGCCAAAACATTAAAAAAAACAACGGATTTCCATGCAAATATTGCACAAAAATCCATTGTTTTGCTATTTTTGAAAAATTACTGCTGGAGCAGGTTATTTTTTCTGGGCCATCTGAATAGTTCCGTCTTCAATTGCGTAACCCATTACAGGATTTTTAGTACCATTACCGTAAACAATAGTTGCATCACAGAGAGCGTAAACACCTGTATCAGAAGCCTTTTGTGTTTCACCTGTAGGGAAAACATACATTACACCGGAATTGCTTGCCCAGTCTTTATTTACACCAACACTGACTGTATCATCGATTGAAAGATTTGTATCTGGAACAAGTGAAACATTCCATGCACCAGCATATTTTTCCGTTCCATCAACAATTCCAGCAGACGGCAATGTAGATGAACTTGCATCACTAGCAAATACAGGATAAGCAATCTTTGTGTGAGAAGCATAGTTACTCTTGTATGAGATGTACGGAATCCACGGCTTAGAAGTTGATTCACGACCAACTGTAATCATACAGCGGTCACCTACATCCTGATATGCATCTACGAGCATTGTAACTGGCGTTGCAGAAACACTACTCATATAAGTATAGTAAAGATTTGCACCAGAATTAGAAAGATATGCAAGGTGAATGCCTCCTGCTTCATCTGTTGCCATTGAAACATACTTACCGCCGATAGTACTTATTGTACTAGGGGCTGTCCATGACACAGAATCACTCTTTACGCTAGAGAAAGCCGCACTCTTCATCTTAAGAGCCTGTTCATTTTTGTCGTACCAGACAACAACTGCCGTACCGTCTGTTGGAAGTGCACCGACAGCAACATAAGGAGAAGCTCCTCTATTTGCAATTTTCGTTACATATTTATAAGCATTACCTTGGTCTCCCTCATAAGTACTATCGAGGGAATCTTTTAAATTTTTGTTAGAATCACAAATCTTATTAGCATCATTCTCTGAATGTCTATTTGATGTAAATTTATCCAAATCCTGCAAACCAAGCCCGATAGAATTAGCAGAACTTCCGACAGAACCAACTCGGAACTTAATCATATCAAGTCCGTGGTCATAATAAGCAAGGTATACATAAGAGGTTGAATCACTAACATAAGTTGCCATTTCTGGATTCTGAACACGATTTTCATCTGTATAAACTATAGAATTTTTATAGTAAGATGTATTCTCTATTCGACGACCGTTTGTAACATTAAAATAATTAAAGTTTAATCCATGATAATCACTAGACTCATCGCTTACGCCACGACTGAAGAACTGGAAGTTTGCAGACATACCAGCCTGACCAGAAGTATCTGGACACTGCGCTGCACCATAAGTATAACCGTTCTTATCAAATGCAAATGTATTATGGTTGAATCCACCAAAATTTGTTCCGAAGCGAGTTTGGGAGAACACTTTATTGCCAACAGTTGAAGTTCTATATTCTGTTGTCGGGCTGATAGTTCCACTTGGAACACTATCAATTACATAACAGCCAACGCTAGTTATCATACAATTCCCAGTTTGATTAGTATATTTACCAACTTCTTTCGTAAGCAAGAACTGTAAAGTCGTATCACCAGAAGAAGTAATATCCAAATCAGAACTAGAGAACGAAATATGATAATATGAACCACCTTTATAAGAAACAGCACTTCCCAATGAAATCGGAACTTCAGTCTTATTTTTGTCAGAATTCCCCCAGTGATGAATTGCTATATAATCCAAAGATGAATTCACATATAAATCTACAGAATTATTTGTAACCGTATAACTATTTCCACTCTTCTGTCCCGGCATATTAAAGTAACCAATCGCATTCTTGAAACTAAATCCGATTCGTCCAGAATTTGCACTATCATTTGAAAGGTAAGGACCGACTTTCATGTGAACATAATTTGCAGAACTTCCAATAGGTGAAGCCGCTGTCTTAAAGTTCCATACATCAAGAGATAAATCATCAGTAAGCAAATTATTATTTACACCGTTCGGCTGGCGGTTATAGCAGTTTGCATAATCATTATCACTTGCAGAACCTGAATAAGAACCGATTGCATCATTTTTATTGAGGTTGTTCACCGCAGAAATACCTTCTACAGATACAGAAACAGTTCCAGAACTTACACTTGAATCAACTTTCATCTTATTACCGCTGTCAAGTTTAACCGTTTTTCCATTTATAGTAACGCTTGCATTGCCCTGACCAAGGTTATATCCTTTAATTTCAATTTCTTCACCTTCGTAAACAGGATAAGAACCTACAGAAGAACGGGCATAAACAGAAGGATTATCCAGACTGTAAGAAGAAAGATTTGTTACAATCTCCGTTACATACGGCACAACATCAACCCTGTACATTGCAGGTTTTGCGTTTTCAGTTGTCTGCGCAGTTCCTTCAACACTAGGATTATTATTCCAGTCGGTTGCTGTAATTACAATCTTCTTGTCTTTACCAGCAACGCCTGTAAGTTTCTCAGTGTCTACAACGAGCGTATATTTTGCCTCGTGACCTTTCTGAGAAATTGAAACATCATTTACTTCGAACCGAACAACTGCTTCCTTTACTTTAGCTGGCAAAGAAACTTCCCACTCGCCAGCCTTGTATTCAGCCAACGTAGAAGAATCAAACAGATCTTCAAATCCCATTGAAATAGAGCCAAGTCTTACGTTGTCTGTTACAGTTCCTTCAATCTTGATTTTTCCAGAAACTTTAGGGTCGCTGTCATATTCTCCGGTAGTATCAGATGAAACATATCCAGAAGCATTTTTCCAGTCGTCCTCAAGCTCAATATGTCCCTTGATTCCTCCGTCAATATATACACTATTTTCTGTAGAATTTTTCCAATAGAACGGCGTAATTGTTGGAACAGGCTTTTCAGTTTCGCTGCTCAAAACCGTTACAGGAATTTTCAGCAATGTCCACTGACTGTCTGTTCCTGGTGTGGTTTCTTCTGTTGAATCCCAGAATGTAAAACTCATGAAGTCTTGAAGCTCAGCATCATCAGAATCCAGCACAATTCCGCCTTTTTCAGAAATTAAATCCGCATAGGTTACGCCAGGAGGATTTGTACCTTTGTTTGCAAACTTTGTAGTACTTCCTGTAAGATCAGATTTTGAAACAAGTTTCTTCAAACCTGTTGAAGTCATATAAGAAATATCCCCATTTCCGCCAACAAATTCAGGAAGAATTGCAAGTCCGCCTATAACATTAAAACTTCTAGATTTTAATTCAACCTCACTCTTTAAATTTATACTATTGGAATCCATCGCAGAATAGAAACTGAACTCTCCAAATTCTGCGCCATCTGCAGTGCGATTATTTAAAGTTTCGTTTTTACGGCCAGTTTCAGGAGCAGAATCAGCATCGTAGTCAAACTTGTTGTTTCCGTTTAAATCTGTTGCAAGCATAACCTTTGCAATTCGCGGACGGTTGTTTTCGACTTTTGTTTTTACGTAGCCGTAGTTTGTGTTTCCGGCATTATCAATTGCGACTACATGAATTGTAATCGGACCATCTGGAATTTTTGTCGAAACAATGCTTGCAGTCCAATTATAGCTTGAACCAGTTTGTGTTATTGTTTCAACCATTCCGTCGCCATCATCGTTTTCTACGACAACATCACCGTTCTCCTCTCCACCAACATCCTTTGGCGTTTCCACAATCTGATGGTCAATAACCTGACCAAAAATCAGCTCAGCAGTTTTAAATTTATTTGAAACCGATTTTGAAAGAGTTATTATTCCATTTGTTTTGTCAAAATTCGTTATCAAGCAGTAAGTTCCAGCAATACGAATAAGTCCACCTTTTTGAATAAATACAGCTGTTGAAGTTTCTGCAAAAGTTGAAGATTTTATAGAATCTTCACTCGGTCGCTCTACATCAACTTTCTGAATTGCAAACCCTTCTTCACAAATATAAGGCTTTCCGTCCGAATACGATTCTGATTCACTAGAAGCAAGCGAAAGTTTTGTGTTGCTATCCATAGGGTTGTAGATTCGTTTTCCATCAGATGAACCATTCCGTTCAAAAGTTGCAACAATATAGGCAAGTCCACTTCCTGATTCACTTACAATATCTCCAAATGTAAAGAAATTGTTGCTATTCACAACTGTTGAATTTCCTGAATTTGTTCCAAGATTTTTGCCCAAAGATTTTAGACGCAATTTATCACCAATGTCCTCCGACAAACTGCCGCCTGTTGTGAACATACCAGGTTTTGTTGAATCAATATTTATTATGATAGTCTGAGAAGTTTCCCCTGTATTATCATCTTTTGCCTTTATAGAATAATAAATCTGTCCGCTACTGTCAGTTTTCAAAGGAATACAGAGATTATATTCTGATGTTTTATTATTACTGATGTCAGAAATTCCCAAATCTATGCTAGGTAAAGATGAAGATGTCTGCAACTTATTAAAAATCACATCCTTTACTTGCATATTATCAGAAATTTTTCCAACAAGATAGAAAGTTCCATTTGCCTTTTCCATTTTATGGCTTACATACATTCCAGAAATATACTCGCGTTCCGTAATAGGTGTCAAATTTGACACGTTAGAAGAATCAGCCGTTACCTCAGTTCCAAACTGAACAACTTTTAAATCCTTTATGACAGGAGCATTATTATCTATATTAACTTTTATAGGATTTGACCAGCCACGAGTTTTATCTTCAAAATCATAAGAGCGAACCCGAAAGCGTAAATACATTTTACCATCAGCAGAAGCTATAATATTGTCTGTATTAATTGCACGTTTCCAACTGTTTGTTCCGTTTGCGGTAATCCACCAGTCGCTAGCATTTCCTCCAATATAGAGTTTTGCATCCGTTCCCACCCAATTTCCTGTATCAGAATTTATTAAATCAAAATCTTCTGAATCAAAGTTTCCATCGCCATTTGCATCAATTTGAATTTGAACACATTTAACCGATACGTCATCACTTGCGCCACCATAAATTGTTACAAGTCCACTTGTAGTACTTTCCTCTTCTGGAGAATTTACCCAAACTCTAGGTTTTCCTCCGTCTGGGTCTGCAAGAACGTAAAGTTCTTTTTCATTATCAGAATTAGAGTCTTTATAAGTTGTTCGTATTCCTATATTTCCGCAAGAATCAGTCACTCTAAAATAAATTGGAACTTTCCACATATTCTCTGTATCAGAACCATATTTTTCCACCGCATAAATGCTCTGATTATCACCATGAACATAATAAAGAATACTGTCTGGACTTTCTGCAGCTCCGCTCGCAAACTGAATTTCCCAGGAACCAGAATTACCAACCTCTTTCCAGCCTGTACTAATATTTCCTGTTGTTTTTAAAAGTTCAACCTGATCAATTGTTGGAATCAAATATTCAACCTTGCTTATTAAAGAAGCGTTATCCTGTGCAATTCCTTTTATTGTAACCGCACCTGTAATTGCGTCACTTATCGATGCTGTAGGAGAAACAATTTTTATTGTCGGAGCTTCTGTATCAATTGTAATTTGTTCAATACCTTTGCCTTCCAGTCCAGCTTTATCTTTTGCAGTAACTGCAATCTGAGCACTTCCATTTGCTGCTATATCTTTTATTGAAATTCCATCAAATGTGTAAGTATAACCAATTACATTGCCCTCTTCATTTTTAATAGAAGTTACTGTTGCATTTGCCGTTCTTGATATACCAGCAATTTCCAGAACAATCGGATATTCAGAATTCAATCCCACAGCCTCTGTAACAACAGCCTTTATGTAAACTGATTCATTTGGTCCAAACAAGCTGCTAGCATTTTCAAAACCTGCATCATGTGCATAAGAAACTTTTACTGCCGGAGGAGTTTTATCATAAGTTAATTTTATAGATTGTGGTGCAGGCTGTGTTTTTGTACCAACTTTAAGGATTGGTCTATTATATGCCGAATTGTTTCTTGTATCAAAAACAGTTCCAGCATTGTCTATTGCACAGAATTCAAAAGAATTTCCACCTTCCTTTTCAAGAGTAATTTTCCAATCTCCAGTAGTCGTTGCAACATCAATTTTTTTCCAACCATTAGCATTGCCTTCTGACGGTAATTTTTCACTATCATAATTTGAACTATCAATATACCAAAGACCTTTTACATCACCGTCATCATCACTTACAAAACCTTTAAAGCTACTTCTGCTTATAACAGAGCCTTCAAAATCAGTAATATCACTAAATGTAATAATAGGAAGATCTGAAATCTGATTAATATAAAAACATCCTGAAGTTGTTTCAGTTTCCATAAAATTTGAATTACCAGCTTTATCTGTGAAAACAACTTGGAACGGAATCAAAGTATCTGGCTTCAAATCATAAAGAACACTATCTGGAGCTTTTGGATTTGTGTCAAACGTCAAAGACCACGACTGCGCTTCTAGTTTTGTTTCTATAGATGTAATCAATTGCCATTTTTCTTTGTAGGCATACAGAATAGGAGTAGCATTTTCTGGCAAATTTAATTCATTTACAATTCCACTAAAAGTAACAACTTTATTAAGAGGATTTTTCCCAGTACTTTCCTTTGTGTGGGAAGTTATTTTTACAACCGGACTTGTATTATCAACTGTAAATAAATTATCAGTTTCAAAAATTCCAGAAACATTTCCAGCAACGTCAGTAACTCTTGCGTAAATTTTATATTCCCCATCGTTTAAGTCCGAAAGAAGAATAGAAATTGTTTTTGGAACTTCAGCAGTTCCATATTCTTTAGAACCAACCTCGAAATCCGCAGCTTCGGTTTCAGAAGGAATAACTTTATATGTTTTAGAATTAGTAAACTTGTTATTTGTGCAGAATTCAATTTTTGAAAGACCACTTGTTGCATCAGCAAACGCATAGGAAACTTCAACAGAACCTGTATTTTTCTTATAAAGACCAGAGGCTATATCAAGCTTGTTTTTTTCAGGAGCCATTGTATCAACTTTATAGCCAATATCTGTCGAGTTTTTATTTCCTACATTATCTTCTACCGAAAAAATTACCTGAGTTCCTGAAGTCTCATTCAACTGTATCGTAGTTGAATATTTATAAAAATTCTTATTTGGGGCATTTTCATTACCTTTATTATCACACGCCTTTCCACGGGCAAGCTCTCCAGAAATTTTACCTTCACCAACTCCATAAGAATAAGTTACTCCATTGATTCCACTTGCCATTGAACCATCTGCAGAACCTTTTGGATCTGCGACAACAACGGAAAGTTTTACAGAAGAGGAAGTTTTCCATTCATATTTTTCAGTTTCATCCTTACTTATGGATGGTTTTTCTCCATCACCCTTAAGAACCAACTCAACCGCAGCCGAAGCTCCAGACATATCTGTAACTTTATAATAATAATGCTGAACACCATCTTTTATATCTGAGGCAGCTATTGTATCTTTCCAAACGATTTTTCCAGTTTCTTCTTTTGCCGTTATTTTTACTAAATTTGTTTCCGTTTCTGTAAGTTTATATTTTGCAACGGCTTCTCCAACTATTTCCCAAGTTTCTTCATTATCAACACTCTTTTTTTGCATTGCATAGCGTTCTATATTTGTAAGTTTATCCAAACTAGAAAGACTTACTGTACCAGAGATTATTGTATCCACAGATGCTTTTACTAAACTTTCATTGTTAGAAATCACAAATTTATTTTCTTCTTTATTTTCTGCATTTGTCAGCGAAATACTAATATTTCCTTCGCTCACAAGAATATAGTTTTCTGCTGTTGTTATATTATTCGTGTCAGAAACAGATTTATAGCCAATATCCTGAACTTCCAACTTAATAATATATTTCCCAGCCTTCTGCGGAAGTTTATACGCCAACGCATACGATGTGCTTCCGCCGGAAACTTTATATTCAACAGGGTTTGCCGCCGACTCTTTTGCATCTTCTGAATCCGGCTGCGCCTGAAGCTGAGCGTCCGCGACAGAAACCGCGCCTTCCGAGCCAATCTGCTTTTTATTTTCATCAAAAACAGTAACCCTTACCAGGCTAAGTCCATCATCATCGGTTATTGTAAAGTTCGCGGAATTATTGTTTTCTATGCCGAACACGTTCTGACCGTTCGTAACATTCGCCCATCCAGAACCGCCCAGCTCTTCCGCAGATTTTCCGTTCGTGAATTTTATTTCCGGCATGTCGGTTTTCTGGCTTACCCAGACATCGGTTTTTGAACTCACCGCCGTATTTTCAGCCGAATCTTCCGCCTCCACCTTGAATGTCAAGAAGTTTTCGTCTTTATATTTCGTTGTGTCAATCTCTTTTTCAATTGTAGAAGAATTTCCTTCAAACAGCGTTTCGGACTTTGTTCCGTCTGTAACCGTAACTTTTACATTCTTTAGGTTCGTGTCAGTCACAACGGTTGAAAACTTTATTTTTCCATTAACAATATATTTTGAAACTGTTCCATCCGCAGCCGTTTCTTTTTTAGCAACTGGAGTTATGTCGTTTATTTTTATTTCCGGAACTTTTCTGTCAACCGTAAACGACCTTGTATCTTTTGACACAAGACCTGTAGTATCTTTTCCGGTAACTGTAACCGTATATTTAAAGCGCTTGCCGTCCTCCGGCTCGAAAGCCGCATAGCCGTTTTCATAAGAAAGAGTGCCCTTTAAAATATCCTGGACTTCCCACGACGCAGAAAGTCTTTTTGAATCTAAACTAAAATTATCAGATGAAACCTCTCCGGTTATTGTTCCAACCGTTTTTGAAGCGATTTCGTCAAACACAACAACCGAATAAGCCACACCGGCAAGTTCCGTTTCTTCAGACTTTAATGTTCCTGAAAGTTCTATTTTTGAAACGGAATTTTTCATAACGCCGTCTGCAAATCCTGTAATTGAAACCGCAGGCGGAGTTCCGGCAGACTCGCCGACAAATCCGTAATAATACGAAGTCATAAGCTTTACGCCATCTTCATCTTCGCCGGTCGCCGCAAGAAGATAATACTTGCCCTTTGTAATAAAGGAAGGAAGCTCTATTGATTCCGAGAATGTCTCGGCAGTGCTTGCCCCGCTGGAAGAATAATCCTTTAAAATCTGCGCTTTTGCAAAACCGGCCACAAGCTCTTCTGAAGGCTCTGTGCCACCGTTCGCGGCTTTTGCAGATTCCTTTGCGGTTTTTATTGATCTTTCATAAAAAAGGTCCGGGTCTGAATATATTTCCTCCAGCTTTTCCGCAGTGCAGAAACCATTTTCATAAGGTCCGAACAGATAGATTTTAAGCGTAGTTGGTTTTACATACGCGCCGTCCAGCCCGGCCTGCGCCTTGAACGTTAAAGAATTCTGTTTTGCGGCTTTATGTCCGCCCAGATTTGCAATTGATTCCGCAGAAGAATCAAATGAAAATCCCATAACCGTATACGTCGGGTTTGCGTTTTTATTCAACGAGAACGCAAGCGGAGTTTTTGAAGTTTCGGTTTTTCTTTCGCCTAGAATTTTCAGAATTTCTTTTTTTGCCTCATCATCCAAAGAAGCCTGCGTTGTCGCAGCCGTTCTTTCTTCCGAAGATGCAGAAACCGCGGTGTTTTTGTATGTTCCGTTTAAAAGCCTCATAAAATCCGCGGCAGAAAGTCCGTACTTTGATTTCTTTCCCATAAGGGTTTCGTAAACAGAATCATTTAAATAAAGTCCGCCGTTTGTAGAATTTCCAACAGAAGAAGGCTGATTTTTTGTGTAATCCTGCCATACTCCGGCAGAATCTTTTAATGTAACAGAAGCAAAAAAGTTCTGATTTCCGCCGCCGACAGCATCGTAAATTTTCAGATAATTGTTATGCAGCTCGTCCGCGGCCGCCTCCCCGGAATCCACAGCAAGATTATAGCGGGCCAGGGTAACGTTAATTCCATCGGTCTTATCAACATTTTTTTCTGAAATAACCGCTTTCGGCTCGCCTTCCATAGCCGAATTGTCGTAAACAGCAAGCGAAAGCTCATAAATATCATGGTCATCCGCCGCCGCGCCGACAATCTTTAAAATTGAACCGAACGCAGAAGGTTTTTCCGCCTTGATTGTTCCCGGATTTTTAATAACGAATACCGGAGGAGTATTGTCAACTTCAATTGTTCTGTAAGCCGGAGCAGACTTCTGGTTTGAAGTATCCTTTGTAATCACACAGAACGTATAAGTTCCGTCTTTAAGCTTGTAATTTTCAGCAGAGTCTTTTTCATTTATCTTTACAGCCCATGTACCGTCTTTTTCCGGTGTAAAAGTTCCCAAATCCGTTATTTCGTTTGTAGAAATGTTTTCCGCGGAAACAGAAACCGAGGCAACGCCTTTATCATCGGAAGCAGTTCCAGCCAGATAAAACCAGTCGCGAACAGGACTTGAAGCCGGCGGATAAGTTATTTCAATCTTTGGAACTTCTGTATCAACAGACTCGCCCAATCCAACCGAGCAGGCAAAAAAAAGCATAAAAATTGCGCTAGTAATAGAAGATAAAAGCAAAAAATTTAAAATTTTCTTAAACATATAATCACTCCGTAACTTTTTATATTTTCGATTAATCGATGGAAGAAAAATTCTAAAACTATATTATATTTTCGACCCATTTTTGAATAAAGTAAAGTTTTTTCCGCAAGAATGAAAAAAAATGAATATCACAAATTTTTATAAATTGAACAACAAACGCTCCCGCGGATTTCCAATTTGCTACAGACGGATTGAGCTCGCGCTGCGCTTGTATTTATTTGGGTGCTTCGCACTTTAATCGTTTTAATCGCTCAAAGTCTTCGCAAATTGTAAATCCGCTTGCGCTTTTATTCATTTGGTAAAAAATGGTGTTCATTTTTTTGTCAACAAGCACTTTTTTATCATTCTTGCACAAAACGCAATAATAACTTGAAATTATTTCAGTTTACGCAACACTATTTTAACTTTAGAATAAAAGCATAAAAAGCGTTAGCGCTGGAAGGGGCAAGCCGAAGGCTTGTTGCGGAACGGAACAGGACGAAGTGCTGTGAAGTGAAGCAATGAAACCCCGGACATAGCGACCAAAAATTGAGCGGCGCGAGATTTTTGGGAACGCCCAAAAAAGAAAAAATATTTTTAGAGGTATAAAATGGGCAACAATTATTTTAATTCTATTCCATGGCGAGAAGCCAGACTTCAGCTTGGACATTGCCGCTCTATGAGCAAGGACGAATTTGCGGACGGCGTAAAGGCTTTAAAGGGCTTGAAAATCGTTATCGTCGGTTGCGGCGCACAGGGATTGAACCAGGGACTGTGCCTTCGCGACAGCGGGCTTGATGTATCTTATGCTTTGCGCGAATCTGCAATCACAGAAAAACGCCAGTCTTGGAAAAATGCTACAGAAAACGGATTTAAAGTCGGCACTTACAACGAGATGATTCCTACCGCTGACCTTGTTGGAAACCTTACTCCAGACAAGCAGCACACTCCTGTAATCACAGAAGTAATGAAAAGAATGAAAAAAGGCTCTGCATTGTGGTATTCACACGGCTTCAATATGATTGAAGAAGGAATGCAGATTCGTAAAGATATTACTGTAATCATGTGCGCTCCAAAAGGTCCAGGAACGGAAGTTTACCACGAATTCCAGCGCGGATTCGGTGTTCCAGACCTTATCGCCGTTCACCCGGAAAACGACCCTGAAGGAAAAGGCTGGGCAATGGCAAAGGCACTTGCAGTCGGCATGGGCGGAAGCAAGGCCGGTGTTCTTGAATCCAGCTTTGTTGCGGAAGTAAAATCTGACCTTATGGGCGAGCAGACAATCCTGTGCGGAATGCTACAGGCTGGAACAATCTGCTGCTACAACAAGATGGTTTCAGACGGAATGGATCCTGAATATGTCACAAAACTTTTGATGCACGGCTGGAACGTAATCTCTGAGGCATTAAAGTTCGGCGGAATTACAGGAATGATGGACCGGCTTTCAAACCCGGCGAAAATCAAGGCCAACGAGCTTTCTAAAGAAATCAAGACATTGCTCACACCGCTTTACCAGAAGCACATGGACGACATCATTTCTGGAAAATTCTCTTCAACAATGATGAAGGACTGGGCGAACAAAGACCACGACCTTCTTACATGGCGCGAAGAAACAGGAAAACTTCCGTTTGAAAGCCAGAAAGAAAGTTCTGTTGAAATAAGCGAACAGGAATATTTTGACAAGGGTATTCTGATGGTAGCAATGATTAAAGCCGGATGCGAGCTTGCATTTGAAACAATGGTTGACGCAGGAATCAAGGAAGAAAGCGCATACTACGAATCTCTTCACGAAGTTCCGCTCATCGCAAACCTTATTGACAGAAAACGTTTGTACGAAATGAACCGCGTAATTTCCGACACAGCAGAATACGGCTGCTACCTGTTCTCAAACGTAGCTACTCCAATGATGGAAAAAGACCTTATGCCGAAAATAACCACAGAAGTCATCGGAAAAGGTCTTAACGTAAAGGACAACGGCGTAAACAACGCTGAGCTGGTTGCCGTAAACGCAGAAATCCGCAACCACCCGATTGAAGTGGTCGGCCGCAAACTGCGCGCTTACATGACCGCAATGAAACCATTGATTTAACCAAAGATTAAATTATTGTAACAACAAAGAGGCTTTGTGATTTTTTCACAGAGCCTTTTTTTTACTTTTTTTGCGCCCAGCAACTTTCCTCTCTATCACAAACTATTTTTTTTCTTTACACTAAATTTGCCGTTTGCTACCGAAAGCGGCAAAATAAAAAAGTATTAACAATACGAGGAGAAACAAGTGAAAAAATCAATTTTTGCAATTGCGCTCGCAATGCTATGTTCAAGCTTAATTTTTACAGGCTGCGCATCAGTTCCTGAACCAAAAACAGCGGAAGACAATCTTTTGTACGGAAATGTCTATTTTAATTTTTCATGTATTCCAAACAACTACGGAATTCCAACTTCCAGCACAAAAAAAGACGGAATTGAAGTAAATTTCCAGAACATAAAAACAAAACGCATAATAAAAATGGTTACAAACCACAAAGGCGAATTCATACGAAAAAATATTCCGGACGGAACATACATAATCCACAGCCTGAAAGCAAAAGTGAACTACGGAAACGGTTACGAAGCAGAATATGAAGCAAAATTTGACAAAAACAAGACAACGAACTTCCATTTTATTTCCCTGGCAAATTCTGTAATGAACATGGGCGTTATCAATCTTGATATTTCTATAACCGACATCAATTATTATTCATGGCGCGTTGAATGGGACAAAGATTTTTCAGAAGCGTACTACAAGTTTACATCAGAACACGGAGATTCCAGCTGGCTGAACAAAACCTGGTACACAAGAACTGAAACTATTGAATAATTCCTAAAGTTCATAGTTGAATCTGCTGAAATTCAGCTATGAACCAACTCACACAACAGTTTTTCCTCATTTTTTTTCAAGAGAATACTCTGATTTTGAATTGCGCTCATCAAGACGGTCTTTTTATGTTCAAAACAACCGGGGCGTTGCGGGGTGTCCCCGCAGAATGGGGTATGGCGAAAACCGGCATGGTTGAGCCTAGGGGAAAGGCTTTTCCCCTCATCATTTTTTTTAACCCTTTATCTAAAACTATGATATAATGGATATATTCTGTCAAAACGTTTTCTTGTTTTTTCAGGCAGTGAGTTTGCTTACGCTGTTTTTTAGAACATTTTACAAGCCGTATTTTTTAATTTTTCAAGGAGATTCCGATGGCTGAAAATTCCTCAGAATTCAAACCCTATATTCCGGCTGACAAAATTACTCCGGAATTTACAATTACATCAATTCTAACCGGTATTATACTTGCGATTGTTTTTGGCGCCGCTAACGCTTATTTAGGCTTGCGCGTTGGAATGACAATTTCCGCTTCTATTCCGGCCGCGGTTATCGCAATGGGCATTACGCGAATCATTTTTAAGAAAAATTCTATTCTTGAAAGCAATATGGTTCAAACAATCGGTTCTGCCGGTGAATCTGTTGCCGCCGGCGCAATTTTTACAATGCCTGCCCTATTCCTTTGGGCAAAAGAAGGTTTAATAGAGCAGCCAAGCATTCTTACAATCTCGCTGATTACACTTTGCGGCGCTATTCTGGGAGTTCTTTTTATGATTCCGCTCCGCAATTCAATTATTGTCCAGGAACACGGAACTCTGCCATACCCGGAAGCGCAGGCCTGCGCCGAGGTTCTTCTTGCAGGAGAAAAGAAAGGCTCTACCGCAAAAACTGTGTTCTCTGGAATGGGAATCGCCGCTTTATTCAAATTCATTGTTGACGGACTGAAAGCCGCCATGGGCGCAATCACTGTTCCATTAAAATCTTTTAAAACTGAATTTTCCGCAGAAATTTATCCTGCCGTACTTGGTGTAGGCTATATCTGCGGATTCAAAATTTCTTCCTTTCTTTTCGCCGGCGGTTTGCTCGCCTGGTTTGTGATGATACCTTTAATCGTCGCTTTTGGCGGAAACACTGTTTTGTTCCCGAGCACTATCAGCGTAGCTGAGCTTTATGCCGCAGGCGGTGCTGGCGCTATCTGGTCGCAATATGTACGCTATATCGGCGCAGGCGCTCTGGCCGCCGCAGGAATCATCAGCCTTGTAAAATCACTTCCTTTAATCTGCAAAACATTTGCAAGCGCAATCAAAGGTCTAAAAGGCACGGATTCTTCTGGCAGCAACGAAAGGACATCGCATGAAATAAACATAAAAGCCGTAATTATCGGTATTTTTATAACTGCAATGGCAATATGGCTTCTTCCACCGCTTCAGGCTGGAATAGTCAGCGCGATTTTGATTGTTGTGTTCGGATTTTTCTTTGCAACCGTTTCTTCAAAAATGGTAGGTCTTGTAGGCTCTTCAAACAATCCGGTTTCCGGCATGGCTATCGCAACTCTTTTGATTTCAACAATCCTTCTTAAAATCTCCGGCGACACCGGCGCGCACGGAATGGTAAGCGCAATTACAATAGGTTCAATTATATGCGTAATCGCCGCTATTGCCGGAGACACCTCGCAGGACTTGAAGACCGGCTACCTTCTTGGAGCTACCCCAAAAAAGCAGCAGATCGGCGAATTGATTGGCGCTGTAATTTCCGCATTGACAATCGGCGGAATTTTAATCCTTCTGAATTCCGCATGGGGCTTTGGTTCAAAAAATCTTGCCGCGCCACAGGCTACGCTGATGAAACTTGTAACTGAAGGAGTCATGCAGGGCAATCTTCCATGGAGCTATGTATTTATAGGCGCTATGTGCACTGTTGTATTTGAACTGCTCGGATTGCCATCTCTTGCCGTAGCAATCGGCATCTACCTTCCGATTGAACTGACCGCAACAATTATGATTGGCGGATTCTTGCGAAAACTTATGGACAGAAAAAACAAGGCAAGCGCATGCGAAAATTCAAAGGGCGTATTATTCTGCTCAGGGCTGATTGCCGGAGAAGGATTAATGGGCGTTCTTCTTGCAATCCTTACAGTTACAAAAATAACTGATAAAATCTCTGTAGGCGCTAAGCTTCCTGAAGGCTTAAGACTTGCCGGCTCTATTATTATACTGGCGGCGCTTATCGCATTAATCGTTTATAACAACCGTCCTGCAAAAGATGAAGAAGAATAAAAAACAAAGTCCGAATCTTTTGGATTTAATTCCCTGTTGCTCTAAAAAACACAGATACGAAGTCGACGGGGAAGGAAAAGTTACAGTTTTTGTGGAAAACAAGGGATTTTTTAATTTCGTGGCACAAAAACTGTTAAAAAAACCAAGATTTTCTCAAATTCATCTGGAAGAGCTCGGAAGCTTTATCTGGCAAAATATTGATGGAAAAAAGAATGTTAAGGAAATAGCTGATTTACTTCACGAAAAGTTCGGGGAAAAGGCTGAACCGCTCTATCCCCGAATTTCAGTGTACATAAAAATCCTTCAAAACTACGGATTTATTGAATGATTTTCTCTCGAAATTCACGGCAAAATCTGTTAAAGTTTTCTTATGAATCAAGTCACAATAACAGTTTTGCCTGAGCAGGAATCAGATTCAGCGCATATCCAGAAACTGATAAAAAATGAGCTTTCAAAAAAAAATCTTCCTTCTGATTTTTCAAAATTCAATCTGGAAAAAAAATCAATTGATGCGCGCCACGGCCAGCTGAAATTCCATCTGCGATACTCAATTTTTTACAAGGATGAGGAAAATTCCGCCGCGGCATCCTCGCTCCTTCCAAAATGGCAAAAAGTTTCCGGGTCAAAGGCAGTTGTAATCGTAGGCTCTGGTCCGGCAGGCCTTTTTGGAGCATTAAAACTTCTTGAAAGCGGCGTAAAACCTGTAATAATCGAACGCGGCGAAGAAACTTTTGAACGAAAAAAAACAATCGCAAAAATCAGCACAAAAGAGTTTGTAAATCCGGATTCAAACTATTGCTTCGGGGAAGGCGGCGCTGGAACTTTTTCTGACGGAAAACTCTACACAAGAAGCAACAAGCGCGGTGACATTTCCAAAATCCTAAGAATTTTCAATTATTTCGGCGCAGATGAAAAAATCCTTACAGACGCACATCCGCACATCGGAACAGACAAGCTGCCGGGCGTTGTAAACAAAATGAAGGATTTTATAATCGCCCATGGCGGAGAAATTCATTTTAACTGCAAATGCACTGACTTTATCTGTGAAAATAACAAAATCATGGGAATAAAAACCGTAAACGTAAAGACAAACGAAGAAAAAATATTTTCGGGCAGCGCAGTTCTTCTTGCAACCGGACATTCTGCAACTGACATCTACGAAATAACTGCGAAGCACGCGCCGGAATCACTGGAAGCAAAAACCTTTGCAATCGGAGCGCGGGTTGAACATCCCAGAGACTTGATTGACAGGATTCAATACCACGGAAAAACCGAAGGAATGGGAGCGGCCGAATACCGGCTTACAACGCAAGTTCAGGACAGAGGCGTATATTCATTCTGTATGTGTCCAGGAGGATTTGTTGTTCCTTCAAGCTCCGGACCGGACGAAATCGTTGTGAACGGCATGAGCGCCGCCGGCAGAAATTCCCGCTGGTCCAACGCCGCTTTTGTTGTGGAAACACGGCCGGAAGACATACCGGAAACTTTTATTGAGCAGGCAAAATCCTGTGGCTGCAAAGCGCTCGCCGGACTTTTATACAGAACGTGGCTCGAAAAAGAAGCAAAACGGCACGGAAAGGGGCAAGCCGCGCCGGCTCAGAAACTTACAGATTTTATCGCAAAAAAAGACTCAAAGGACTTTCCACAGACAAGCTACACACCGGGCATAACCGCATCCAGAATTGACCAGTGGCTTCCAAAAGCAATATCCGAAAGACTTACGGAAGCGTTCAAAATATTTGGTAAAAACATGAAAGGCTTTTTAAGCAAGGACGCAATAATAATTGCAATTGAAACAAGAACCAGCACGCCGGTACGAATCAGAAGAAACAAAGAAACTTGTGAATGTATCTCGCTCCAGGGACTTTTTCCAGCCGGCGAAGGGGCCGGATACGCAGGAGGAATTGTTTCCTCTGCCCTTGACGGAGAAAATGTCTGCGCCGCTATTCTGAAAAAACTGCTGTAAGAAAGCGGCTGAACACAGATTTTACAGAAAGCTCATCCTAGCGAAGCCAGCTGTTCCCATCTTTCGTATTTATTCTCCAAAAGTCCGTTTACTTCCGCATACTCGCGGTTTATCGCCTCAAAATCCACTTTTTCACCGGAAGACATTTTTTCTTCCAGTTCAGATTTTTTTTCTTCCAGCACTAAAATTTCCTGCTCAATCGCCTCAAACTCTTTCTGCTCCTTAAAAGAGCGTTTCCGCTTTTCCACAGCAGCAGACTCCGCAGAGTTTTTTTCAGAATCCGCAGCCTTCGCCCTTTCCTGTTTTTCCGAAAGTTCCTGTTCCCTAAGTTTTTCTTCCCTAAACTGAATATATTCCGAGCACTTACCAACAAAACCGCTGATATTGCCGTCATCTTCAAGAATAAAAAGCGAATCGCATACCTTGTCCATAAAATAGCGGTCATGGCTCACAACAAGCAGACATCCCTGATAGCTTTCTAAAAACTGCTCAAGAACATTCATGGTAAAGATGTCAAAATCATTCGTAGGCTCATCCAGAATCAAAAAATTCGGATTTTCCATCAGCAGGCGTATAAGAAAAAGCCGTTTACGCTCGCCGCCGCTAAGATTTTCAACCGCAGCGCCCTGAATTTTTCCTTCAAAACCAAATTCAGAAAGAAATTGTCCGGCGCTCAGGGTTTTTCCATCATTTCTAGTTATAAACTCAGCAGATTCCTTTAGATATTCCAGAACAGAAATTTTTGTATCCTTAAAAACCGGATTCTGGTTGTAATATCCAAAAAAAGTGTTTTCACCAACAACAACAGTTCCAGAATCCGGCTGCAGATTTCCTGTAACAATATTCAAAAAAGTTGATTTTCCAGAACCATTGTCTCCAAAAATACCAATCCGCTGGCCCTTAGTAAAAACATAGGAAAAATCAGAAATAACAGGCACAATTTTTTCCGCTTCCGCAGAAACATAGCCTTTCGGAAATTTTTTGCTTACTGAATGAAGCTCCAAAACCTTTCCGCCCAGACGCCGACCCTGAACTTCAAAAGAAAATCCCTTGTCAGCCTGAAACTTTTCCCGATTAATAAGCTGCATATCACGCTGAATTCTTGCCTTCGCCTTTGTTCCCCGCGCGCAAGGTCCGCGCCGCAGCCAGTCGCGCTCAAAACGCAAGACAGCCTCAATTCTTCTGTCCGTATTCTGCTCAATCTCAGCCTCAATTTCCTTTTTATCAAGGTAATCCGAATAATTCCCCTGATAAAGTTTTATCCGATGCCTGAAAAGCTCAAAAATATTGTTGCAGACCGCATCCAGAAAATAGCGGTCATGAGTAACCATCAAGACCGTCCTGTCCGTATTGCAAAGATAATTCTGCAGCCAGGTAATAGTCTTTATATCAAGATGGTTCGTTGGCTCATCCAAAAGCAAAAGTTTAGTGTCCTCCACCAAAACCTGAGCCAACGCAACCTTTTTAAGCATTCCCCCGGAAAGAGTTCCCATTTTTCGGGTCATATCTGTAATTCCCAGCGTAGAAAGAATAGAACTTACCTGCGCCTCATAGTTCCACAAGTCCTTCTGCTCCATCAGAACATTCAGCTCATCAAACGATTTTTGAACAGCACCATTTCCGCCGTCACTTCCAAGCCGGCCGCAAACTTCCAGATACCTTTGGATAATTTTCAGTTTTTCAGAACCACCCTTAAAAATATGCTCACGGATTGTATCATTTTCCAAAAAACGCGGATTCTGCGGCAAAAAAGAAATACCGGCCGATTTATTAATAACAACATTTCCCTCATCCGGCTGAAAGACACCTGCAATTGTATTCAATAAAGTCGATTTTCCAGTTCCATTGCGACCGATTAAAGCGGCCTTATCCCCTTCGTTCAACCCAAAAGTCACACCAGAAAACAAAGGCTCTTCACGCCCGATTTTTTTCAAATTATTAACCGAAAGAATATTCATAAAAAGATTATACCAAAACTCGCAAACAAAAAAAATGGGAAAGATTGAGCCGCAAAAGATCAGGCGCAAAAAAAAACAACCCCCGACGCAAGCACTACCAAGCACCGGAGGCTGTGGCCTCAACAACAAACAACGGAATGTCCGGTATGCCGGAAAAATCAGTCCGCAAAAAGAGGAGTAGAAAGGTATCTGTCGCCAGTATCCGGGAAAAGAACAACAATCTGCTTGCCGTCATTTTCAGGCCGCTTTGCAATTTCTACAGCCGCCCACAGAGCCGCTCCAGAAGAAATGCCAACCAGAACACCCTCTTTTCGGCCGACCAGTTTGCCGTATGCAAAAGCATCCTCGTTTGCAACGCGGACAACTTCATCATAAACATTTTTATCCAGAACATCAGGAACAAATCCAGCGCCAATTCCCTGAATTTTATGCGGTCCGGCAACACCTGTAGAAAGGACAGGCGAGGATGCCGGCTCAACAGCAGCAATCTTTACGCCAGATTTTTTTTCCTTAAGAAATTTTCCAACACCAGTAACAGTTCCACCTGTACCAACTCCGGCAACAAACCAGTCGACCTTTCCATCTGTATCTTCCCAAATCTCAGGACCAGTGGAATCATAATGAGCCTTAGGATTCGCCGGATTCACAAACTGTCCGGGAATAAAACTGCCGGGTGTGGCCGCATGAATTTCTTCCGCCTTTGCAATAGCACCCTTCATTCCTTTAGAGCCGTCTGTAAGCACAATTTCCGCACCGTAAGCCTTAATAATCTGCCTGCGTTCAACCGACATAGTTTCAGGCATTACAATAATCACCTTGTACCCGCGCGCAACGCCGACAGACGCCAGACCAATTCCAGTATTTCCAGAAGTAGGCTCAATTATCGTGGCGCCAGCTTTAATTTTTCCAGATTTTTCCGCCTCATCCAGCATAGCCTTCGCGACCCTGTCCTTGACACTGCCAGCCGGATTAAAATATTCAAGTTTTGCAAAAATTTTAGCCTTAAGACCAAATTCCTTTTCAATATGAGAAAGCTCCAAAAGCGGAGTATGACCAATCAGCAAGTCTGCCGAAGAATAAATATTAGACATAAATAACTCCTTTTTCCTACTATTTCTATAGGTTTATATAATATATAACACTAATCAGCATTTATGTCAAACAAAAAACACTTTTTTTTCTGATTTCTCTTCCGGGCGCTAAGATTCCATCACGCGGCACGCAAAAGCCGCATCCCTAATTCCATCTGAAAACTGCGCTTCCAGGGCCCGCTCACGCTCGGTGCCGCGCCGCCGCGCGGCCCTTTCCGGCCTTGCCGGAAACCCTTCCACCGCAGCGCAGGACTCTTCCCTGGAACGCGTCGTTAAAAAAAACAAGGGAACACCCGTAAAAAGGCGTTCCCCATCAAAATAAAAAGATAAAAAAAAAAGCCCGGCGGCTGCCTACTTTCCCACCCCTAGAGGCAGTATCATCGG
>ERZ1026780.911-NODE-911-length-21069-cov-6.169601_pt1 | contig 21069 bp, 15 predicted proteins | sample MGYA00380126_ERZ1026780 | MGnify/ENA primary metagenome ERZ1026780 (study PRJEB33269, sample SAMEA4719762) | human gut metagenome | biome: human-associated habitat; feature: organic feature; material: feces | place: Cameroon | collected 2013-10 ... | reverse complement strand
TACGTTCTCTGCGGCTAAACCCCTTTGACTCTGCATAAATATCTCGTTGCACCCACCTAACACCTGAAACCTAATACTGAAACCTAACACCAATCCCAATTGTGCTATACTGTGCGGACGGATTTCGGGAAAGAAAAGCGAGAAGGAGTCTGGAAGATGAAGCGGAAGATGATTTCGGATCAGGTGAAGGCCGGCAACGAGCGCGCGCCGCACCGGTCGCTGCTGTTCGCGACGGGGCTGACGCGCGCGGACATGAAGAAGCCGTTCATCGGCATCTGCAACAGCTATGAGAGCTTCGTGCCGGGTCACTGCCACCTGAACAAGGTGGGCGAATGGATCAAACAGTGCGTGATCGAGGCGGGCGGCGTGCCGATGGAGTTCAACACGATCGCCGTCTGCGACGGCATCGCGATGGCGCACGCGGGCATGAAGTACTCCCTGCCGAGCCGAGAGCTGATCGCGGACAGCGTGGAGACCGTCGCGCGCGCGCACTGCTTCGACGCGCTCATCTGCGTGCCGAACTGCGACAAGATCGTGCCCGGCATGCTCATCGGCGCGCTGCGCGTGAACATCCCCACCATCTTCGCCTCGGGCGGTCCGATGGCGCCCGGCCATCACCCGAAGACGGGCGCGGACACCGACCTCAACTCGGTCTTCGAGGCCGTGGGCGCCGAGAACGTGGGCAAGATCACGCAGAGGGAGCTGGAGGCCGTGGAGGAGACGAGCTGCCCGGGCTGCGGTTCGTGCAGCGGGATGTTCACGGCGAACTCGATGAACTGCCTCTACGAGGCGCTCGGCATGGCGCTTCCCGGGAACGGGACGGTCCTCGCGGTCGATCCGCGCCGGAAGGAACTCTACCGCCAGGCCGCGTTCCGCGCGGTGGCGCTCGCGAAGGCGGGCGGGCCGTGTCCGCGCGACCTCGTCACGCAGGCGAGCCTCGACAACGCCCTCACGCTCGACATGGCGATGGGCGGCTCCACGAACACGGTCCTCCACACGCTCGCGATCGCGCGCGAGGCGGGCGTCGACTACTCGCTCGAACGGATGAACGAGATCTCGGCCCGCACGCCCTACATCTGCAAGCTCGCGCCGTCGGGACACTACCACGTGAGCGACCTCGACCGCGCGGGCGGCGTCATGGCGATCCTCAAGCGCCTCCCGAAGAAGCTCCTCAACCTCACGGCGAAGACCGTCTCGGGGAAGACGCTCGGCCGGCAGGTCGCGGCGGCGAAGATCGCGGACGACGACGTGATCCGCACGCTCACGAACGCCTACTCGGCGGACGGCGGCCTCGCCGTCCTCTGGGGCAACCTCGCGGAACGCGGCGCCGTCGTGAAGAAGGGGGGCGTCGCCCCCTCGATGATGACGTTCACGGGCAAGGCGATCTGCTTCGACAGCCAGGAGGAGGCCTGCGCGGGCATCCTCGGCGGCAAGGTGAAGCCGGGGCACGTCGTCGTGATCCGCTACGAGGGGCCGAAGGGCGGGCCGGGCATGCAGGAGATGCTCGCGCCCACGAGCTACATCATCGGCGCGGGACTCGGCGAGAGCGTGGCGCTCATCACCGACGGACGCTTCAGCGGCGCGACGCACGGCGCGTGCGTGGGGCACGTTTCGCCCGAGGCGGCCGAGGGCGGGCTCATCGGCCTCCTGAAGGACGGCGACGAAATCACGATCGACATCCCGAAGCGCGCGATTTCCGCGAAGCTGACGAAGGCCGAGATCGCGAAGCGCCGCAAGGCCCTCAAGCCCTGGACGCCCCGCATCAAGGGCGGTTGGCTGGAACGCTATGCCACGTTCGTGGGCAACGCCTCGACGGGTGCCTCGCTCAAAAAATAAAATCGGAGAGAACCTATTCCCTTTTCGGAGGGGATATGCTATACTACAAACTCAATTTTCGAACAGGAGAAGAAGAAATGAGTCAGCATCGTAGTCTCAAGGGATCTGGAAAGATCACGTCCAAGCGCAACGTCCTCAAGCGTTTCGAGCGCGTCAACCTCCTCCAGGCCCGTGGCCAGTGGAAGGAAGGCGACCGCGGTCTGGGTCTGCGCAAGACCAAGCCCGAGGCGTAAAGGCCGATTGCCCTGCCGGGCGCGTGGATGCGCGCGCCAGTTTGAAAATGCCGCCGGACACGTTGTCTGGCGGCATTTTTGTGCTATACTTCATCCCTGCCTATGGAGAAGACACTCGACAACATCCGCAACTTCTGCATCATCGCGCATGTGGACCACGGAAAGACGACGCTCAGCGACCGCATCCTCGAACTCACGAAGGCGGTGCCGCTGCGCGAACTGAAGGAACAGACGCTCGACGCGATGGACCTGGAGCGCGAGCGCGGCATCACGATCAAGAGCCACCCCGTCTCGATGATGTACCACGCGAAGGACGGGAAGCGCTACCTCTTCAACCTCATCGACACGCCCGGACACGTCGACTTCGCCTACGAGGTGAGCCGTTCGATGGGTGCGTGCGAGGGCGCGCTCTTGGTCGTGGACGCCGCGCAGGGCGTGGAGGCGCAGACCGTCGCGAACACCTACTTCGCGCAGGACGCGCACCTGGAGATCGTGCCCGTCCTCAACAAGGTCGACCTGCCCGGCGCGGACGTGGCGGGCGTCTCGCAGCAGGTGGAGGACATCCTCGCGATCCCGATGGACGAGCCCCTGCTCGTCTCCGCGAAGACGGGCGTGGGGTGCCCCGACGTGCTGGAGGCCATCGTGAAGCGCATCCCGCCGCCGAAGACGCGCGGCGTCGATGCGCCCCTCCGGGCCCTCGTCTTCGACTCCGTCTTCGACGAGTTCCGGGGCGTGATCACCTACGTGCGCATCGTGGACGGCGCGGTGAAGAGCGGCGACACGGTGAAGTTCATGAGTTCGGGCGTCACGACGACGCTCCACGAAGTGGGCATCTTCTCGCCCACGAAGAAGCCCGCCGACAGGCTGGAGGCCGGGCAGGTGGGCTACCTCGTGGGGACGGTGAAGGATCCGAGCGAGATCAAGATCGGCGATACCGTGACGACGGCGCGCCTCGGGTCGGACGAGCCGCTGCCCGGCTTCAAGGAGCTGCGGCCGACGGTGTTCTGCGGCATCTACCCGATGTCCACGGACGAGTTCGACAAGGTGCGCCAGGGCCTTGAAAAGCTGCACCTCAACGATTCCGCCTTCTCCTTCCACCACGAAAGCTCGATCGCGCTCGGATTCGGTTTCCGCTGCGGCTTCCTCGGCCTCCTCCACATGGAAATCGTGCAGGAGCGCCTGCGGCGCGAGTTCAACCTCGACATCATCTCGACGACGCCGGGCGTCGTCTACAAGGTGAAGATGAAGGACGGCACGGTGAAGGATCTCGACAACCCGCTCCAGATGCCGGAGCCGAGCGCGTACGAATCGATTTCCGAGCCGATCATCAAGGCGCGCATCATCACGCCGAGCGACGCGATCGGCGACGTGATGCGCATCGTCCTCGACCGGCGCGGCGTGCTGGAGGGGACCGAGACGGTGGACGGACACCGCGTGATGCTCCACTGCATGCTGCCGCTCAACGAAATCCTCATCGACTTCCACGACACGCTCAAGTCGGTGTCGCACGGCTACGCCTCGATGGACTACGAGCCGGCGGGCTACCAGGAGAGCGACATCGTGCGCATGGACATCCTGCTCAACTCCGAGCAGGTGGACGCCTTCGCGACGATGGTCCACCGCGACAAGGCGCGCGCGCGCGGCATCCAGATGTGCAAGGCGCTCGCCGAGACGATCCCGCCGCACATGTTCAAGATCCCCGTGCAGGCGGCGATCGGGCGCGAGATCATCGCGCGCGAGGACATCCGTCCGTTCCGCAAGGACGTGCTCGCGAAGCTCTACGGCGGCGACGTGACGCGCAAGATGAAGGTGCTGGAGAAGCAGAAGCGCGGCAAGGCGCGCATGAAGGAGTTCGGCCACGTGAACGTGCCGCAGAGCGCGTTCATCGCCGTCCTCAAGGGGACCGTGAAGGAGGGCTGAGATGTCGTTTGATTTTCTTTGTTCCGTCGCGACGGTGGGCGGCGCGGGCTTCCTCGTCTGGTGCCTGTGGTCGCTCTGCTGGGGCGTGGTGCCGTTCACGGCGAAGGCGCAGCGGCGGAAGGAGACGAAGGCCGTGCTGGGGGCCGCGCGCACGTTCATCCTCTCCTACGAGGATCTGCCGGCCTACCGCGAGGGGGGCGAGTTCGGGGAGCGGATGCGGAACCTGCGCGACGCCTGGGCGGCGCGGAACGTGGAGGACTGCAAGTCGCTGCTCGCGTTCCTCGACCCGCCGAAGAGCTGGGCGGCCGGCCGCGAGTGGCTGGACATCCTCGTCGTCTCGATCTCCGTTGCGATGGCGTTCCGCGCGTACTTCTACGAGCCGTTCAACATCCCCACGGGTTCCATGCAGCCCACGCTCTACGGCAACCACTCCGAGCCGTGCAGCCCGGCGCAGGCGACGGTGTGGGACACGACGCCGCTCAAGTGGGGCAAGTGGCTCGTGACGGGCAAGATGTACACCGCGTTCAAGGCGCCGTTCGCGGGTTCGCTGCAGTTCCGCCCCACGAACACGGGACATTACGACATGCGCGTCGTCAACGGCGCGACGGGGACGGTGAGCGCGCAGATGCTCGTGCCGACGGACGTCCTCCACCCGTCGGAGACGGGCGACGGCCCCTACCGCCAGACGACGTTCCAGCTGCCGAACGGGCTCCGTCCGGGGGAGGCGGTGCGCGCGGGTCAGCCGCTCTGGAGCGGCTACGTCGCGACGGGCGACTTCCTCTTCGTCAACCGCTGGCTCTGGAACTTCCGTCATCCGCGTCGCGGCGACGTGATGATCTTCTCCACGACGGGCATCGACAAGCTGCAGCAGGGCACGCACTACATCAAGCGCATGACCGGCACGCCGAACGAGACGCTGCAGATCAAGGACGGCCGTCTCCACGTGGACGGCGCCGTGCCGATGGAGCCGCGCCGCATCGCGCAGATCCAGAACCGCGAGAGATGGCACGAGAGGGAGTGTCCGTACGCGGGCTACCAGGTCTCGGGGCGCGGCGACTACGTGATGCCCGGACGCACGCTCGCGGCGGAGACGGACGTGGTGAAGCTGGGGGCGGACGAATACTACGCCTGCGGCGACAATTCGCCGTCGAGCTACGACAGCCGGTACTGGGGGCCCGTCCCCGCGCGCAACCTGCGCGGCATCGCCGGCGGCGTCTTCTGGCCGTTCACCCACCGGTGGGGGCCGATCGAGTGACGGTGCCGGGTGGACGCGAAAGCGGGATTCGTGCTATAATGATTCGTGTTTTGAAGAGTGGAGCGAGTTCATGAGCGAAGAAAACGAAGAACAGATGATTCCCACGCCGTCCGATTTCGGACACTTCGTCCTGGAGCGGGAGCTGGGCCACGGCGGCATGGGCGGCGTCTACCTGGCGCGCGACAAGATGCTGGACCGCAAGGTCGCCATCAAGGTGATGCTGAAGTCCCTCGGCGCGGACCCCGCGTTCGTGGAGCGCTTCCAGCGCGAGGCCCAGGCGGCGGCGCGCCTCAACCACCCGAACATCGCGCAGATCTACTCCTTCGGCCAGGAGAACGGCATGCCGTACATCGCGATGGAGCTCGTGAGCGGCGGTTCCCTCGACAAGGAGATGGAGGCGAACCCCGGCACGATGGACCCCGTGCGCGTGATGAAGGTGGGCCAGCAGGTGGCTGACGCGCTTGCGCTCGCCGCCGAGCAGGGGCTCGTCCACGGCGACGTGAAGCCCGAGAACGTGCTCTTCGACGCGGACGGCAACGCGAAGCTCGTCGATTTCGGCCTCGCCGCGATGCAGGGCGACTCCAGCGAGATCTGGGGCACGCCCTACTACATCTCCCCCGAGAAGGTGCGCCGCCAGAAGATCGACTACCGCGCCGACATCTATTCCCTCGGCGGCACGCTCTACCACGCGCTCACGGGCGTGGCGCCGTTCGAGGGCGAGGACGCGACCGAGGTGGTGAAGGCGCGCTTCAACGGGCCGCCGCGCAAGCCAAGCGAGGTGCGCGCCGACCTGCCGCCGGACCTTGACCCCATCATCATGCGCATGCTCGAAGTCGAGCCGTCGATGCGCTACCCGACCTACCAGTCCCTGCTCGGCGACTTCAAGCGCTTCCTCTCGAAGATGGGGTCCGGCAAGACCTCGAAGATGGCTGCGCCGAAGGTGAAGATCAAGGGCACGAAGATCAAGATGAAGCTCACCGCCGAGGAGACGGCGCCGATGGCGGCGGAGGGCATGAACCCCGACCTGTCGGCCGCCGAGGGCGAAGAGGTCGCCGAGGAGAAGCACCTGGGCGTCGGCGCGATCGTGGGCATGGTCGTGGGCGGCATCGTCCTTTTGATCCTGCTCGTCGTGGGCGGGCTCTTCTGGTACGTCAAGTCGGAGCAGGCGCGCGAGAAGCGCGAAGCCTACCAGCACCTCGTCGAGACGCGCGACAAGGCGAAGGGCGCCGTCGTGACGACGCTCAAGTCCATCGCGAAGTTCGGCGAGGACTTCCACGCGCTCGTCGCAAAGTGCGACAAGGAAATGGACAGCGCCGTGCGCCAGCTCAAGGGGAGCGTGCCGCCGGATCTGCGGGACGCCGCGCGGGCCTTCATCGAGGCGCCGCCCACGAAGGACGTCGCGGACGCGATCGCCTATACGAACCAGCTCTTCGTCGCCGCGGCCGCGCAGGCCGAGGCCGAGGCGAACGCCGCCGCCGCCGAGGCGAAGGCGAAGGCCGAGGAGGCCGCCGCCGCCGGCGCGGGCACCACGAACGCGGTCGCCGCCGCCGCAGGCACCACGAACGCGGTCGCCCAGGCGGATGCCGCGAAGCCGACCGACCCGGCGGCAAAGCCGGGGGCGAAGCCGACCGTTCCGGCGGCAAAGGGGAAGGAGACCGCCGCGAAGGAGGCCGCCCCTGCGAAGAAGGAGGCCGCCGAGGAGACGCCGGCCGCCGGCGAGGCGGAGAAGGCTCCAGAGGTTGCCGTGCCCGCCGCCGTGAAGCAGTTCGTCGAACTGTGGGCGGACGTCTATGCCTGCCGTGCGGCGGACATTCGCGTGCAGGGAAACGTCATTCTCCTGCTGGAGAAGGGCAAGGCCGTGGAGAAGCTGACGGGCGAGGACGAGGAGACCGTGCGCGCGCTCGCCAAGCTCTCGCAGATCCTCGTGGAGGGCTTCGAGCAGCTGAAGGGCATGAAGTGCGTGGAGCAGACGCAGCGCAAGGCCGCCGTCATCCGCACGCGCTCCGTCTCGCTCGTCCGGTCCGCCCAGCAGCAGATCAAACGCCTGGTGGACAAGGCCGAACGCGAGGCGAAGAAGAAGGCGGAGGCGGAGGCGAAGGCCGCCGCCGCCGCGAAGGCCGCCGAAGAGCGCAAGGCGAAGGCCGCCGAGGAGACGAAGGCGGCTGAAGACCTCTTCGCCGAGCTCGTCGACGCGCGCCTGAAGACGCTCGACTGGGAGCCCGCGCTGCGGCAGCTCCAGCGTCTCCTCGACGACACCGAAACGCCCGAGGGACGGGAGGAGGTGCGTGCGCAGATGACGAAGGTCCAGTACATGCAGGAGCTGCAGAAGCTGTTCATCCAGAAGGCGAAGGGCTTCAAGTTCAAGGACGGCACCGAGGTGGTGGCGGTCGACCCGAAGGCGATCACCCTCCAGCACGTGCGGACCGTGAAGGGCAAGAAGATTCCCGAGCGTGCGCAGAAGATCGACTGGAGCCGCTTCTACGGGAAGAAGGAGAACGTCGGCTACATGAACCAGCTCCTCAACCGCCTCGTCCGCAAGGGGCGCGACACGCTCCGCACGGGGCCGCTCCCGTGGTCGAAGCAGATGCTCGGCGCGGCGCTCACGCTCCAGCTCCTCTACACGGAGGTGGAAGGGGCCGCCGAGTTCGCGCCCGTCTTCGTGAAGGAGGCCGTCGCGGGCTTCGAGGACTGCGCCAAGTGGGCGCAGAAGTGGTTCCCGGACGTCAAAGTGGAGGTTGAGTGACATGAGGGGGCTTTCGGGTCTTGATATCGGCATCATCGTCGGCTTTCTCGCGAGCGTGATCGTCATCGGCGCGTGGGCCGCGAAACGCGCGTCGAAGTCGGCGGAGGACTTCTTCCTTTCGGGCCGCTCGATGCCGTGGTGGCTGCTGGGCGTCTCGATGGTCGCCTGCACGTTCTCGTGTGACACGCCGAACCTCGTCACGGACCTCGTCCGCACGCAGGGCGTGGCGGGGAACTGGGCGTGGTGGGCGTTCCTCCTCACGGGTATGCTCACGGTCTTCGTCTATGCGAAGCTCTGGCGCCGCAGCGCCCTCTCGACGGACCTCGGCTTCTACGAGATCCGCTACGCGGGCGCGCCGGCGAAGGCGCTGCGCGGCTTCCGCGCCGTCTACCTCGGGCTCGTCTTCAACGTCATCATCATGGGCACCGTCTCGCTTGCGGCGATCAAGATCGGCGCGACGATTTTCGGCCTCTCGCCCGCGACGACGCTCGCCGTGGCGCTCGTCTCGGTGGGCGTCTACGCGACGCTCGGCGGCCTCACGGGGTCGATCTGGGCGGACTTCTACCAGTATGCGGTCGCGATGCTCGGCGCCGTCGCGGCGGCCTACTTCGCCGTGAAGATGTGCGGGCCCGACGGCTCGGGCACGCTCGCGGCGCTCTTCAAGAACCCCGCCGTCGCGGCGAAGATGTCCCTCTTCCCGGCCGTCTCCGGCCCGGGCTGGAAGTCGACGCTGATGACGGTCCTCGTCCTGCCCGTCGCCGTGCAGTGGTGGGCGACCTGGTACCCCGGCGCGGAGCCGGGCGGCGGCGGCTACATCGCCCAGCGCATGCTCTCCGCGAAGGACGAGCGGAACGCCGTCGGCGCGGTGATGCTCTTCAACTTCCTCCACTACGCGCTCCGCAGCTGGCCGTGGCTCATCGTCGCCCTGGCCTCGCTTGTCGTCTTCCCGGACGTCGCCTCGCTCCAGGCCGCCTTCCCGGACGCGGCCGCGCAGTTCGTCAAGGACGACATGGCCTACCCGGCGATGGTTTCCCGTCTGCCGCCCGGCTGGCTCGGTCTCGTCGCGGCCTCGCTCATCGCCGCCTACATGTCGACGATCGCCACGCACCTCAACTGGGGCTCGTCCTACCTCGTGCAGGACTTCTACGTCCGCTTCGTGAACCCGCAGGCAAGCCCGAAGAAGCAGGTCCTCATGGGCCGCGTCTTCATGCTCGTCCTCCTCGTCGGCTGCGCGGTCATGGCACTCGTCCTCCAGAACGCGAAGGGCGGCTTCGACCTCATTCTCCAGATCGGCGCCGGCACGGGCCTCATCTACATCCTCCGCTGGTTCTGGCACCGCCTGAACGCCTGGAGCGAAATCTCCGCGATGGTCATCTCCTTCCTCGTCGCGTGCTTCTTCCAGTGGGGCGCGCCCGCGTGCGGGCTCGAAGGCTGGCTCACGAGCGGCTGGCGCGCGGAGTGGCTCACCCTCGGCGCGTGGAAGCTCGTCCTGGGCGTCCTCGTCACGACGGCCGGCTGGCTCGCCGTCACGTTCGCGACGCCGCGCGAGCCGAAGGAGACGCTGGAGGCGTTCGACCGGCTCATCCATGCGGATCTCCGCGAGCTGCCGATGGGCGTCCTCTGCATGGTGTTCGGCTGCCTCGCCGTGTGGACGTGCCTCTTCGGGTGCGGGTACTTGATCTACGCCGCCGGCGACGCCGGAAGCGGGGCGCTCGCCGCAGGTCTGCTCGCCGTCTCCGTCGCCGCGACGGCCGCGCTCATGTGGCTCGTCGGGCGCGTGAAGCGCGCGTGACGGCCTCGGCACTCTAGGGAAAACAGAAGAAAGGACGACAAGATGAAACGACGCGAGTTTATCGCTGCGGGCGCGGGTGCGGCCGCAGTGGCCATGACGGCCGGTATGGTGTCCGGCTGCTCCACGACGGGGGCGGCCGGCGAATGCAGGAAAGGATGTGCGAAGGTGAACAACAAGGACTTCTACGTCGGCGGCGCGTTCGACGCCAACGGGATCAGCAGCGGCAAGTTCGACGTGGCCAAGGGCAAGCAGGCCTACTTCGACCTCATGCGGAAATTCGGCTACCCGGTCTTCCGCTCCTTCACGGACGAGGCGTTCATGCTGCGCGAGACGAAGCAGACGGACAAGACGCAGTACCTCGGCTTCTGGGCGACGGACTTCGCGAAGGGCGACTTCGCCAAGTTCGGCATGGGCGGCGTGATCTGGGTGGACGAGATCAAGGAGGAGTACTTCGGTCACGACATCTTCCTGCTGCCCCTCCAGTCCATCGCCGAACACAGCCACGTGCCGGGCAAGCCGGTCGCCGCGAACGTCTCGCAGGACCGCTGGACGGGCGAGGTCTTCAAGAAGGACATCCCCGCCAAGATGGAATCCTGGCTTGTGCGCCACGGCTGGGTCTACGCCTTCTCCGAGGTCGGCACGCCCAACCTCGACCAGTTCCCCGAGGCGAAGGCCAACCTCTCTGCGCTCCTCTACGACCACAAGGCCGGCAAGCCGACGCGCCTCAAGTCGCTCCACGTCGAGAAGTGGGTGGCGGACGGCATTGCGCACAAGCTCCCGAAGACGGGCAGCTGGCACTTCATGATGGGCGGCACCGAGGGCGCGATCGTCACGGAGTTCGCGAACTTCCACGACAGCGCCTGCAACCGCTACACGGTCCCGAACGTCGGTTTCTGATGAATGACCCGAAAGGAGACTTGAAATGACCATCGAGAAAACCTACATGCACACCGGCATCCCCGTTCCCGCCAAGATGGAGGGCATGACCTACATGCCCGGCCTCAAGGTGTGGATCTGCAACAACGAGGACTACAGCATCGAATACCTCTACTGGGAGCCGAACACGCCGTGCGCGTGGCGCATGGCCGCCGAGACGCACGTCGCCTACCAGGTCGCCGACGTCGAGGCCGCCGTCGCCGAGGCCGTGAAGGAGGGTGCCGACGTGCTGCTGCCGAAGTATTCCCTCGGCGGCACGTGCGCCATCGCCTACGTGGGCTACAAGAACGGCCCGCAGGTTGAGTTTTTTCAAAAATAGTCAAGTTGCCCTACGGGCTTTAAGTGGTTAAGTGGTTAAGTAGTTAAGTGGTTAAGTAGTTAAGTGGTTGAGTGGTTAAGTGGTTAAGTTGCCGCTTCGCGGCTTTAAATAGTTAAGTGACGAGCAGATTGCCTTTGAGAGAAATTAAGAGTGTCTATTTCAGCTTAACGACTTAACCACTTAACCACTTAAAGCCGCGAAGCGGCGACTTAATGTCAACGGAGAATCCCCCATGCCCATGAAGAAGTTCATCAACGATCCCGCGAACCTCACCAAGGAGCTTCTGGAAGGTCTCGTCGGGTGCTATTGCGACACGCTTGCGCTCGTGAACGAGAAGATTGTCGTGCGCAAGACCCCGAAGGCCGCCGACAAGGTCGCGCTTGTCGCGTTCGGCGGCTCCGGACACGAACCGGCCATGCACGGTTTCGTCGGCGAGGGCATGCTCGATGCGTGCGTCGCCGGCGACATCTTCGCCGCGCCGGGCGGCGAGAAGGTGTTCGAGGCCCTTGACTACGTGAAGCGCGACGCGGGCACGCTCCTCATCACGCTCAACCACAACGGCGACCGCATGAGCGGTTCGAAGGCCATGCGCAAGGCGCAGAAGGCCGGCCTCAAGGTGGTGGAGATCGTCATCCACGACGACATCGCCCAGGGCCCCGACACCCCGATCGAGGACAAGCGCGGCCTCGGCGGCGTGATCCCGTTCATCAAGGTCGTCGGCGCGGCCGCCGAGGCGGGCAAGAGCCTCGACGAGATCGTCGCGCTCGCCAACGCCTTTAACGACGGCATCGCGACCCTCTCCGTGGCGCTCAAGACGGCGACGCATCCGCAGAACGGCGGCGAGATCGGCTCGCTTGCGGACGACGAGATGGAGATCGGCATGGGCCAGCACGGCGAAGGCGGTGGCGGCATCTCGAAGATGTGTACGGCCGACGAGACCGTCGAGAAGATGCTGCCCCCGCTCGTCAAGGCGACGAAGCTCGCCGCCGGCGACAAGGCGCTCCTCCTCATCAACGGCTCGGGCGCCACGACGACGATGGAAATGCTCATCTGCTACCGCAAGGCGAAGCAGATGCTGGAGGCGATGGGCGTGACCGTCCTCCCCGGCAAGTGCGACGAGCTTCTCACGGTGCAGGAGATGGCGGGCTTCCAGATGATCCTCTGCAAGTGCTGCGACACCTGCGCGCAGTACCTCGCGGCCCCGGCGAACGCGCCCTACTGGACGACCCGCTAGGCGGCGCTTCGGCGCGCGAAGGACCCGCGCCGGGGGCGGCGTGGTAGGGGCCGACGTCCCCGGCGGCCCGCGTACACGCGGGCGTTTTTCCGATGGCGTTTTCGTTGGCGCGGCGCGCCGGGGACGTCGCGCCCTACCATGGGCGCGCGGTAGGGGCCGGCGCCATGTGTGCGTACGTGGTAGGGGCCGACGTCCCGGCGGCCCGCGTACACGCGGGCGTTTCCGATGGCGTTTGCGTTGGCGCGGCGCGCCGGGGACGTCGCGCCCTACCATGGGCGCGCGGTAGGGGCCGGCGCCATGTGTGCGTACGTGGTAGGGGCCGACGTCCCGGCGGCCCGCGTACACGCGGGCGTTTCCGATGGCGTTTGCGTTGGCGCGGCGCGCCGGGGACGTCGCGCCCTACCATGGGTGCCATGGTGCGTGCGGACATGGTGTGCGGGCATGGCGTGTGGGCATGGCATGATGGTAGGGGCCGACGTCCCCGGCGGCCCGCGTGTCTGTGGCGTCCCCGATGTCGTCCCCGTTGGCGCGGCGCGCCGGGGCGGCGCGTGTACTTCGTGACGGCCCGGCGCGATGCGTTGCTGCATGGGCTTCGATTTGCACTGGACACGCGCGTGGGAATCCGCTAAACTTCAACTACGCATTGGAAAGGTTCCACATCTGGAAACATGCGTGTCAAGGAGGATCTGGTATGGGACGTGCGAGCGGGGCGAGGGCCGCCGCGTGGATGTGCGCGGCCGCTATGGCTGCGAGCCTGCTGGGCGCGCACGAGGTCGCGACGGTCGAGCAGCTGGTCGCGGCGCTTGAGGCCGTCAACGGCGGCGACGCGGATACCGTTGTGCGGATCGCGCCGGGGTACTATGACGTCTCCGGCTGCGCGATGGACGAGAAGGGCTGCCTGTCGATCCAGCGGGCGAATGTGGTCGTCGAGGGGACGGATCCGACGAGCTGGCGCGAGACGGCGGACCGCAACGCGAAGGTGGTGCTGGACGCGAAGTACGCGCGGTCCGTCTTCAACCTTCTCCCCGCGCTGACGGGCGTCCGCTTCCACCACCTCACGATCCAGAACGGCACGAACACGAACGTGAAGCTGGCCGACGGCGCCGGGGCGGGCATCCAGCATGGCTGGTACAAGGGGACGTACGCGGCCGTTTCGAACTGCGTGTTCCGAAACAACAGGGCCCTGGGGCAGGGTGGCGGCGGACACGAGCTCAACCTCTACGACTGCTACTTCACGAACAACGTCGCGAAGGAGGGTGGCGCGGTCCTGGCGGCGCGGGCGCAGGACAGCCTCTTCGAGTGCAATTCCGCCGTCGACAACGGCGGCGCGCTCCGCAACGGCTCGGAGATCCAGCGGTGCGTCTTCGTCGGAAACACGGCGGGGACGGGCGGCTGCAACTACGGCGGGGACTATTGGGCGGTGGACTGCCTCTGCGTCAGCAACACGGCTTCGTAGGGTGGCGCCTTCGGGGCGGAGTGGGGGAAGCAGGGGCTGCGCGTCAGGAACAGCCGCTTCGTCGGCAACCGTTCGATCGGCACGGGCGCCACTGCCGGCATGGGCGGCGCGCTCCTCTACCCGCGCTTCGTCACGAACTGCGTCTTCGTGGGGAACCAGTCGCGTACGCGCGGCGGCGCGGTCGCCGCGTCCACCAACCTCGCGCAGATCGTGGACTGCGCGTTCACGAACAACGCGGCCGTGGACGGCGGGGCGGTTTCGGGCAATGACGGCGCGTGGCAGCAGCCGACCGTGTCCGCATGCGACTTCGTCGGCAACTGCGCGACGAACGACGGCGGCGGCGTGGTGAAGTGCGCCGTCGTGTCGAACTGCACGTTCACGGGCTGCTGGACCCTCAGGCGGGGCGGCGCGGCGTTCAATGCGGCGCTCGTCGACTGCGTCGTCTCGAACTGCCACTCCTTCTCCATCGCCTCGGCCGCGGGCGTGGGGTCGGATGCGGGGCACCGGCTCGCGCGCGTCGCATTCGTCGACTGCGGCTGCGCGACGAACGAGGCCGGACGGGTGGCGGCGACGGGATGCCACTTCGAGGACTGTTCGTTCCTGCGCTGCAATCCAGCCTCCGTCATCTTGTCGGCCGTGCGCTGCCGCATCGTCGGAAACGGCCTCTACCGCCCCGGGAATCTGTTTGCAGGCGGGGCGTGGACGAACTGCCTCGTCACGGGCATCGCCGCGCAGTATCTCTTCTATGGGTCCCGTCTCGTGAACTGCACGGTCGTCTCGAACAACTGGGGCACGGACGGGCAGCTCTTCGCCATGGGCGCATCGGCCGTCAACTGCATCTTCAAGGGCAACTACCACAGCGGCGGGAAAGCCTGGGACATCGCCGGGTACGGTCAATACTATTTGACGAACTGCGTCTACAAGGCGTATCCGCCGTGGGGAAACACCTATACGATCCTCGACACGGACTGCGTGCGCGAGACGGCGAAGCTCTTCCTCGACCCGGCGCATCCCGACTTCGACGCGCGGAACCCCTACGCGCTCGCCCCCGCCTCGCCGGCGCGGAACGCGGGCGCGGCCCTCGACTGGGACGACGGGGCCTGCGACCTCGCGGGCAACCCGCGCGTCTTCCTTCGGGACGGCGTGGGGCGCGTGGACGTGGGCTGCTACGAGTACAGCGTCCTTCCGCGCGGCACGCTCCTCATCTTCCGCTAGGTGGACCTCCTTCCTGAAATTGCTGAACAGGGTGAAACCAAAGCTCAAGAAAGTCTGTGAGGGTAAGGAAATGATGGTCGATGTGAACATGCGCGTTCTGACGCTTCTCGTGATGCTGGCCTGCGCGGCGGGGGCGGCGTCTTCCGCCCCGGTATGCACGGCCGCCCAGTCCGGCACGTGTGCGGTAATGTCCGCCGAGGAGCTGGGGGCCTTCGTCGAGGGGTATCGAACCAATCCCTGCCCGGAGAAGATCGCCGCCATGATCAGGTCGGCGGCAGCCGTCTGCGACAAGAGACCCAGCGCCCTGGCTCCGATGGCGGGGTTCCTTGGCCGCGTGTTCCGCGACAACGAGGGCCGCGCATCCGAATGGAGGAAGGAGGTGGCCCGTCTTGACAAGGGCGCGTTCCGCTCGGTGCTGGAACACGAGCTGAACGGGAGATCCCTGCTTCCAGAATCCGGCGCCTTGCCGCCTCATCTGCTGGACTACTGCTGGGGCGCCTACTCTGCGTCTGGGGACCTCAAGTATGTGGACCAGGTTGTGGACACGGCCTTTTCCGCGCCGCAGAAGGGGAAGGCGAACGTCGGGATCTATGCGGCGCGATGGTCCGTATGCAGCATCGCCGGCCGGGATCCAGCCGTCAGAAAGCGCCTGAACGAGCGGCTGCGGAAGGCGGATGACAAGTTGCTCCATGCGTTCTTCGAGCATTCAAAGCCCGGAGACTTGAAGTCTATCTGCGAGCCGGACGTGGCGGCACGCGCAGTACCCGCGCCGCCCAACGGCCCGGCGCGCGAAGTACCCGCGCCGCCCTCGGCGCGTGGCGTCCGAGCGGGGCCGTAGACGGACGGCGGCGCGTGGCGTCTTTTTATGGTAGACTATACGCAATCATTTCAACGAAAGGCCGCCGTTCAGATTATGAAACAGGACATGATCGTACTTCTTGACCTTGGGTCGACGCAGAACACCGTGCTGGCCCGCGCCATCCGCGCGCTGGGCGTCTACTCGGAGATCCACCCCCACGACATCACGCCCGCGCAGCTCAGGGCGCTGCCGAACGTGAAGGGCATCGTGCTCTTCGGCGGCGAAAATCGCTGTGTGGACGGTGTGGACGTGGACGTCGATCCGGCGCTCTACGACCTCGGCCTCCCCGTCTTCGCGATCGACCATCCCGCGGCGAAGTGCGAGAACCTTCCGGCGATGCCGGACGAGGCGTGGCTGCGGAAATGGCTGTTCGAGACGTGCCATGCCGAGGCCAACTGGAACATGAAGAACTTCATCGCCGACCAGATCGAGCGCGTGCGGGCGCAGGTCGGGAAGGGCAAGGTGCTGCTCGCGCTCTCCGGCGGCGTCGACTCGTCCGTCGTCGCGGCGCTCCTCGTCAAGGCCATTGGAAAGCAGCTCACGTGCGTCCACGTCAACCACGGCCTCATGCGGAAGGACGAGAGCGAGCTGGTCTGCAAGGTGTTCGGCGCGCACCTGGGCGCGAACCTCGTCTACTGCGACTGCACGGACCGCTTCCTCGACAAGCTCGCGGGCGTGGTGGACCCCGAGGCGAAGCGCAAGATCATCGGAAGCGAGTTCATCCGCGTCTTCGAGGAGGAGGCGCGCAAGCTCGACGGCATCGCGTTTCTCGGCCAGGGCACGATCTACCCCGACATCGTGGAAAGCGGCACGAAGACCGCGAAGATGGTGAAGAGCCACCACAACGTGGGCGGCCTGCCGCCGGACCTCCAGTTCAAGCTCGTGGAACCGCTGTTGCAGCTCTTCAAGGACGAGGTGCGCGCGTGCGGCGTGGAGCTGGGGCTGCCGCCGGAGATGGTCTACCGCCAGCCGTTCCCGGGACCGGGGCTCGGCGTGCGGTGCCTCGGCGCGATCACGCGCGACCGTCTCGCGGCGCTGCGCGCGTCCGACGCGATCCTCCGCGAGGAGATCGAGAAGGCGGGGCTCAGGATCTGGCAGTACTTCACGGTGATTCCCGACACGCGCGCGACGGGCGTGAAGCACAACGCGCGCGCCTGGGACTGGCCCGTCGTCATCCGCTGCGTGAACACGGTGGACGCGATGACGGCCGAGGTGCCGGAGGTGCCCTGGCCCGTCCTGCGGCGGATCACGGACCGCATCCTCGCCGAGGTGCCCGGCGTCTGCCGCGTGTGCTATGAGCTGAGCCCGAAGCCCTGCGCCACCATCGAGTGGGAATAAGCGGGGCGTATCGCACTTTTTTAGGGAACGCAGATGCCGTGCATCTGCGATCTGCGTTTCAAAAGATGAACATGAGAATCGAGGACTGAAGGAAATGGGATGGTTTGAGAAGAAGGACGAGAAGGCGAAGATCCCGCCGACGAAGGCGCTGTGGCAGGTCTGCCCGCGCTGCCGGCGCTACGTCGCGAAGGAGGCCTGGAAGGCGAACAACTGCATCTGCCCGGAATGCAACTACCACGGGCGGCTTGGCGCGCGGGCGCGCATCGCGCAGCTTGCGGACGCGGGGTCGTTCGACGAGGCGTTCCGCGAGGTGAGCTATTCGGACCACCTCGCCTTCCACGACGCAACGGGCTCCTACAAGGCGAAGATCGACGCGGTGATCGCCAAGAGCGGTGAGACGGAGTCGATCGTGATGGGCGCGGCGGCGCTCGACGGCATTCCCGTGATGCTCGGCGTGATGGACTTCTCGTTCATGGGCGGTTCGCTCGGAACGGGCACGGGCGAACGCATCGCCCGCGCGTGCGAGCAGGCGATCGCCGAACGGCGTCCGCTCATCATCTGCTCCGCCTCCGGCGGTGCGCGCATGCACGAGGGCATCCTTTCGCTCATGCAGATGGCAAAGACCTCGGCGGCGATCGCCCGCGTGAAGGAGGCGGGTCTGCCGTTCATCAGCGTGCTGACCGACCCGACGACGGGCGGCGTGTCGGCGTCCTTCGCGATGCTCGGCGACCTCAATATCACCGAGCCGAAGGCGCTCATCGGCTTCGCCGGGCGGCGCGTGATCGAGAACACGATCCACCAGAAGCTGCCGCCGGACTTCCAGACGGCCGAGTATCTGCTCGCCCACGGCTTCATTGACAAGATCGTGGAGCGCAAGGACCTCAAGGCGTTCATCGCCAAGATGCTGCGCCTCTTCGGTTTCGCCGGAAATTCGCGTTGAAAGGACAAGGCATGGCTACGAAAAAGACAATGGGGACGACAAGGGCGAAGACCATGACGGCGATGGACCATGTGAAGCTGGCGCGCGACCCGAAGCGCCCGCACATCTTCGACTTCATCTCGGGCATCTGCGGCGACTTCGAGGAGCTGCACGGCGACCGCCTCGTCAACGACGACCGCGGCCTCGTGTGCGGGTTCGGGACGATCGACGCCTTCCGCTGCCTCGTGATGGGCCACCACAAGGGGGCGACCATCGAGGAGAACATGGAGGCCAACTTCGGCATGGCGAATCCGGACGGCTACCGCAAGGCGATGCGCCTTGCGCAGCTCGCGGCGCGCTTCCACCTGCCGATCGTCTCGTTCGTCGACACGCCCGGCGCCTATCCGGGCAAGGAGGCGGAGGAGCGCGGCCAGGCCGAGGCGATCGCGAAGTCCCTTGAGTTCTTCTCCCGCTTGAAGACGCCGATTGTCGTCGTCGTGACGGGCGAGGGCGGTTCGGGCGGCGCGCTCGCGATCGCCGTCGGCGACCGCATCCTCATGCTGGAGAACGCCGTCTATTCGGTCATCTCCCCCGAGGGCTGCGCGGGCATCCTGTGGCGCGACGGCGCGAAGGCGCCCGAGGCGGCGGCGGCGCTCAAGATCACGGCGGGCGACCTGAAGAGGCTGGGCGTCATCGACGAGATCGTGAAGGAGCCGGCGGGCGGGGCGCAGAAGGACCACGCCGCGACGGCGCGGGCGGTGAAGAAGGCCGTCGTCGCCGCGTTGAGGGAACTTGTGGACGTGCCGGTGGACGAACTCGTCGAGCGGCGCTACGCGAAGCTGCGCGCGATGGGGAACTTCTACTGACGGGCATCTCGGCGTCGAAAGGAGCAACCGCATGGACAGAAGGACATTCGTGAAGGGCGCGGCGCTCGCCGCGCTCACCGCGCCGTTCGCGCGTTCCGCCTCCGCCTCGGCGGCCCCGTCCGCCGCCGGCGGCGTCGCCTATTCCCGCACGCTGCCCGTGGAGCACGAGGTGGATGTCTTCGTGGCGGGGGGCGGCCCCGCCGGCGTCGCGGCGGCCGTGAGCGCGGCACGCCACGGCGCGAAGGTCTTCCTCGCCGAGGGGCACACCTGCCTCGGCGGCATGTCCACCGCCGGGCGCGTGATGGTGTTCATGACGACGAGCGACGGCGTGCGCACGCTCGACGCGGGCTTCGGGGCGCGGGTGCGCGCGCGCCTGAAGAAGGAGGCGCGCCTCAAGGGACACGCGAACGACCTGGAGGCCTTCAAGCGCGTCTACGACGCGGAGATGGCGGAGGCGGGCGCGGGGTTCAGTTTCTACACGCGCGTGGCGGACGTCGTCACGGAAGGCGGCGCGATCCAGTACGTCGTCTGCGCCTCGCCGAGCGGCATGTGGGCCGTGAAGGCGAAGGTCTACATCGACTGCACGGGCAACGGCGACCTCGCCGCATGGGCCGGGGCGGACTGGAAGAAGGGCGACGCGAAGGGGCACATGATGCCCGGCACGCTCGTCTCCTACTGGAGCGACCTCGACTGGGCGGCGTGGGACCGGGACCGGCCCAAGCCGTTCCCCGGCTCGGGCCAGCCGTTCGGCGCCTACCTCCCGGAGGCGAACCGCGACGGCGTCCTCTCCGTCCCCGACCTTCACTTCTCCGGCATCTTCCGCCAGGACGGCGGCCTCGGCCTCGCGAACATGGGCCACTGCTTCGACGTGGACGGCACGGACGAGGTGTCGCTCACGAAGGCGCTCGTCGAGGGGCGCCGTAGCATGGTCGAATACGAGCGCTACCTCCACGACTACCTCCGGCACGGCATGGAGAAGGCGCGGCTCCTCGCGACGGGCGAGCTGCTCGGCGTCCGCGAGACGCGCCGCATCACGGGCGACTACGTGCTGTCGCTCGCCGACTACCTCGCGCGGGCGTCGTTCCCGGACGAGATCGGACGCTATTCCTACCCGATCGACATCCATCCCTCCAGCGCCGACCCGAAGGCGATGGCGGAGCACGTGAAGCAGTTCAACGCGCAGTACCGCTACCGGCGTGGCGAAAGCTACGGCATCCCCTACCGCATCCTCACGCCGAAGGGGATCGCGAACCTGCTCGTCGCGGGCCGCTGCGTCTCCTCGGACGAGATGGTGCAGGCGTCGATCCGCGTGATTCCCGCGTGCTACATCACGGGACAGGCCGCCGGCGTGGCGGCGGCGCTCGCCGCCGACCGGGCGCTCTCCGTTCACGACGTTCCCGTGAAGGACCTCCAGGCGAAGCTCCGCGCATACGGGGCCTATCTGCCGCAGGCGTAAGCGCGTCATGGCCCGGCGTCTCCTCCACTACGCGATCCTCGCCGCCGTCCTCCTCGGCGTCCCGGCGCTCTGCGCGTGGCTCGGGGCGGACGCGCGGATTTGGGACGGCGTGCGGAGCTTTCCGCCCCGCACGGAGTTCCTGCTCCACGACTGGAAGCGGGAATGCCCGTTCTCCTGGTGGTGGTGGGGCGGCTATGCCGCGTTCGTCGTCCTCTGCACGTTCGCGTTCGTGCGGCGTGCCCTCCGCGCCGCGTGGGGAGGACGTCGTGCGGCGGGACGGGTATCCGCCGCCGGCGTCTTTCCGTGGTGGGGCTGGTTGGGCGTGGGGGGCATCGCCGTCTTCTGGACGCTCTCGTGGAGCCGTATCCCCGCGCTTGCGCGCATTCAGCCCCACCTTTCCTACATGCCGCTCTGGGCGGGCTACGTCCTCGTGGTGAACGCCCTCTGCGTGCGGCGCTGCGGGGCCTCGCCGCTGACGCGCCACCCGCGCGCGTATGCGCTCCTCTTCCCCGTGAGCGCGCTCTTCTGGTGGTTCTTCGAGTACCTGAACCGCTACGTGTGGAACTGGTTCTACGAGGGCGTTTCCCACATGAGTGGGCTGGAGTATGCGCTCTACGCGACGGTCTGCTTTTCGAGCGTGCTGCCGGCGGTGGTGGCGACGGCGGCGTGGCTCCATACGTTCCCCGCCTTCC
>ERZ1026780.906-NODE-906-length-21138-cov-11.778495_pt1 | contig 21138 bp, 18 predicted proteins | sample MGYA00380126_ERZ1026780 | MGnify/ENA primary metagenome ERZ1026780 (study PRJEB33269, sample SAMEA4719762) | human gut metagenome | biome: human-associated habitat; feature: organic feature; material: feces | place: Cameroon | collected 2013-10 ... | reverse complement strand
CACCTTTCTCTTCAGCTTTTCCAAGAGCCGGTCGGCATAATCAGGGGCTGTCCATTTACATTCTCCTACAAGTATTGTGTTCTTGTCAAAGAGGTCTTCTGCAACAACATCAAATTCAAGTTCCTCGTTGCCGACAGGGGTTTTCTTTCCCTCTTCAAAGATGGGAACCTTGCCCCACCAGCGTGAGGCTTCACCCCATGTGTGACCTTCTATGTTGCTACCGCTGACAGCCAACTGACACAGTCTTTCCCAAACCTCGGCAACATGACCGTTGAAACCGTCATTGATGAATTTCTTTGCAATGTTGCCACGTCCTAAGGCAATCATAGACTTGTTTGGTTCGATGAATCTGTAGTAGAAAGCCATGAATGGGTCATCTATCCGATAAAGAATCTTCTTTGTCTTCTGCGGATTTTCGCCAAATGGTACTTCCTTTCTGAGGAAAGCCATTTCAGTCAGAATTTTTATCGGTTTGGCAAGCTCTGCCGTAGTCTTGCCAAGAGCATCAGAAATGCTGGAATATTTCTGTTTTCCACTGCCCACCGCAAGCATGATAGATGAATAGGGTGCGATATCTGATACCTCATCCATAAACAGGCGGGTAGGTTCGTCATAGAGATTTCCCATTTCGTCTAATATCAGTTCTTTAATGGCTTCATCCAAAGAGCCGAATCTTTCTCGTTGACTCCAGTACTGGGGCACTCCACCCCATATAGAGTACTCTTCTACAAGTTCCTTGGCTGAAGTGTTGATGATTTCTTGCCACCAAGGCAGCTTGACAGGACGCAGGATGAAAATATGGTCGGCTCTGCCATAAAGAGGTTCTGAACCTTGTAAGAGTCCGTGCATCATTCTCTGTGAAGATCCGCAGATGATGATGTTGCAGCGCAATTCATCTACTCCGGCAATACGTCTATCGAGGATTCGTTGTAGAGTAGAAGGTAAGGCTGGATCTTTCTGAACAAGATATGGGAACTCGTCCAAGACAAGTGTTGCATTTTCCTTGCAGCGGTAGTTGAAAGCCATGATGATGTCTTCCCAGGAAGAATACACAGGACTGTCGAAGCCCGGATATACCGTGCCTATGGTGCGTGCCAACAGACTTAGTTGGGTAGTCTTCTCACTCAGGTTGGCTTCAAAGTAAATGTCTCCATCCTTCAACACTCTTCTGATGAGAGTTGATTTTCCAAGTCTCCTTCGTCCGTATATCACAATGAAGCTTGAAGCGTTAGACTCTAAAGTTGTCTGTAAAACAGCTTGTTCCTTGATTCTATCTACGAATTTCATAATTAGTGATTTTGTAATTACTAACTGCGAAATTACTAAAAAATAATATTGGGATTATACTTCGTTACATATTTATATGGAAAATTATGTATATTTAATAATTGCTGAAGCTGATTGCCCTTTAAATATTGTTTGAAGACAACAAAAGAATGTCTGTCAACATTCATAATAAAAAAGGAGCGGAAGAACAACTGAAGTTAACAGTTTCAACAGTTAACAGTTGTTTTTCTGCTCTTTCTTCTCTTAAATATCAAAAGTCTACTACGCTAACCCCTTAAAAAATGCCGTTAGCGTAGTGAACTTTTGGAATATACGAAATCAATCTTACCACAATTCTTCAGGCGAAAGGTCTTTGTCCTTTCTGCCCATCAGATAGTAATCGGCAAGGAACTGGATATTGACCTGAGTAATCTTCAGACCCTCTTCCTTCACATATCGGCTGGTGAAGATGTTGGCATCAGGAAGCATTCCTTTTTCTATCAGCTTGCAAACATTTTGATGCAGAAAATGCAGGAAACCTACTTGAAGACAATAGCGTAACCAAGCGTAGACGTTGTCAAGCGTCGTTGTCCGACAGTGAAATCATGACCATTCTGTTGTATTTTCATTTTGGTACATTCCGCAATTTCAAGCACTACTACCTGTTCTTCATTAAGGGTACGATGAAGTCTTATTTTCCGAAAGCTGTGTCGTACAACCGCTTTGTGGAGTTGGAAAGCCGCGTGTTCTTCCAGCTCATGTTCTTTCTTAATCTGGGAGCTTTCGGAAGATGTACCGGCATAACATTCGTTGATTCCACGATGATACCCGTATGCCATAATCTCAGGAGATATGCCAATAAGGTATTCAAGGGAATTGCCACTGACGGAAAAGGAACAATGGGTTGGTGCCATGATCTGTCTTACCCGTCAAGTGGGCACTCAGGGACCAAGCGACGGGCACTCAGGGACCAAGCGGTGGGCATCAACAGACCAAGCGATGGGCATTTATTGCCCGTGCGGTGTGCACAGAGTGCCCAAAAGCCGGACGATTTTTGGGCACTTCTTGCAGATCGGCGGCAATTTACTCAATTTACTGGTATTAGTAAAGAAACAAAAGCAAATATCAAATAATATTTATAAGATTACGTTTATTAGATATGAAACTATTTGTAATGAGACTATTATATTCTCTATATTGTGCAGAATCCTGGAGTTATCGCATCCCGATGCGAATACTTGGACCTTTTATCAATCGTGTATGCAAATGGCTATATTTTTGGAATCCGTTTGGCTATATTCAGGGAAATAATCCAACGTTGGAGCACTATATAAAAAATGTGTATAAAACGCTGGAAGTTGTTTTTTATGATATAAATATAGGAATAGGTATTGCGCGTGCAGAAGGAACATTAGCTTTTATGTTTGTTCCTTATGAAATGCTTATTCTGTCAGTTTTCAAGAAACTTAGAATACTTCCTATTCAGAATTCCCATTTCCTTATATTTCTTATAATCACTTGTGGTCTCTCTTTACTGTTTACCCACTTCTTGGGTCAAAAAAATGAGGAATATATAGGCTATTTCCATAAATTTGAAAGTCATAAGAATAATGCAGTTTGGCATGTTATTTCTTCTATATTTTTCATTGGCGCAATTTGTGCAGGTATAATCAGCATTATATGGTGGAATGAAAGTTAAAGCAGAATCTGAGAATATGAAAAAATGTTTTATTTCAATAGCTGCTTTTATTATGCTGCCCTGCATGGCACGTACCACGTATTCCAGAAATCGATGAGCACTGCTTTACCTTTATACTTATCTGTTATCGTGGGCAATATCTGCTGCAGATATAGAAAATTTGCTAAAAAAGAACATTATTTGTTTGGTCGTTTGCCGAATAAATACTATTTTTGCAGTATGAACAAATAACTCAAAAAAGGGAGATTATGAAAAGTATTAAAAGAATGGCTCTTGGAGCCATGGTGGCTTTGATGATGATGACATCATGCGGAACCACGCAGACCGTGCCTCTTACAGGTCGCACACATCGCATCTCGGTGTCAGACGAGCAAGTGCTCAGCCTCTCCAACCAAGAATATACCAAGTATATGGCGACTGCCAAGAAGTCGACCAATGCTCAGCATACTGCCATGGTGCAAAGGGTAGGGCGTAAACTGGCTACAGCCGTGGAAACCTATCTGAAGCAGAACGGCTTTGCCAACGATGTGAAGAACTATGCATGGGAGTTCAATCTCGTGCAGGACAAGAGTGCCAACGCCTTCTGTATGCCTGGTGGAAAAATTGTGGTGTATGAAGGCTTGTTGCCCTACACACAGAACGAGACGGCTCTTGCCATCGTCTTGGGTCATGAGATTGCCCATGCTGTGGCAAAGCACAGTGCTGAGCAACTTACCAAGCAGCAAAACCAACAAGTTGGAACCAATATCCTGGGCAATGTCCTCAACCAAGCTGTAGGCAGCGGTGTGGGCGATTTGGCGAGTGCCGTGGCTGGAAAGTATTTCTCATTCCGTAACTTGAAGTATTCGCGTGACAATGAGACTGAGGCCGACTACATGGGACTTATCTTTGCTGCCATGGCAGGCTACGATCCTCAGCAGGCCATTCCGTTCTGGAAACGTATGTCGCAGGGCAGCAGTTCCAACCAGAATGACATCTTCAGCGACCATCCTTCCGATGCCAAGCGAATAGCTGCCTTGCAGAAGGAAATGCCTACTGCGCTCAAGTATTATCATCCTGCCAAGAATACAAAGAAAAGGTAAGCTTGGGAGAGAATGAATTGACAAAAGCACTGGCAGACCAGAGAATGTGCTTTCGTGACAACCTCTTTGCGTGAATGCAATAGGAATGACTAACTAAAAATTCAATGATATGATTGATTACATCTCACAAAACCTTTGGCTGTTCTGGACGGTGATAACCTTCCTGTGCCTGATTATGGAGTTGTCTTCGGGCGATTTCTATGTAACGTGTTTTGCCATTGGTGCCATTGTCAGCATCTTAGCCGCATGGATGGGCTTGCCATTCTGGTTGCAGATTGTGGTATGGGCGGTTTGCTCCGTGCTGAGTATCTGGCTCATACGTCCGCACTTGCTGCATATTATCAAGCATGGTGCCGATGACAGAGTGAGTAATGCCGATGCCTTGTTGGGACAGGTAGGCGAGGTGAGCCAGTGCATCGTAAAGGGCGGTTTTGGTCGTGTGAAGCTCGATGGTGACGACTGGAAGGCTGAGGCTCCTTCTGCACTTGAGGACATTGTCGAAGGTGCCAAGGTGAAAATCGTGGGCAGAGAGTCCATCATCTTGAAGGTGGAGGAAATCGTAAGATAATTAATAACCCTAAAACATAACGATTATGATTGGAATTTATGTATTGGCTGCCATCGTTGTGCTGGCCCTTATTTTCGTAAAGAAAACGATTGTTATCATTCCTCAGAGTGAGACAAAGATTATAGAGCGTCTGGGACGTTACTATGCAACCCTCAGACCAGGTATCAACATCATTATACCATTTATCGACCGTGCCAAGGAAATTGTGGCTATGCGCAATGGTAGATATATGTACACCAACACTATCGACCTGCGTGAACAGGTGTATGATTTCGACCGACAGAACGTGATCACAAAAGATAATATCCAGATGCAGATCAATGCTCTGTTGTACTTCCAGATAGTAGACCCCTTCAAGAGTGTGTACGAAATCAACAACCTGCCCAATGCCATCGAGAAACTTACACAGACAACTCTGCGTAACATCATCGGCGAGATGGAACTGGACCAGACTTTGACCTCGCGCGATACCATCAATACCAAGTTGCGTGCGGTATTGGACGATGCTACCAACAAGTGGGGTATCAAGGTAAATCGTGTGGAGTTGCAGGATATTACTCCTCCTGAGAGTGTGCTCAGAGCCATGGAGAAGCAGATGCAGGCTGAGCGTAACAAGCGTGCCACCATCCTGGCTTCTGAGGGTGAGAAGGAAAAACAGCGCCTGCTCTCTGAAGGTGAGAAAGCCGCTATCGTCAACAAGGCTGAGGCTGTGAAGCAACAGGCCATCCTCAAGGCTGAGGGTGAGGCTACTGCACGCATTCGCAAGGCTGAGGCAGAAGCTATTGCCATTCAGAAAATTACAGATGCCGTAGGACAGTCTACCAATCCTGCCAACTATCTCTTGGCGCAGAAATACATCGCCATGATGCAGGATGTGGCTCAGGGTAAGGACAACAAGGTTGTATATCTGCCTTACGAGGCTTCCAACCTGATGGGCTCTATCGGCGGCATCAAGGATCTTTTTAAGGGATAATCAAAACTAAACTATGAATAAGAATATCTGTATCGTGGCGGGTGCCCGACCCAACTTTATCAAGGTGGCGCCCGTCATCAGAGCGATTGTAAATGCCCAGAAGAGTGGAAAGTCTATCAACTACAGTTTGGTTTATGCCGGCTGTGAGGATGATCCTACACTCGAGGGCTCACTCTTCGACGACTTGGAGATAAGTCGTCCTGATGTCTATTTAGGTGTGGACTGCGAGAACCTCAATGAACTCACAGGACAGGTCATGTCTAAGTTTGAGCTTTATCTGCAGCAGAATCCTACGGATGTGGTTATTGTGGTCGATGACCTTGCCTCTACCATGGCTGCAGCCATCGTTACCAAGAAGCAAGGCATTCTGTTGGCACATATTGCCGCAGGAACCCGTAGTTTCGATATTACTATGCCCAAGGAAATCAACCGACTGGTTATCGACGGACTGTCTGATATCCTCTTTACTGCGGGTATTTCCAACAACAGCATCGCCAACAAGGAGGGCGCCGAGCTTTCCAAGGTCTATATGGTGGGCAATGTGCTCATCGATAATATCCGTTTCCTGCAACAGCGCATGAAGCGTCCCCAACTGATGGACGACAAGCAACTGAAGGAGGGACAGTACATCGTGCTGACACTCAACCGCAAGGCCATCATCAATAATAGCGAGGAGATGCGCAGCTTAGTGTCTGCCGTGGTTTCCTCTGCTCATGAGGCTGGTGTGCCTGTAGTGGCTCCGCTTCGTGGCAAGGCTCGCCAGGAGGTAGAGGCTATGGGGTTGGAGGGCATCATGCTGATAGAGGCTCAGGGCTATTTGGACTTCAGCTATCTCACAGCTCACGCCATGGGAATCGTTACCGACTCAGGCAATGTGGCAGAGGAGGCAACCTTCAACGGTGTGCCTTGTATCACGCTCAACAGCTATACCGAACACATCGAGACCGTGAAGATCGGTACCAATGTGTTGGTGGGCGAGGATGCTGACCGTCTTGTACTGATGACGAAGGTCTTGCTGAGAGGCGAATGGAAGAAAGCGGGCATTCCCGACAGATGGGACGGAAGATCTGCCGACCGTATCGTCCAGATACTGGTCAATGAATAAGGCTTTTCTGCTCAGCTGCTGCCATTCCATGGTCTTAAAAGGGCATTTATGGATAAGGCAACAACAGAATTAATGCATAAAAAGAATAAGGGGCAACTGAAACTGTTGCCCCTTATTCTGTCTTAACTCCTTAACTTCCTTATTTAATACGGACGTTCACGATTTGACTTGATGCGATAAGCATCCGACGTTAATCAGTCCTGCCGGGATAATTGTATTGGTCGAAGTAGACAGGGGTCTTGTTGTTGTACCAGATGCCTTCTACGTTCAGTCCGATAGAGAAATTCTTGTTGACATTGTATTTCACTCCTGCTCCCAGTACATTGGCACCGGCTGCCCCCATGCCATAGCCCAACGGCATGACACCTGTTACAGGCCAGCCCCAGCCATAATAGGGATAACCTCTATAGAGATTGCCATATCGGCTGTAGTTGTTGCTCACGCTCAGTTGGCCGTAAACGTAGGCTTCCCAGTGTTCGTTGAACCGATAGCCAAGGATGGCGTACAGGCCTACATCGCGATAGCTGTCGCTTCCCCAGAAGGTGTTGTTGAAATAACCACCGCCTGCTATCCACAACTTGCCGTCCTTGGTGAGCGGAGCCAGATAGGTGGCATTGATGTTCTGCGAGAAACCGCCCTTATGTGGCAGGTTCTTGCCAAAAGTGGCAAAGGCAGAAAGGTCGAGCGATACGTTCAGTCCCCGGTGCAGTCCGTAACCGTATGTGCTGAAGGGCATCATGCTGACGGGATTGTAGAAGAAACTGCTGTCGCCAGCATACACCGACCTGTCACCGGCATACATCGATTTACTGTCTGTATCCTGGAATGGAGCCAAAGCCATCAAACTTTTCTTGGCAACGGAGTATTGGGTGTTCTTTACCGGCTTACCCTTGTATATGAGAGGCTGTTCGGCCTGAAAGATGGTGTCGCCAGGCAACAGCCAGTCTTCACGTGGATTGTCGCTACTGTGGAGCGGACCGAGATGAACCTGCTGTGCATGAACAGAAGCACAGCAGAGGATGAGCATGATGAAATATGCTATTTTACTTTTCATAATGATTCGTCTTTTTAGGCTTTCGTGAGCCTGATATTCTCGTAATTCACGTACAAACTTACAACTTTTTAGACGAAAGCGATCAGATGTTTATATTAAAAAACAATAAATAGGAATGTTTTGGTTAAAAAAGCATTACCTTTGTCTTGTAATAATAAAAAGTATGAATATGAGAAGAACTTTTTTGTTTATAATGTGCTGTCTGCTTCTGCCTCTGACGGCTTGTGCGCAGACCGATAATGTCGTTCCCGATACGGCTGCTTTCCATCAGGATGCCACCTGCCCGGAGGTGCTGATAGAAACAAACATGGGAAATATCCGCGTGGCGCTTTACAACGATACACCTCTTCATCGTGACAATTTCCTGAAGTGGGTGAGGATGGGCTATTATGATGGTTGCATCTTTCAGAGAGTCATCAAGAACTTTATGATTCAGGGCGGCGATCCTGGCACACGAAAGGTGAAGCCTGGCAAGGTGGAGCGCTTCGATACAGCCTACACTGTGCCTGCCGAGATACGTTATCCCAAATATTATCACAAGCGCGGACAGCTCTGTGCTGCCCGTGAGGGCGATGACGTGAATCCACAGAAAGCCTCTGCTCCTTGCGATTTCTACATCACCTGGGGACGCAATTTCTCAGCACGCCAGATGGAATATCTGGTGCAGAAGATGAAAGGCGAGGACAAGGTGTACGCCATTCCCAACGAGCAGGTGCAGGCAGGATATGTGAAATATGGCGGCGTGCCCCATCTTGATGGTGGTTATACTGTCTTTGGCGAAGTGCTTGAAGGACTGGATGTGGTAGAGAAAATCCAGAATGTGGAAACCGATAAGAGCAATAATGACCGTCCCCTGCAGGATGTTGTTATCATCAAAGCTACGGAAGTCAAAAAATAGACTATATATAATAAGGTATAGAACTTTCGCTGGGTTCAGAAGTTATAGAAGTTAAAGAAGTTATCACTCCCTTCGGTCGTTAGAAGTTATAGCCAACAGCCTTTTTGGTTGTATATTAAGCTGTAAAGCATATGGCTTTAACTTCTCTAACTTCTTTAACTTCTCTAACTTCCCCATTTGCGAAAGTTGAGTAAGGTATATAGGGCGGAAAAACGCAATAGGCTTCGTTGGCAAACGCAATAGGCTTCGTTGGCAGATGAAGGCGGCTTCGATGGCAGATGCAATAGGCTTTGTTGGCAAATAAATGTTCCTGTAGAATTTCCACAGAGCAGAAAAATCTTGGAAAATATAAGCATCTTTATGCACGAAAACAATAAATTGCAAGGTTTTGTATAAAAAATCTGTCAATTTGTTTGGTGGATACAAATAAAAATGCTACTTTTGCAAGCGTATAACACAATCGGGGAATCCCCCAATTGTAGTAGACAATAAATAAAAGAAAGAACAATGAAGAAGTTTAACGCATACTTTTATAGCTTTTATTTTTACTTTGCAAGCAATTGTAAAGCGGGAAGTTGCGTATAATTTCAACTTAGGATATTAAGATTAAGAAATCTATCGAAACGGTCCCGCTCCTTGGAGAGTGAGGACCGTTTTTCATAACAGATACAAACAATATAGATGAAGAGAATAGCAATACAAGGCGAGTTGGGGTCGTTTCATGACATAGCTGCCCATCAATATTTCGGTGATGAACAGGTGGAACTGATTTGTTGCGCCACCTTCGAGGAGGTGTTCGAAAACATCAAGCGCGATCCTACAGTCATCGGCATCGTAGCCATCGAGAATACCATAGCGGGCAGTCTGCTCCACAACTATGAGCTTCTGCGCCAAAGTGGAACTACAGTAGTAGGCGAGCACCGACTCCATATAGAGCACAGCATCTGCTGTTTGCCCGATGATGACTGGAGTACACTTCAGGAGGTTCATTCCCATCCTGTGGCATTGATGCAGTGTGGCAGATTCCTCGCCAATCATCCCGACCTGAAAGCTGTAGAGGCTGAAGATACCGCAGGTTCGGCTGCCTTTATTGCCAAGCATCAGGTAAGGGGATGGGCTGCCATCTGCTCAACTTATGCAGCCGAGATGTATGACATGAAGGTGCTGCAAGAAGGCATCCACGACAATCCGCACAACTACACGCGCTTCCTCGTGGTGAGCAATCCGCAGAAGGCAGCTCTCCTTCGACCCATTGAGAAGGCCAACAAGGCAAGCATCGTCTTCAGCCTTTCCCACGACAAGGGATCGCTCTCCAAGGTGCTCACCATCCTGAGCTTCTACGATGTGAACCTAACCAAGATTCAGTCGCTGCCCGTCATCGGACATGAGTGGGAATATCTCTTCTATGTAGACCTCACCTTCGACAACCTTACCCGATACCGCCAGAGTATTGATGCCATCACACCACTGGTGAAGAAAATCAAGGTTCTCGGCGAGTACGAGGAAAGAGAGTAGGGGTTGAAAGGTATAAAAGTAAAAAAGTAAAAAGGTAAAAGGGTAAAAAGGTAAAAAAGTAAAAAGACCTTGCTGCCGATTATACTTAACATTCAACGCTAAACATTGAACATTAAAAATTAAAACATTAGATAAAATGATACAGCCAGCCAATAGAGTAACCGAGATACAGGAATACTACTTCAGCCGCAAACTGAAAGAAGTAGCCCAGCTCAATGCTGAGGGAAAAGACATCATCAGCCTTGCCATCGGAAGTCCAGATATGCCACCGTCAAAGCAGACCATCGACAAGCTCTGCGAAGTGGCTCAGAAGTCCGACACACATGGATATCAGCCCACAGTGGGCATTCCTGAACTGCGAAAGGCAATGGCAGAATTCTATAAGAGATGGTACGATGTAGACCTCGACTGGGCTACAGAGATACAGCCGCTGATAGGCAGCAAGGAAGGCATCCTGCATGTCACTTTGGCTTTCTGCAATCCCGGCGACGAGGTGCTGATTCCTAATCCAGGCTATCCCACCTATACTGCCATCAATAAGATTTTGGGCACCAAGATAACTTATTATGATCTCAGAGAGGACAACGGATGGCAGCCCGACTTCGATGCATTGGAGAAGATGGACCTCAGTCATGTCAAGCTGATGTGGACCAACTATCCCAATATGCCTACAGGAGGCAATGCCCGCATGGAGACCTACGAGCGACTGGTAGAGTTTGCCAAGAAGCACAATATCGTGGTGGTGAACGACAATCCTTATTCACTCATCCTCAATGAGCACCCTATGAGCATCATGCAGGTGCCGGGAGCCAAAGACTGCTGTATCGAATTCAACTCGCTGAGCAAGAGTCACAATATGCCCGGATGGCGTGTGGCGATGATTTCGAGCAACAAGACTTTCATCTCATGGATTCTCAAGGTGAAGAGCAATATCGACAATGGCTCGTTCCGAGGCATACAATTAGCTGCTGCCGAGGCTATGACTGGCAACAGTGAGGAGTGGCATCGTGAGAACAATATCGTCAACTATCGCCGTCGTCGCGACATCGCCGAACAGATCATGGACGTGATGGGCTGTACCTACGATCCTAAGCAGGTGGGCATGTTCCTTTGGGGTAAGATACCAGAGAGCTATGCCGATGTGGAAGACCTGACCGAGAAAGTGCTCCATGAGGCACGGGTATTCATTACCCCAGGCTTTATCTTCGGAAGCAACGGCAAGCGTTATGTGCGCATCAGCCTGTGTGCCAAGGACGACAAGATGAAGGAAGCCTTGCAGCGCATCAAGAAGCTTTTTGCATAGAGTCTTCACCTTATAAAAATAAGTAAACTGAAAACATTCACATTTAAAAATATAAAAGATTAAGATATGGAATTAGAATTAGAACCTTTACGTCTTCCCAGTGATCAGGAACGTCCCATCGTGATAGCAGGACCATGTTCTGCCGAAACCGAGGAACAAGTTATGACAACCGCCAAGCAGTTGGCTGAAAAGGGATGCCACATGTTCCGTGCAGGTGTGTGGAAGCCACGTACCAAGCCAGGAGGCTTCGAGGGAAATGGCGAGACTGCTCTTCCCTGGATGAAGCAGGTAAAGGAAGAGACCGGCATGCTGACAGCTACCGAGGTGGCAACACCCGAGCATGTGGAGCTGGCTCTTAAGTATGGCATCGATGTGCTGTGGATTGGTGCCCGCACTTCTGCCAACCCATTCGCCATGCAGGCATTGGCCGACAGTCTGAAAGGTGTTGATGTGCCTGTGCTGGTCAAGAACCCTGTCAATCCCGACCTGGAGCTTTGGATAGGAGCCTTGCAGCGTATCAATCAGGCTGGTATCAAGCGATTGGGAGCCATCCATCGTGGTTTCTCAAGCTTCGACAAGAAGATCTATCGCAACCTGCCTATGTGGCAGATTCCTATCGAACTGCATCGCCGCATTCCTCAGTTGCCTATCGTCTGCGACCCAAGCCACATCGGTGGACGTCGCGACTTGATAGCACCACTGTGTCAGCAGGCTATGGATCTCGGCTTTGATGGTCTTATCGTAGAGAGCCACTGCAGTCCTGACGATGCATGGAGCGATGCCAAGCAGCAGGTTACTCCCGATGTACTCGACTACATTCTCAGTCTGCTCGTAGTTCGCGATGAGCACTACTCTACAGAGGGACTGCATCAGTTGCGTGGACAGATCGACGAACTGGACAATCAGTTGATGGAGCTTTTGGCAAAGCGCATGCGTGTATGCCGTGAGATTGGTACATACAAGAAGGAGCATAATATGACAGTTCTGCAGACCAACCGCTACAACGAGATTCTCGACAAGCGTGGTGCTCAGGCTTCGCTTTGTGGCATGAGTCCAGAGTTTGCTGCCCAGATCTTCGAGCACATTCACGAGGAGAGTGTTCGTCAGCAGTTGGAAATCCTGAACCAGAAGTAATTTTTAGTGAAGAGTGAAGAACGAAGAGTGAAGAATCCAAATGCTTTGAAGGCTTGGATATTTTGCTGTAGAATTCCTCGTTCTTCACTCTTCACTCTTCACTTATTAAGAGATATGAGAATATTGATAATGGGAGCAGGCAAGATGGGAAGTTTCTTCATCGACCTGCTCAGCTTCGACCACGAGGTGGCCGTATACGAGAAGGATGCCAAGCGGTTGCGCTTTACCTACAACTGTCTGCGCTTCACCAAGTTGGAGGAGATAGCCGAGTTCAAGCCCGAACTCGTTATCAATGCCGTGACGGTGAAGTACACTTTGCCTGCCTTTGAGGAGGTGTTGCCCTGGTTGCCCAAGGACTGTATCATCAGCGATATTGCCAGTGTGAAGACAGGACTGCATGAGTTTTATACGAAGAGTGGTTTCCGTTTTGTCAGCACGCACCCTATGTTTGGTCCTACCTTTGCCAATCTGAATCAGTTGTCAGAGGAGAATGCCGTCATCATCAAGGAAGGCGACTATATGGGCAAGATATTCTTCAAGGATCTGTACCAGCAGTTGGGGCTCAATATGCACGAGTACACCTTCGACGAGCACGACCAGACTGTTGCTTACTCACTGAGTATTCCTTTTGCCAGCACTTTCGTTTTTGCGGCTGTGATGAAGCATCAGGATGCTCCGGGTACTACCTTCAAGCGTCACATGAACATTGCCAAGGGCGTACTCAATGAGGATGACTATCTGTTGCAGGAAGTCCTCTTCAATCCCTATACTTCAGGACAGTTGAGCCAGATTCGTGAGGAGCTTGCCGAGCTGATCGATATCATCGACCATAAGGATGCCGGTCGCATGAAAGCTTTCCTCACCAAGATACGCAATAACGTAAAGGAAGATATAGAAATAAAGAATTAGAAAAGGTCGGAAGACCTCTTCTTTGTACCAATTCCAATAGACCCCTCCAGTTTCACGTGCTGTCGTTTCGTATCTTCGATATCGTATTTCGTGATTGCCTTTGGCTTGTTGCCGAAGACTATTTGTTTAGGGTCTGCTGAATTAAATCAGCAGACCCTAAATGAATGCAAAGATACTGCTTTTCTAAAAATAGGGTATAGAAAGGGTTAAATCTTATAAAATTAGGGGATAAGGTTAAACAATAAGGATTATTCCGTTGTGAATTTTGGGCGGGATGACTCGCCCTTTTTTATTATCATTTGGAGATTATTTCTACTTGTTTAATTGGATTTCCAATATTGTATCTTGCGAAAGTTGAGTTACATCAAATGTTGGATATATTCATCCAGCTCTTTGGGTTTGCCGTCCTTTTCACACAGTTTCGACAGCATACGTTTACGCGACATGGAAATGTCGGGCAAGTTGCATTGCATGAAGCAACTGATGGCAGATGGGGAGAAGTGCAGTCTTGTCAGCAGGCAAATACGATATTCCTTTTTGCTTAGTTTCAATTTGATATTTGCCAAAGATGGAATCATCCCCTCAAGGGTTTCTTCTAAGTTGTCCCAGGTTTCGTTAGTGATTTTCTCTTGCGGATGACATTCTATATAAGCCAGTTTCTTATACACAAATGTATCCATCAGTTGTTTGTTTATCTCGACAAGATTACGTCCGGAATGAATGCTTTCGTATTGATTAATTTCTTTTTGGAGATTTTCTATGACAGCCTCTTTTTCTTTGATGAGAGCCGCTATTTTCGTTTCGTTCAAGTTTTTCAGATGAGCCAGTTCTGTCTTTGTCGTTTGCAATTTCAGAATGCTGGCTTTGTATAGGCGTTGAGCCACCAATAGCTTATGGTTTCTCTTCCTGATGTTTTTTCTGTAGATATAAACAGCCGATAATAAAATCAAGCAACTGCTTATAATAATAAGGTATATTGTATTTAGTCTTTGCTTTGCCTTATATTCAGCTTCTTTAGCCAGTTTTTGATTTCTGCTATAGTCATACATTGCCTGCATTTGTTGCAACTGAGATTCTCTCAACTCATAGAGTGAAGAGTCATTATATTCAGAACTCAATAATGCATACTTTGCCGCTAAAGCAGAATTATTTGTTTTTGTGTAATATTTTGCCAATCCTTCTGTGGCTGCACATTTGTTGCTGTAAGATTTGCTAAGTTTAAAACTTTGTTGAAGACATGTGTATGCAATATTTAAATCGTTCATATACATATAATACAACCCTTTTTCGTAAAGCAAAAATGCTTTAGAATCATCATAGTTGGTGTTTCCCTGATAATTAGTTGATTGGTATGCCTCAAATGCTTCTTTGGCTTTTGGGTAGTTTTTGTTGTCTATATAATATATGTAGTTGCATCCAAATGCAATATTAGCATCATAGTCGTAGCCGTGTTTTCTAAAAAGATTGGCAGCTTTAAGGTTAATTATTATTGCAGAATCTTTTTTACCAAGAAAATCATATGCACTGTTCTTGTTTTGATGATATCTTAATGCATTCAATGTGTCTTTTGCAAAGTATGCATATTTTACAGCTTTGTCTAAAGCACCTAATTCTTGATATGGCAAGAATTGTTTTTCAAACAATATCCCCATCTGTCCATAAATCCTGCACAATGTCGCATAATCACAATCTTGACTGGTAGTATCAGCTTGCTCCGTTGCTTTGTTATAATACTCTAATGCCATAGGAGCTTCATGTATATCTCGATATACACAACCAAGCATATAGTAGGCAAGCATACGTTCATTGGATGTACCATGTTTTTCGTAATATGCTACCACATTTTTCATGATGCTGTCTGAAGAAAACAAAATGTCTGCCTTGTTCATCGCCTTATGATAGAGCAACTGATAACGCATACGTTGAGCTTTAGAAAAGTCATTTAGCTGCGGCTTTGCCTTATCCAATAGTTTGATAGCAACTTTTGCCGAATCATCATCTATATTCATGATGCTGTCAGCTTGCTGCAACAAGTCATCATATTGCTTGTCGCCATGACAACCAGCAAGCACAAATAAGGAAACAATTACTAAAAGTACTAACGGAAGTTTTTTCATTTTTTCTATATATTTATCTTATGCAAAGATAATATAATTATTGGAAAAATGCAAATTGATGTGGTTGTTTTTCTTTCAGAAAACTATATTTTAGCTTAAATTTAAATGAAATTATCCTCTTGTTGATTTTTGTGAAGTTTTTATAATTATTTGTTTTATAGTGACTTATAGGGTCTTTGTGAATTCTTGTGAATTTTTCATAGCCTTTTCCTTATAATTTTTCAGAAAGATCAGATTATCTTTGCACCATTGTTTTTATTATTAAGAGTGAAGTATATGGAAAATAATCTTTGTAAACGTGTTTCATTGTTAACTCTTGGTCTTCTGCTGACGTATATCAGTGGATTTGCCCAAATTCATCTACAGATATTTGTAAAGGATAGCAAACAACAAGCCATAGAGCGTGCAGAAGTAAGTGTGCAGTACGGCGATTCAATAGTGGACTTTGGTATTACCGCAAAAGGTGTTTTTACAGCTACTGTGCCTTCGGCTGGCATTTACAGCATACAGGCATCCTGTGTGGGATACACTCCTGTAAGTATTTCGAGGGAGGTTAAACAAGAAAGCAAGGTTGTACTGGTAATGACCGAACAATCCATCCAGCTTAACGAGGTTTCTGTGACTGCCAAGAAAATACCCCAAACCACAGCTACAGGTACAGTATATACTCTTTCGCAGAACGCTAAGGAATGTGGCAATCCCTTTAAGGCCTTGTCGGAAATACCCTTGCTGAGAGTAGATATTTCTGGTCAGACCGTACAGACGGCCGATGGCGACAGTCCACTTATTCTTGTTGATGGCAAATTGTTTAATTCGGGCATTGCACCTATCGACCCCTCACGCATAGAGTCGGTGGAGCTGTCGGAAGTGGTTAGTGCTCGTTATCTGCAAATGGGGGTTTCCAAGATACTCAACATACGACTACGCAAGGACATGCCTTGGTATTCATTCACAGAACTTCGCACTCGCCATGACATCCCCTATAGATATGGCTTTGGGGCTGGTAGCTTTGAGGTAGGAAAGAAAAAGTTCGCTATCTCGGGATATGTCGGTCTTACCTATCTGCGCCACGACAAGACAAGCTACGAAATCAATGAAAGCAACGAGGGTGTTACTAAAAACAGAGATGGAGAAAGTAAGAAAAAGACTGATACTCAGGAGGGCTATCTGTTGCTGAAGTGGACACCAAACTCGAATGATTACTTTTCCGCTATATTCAAGGGACTAAATAACGACAATAGAAATAAAGCTCATTTTGATGGTCGATATATCACAGAAAATTCAAACAATCCTTTTCATAACAATCAGTCGGAAACGAGTTCTGATGGAGGTATGTTGGGGTCTTTCTATTATGAACACACTTTCAAGGATAATAGCATATTGGCATCGTATGCCAAATATAATTATGGATTTGCGAAATCCTGTCATGTGAATGTGGAGGAGAGTGCAGGCAACACCGTACCCACCATGGTAGATTTCGACTCAAGACGAGACCAATATGAAGTGTCAATAGATTATGACAGCGGTGAAAAGAAATATGGAAACATAACTTCGGGTGCCAGCATGGAGTATACCATGGATAAAGACTATAACTATGTAGCCAACCTACAGAAAAACTTCATACTAAACGACTGAATAGTTTTGCCTATGCATCTTATGCCAACGGAATAGGCAAGCTGTATTATATGGCTTCGGTGGGTGTACAATTGTTGGGTATATCTACCGATGCTGACAAAACTACGCATTGGCGCCCCAAGGCTTCGGCCAGTCTGTCATGGCAATTGCCCCATAAGCAGGTGTTAAGGGTTAGCTACTATCTCACCAACAGCCTTCCCGAAACCAGTCAGTTGACAGCATACAATACTTCCATCAACCCTTGGTACCGGATAGAGGGAAACCCATATCTGGTACCTGTAATGATACAAAATATCGACTTGAAGTATGATAAGTCGTTGGGTGATTTCACCATACGTCTATATGGCAGTCATAACCGATATAACAAAATGATAGAATCGTATGTAAGAACAGAAGACAACATTCAGATAGAGTCATACCGAAACAACGGCACCTATAAGGGCACTAGCCTAGGTACCTACATAGCCTATCGTTCCAATTCGTTTAAAGCATCTTTTTCTGCCAGCTACAACTGGGATAAGTACAACGATCAATCGGCCAAGGGCTATGTCGACCTCAATGGATACATACGTTGGGATTTTGGCAACTTCTTCCTCTATTCCACCTTCGACTGGAAAAACAAAAGCTACACTGCTATCAGCCACACCGAGTATCATAACCCTACCAATGCCCATGTGCAGCTGGCTTGGCAAATAACCAAACAGCTATACGCATCCATAGCCATGCCATATTATTGGGGCACCAGGAGCCAGACCAACATAACGGAAATGACAGGGTATTCGATGAAAAATAAAATACGATTTAAGAGCGAAAGCCTAAGACCATGGCTGCTCGTTTCGTGGACCCTTTACAAAAATCCTAAGCTAAGGATTGACAATAAAAATCCTGATATGTAAAAATGTCTTTTCCTATTACTTTTCAGCACGACAGTATGCAGTGCGGCATAGCCTGCCTGCAGATGATATGCAAACACTTCGGCAGAGAGTATTCTCTCGACTTTCTGTCGAAGTTATGCTTTGCTACTAACGAGGGCGTATCCTTGTTAGGCATTGATGATGCGGCCAACAAACTGGGGCTCAAGACTCTCTGTGTCAAGGCAAGCATGGATGAACTTGACAAAATATCGCTGCCTGCGATTTTACATTGGAACCAAAAACATTTTGTAGTACTATACAAAATAAAGAAAGGTAGAAAGTATTACATTGCCGACCCAGGAAAAGGATTGACAACCCATACCAACAAAGAGATGCAAGAGCACTGGCTAAGCACTAATTCGAAAGGCGTGGCCATGATGCTGGAACCTACACCTCACTTCTATGATACAAAAAATGCATCAGGAGTTGGCGAAAAGGAAATACCTTCTTTTAGATTTCTTTATGGATATGTAAGGCGTTATTATAAATATTTCGGGATGATAGCCGTCGGATTAGCTTTGGGAAGCATCATACAATTGGTGTTGCCTTTCCTTACTCAAGCTATTGTTGACAAGGGTATCAAACATCAAGACCTCAATATTATTTTGCTTATCCTGTTTGGGCAACTCATGCTTACAATAAGCCGTACTTTCATCGATTTCTTGCGTAGGTGGATATTGCTGCGTATCAGCATGAAAATCAATATATCGCTCATCAGCGATTTTTTTATCAAGTTGCTCAAGTTGCCAATGTCATTCTTTGATACAAAGCTTCTGGGAGACTTGATGCAACGCATGAATGATCATGGTAGGGTAAACAACTTTTTGACACACAATGTACTTAATATAGTGTTTTCTTTGCTCACCCTTATCGTGTTTAGCGTTGTACTGGTGATATATGACAAATTCGTCTTTTTGGTCTTCTTGATAGGTAGTATGCTTTACGGAGGTTGGATTGCTTTGTTTCTTAAACGTCGAAAAGTGATAGATTACGAATTGTTTGAGCAACAGGCTATTAACAACAATCGTACTTACGAATTTATAACGTCGATGCAGGAAATAAAATTGCAAGATTGTGAGCAACGAAAACGTCAGGAGTGGGAGCATATACAGAAAGATTTATTCAAAATACAACAAAAATCACTTCGACTGCAACAACAAGAAGAAGCTGGGGGTATTTTTATTAACGAACTCAAGAATATAGCCATCACGGTGATGTCCGCTGCTGCTGTTATAGAAGGGAATATGACACTGGGCATGATGTTGGCCGTGCAATATATAATAGGACAACTCTGCTCACCCGTGGAACAGCTGATGGATTTCTTTTATTCCATACAAGATGTAAAGATAAGCCTGGAACGTATCAATGAAATACATAGCATGGAAGATGAAAACGGAAAAGCAGGACTGCTCACCTCAATAGAACAAAAGAGTAAAGGCATCAATATACAGAATGTGATATTTAAGTATAATCCACATGTCTTAACAAAGACTATAGATCATGTTGATATACAGATACCACAAGGAAAAGTAACTGCCATAGTCGGGGCTTCTGGAAGCGGAAAGACAACGCTTATCAAACTAATCCTTGGGTATTATTCAGTCATTGAAGGACGGATATGTATAGGTAGTACCAACATCAACGATGTAAACAAACAGTGGTGGCGACGTCAATGTGGTGTAGTGATGCAAGACGGTGTAATATTCTCGGAAAGTATTGCCAGAAATATAGCCGTGGATGATGCAGAAATAGACCAAGTACGATTGTTGGAAGCTGCAAAGATTTCCTGTATCTTTGATTATGTTATGGGGCTTCCTTTGAAATTCGACACAAAAATTGGTAGAGATGGAATTGGACTAAGCCAAGGTCAAAAACAACGCATACTGATAGCAAGGGCTGTATATAAGAACCCAGAATATATTTTTTTGGATGAGGCAACCAATTCGCTTGATGCCAATAATGAGCGAAAAATTGTAGAAAACCTTGATCGTTTTTATAAGGGAAAGACTGTGGTTATTGTTGCTCATCGTCTTAGCACGGTAAAGAATGCAGACCAAATAGTTGTAATAGATCATGGTAAGGTCGTGGAAACGGGAACCCACGATACTCTAACTCTAAAAAAAGGAGCTTATTTTCAGCTGGTAAAGAATCAATTGGAACTTGGAAATTAAATAAAACTATCAATAAAAACGGTTTTTGTTTGTATCTTTCGGAAAATTTGTTTAAATTTGCCATGTCATTTGGTATTTTGCTGTTCTTACATAGCAGTATCAAGATAAGAGAGATTTCAGATATAGAAAATATGGGCAACTAAACGTTGTTCTGATACTTGTAAGGAAATATTGTAGTGTAATAAAAATATACAGAAATGAAAAAGTACATACCTTATTTACTTAAATTCGCATTCATGATTTTTGCAATTTTTCCTGCAATCAAACATGAATGGCTGGCTATAAGCGTGGGAGTCATAGCCTTAGCAATACCTTTGGTTTGTTTTGTTTGGTGCTGGATTTCCGATAGTGTGATGAAGGCATTTGAGCATACTCGCGAAGACAGTATCTATAATGTGATGATTTCATTGATAGGATTTGTCATATACTATTCTGTTTATGATAGTTTGCTGCTATGGACCATTATTTTGGCGTTTCAATTACTCGACTTCTATTATGAATATTCTTCTCAGAAAGACCACAAGCAATAACTCTATTTTCACAAATGGGGAAAGTTGAGTTAATATAAGGATGGCAGGTTCGCTGATTTTTATATCTTTGCACCATCGTTTTATAATAAAGTCATCAACATGAAAAAAATAATTTATATTGTTTCAATTCTTTTCGTAGCAATTGTTATTACAACTATTGCATATGCTTTATTTGATTTTAATCATGAAAATTTGATAATAATTTTCTTTTCACCTTTAATTTCAATTATCATTACGGAATATGTTAGAAAAAGGATTTCTTGAC
>ERZ1026780.902-NODE-902-length-21164-cov-3.498176_pt1 | contig 21164 bp, 14 predicted proteins | sample MGYA00380126_ERZ1026780 | MGnify/ENA primary metagenome ERZ1026780 (study PRJEB33269, sample SAMEA4719762) | human gut metagenome | biome: human-associated habitat; feature: organic feature; material: feces | place: Cameroon | collected 2013-10 ... | reverse complement strand
CCCATGAAGATTCCGTTTTCATCAAGAACCGGAACAAAGTTCTGATTGATTGCAAGATGAAGAAGATCGTTCCTGTCCGCATCGAAGCGAATGGATTCCATGGTTCTCCGACAGGAAACCAAGGATATTGGCGCTTCTTCTGCGTTCTTGTAATTCCAGTTTCTTTCGTTCTTGATAAACCAAAAAATATCGCCTTCCGATATTGTACGGACGTATTTCCCGTCCTTAGACAATAGGGGGATGGCGGTGTAATGGTGGTAGGAAAGCTTCTCGACGACCTGGCGGATCGACGAATCAGCCTCAGCGTAAGCAACCTGACTTTTTGGAATTAAAAAAAACAGGATGTTCATAACTAGTCTATTATAGCCAAAAAGGATTGAAAATCCATTGGAATTTCTGTTCAAGTACTCTTTGAATGTTGCTTTCTCTTTCCAAAAATCAACCAGAAACAACGCATTCATCGAAAATCTTCGGAAAAGAAACCGGTATCCCCTTATCTTATCTGAATTTCGTTCTGTTTTGCCTTATAATATAAAAGAATTGACTTAGGAGGATATCTTCATCATGGAAAAGAAAAAGAACTTTTATATTACGACTCCGATTTACTACGCTTCTGGAAACATTCATATTGGACACACTTATTGCTGTGTCTGTGCGGATACCATTGCCCGTTACAAACGTTTAGCTGGATACAACGTCCGCTTCAGGACTGGATCCGATGAACACGGACAAAAGATCCAACAGAAGGCAGAAGCTGCTGGACTAGAGCCAAAAGCCTATGTGGATAAGATTGCCCAGTCTTTCAAGGATGTCTGGAAAGCACTTGATATCTCTTATGACTGGTATGTTCGTACAACCGACACCTATCATACCGAACTGGTTCAGAAAGTATTTACCGAGCTTTTAGAAAAAGGCGATATCTATCTTGGTGAATACAAAGGCTGGTATTGCACTCCAGATGAGACCTTCTGGTCGGATAGCCAGGTCGTTGTCGACGAAAAAGGCAACCACTTCTGTCCAGACTGTCATCGTCCCGTTCACAGGGATTCTGAAAAAGCCTACTTCCTCAATGTTAAGAAATTCGTTCCATGGCTTCTTGAATTCTATCAGACTCACCCGGACTTCTGCGCACAGGATAAAATCAATGAAAGGGTCAACACCTTCATCAAACCTGGACTGGAAGATCTTTGTATCACCCGTACTTCCTTCAGCTGGGGCATTCCGACAAACGAAGATCCAAAGCATGTCATCTATGTTTGGATTGATGCCCTTCTCAACTATATCTCTGCTTTAGGATACAAAACCGAAGACGATCATCTCTTTAAAACCTTCTGGGGAGATGATTGTGAAATCGTCCATCTTGTTGGACGCGATATCACCCGCTTCCATACCATTTATTGGCCGATCCTGCTCAAAGCATTGAATCTCCGTGAACCAGACAAAGTCATTGTCCATGGTCTTCTTCTGACCCGTTCTGGAGTCAAGCTTTCTAAATCCTTAGGCAACGCTCCAAGTCCTTATCCGCTCATTGAACGCTATGGTGTCGATGCCCTCCGTTATTACATGGTCCGTGAAATCGAATTTGGAAAAGACGGAACCTTCACTCCGAGGCAGTTCGTGGATCGTAGGAACGCAGATCTTGCTAACACTTATGGCAACTTGGTCAACCGTGCTTTATCGATGATCAAGAAATACTTCAATGGTGTCATTCCGGAGTATAAGGAGCCTCAGTCTGATCTCACGAAGAAGGTCTATGCTGATGTCCAAGAAAAGATTAACCAGTACAACATCTACAGGGATAGTCTTGAAATCACGAGCGGTGTTGCTAAAGCAAGGGAACTGATTGCCCTTGGCAACAAATACTTTGATGATATCGCTCCTTGGTCTCAGGCTAAGAAAGGAAATACAGAACTTCTTGCAGAGTCTCTCTATTGTGCAGCTGAAATCATCCGCATTGGCTCTATCCTTCTCTCTCCAGTCAGGCCAAACAAGACAAAGTCTGCATTAGACCAGGAAAACGTCCCTGAGAATCTTCGCAATCTTGCCTCTGCCAATGAGATTGGGAAACTTGGAAATATCACTCTAAACGAAACTGCGCCTCTCTTCCCACGTTTGAAGAAAGAGGATGAAATCAAGTTCCTTACCGATTTGATTGATTCCAAAGAAGGAAAGTAAATAACTTGTAAGGCTGTCATCTGACAGCCTTTTCTTATCAAAAAAGAAAACTGCCTCTTTTCAGAGACAGTTGCTTTTATTTTTCTAGCGAAAGCAAGAACGGATTGCTTGTTTTTTCTCTTCCGAGATTGGTCCTAGGACCATGGCCTGGATAAATAACCAGCGTAGATTTCAAAGACAGAAGCTTGGAAAGCGATGCATTCCTCTTGTCAGGGTCACTTGTCGATAAATCGCTTCGTCCAACCGAACCTGCAAAGAGAGTATCTCCGGTAAATAGTGCATTGTCATCTTCGAAGAGATAGCAGAGAGATCCTTCCGTATGGAACGGTGTCGCAATTACCTTGCAGGAATATTTTCCAATTTTCAGTGTTTCACCATCATGTACCGGAATCGGATTCAAATTCCTTGTAATATTCTCTCTTGTCCTTCCGCATCCATTCTTCCTTGGATTGGAAAGCAGCGGAATATCCTCTTCGCTCCTATAAACAGGAATGTCGTATTTTTTCTTGTAGTGATTCAAAAGCTTAGGGATTCCACGAATGTGATCAAAGTGTGCGTGAGTCAGTAAAATACCAGCTACCTTTTCATAGTGGGAGTCAATATAGTCCGGAATATCCTTATCTGTGGAACCTAAATCAACGATGACACAAGGACCACCGATTTTTCCAAGAACATAGGTGTTTGCAGCGAATTCTTTTTGATTCGGATCTGTAACAAATATCTTAACCATGATTTTGCTTCCCTTTTGTTATTATATAGCTTTTGGAGACTTTGGCAAAGACACAGAGCCTATTTTTTCTTAAGTTGATTCCATTCCGTCCGTTTCTCTGTCAACAAAGCAAAGAAATCGGGTTCCATACGAACAATTCTTTTGCATATTCTACTTTCATTTCTAGAATCAAGCATTCTTCTATAACTGAATCAGAAAATCGGTTATAATAAGAATGTAAATACAAGGAAACCAAAAACAATGAACGAAGAATATGGAATCAAAGAAGAAAAATTAGATGCTTGGCTGATTGTCATCCTTATCTTTTTAGGATGGCTCGGCATCGATAAATTCTATTACGCTAAGAGCTTCAAGAAAGCTTGGAAATTCGCATTAGTTAAGTTCCTCTATACCTGCATCGGTATCGGTGTTTTATGGAACATCTTCGATATCATCAAAGCATGCAAGAAGAAATACGAACTGGATGCACGGGAGTATTTTCATTAGGCCATAGCAGAAAGGAGATAGATCTATGGAAGTCAAATTCTACAAAAACAAAGCAACAGGAAAGGTTACCTTATCCCTATTAGGCATAAATGATGGCAATGAAGTCGAACTCATTGCCAACACAACCGATGGCGCTAAGGAAAAACACGTTCCTGTCTTCACCATCAATGAGAACAAAGTCCATGTCGAAGTCGGTTCCACTCTCCATCCGATGACAGAAGCACACCACATTGTCTTCATTGCAATCGTTACGAATCAGAAAGCCGAAAGGAAACAGCTTGATCCTGTCGGAGAACCAAAAGCAGATTTCGTCTTAGCAGAAGGCGAAAAGATCGAAAAAGTCTACGAATACTGCAATCTTCACGGTCTTTGGGTCGCTGAAGCCAAGTAACAAACAAAGCCTGATGTCCATCAAAAAGCATCAGGCTTTTTCTGTTGCAGAAAAGAAACAAAAGGCTTCAATAATTCAGTTGAGCAGCAAACAAGTATGCGTATTTCTTGGATACATCGTGCTGTAGTATCCTCCTTATCTCAAATATGAAACGAGTAGACAAAAAGAGCAAGAAGCATGCCAAGCTGCTTTCTTTGCTCTTTAGAAATTGCTTTAAAACAACTACTAGGTTAGAATAGAATCTATAGATTCTGATGGATTGAAAAGATCCGCTTCACCAGGTTGCAAAGCTGTTTGACCGAATTGAGCAGGTAGCAATCAAGTTATACTCCGGCAAAAGGGCGTCTCATCATAAAGCCAACACTTTTGTTCCTCCTTCTCAAAGGAAATGAGGAAATTACAATGAAACCGCTTACTTTTTTGCTTGCTTTTTTTGACGGCCCCTGTAATTGTTCCCATATTTAAGGCTTTTTTTATTTTTTAATGAATAAAAAATAAAAAATGCAAAAAAACTTTCTAATAAAAAAACTAACTCTTTGTTCTCAAAATGCTAAATTATGTGAAAAACAAGGAGGCACTGATATGAAAAAGAAAAGAATCCGTGCAATTCTGAATTTGGTATTTGTTAGTCTGCTTTCTTCTTGTTCATCATCTCAGCAAACACTGCAATCTTATGGATGCAGTGATTATGGAGCCGCTCAAAACAAAGAAGCCAGTTCAGTATCTGAGAACATGCCTGCTGAATTACCTGAAGAAAACAAAGAAGCCAGTCAAACAACTGGAGGGAACATCATTCTTGATCCTGTAATAAAGAGAAGATATTATGAATTTCCTCAACAGCCTCAATCGCAGCAAACTTACAACTATTTCAAGAACTTACATAATAATCTTCCGTTGAATAATGTTGGGAATTGTGCCTATGTCGCTACAAGTGCATTACTCGGATACTACGATTCTTATAGGTCTGATTATTTCATTGATGAAAAATATGATAAGCCCGTCTATTGTTCATCATTAGATGATTCCACCTATAGAGATTCACCATGTGTTGTAGATCATCCTGTTAAAAACAGCCCATCATTCACAAGTTATATTACTACAAGGATAAACAATGGTTCCTTTGTTGGATATCTTTATCAACTTGCTTTAGACCTTGGTTATTTAACCAGAACACAGAATACTGGAAGCAGGAAATTCAAGCATTATGGTAATTTCCTTAAATACTATATTTCAAAGCAAAACGAAAAATTACAATCAAAAGCCCCTATTCCAGATAAAATAGGGCCATCCGTTTCAATACCTGATCCTGATGCCAATATGTGTGTAAAGATTCTCCACAGGCATTGCCATCACAGGAATGCGTAACAGATAAAACTATATTTAGAAACAAATTGATTGAGCGTTTAAAGCAGGGAAAACCTGAAGTCGTAGCTGGGAACAATCATTTCTGCATTGCGTACTACTACGATGAATCAAAAGACATTATCTATGGTAATATGGGCTGGCAAAACTCTTCTGCTGATGAAAACAATTGTGTAGATTTAAATCAGTTTTTCAAAAAGAACCCAAGGTACTATTGGTACGGAATAGACCTAACAGTTTTTGGCCATTCCCATTCAAATAACTATATCAGGTACAATACAGGGCGTTGCGGATGCGAACTTAAATCCCATCAGTGCCCCGCTGTTGATTACATAAGCAACTGCTATTGTGAATGCCCGGTCACTCATAGCACCCATTCTACTGAAGAAGCAGTTTTTCATGACAACACCTATCATCTTTCTACTTGTTCCTGCGGCCGTCACTTTTTTGAAGAACACGAGAAAGATGCTCATAGCATCTGTAAGCAATGTCATACACTAGTCTAGGAGGAAAAAGAAATGAAGAAAATCATAGGAAGCATACTTTTGGCTTTAACCTTAACCGGTTGTGCAAACAAGTATACGTTATCAGATAATCAGGAAGTATCCATTTGTCCAAGTATCTCACAATCTTCCATTGATCCAACAGCCACCACTACCAAACCACACACTCCAAATACAGTTACTATCTACTATTTTCAAATCTATGTAGATCAGAATCTTGTACAGGAAAATGATAACGTGGATTATTGCTTTGAACTGAATTATCCTTATGGAACAAATCTGATTCAATATGGGCTTCCATCTTCGACTTGCAGGCAGTTCAGACCAAAGGAACAGTTTACTGAAATGAATTTGAAGCAGTACTATTTCACTAATTTGGATCCTCTACTCTATGAAGAAGACAAACTGACTTCGTTAGACCACGATAGGGTAGTCTATTTTGCTAACTTGAAATAAGGATGAAAGAGATTTTCAAGGAAGCTATCATAATCGTAGAGAGCATCCTCTATATGGAAATAGAGAAGGAAAAAATCAAGCTCACGAGTCAAATAATGGTTGAGCTCGTTCCTCCCTTGTCGATCTTCTGGCTGAGGTAATAACAAGGATGGGAACAGACCAAAATCTCCCCATCCTTTTTTCTTGATCCTATAAGGATAACGGGAATCCGAGATATCAAAGACGTAATCATATTTTTCCTGATTTTCTTGAAACAGATTCAAGATATTCTCGGGTATTTTCTTAAAATCAATGACTTTTCTGTAAATTCCATCATTACTAAGATAGGTGTAATGAAGGCCTTGGATTCGATTATCTAGAAGAGTAACAGGAGAAAGAAGAAGGACACTTGTTCCAACACGGATTCCATTGATGAGAGAAGCATCCTTCCTAAGCTTGGAATTTAAGAGAATAACATCATCGAAGCAATTATCTTCCCTCAAAGATAAATCGAGAGGAGAGGCAAGACAGATCGGATACCGCTTAGATAATAAGGAAAATAAGGAGTTTCCTAGTTCATCGGTCAGCAAGGTTTCTACTTTCGTAGAAAGCAGTTTCCTTTTCCTGTCCCTGTATCGAACCTCTTTCTGGTTCTTCCTCTGGTTTTCATGTAAAAGGGAAAGCAGATAGGAGTCATCTTCTTCACTTGCTTTCTTTGCTTGATGATTCCTCTGCTGAAGCAAGACAATGTAATCCTTAAGATAAGGAGTAAATCTTTCTTTTCCAGCCTGATAGAAGGAAAGATAGACGGAATGGAAGAATTCTTCTTTCAAGTGAAGCAAGGAACGATGTTTCCATATGTATTGTTCTTTCCTTGCTGTCTGCATCAGATAAGATGCAGACCTCCTTTCCTTATGGAAGAAAGAAAAGTCGCAGAATTCTTCAAAGCTTCCCTTCCTTCGCTTATCAATCTGTTTCGAGCATTCCTCAAAAGTAAGACTGTTCCTTTCTTCCAGCGGGAAGAAAAAGTGGTATTCCTTCGATAAAGACAAGAAATCATTCGAAAGCTTTTCAAGAGAGTGAGCAGTAAGAAGAATATCTCTACGATAGCTTTCATCCTGGTAGAGATGCTCTATAAACTCGTTCTTGAAAGAAAAAGACGGATTCTTCTTCTCTCGTTCTTCAAACTCATGAACATAGTTCCTGCGAGTCTCACTCTCTGTAACATAACTCCTTGTTGCTACATTCTCGCCATAGACTTTCCTATACAGCGGAAGATTCTTCTGAAGCAAAGAATAGTTCTTCCAATAGTTTGAAAGCCTCTTAACCAGAGAATCATAATCCGGTTTCTTCTTGTTCTTAAGATAACTCCGAATCCTCTTTTTTCCTTTTCTACGTTCAAAATAAGAGTCACTCTGTGCTTCTTTCAGCCTACTCTGAATATCACTATGAAAGACCGAATCATCGAAAAAGTCTTTAATAATCAGTTTGATAGAAGAAACAGCCTGGAACCTCTTCTTCAAACTGCTTAACGGAAATTGTTGAGATTGACTAGCAGAAAGAGAGAACATCTGCAGAGAGAAACCATCATATCGTTCTACAAACTTCCTCTCTTCAAACCTTTCTTCTAACTGACGAAAAGTATTTAAAGGCTTATAGTAGGAGTTCCTCTTAGTCTGAATCAGATGAATCATCTGCCCCCTAGTTTCTTTCCTATGAGCTAAAAGATTCTGTAAGTCCTGATATTTTGACTCTTCCTCATTACTATCAAGTCCGTAAAAAGGATGGTTCCATAAGTCAGCAGACAAAAGAGAACCTCTTCCTGCTATCTCATCCCTGATTTTATTGTCTTTCTCAGCATCTGCAGAAGTATACGATAAGACATCCAAAGGATAAGAAAGAGACTCCCTCGTCTCTCTTTTAAATAAAAACTCCTGCCTCTTCTCTCCGCGGAAGAAAGAAGGATAAAGAAAACAATCCTGTCTCTTATTCTCGAAGGATTCGAATCTTTGTTCCCTTAAAGAGAAGCTGTTATTAAAAAGAGACTCTTCCTCGGCATCTTTCAATAGTCTCTTTTTGTCATGGAAAGAGAAACGATTCAAATCCAAAACATCATCCTGAAGATGATGGCGGATTAGAAACTCATTCCTTCCTTTTGTTTCCTTTTCCGGTACGACAAGAAGAAGAGAACGATTCTTCTTCCTAGCCGAAAGCAGAGCACGAAAAAGAATATCATCCGAGACTTCTTTCTCATCATAGGAAACTTCGCTTGCCTTATACTGTTCCCTTCTAAGAAGAGAACGTTCCTGTTTCGAAAAATATCCGATATTTTCCTGCTTCAGAACCTTTTCTTTTTCTTCTTCTTTTACTTCCTGAAAAAGACCACGGTATTTTTCCTCTTTCCTTTGCTGATTCTGACTCCTTAAGAAAAGCGGATAAATCGAATGATAAAGAAGAGCTTCCTTTGGAAAGAACGAATACGAAAAAGCAAACGATACCCGGTCAGCAAGCCTAAGAGAATCAATCAAGCCAGAGAGAGTATTTACAAAGCTTTCCAAGGAAGAAAAAGAAACGTTTTCTCTTTCAATCAGGTTCCTCTTTCTTAGAAACTCTTTTGCAGCATTGTTCCTCTCCGGTTTCTCATTGGAAAGAGAAACATACGGATTACCATCCCTCCTTGAGAACACAGGAAGAAAGAAAAATACAGGATAATAGATCTGATTGACCTTATCACACACAAAAAGCGGCGCAAAGAAGTCATCTTTTTTACCAGAAAGAGGAATCGCATCACCACTCGAAAGATGAATGAAATCCAGCTGGATCCTAGGACAAAGCCTATCACTTTGTCCAACAGGAAAAGAGAGCATCTGCTCAGCTTTCTTCTCCAATTCGATAAAATCAATCCGTTCATTCGTCAGCATGCTTCTATTTTACCAAGTTCTATAGAAAGGTACAAAAAACACAAAAGAAAAAAGCCACCAGGGGTTTCCTTGGCGGCTTTCATTCTTTTTTCTAGAAGACTACTTAGCAGTCTTTTCTAACTTCTTGTTGAACTTAGCAACACGACCAGTATCGGCAGTGAAAGTCCTCTTTCCAGTATAGAAAGAATGGCACTTGTTGCAGGTATCAACCTTAAGTTCCGGCTCAGTAGAACCAGTTTCGAAGGTGTTTCCGCAGGTCCTGCAGGTAACCTTGCAACGGTAATATTTCGGATGGATATCTTTCTTCATTTTCAGTTTCCTCCCTTAATCCGGCAAAAGCACGTTACCAAGCGTGCTAAGCATTAAAAAGCATACCACAGCAAAGGAAATTAAACAAGAAAAAATCAGAAATTCCGGAACCGGTTTCCGCAGTATTTGCAGTACTCGGCATCTTTGTCATTAATGCCTTTGCATTTCGGACAAATCTTGGTCTGATTTCCTTTTGGAAGTGGCTTTTTCGCAATCCGATACAGGCATTGGACAATGATCAAAGAAACAATAGAAAGAATCAATAAGCAGATACAGAGAACCGAAGAGCTGTTCAAATCAGATGCGTTTTTCCTTGAAAAGATAAGACCGACCACGCTACCGATAAACCTAGCAAAACAGGAATAGACTAACACACGATATAAAACACGATTCATGGAACAAACACCTCAAGAAAGAAGAAAAAGAGGGAGGTTAGTAGCCTCCCTCTCGTATTTTTGAAACAGATTAAGCAGCTAAAGCAGAAGTGATGAGAGTATCGTAAGTAGACTTTGCGCTTCCGATATCTTTCAGGGAGAAGTCAAGCCTAGATCCCCGATAATATTTGCCATCAGTATACCTAGCATCAAGCTGGATATTGAAAGCAGTAACAGAACCATCGGATGCAGTCTCTGTATTGATAAGAGTGAAGTAAGTCAGATCGTTACGTTCCAAATACTGTTCAAGCTGAGCACCAGTGATTCCGAAGAAGAAGAGACCAAAAGCATCATAGCAGTTCGAATTAGACCTGTAATTGTTGTAATACGGAGTGCTATCGCCACCCCAGAACGGAGCAGCTTCATCGGATAACCTGTAGAGAGCACCACTGGCATCAAGAAGGGCTCCGAATCCACCATCGACGAAGTAACCGCTTGGAGCAAACTCGGTCCTAGCATTTAATGTAACTTCCTGAGTAGCACCAGAAGAGGTCTGACCCTTTAAGACATCACCGACTTCGACATGAGCTGCAACAGAACCTGCTTCAGCAACGTAGGAAAGTTCATGGACCTTACCATCTTTAGCAATACCATAACCGATGTTTTCGCCAGCTTTTTTGGTAGTGTCATCACTTCCCCATGCATTGCCGGTATCAGCCTGATACTGGGTCTTAGAAGCTTCCGGAACCTCTAAGAAGACATAGTTCTTAGTATAATGCCAATAACGATAGACAGTGCCGTAGGCTTTCTTTCCATCTTTAGTGTAATCATACTGAATCGGCTCAGTGTAAGTATAGCTATCTGCGCTGAAAGCAGCCTTCCTTGCTTTCTTAGCAGCATTCCTTCCAGGATTCTGAACCTTGATGTCAGTAACAAGATAGTTCCTGATATCGGAATCAAGAACAGTGCTGCCGACATTGGAAATAGTTCCAACCATAGCCGGATAAGAAGCCTCTTTCGAAGAGCCTTCAGCAACGATACGGGTTAAACCAGCGCCCTGAACCGGAGTGATTGTAATCTTGATATCAGTAGCATCAATGACTTCGACAGAGGTATCAATCCAAGAAGCGGCATCGACATAGGTATAGACCTTTTTAGCCTGCCTATTCGAAATCATGCCAGAAGGATCGACCCTGTTCCAAAGCCTGCACTCAAGAATAGCAAGATAAGTGGATTCATCCGTTTCGGAAGTTCCACCAGCGATTTCATAGATGTTATCATCAGCCTTGGTAGACGGACCCCAAGCCGGATTGATCAAAGAGAAGGAATTGAACAGATAGCTGCCGAAAGCTTCAGAATCACCGGCAAAGTTGTCACCATCGAGGAAGCCCTGAGAAGAACTGACGGCAAGGATTGCAGAAGAACGGAAGTTTTCATCTGTTACAACCTTTTCATTTTCGGTATCAATGTGCCTGTTCTTATCGATATAGAAAGCCTTGTTCTCGCCGTTGACAGCAATACCATAACGGGCATAGTAATCAGCATCCTTATCATCAATAGCTTTAGAAGTCCAAAGATTTCCCTGCTTGCCATCCGTGACAGTAAGAGCCTTTTCAACACGTTTCGTGATGGTAGTCGTTACATTGTTCTTAAGGCTTTCATCTTCCGGAGCACCAGTGAAGGTGTAGTTCTTAGCAGAAGCTAAAGCAGTAAGAGCCTCTTTTAACGTCGGTTTAGCGGCAATGACAGTCAGAACAAAAGTCTTGGAATTGCCGGTTTCGACAGAAGTGACTTTCCTGTTGATAGTTCCAGGTTCAATACCAAGGAGCTTAACGTTGGAAACACTATTAGCATGGTCATCAACATCGCCGCTTGTTAAAGAGACACCGGCAACATTCGGATTGTCGATTTCAACGTTGACAGTCTTGTTACGAATAGCACTGGTAACATTGAAACGGAATGTAGCAGTCTGATTGACTTCAAAAGTCGTGTTGCCACGCCTGATGATGGTGTTATCATTCGTGTTGATAGTAGAAGTAGGTGTTTCTGTTGCAGGTTGATCCGAAACAGACGGAGTCGGAGTCGGCTTGTTGTTGCAGCCAACAAGTCCAAGGGCAGTGAAAGCAACAACTGTCATTAATAAACTTTTCTTTTTCATATCTATAAACCCTCCCAAAAAGTTATATTACAGATTTTAAGCTTCTCTATTTTACCGAGAATTTTATTTTAATTAAGGATAGTGGAAGAACAGAAGAGGCTCTTCACCATCTCATGGTGAGAGCCTCTTTTGCTAAAAATGCCGTATTTCAGGGAATATTTAGAATTTCGGATGTTTTATCTGCTTACTACATTTAATTGCTGTAAGCGGTAACAGCCCTAATAATCGATTCCCTGTTTCTTCCGCAGTTCTTCTTTTTCTGCGCTTTTCTTATCGTCTTCGACAATCCTTTCTTTATACTTAGCGATTTCCTTAGAAGAAGCTAAGACAAAGTGTCCAGGAACAATCTCGACGAATTTCGGTTTTTCTTCCCGATAGTCGTGTTCCTTTGCCGGATTATAGACGATACGTTTCCGCTTCTTTTCGCTTAGCGGATCCGGTTTTGGAATTGCCGAGAGAAGAGCACGCGTATAGGGATGAAGCGGATGAGCGAAGAGCTCATCACTGCTTGCCATCTCGACCATCTCGCCGAAGTACCTGACAGCAATACGATCGCAGAAGTACTTAACAACCGATAAGTCGTGGGCAATGAACCTCAGGGTAAGACCGTGGTTCACTTTTAAGTCATTGAGAAGATTGATAATCTGAGCACGGATAGAGACATCCAATGCAGAGATTGGCTCATCGCAGATCCTGAATTCCGGGTTCCTGATGATAGCACGGGCGATACCAATACGCTGACGCTGTCCTCCAGAGAACTCATTTGGATAACGCGAGCAGTAATCCGGAATCAAGCCGACTTCCTCTAAGACCTTGACCGCTTTCTCATGGTTTTCCTGACGATTGCGGTAGCCTTGAATCTTCAAGCCTTCCTGAATGATGTCTTCGACCGTCCTACGAGGATCCAGAGAGTCAATCGGATCCTGGAAGATCCTTTGCCTCTTACTCCTCAGCTTCGGGTCAACATGACGGTTATCGTAATGGATTCTCTTGATCTTCTGAACCTGTTCCCGTTTGATTTCGGCAACATGTTCTTTGATCTTCTGGACTTCTTTTTCGTAGTGGTCCTTAACTGCGTTGTACTGAATCTGCTCTTCTAAGGTGTTGTTGTTCCTTTCGGAGAGCTCACTCTTCTCCTTCTGGCGGATTTCCTTGATCTTGGCATCGCCTTTGATCTTAGACCACTTGATTTCCTTCTGGTTCCACCGGTCACCAGCGGCAACACGATAGCCTTTGAAGTAAATAGATCCGCTCGTCGGCTGATAAAGACGGATGATGTAACGTCCCGTTGTTGTCTTACCGCATCCGGATTCACCGACTAAGCCGAAGCATTCGCCTTTCTTGATATCGAAGGAAACATCGTGGACAGCTTTCAGCTTCTTACCGCCTCCCCTAGGGAAGAACCTCTTCAGATGGCGGACAGAGACGAGAATGTTCTGATCGACAAGCTCCTCTTTATAGGTAACCCCATGAACCTTCTTTTCCTTATTCGAGGAGATAAACTGCTGAATCGGATTATTTTTCGAGTTCTGATTCATTTTTCACACCTGCCTTAAGTAAGCTGGCTTTGATACGCTGAGAAACAATCTTCGGTTTCTCCACATGGGGAGCGCGTTTATCAAGAAGCCAAGTCGACGCATAATGAGTTTCGCTGATCTTGAAGTAGGGAGGTTCCTGAACAAAGTCGATAGCCATAGCATACTTGTTACGGGCTGCAAAGGCATCGCCTTTCGGAGGATTGAGCAGATACGGCGGAGTTCCAGGGATTGCTTCCAGTTGTTCATGGGAATCAATATCCGGAATAGAAGATAACAGAGCCCAAGTATATGGATGACGAGGATCATAGAAGATCTCGTTTGCCGTACCGACTTCCACAATCTTACCAGCATACCTGACAGCGACACGGTCTGCCCTATTGGCAACAACGCCTAAGTCGTGGCTGATGAAGATGATAGACCTGTGACGTTCAGCTTTTAGACGATTGATCAGTTCCAGAATCTGAGCCTGAATCGTGACATCCAGAGCGGTTGTCGGTTCATCGCAGATCAGGATTTCCGGATTTGCGGTAAGGGCAATAGCGATAACAATACGCTGACGCCTACCACCGGAGAACTCAAACGGATACTGATTGAAACGGACTTCCGGCTGAGGAATACCGACTTCGGCCATGACCTTTAAAGCAATCTGTTTTGCTTCTTTGCGGGTCAGTCTGAACTTCTTCTTGTATTCTTCGTTCTCTTTTCCAATCTTGCTGGCGATTTCGTCATACCCAGCCTTATAGGAAACAAGTTTTTCCTTCAGAGAAGGACGGGATTTCTTATCCCTCTTCGTCCATTCAATGAAATCTTTCTTTGAATTTTCGAGATACTGTTTCTTCTCTTCTTTCAGAGGAGCTAGGTTCTTATTATGCTCTGCATCGGCTTCCGCTTTATAGGCTTGATTCTCTTCCTTAGCTTTCTTCTTTGCCTCATCCAAGGCAGCTTTCAGAGAAGGATATTCTGCCTTATAGGCTTCATTTGCTTCTTTTCTAGCTGAAGCAATCAAGCTAGATAACTGTTTGTGAGCAGCTTTCTTCTCTGCTTTGACAGCAGCAATCTGCTTTGCTGTCTCATCCTTCAGAGAATTATACTCAACAAGCTTATCAGCATAAGAAGCATCATCCTTCTTTAAGGAAGAAAGTTCGTTCTTCTTATCCCGAAGAGCATTCTCCAAAGTCGAAATCTTGTCATTAAAGGAAGAATCTGAAGCTAAGACCTTGTTCTTAGCTTCCCTGATCTTGCTCTTCCGTTTGACTTTGCAGTTCTTATAAGCGGCTTCCTCAACAGAAATCCTCTTATCAAAACGCTCTTTCCTATGATTCGAATTAACAAGCCTGGCTTCCGTAATCTGCTTGCCTACTTTCCTAATCGGATTCAAGGAAGAGAGAGGATCCTGGAAGATCCTTCCAATCTTATGGCCACGGATACGATGGAATTCGCTTTCCTCGACCTTCGTAAGATCTTCGCCTTCATACCTGACACTTCCACTTTCAATGATAGCAGAGGCAGGAAGAATACCCCTAATCGTCTTAGAAGTAACCGATTTTCCAGAGCCGGATTCACCGACGATACAAAGAGTTTCCCCTTGATGCAAATCAAAGGAAACACCACGGACAGCATGTACTAAGCCTTCATCCGTCTTGAACGATACACGGAGATCCTGAACAGAAAGGATAACCGGAGACAGTTTCTTTTCGTTTTCCATGATTAATCCGTTCCTTTCAGTGATGGGTTGAAGGCATCACGCAAGCCATTGCCAAAGAGGTTGAAGCAAATCATCAATAAGGAAATGATGACAGCAGGAACAATCCTTTGGTAAGGATAACTCTGCCTGACGTTCTGAACATCCGACAGGATGACACCAAGAGAATCCGCATTCTTAAGTCCTAAGCCTAAGTAAGAAATCGTTGCTTCGTTGAAGATGACAGAAGGAATCCTTAAGACAGAAGAAGTAACAATGGTACCAATAGCATTTGGAAGAATATGACGGAAGATCAATCGAGGCGCTTTCGCACCAAGAGTCTTCGCCGCCAATACGTATTCTCGGTTCTTGTATCGGTAGAACTGAGAACGGGTAATCGATTCCGTTCCAATCCAGCCGGTTAAGCAGAGAGCAAGGGCAAAGACAAAGAAGTTCTGTCCAAGCTTCAGGGTAAGAACCGTCATTAAGATGATCCACGGCATACCAGAGAGAATATCAACGATACGTTCCCTAGTTAAGTCGGTAAGTCCGCCGAAGAAACCAGAGATAGATCCCCAGACAACACCGATTAAGATGTTGATAGCAGAGACAATAACACCTAAGATCAAGGAAGTACGAAGACCGGAGAAGACATACTTAAGCAAGTCTTTTCCTTGGGCTTCTGTTCCAAGAAGATGCTTCGGAATCGAAGTATAGCCGAGGTACTTATACCTCCTGACCGTACATTTCAAAGAGAAGGTAGAGACACCTTCGATGGTCGTAGCGGTAGCAGAATCAACGGAAACGACATAGACATCGTTCCGCTTGGATCCTTCTTCCGTAATAGAGAATCCTTTGGTCGGATTGGTCTCATCAAAGGTGATATAGCCTTTTTCTTTCCAGTCTTTCCTAGTAGACCTTGCAACCGGCCTATCCGCCTTAAGTCCGTAGGCAATCTGGTATTCGTCATAAAGGACATCACAGCGTTTGGTGATAACATCGCAAGGAGTAACAGCGGTATCTGTCTTCGTAGTCCAATAGCGCGGGTTCTCCTTGCCATCGACCGTCTTAGACTCACCAACCATTGCATTGGCATCATGGAAGGAGCGATAGCCAAGCTCTCGTTTTTCAATCTTAGAAGAAGAATTAGAGGAGAGATCAAAGTTCTTAAGATAAAGAGAAGTGCTGGAAGTATTCTTCGTATAGAACCTGATACCTAAGGAACCCTTGATGTTTTTTCCGCTGCCAAGAAGAGCAGAGACCTGCTCGTTCTTCTTAAGAGCATCGGTAATATCTAGGGTGACAGTCTCGTAAGTGGAAATCTTCTGACCTTCGTCAGTTGCTTTTTCAGCAATAGCAGGATAGACGGAAGTGCGATCTAAGGCAATAAACTGATTGTTCGTGAAGAAAAGGAGAGAGTAGTCCGGCCTGACACCATCTTGATCCGTAGATTGGCCAAGCGTATAGGAGAGGGTATAGGTATTGTTTAAATCGTAGGTATAGGCATAAGAGTACCTATAACGGATTTCTTCCTTATCCTTCTTATCACCGACAAGACGGACAAAGCCGCCGTTTGCATCATCGGCATGGCCATCGCCATAGCCTTCCCGGACATTGTCGATTTTGACGATATAGTCATCGGAAGCATATTGTCCGATGTAGTTTCCGTCCTTGTCATAAGGATAAGCTTCGTTCTTATGCCAACGGGTTCCATCCCAGAAACCATTGGATGCTGCTGCAATCTTCGGAGGAAGGTTCGTCTCATAGTTATGCTTAGAAGAGATATCGAACGGAACGACACCATTGATAGGCAGGATTAAAGACAGGACAAAAAGAACACCTAAGATAACACCGCCGACAACAGAAGAACGGTTCTTGACAAACCGGTGCCTTGCATCTTTGAAGAAGGTCGTCGGTTTTGTCGTGAACTTAAGATCATGGATGCTCTTGTCCTGCTGGACAAGCTTGAAATCATCCGCGGTAATCTTCTTTCCGTTGAGTTCATCCACCTGCGTATTGGCAGGAATCCTGTTCTCTGTAGAAGAGAGCTGGAAATCTTCGTATTTGTTTTCTTCCATACTTTAGGCTCCCTTCGCACCCCTGCGGATACGGGGATCGACAATGCCATAGCTTAAGTCAACTGCTAAGTTGGCAACAAGTCCGATGACAGTGTAGACAGCCATATCAACAAGTAAGACGTTCCAGTCTTTTGCATTCAGTGCTTCAATGTAAAGACGTCCGATACCATTGATGGAATACAGCTGCTCAAGGATGATAGATCCAGAAAGGATGGAGATAAACTGACCGATAACCATCGGAATAATCGGAACCATAGAGTTACGAAGCGCATGACGGATAACGCACTGGCGCTTCGTTAATCCCTTTGTACGAGCAAGAAGCAAGAATTCGCTAGACCTGACTTCTGTAAGCTCAGCACGGGTATAACGGGTGAAACCAGCAATCGTACCGAAACTGATAGATAAGACCGGGATAACCCTAGCCTTAATATAATCTCCAACAGAAGTGGAGGATGCCGGCCAACGGGATGGAAGCCATCCAGTCTTAAAGGACAGTCCAAGCATCAAGAGAGAAATAACAACAAAGGACGGAACAGAAATAAAGACCATAACAAGAGTAGAGATGATGTGGTCAGTGGTCGTGTTTTTCTTCAAAGCAGCCCAGATACCAAAGGCAAAGCCAAGAGGAAGAGCAACGAGAAGAGAAACAACATTGACAAGGACCGTCGGTTTGATACGGGTTACGATAATAGCCCTAGCTGTACGGCCTGGGTCAACAGCAGAGGAAGTTCCCCAATCCCATTTGGTAAAGATGCCTTTCAACCAAGCACCATACTGTTGGATCCTTGGTTTCCGGTAGAAATACCAAGTCAAACCCGTCGGGTCTGTATAAGGATTGATAATTAGCTTTCCAAGCCCTGCCTGTTCGGAATTGAAGGCCACATAATAGCCTTTGGCAACTTGGCTTTCGCAGTAAGAGAACTGCGCTGCTTCATTACCGGAGATAGCTGCATCCGGCAGCCTCTTGATCAAGAAGAAGGTTATGGTGAGAATGATGAAGGTCGTGACCAAGAGGAGCAGGATACGCTCTATTGTGTATTTTAGTAAGTAAGGTACTTGTTTTTTCATGATAGGCTCTAAAGAACGGCTTATTTCTTAACGGCAGAGATATAGGACTGAAGTTTAATGGTTTCTTCGCTATCGATAGCAATGCCATTGACAGTGATGGAGTAAGAGACAGTCAGAACAATCTGATCTGTGTTGTTGCCATCATCATCTTTGTTGCAGACATTGGTGAGAGTGACATTGAGGTTCGGATTTGCACTCGTGATAGCATGAACACCCTGTTCACCGAAGATAGCAGTGACTTCTGCTTTATCGGTTGCACCGGTTTCGCTAAGGCTTGCAGTAGAGTAGGTCTTAGAACCGACCGTGATGAAGAGTTCCTTGATAACAGCACCGGCATCGGTGAAGCCTTTGAAGGAGAGAGCATAAGTAACAGCCCTCTTAGTCTTATCAATAGACTGATACTTCCTTCCATCTTTGGTGGTTCCGCCATTGGAGACGTTCTTGATCTGTGCAAGACGGCCTTCATTGTCTAAGGCAGCAACCGTGGTTCCGGCTTTCCATAAGCCATCGTAGGACCACTTCTTCCCATCGTAGACAATGCTATCGGAAACTTCAGAAGTATCCGGTCCCCAGTTAAGGGTGAAACCAGAAGAGTTATCGGACTTAAGGACTTCGAAGAAGGAGAGAGGATCTAAGTCGTTTCCGGAAATGGCACCGAAGCCAAGCTGGAATTCGCCCTGTTTCCTAGCATTATAAACATCCTGGGCATTAGCAGTACCATCAATCTGATTGACTGCGAATTCATAGCTTCCTCCGTATTCAGACCTGAGGAAGTCATTTGCAATCTTTGTCCAGGAATCGAAGACATCACCATAGGACTTTTGATCGCCGGAGTTCATCCATTTCCTGTCGAGAGTGATCCTGTACGGGTTAGCACTGGTTCCAGCAACACCAGAGTTGTTCTTTGTCTTCAGCTTGTCTTTGTTAGGAATGATAACGTCTTCCATTGCTAAGGCAAGTTCGTTTTCAGCAGCATCGGCATTATAGCCATAGGTATCGTTGTAACGATCGGCTAAGACAGCCTTATGGGCTTCCGTAGAGTTATAGGCAATAGAGTTCTCAGGATCGATTAAGTAGTTATCGGAGAGATATTCCTGAGTCGGAGTCCTACCACGGGAAGCACAGATAGTCTGACGATCAAGACCATAGCTTAAGAAGTTCAAGAAGTGCTTGTTGGAGAGGTAGAAGACCGTATACTGACTTGCAGTTACAGAAGAGTCATGTTTATAAACACTTCCGTTTGTTCCGAAGAACTTGTTCCACTGTTCTTCCGTTGTTGCGTTGACATTGATCTTGAAGTTGGAGTCAGCTTTGGTCTTGTAGCTCTTCCACTGCCTCTTGTCATTGCCGCCACTCGGGTTAGCAACACCATTAGAGCCAAAGGAACCGCTCTTTAAAGCGTCCTTATCCGGAGAATAGGAATCTGTCTGGCCATCTAAGAAACGCTGCTGGCTGATACTGTTCTGACTTCCGATCAGCTGCCAATCAAAGCCTTTGATCTGATAAATCGGACGAGTCGTACCATCGGAGAAGGTATCGACGGTCTCATGATAGCCAGTATTCTTCTCGACATAGATATGATCGCCTGCTTTCCAATCCTTAATATAGTAAGGACCAACGGAAAGAGTCGTATCTGTTGCATTGGTATTCTTATCGCTCTTTAAATTCTGTCCATAATCGGTTTTGACAAGCTCTAAGAATTTTTTCGGAAGCGGAGCGTAGAGGTTCGAAGAGAGATAGTACCTAGCATAGAACTGGGTGCAAGGATAGAGAAGGTTGAATTCGATGTATTCGCCGTTTTTATCCGTTCCAACGAAAAGATTCTTTGTATCTGTCCTGTACTTATCCCAAAGTGCATCGTTCCAGATAGCGCCATCAGACGGTTTCTGGCTAGTATGGTTAAAGTAGTTAGCAGCACCAGTGATACCGGAAACACCAGTGGTGATTTCAGCACCACGATACCTTCCGTTATAACGGGTAAGCCTAAATTTCAGACGGGTCAGATAATCTTCGAGTTTGACTTCGGTTCCATTGAACTTACTGTAATCGGCTTTCTTAGAACCAGAAGCATATTTCGGAGCATCCGCGCCAGTACGGACATAAATACGCCAACGACGGTTAAGGGTTGCATCATTCGGCTGCTCGTTATCGCCGATAGCAATCGGACGAGGGCAGTTTGCCTTAGCAAGAACCGGAACCCACTCATAACCATCCGCCTGGGAATTCAGACGGGTTCCATAGAAGGCAGAAGAAATATAAGCATCGAAATCCGAAATATCAGAACCGCTTCCGTTCCTAGCATTGGCATGCTGAGGAAGAGCAGAAGTTGCAATCTGATAATGCCACGGATCACCGCCGGAAGTCAGGTTTTTAATTTTTTCAGTGAGTTTACCCTCACGCCTTGTACCCCAGCCATAACCGGAGATGTATTCCTTCGGAGTCGGGACATAACGGGAGTTGTAGCAAACATAGCTGCCGTTAGAGAACCTGGTGATACCAGTCAGATAGTTATCAACAGCATATTTTTCAAGAGAGCCTAAGATCTTAGCACGCTCATCAAAGCTCTCCGTTGCATAAGACTGGATACCTGTTGCTAAGGAAACATCCTTGACTGTGAAATTCAGCGAAAGCTTACCGGAAGCACCGCCATCAACAGTGATGACAGCAGTTCCAGCTTTCTTCGGATTAAGAAGACCGCTATGCTGATCGACAGCAAGAACAGAATCATCGCTAGAGGAGAACGTTGCCGTTGCACCATCAACAGCGATTTGTCCAGTAGTCGAGCCAACAGTGATTTCGAGATTTGCACCATTCTCGACTTCTTTTCCATCATAAGTGACGATTAAATCACTATCATCTGCACTTGCCGATGTGTTCGTAGATGGCTTGACATTAGAATCAGAAATGCCCTCCTTGTGGCAAGCGCCAAGAAGCATGACACTTCCTAAGAGAGGT
>ERZ1026780.889-NODE-889-length-21400-cov-5.850082_pt1 | contig 21400 bp, 18 predicted proteins | sample MGYA00380126_ERZ1026780 | MGnify/ENA primary metagenome ERZ1026780 (study PRJEB33269, sample SAMEA4719762) | human gut metagenome | biome: human-associated habitat; feature: organic feature; material: feces | place: Cameroon | collected 2013-10 ... | reverse complement strand
CCGCGACGCGGCCTACGACGGCATGGCGAAGGTCGATCTGCGGCGGCCGGGGTGGTGCGCCTTCCTCGCGGCGGTGGCGGCCATAGGCCTCGTCGGCATCGTCTACGCGCCGCAGTACACGTACCCGCTCCTCTGGATCTCCCCGGCGACCGTCTTCATCCTCGTGCAGGTCCTCCTGAAGGAGCCGTGCGTCCTCGACCGGGCGCGGACGGGAAACTGGGCGCTTTTCTTCCGGTTCGCGGTGGCGGCGCTCGTCTGCGGCCTCGCGTGGGAGACGTGGAACTGGCACGCGGTCGCAAAGTGGGTCTACGCCGTTCCCTTCGTCCATGCGTTCCAGGTCTGGGAGATGCCGCTCATCGGCTTTGCGGGCTATCTGCCGTTCGGCGTCGAGTGCGCGGCCGTCGCGGCGTGGATCCTCCCGGCGCTCGTCGAGGACGGACCCCCTCTTTCTGCAACGACATCAGGAGGCATGACAAGATGAGACAGGTGACGCGAAAGTCGTTCATCGCTGGCGCGGCGTCTCTTGCCGCCACGCCGCTCTGTGCCTCGGGCGGGAAGCCGCCGCCCCGGGCGGGGCGCCCGCCCGCCTACGACGCCCTGCGCGCGGAGCTGCGCGCGTTCTATCCGCCGGGCTACTGCCGCGAGGCGTGCCAGTCGAAGGAACAGGTCGCGTCGTGCGCGGCGATCGGGCGCGAGCTCGACGCCTGGGCGGCGGCGCATCCCGGCTTCGACGCGCTCGACATTCGCCGCGAGTCGTACCTCGCCATGCGGCGGCACTTCCTGCCGTTCCTTTTCGCGAACTCGCCGTTCTACTTCGAGGCGGGCGTGAACGGCGGCTGGTCGGGGGCGCGTCCGGCCCGGCACGTCAACCGCATCTGCGGGCGGTTCTACCGGGAGCAGGGACTCATTCCGCAGGCGGCCTGGGACCTCCTGTCGGCCCGGTCCCGCGAGAACCTGACGCTCTGCTGCGGGCCGTTCGTGGACGACATGCACCACGTGCCGCCGATGCGGACGATCATCAGGAAGGGCTTCCGGGGCGTGCGCGACGCGGTCGCGGCCGCGCTCGCGGCATGCCCGAAGGACGACCCGCTCGGCCGCAAGGAGCTGGAGACGGCGCTCGTCGGCCTCGACACGGTCCACGCGATCCAGCTGAAGTTCGCCGAGGAGGCCGAACGGCGCCTGAAGACGGTCGGCGCGGGCGAGGAGCGGACGCGCCTCCTGCGCATCGCCGCGTCGGCCCGGCGCTGTCCGTGGGAGCCGCCGCAGACGTTCTTCGAGGCCCTGAACACGCTCTGGTTCGTGCGCGAGATCCTCGGCTACGTCGACGGCGTCAACATCTTCGCGCTCGGACGGCCGGACGCCTGGTTCATCGACCTCTACCGGCGCGACCTCGCCGACGGACGCCTGACCGAGGCCGAGGCGCGCGACCTCGTGGCGCGGTTTCTCATTGTCGCGGACTGCCACGAGGCGGATTCCGCGCCGGTGGACTCCTACGACGACCAGGAGGCCGAGATCCCCCTGACGCTCGGCGGCTGCGACGAGAAGGGGGCGTTCGTCTACAACGAGCTGACGCGGATGTTCCTCGACGCCCACCTCGCCTGTGGGTGTGTCTACCCGAAGCTGCACGTGCGCGTCGACGCGAACTCGCCGCAGGCGTATCTCGACCACATCGGCCGCCAGCTGATGGCGGGGCATGCCGTCTTCACGGTCTTCAACGACCGGCGGCTTGTCCGGCAGTTCCTGGACGAGGGCTTTGCGCCCGAGGACGCGCGCAACTACATCGGGTGCGGCTGCTGGAACGGCTACATCGACTCCTGGCAGGACGTGGACAGCGCGAACTACGTCTCGCTCGTCAAGATCCTTGCCCTGACGATCCACCGCGACCCCGAAGTCGAGCGCCGCTGCGGGCTACGGCTCGACCCAATCGACGGCGCGCGGAGCTTCGAGGAGCTGCGCGACACGGTGTACCGCAACTACATGCGCTTCTTCCGGTCGCTGATGAGCGAGTACACGCGCTACGGGCGCACCTCGGCGAAGGTCTTCCCGCATCCCGTCTACACGATGTGCCTCGAAGGCGGCGTCGAGAGCCGCCGCGACACGACGGACGGCGGCATCACGGGGCGGCAGCGGCCGAAGGAGATCACGCTCGGCTTCGTCGGAAACGTCGTCGACTCCCTCTGCGCGATCGACCAGGTCTGCTTCCGCGACCGGGTCTGCACGGTGCGCGAGTTCCTGGACGCCGTGCGCGCGAACTGGAAGGGCGAGAAGAACCAGCGCCTGCGCATGCTCGCGATGAACGCGCCGTACTGGGGCGACAACTCCGACCGCTCGACGTCGCTCATGGCGTGGTTCATGAAGCGCACGCACGAGGACGTGGACGGCTTCGCGACGGATCAGGGCGGGGCGTATAGGCTCGCGATCTTCACCTACCGCGAGTTCATGTACTGGGGGCGCCAGACGAAGGCGACGCCCGACGGCCGCTACGACGGCGACTACCTCGCGCAGGGCTTCTCGCCGAGCGAGTTCCGCTGCAAGGAGGGGGCGACGGCCGTCATGAACGCGATCGGCCGTCTGCCGAACGAGTGCCTGTACCAGTGCAACGCGAACCTGACGTTCGACGCGAGCGCGATGACGCCCGCGCTGATGGGCGCGGTCCTGCGTGTCTTCGCCGAGAAGGGCTCGCACCTCATGCAGCCGAACTGCAACTCGGTCGAGCAGCTGCTTGACGCGCAGAAGCATCCCGAACGGCACCAGCACCTGATCGTGCGCGTCTGCGGCTTCTCGGCGCGCTTCGTCTCGCTCTCGAAGCGCTGGCAGGACGAGGTCATTGCGCGCCACCGGCTGAAATGAATGAAGGAGGATCGAACGATGGAACTGCTGGACAGAAGGGTCTTCATCGCCGGCGCGGCGTCATTCGCCGCCGTGCCGCTCTTGGGCGCGAAGCGGGAGGGACGCGCTCTGTCGCGTCCGCTCAAGACGCCGCTGATGTTGGACGTCAAGCGCATGGCCGTCCACGACGGGCCGGGCCTGCGCACGACGTTCTTCGTGAAGGGGTGTCCGCTCCGCTGCATCTGGTGCCACAATCCCGAGTCCATCGACCCAAAGCCGCAGGAGGCGCGCTTTCAGCATCTCTGCCGGCACTGTGCGCACTGCACGCACGACGAGGCGACGTGCCCGACGCGGGCGTTCAAGCTCTACGGGAGGCCGTGGACGCAGGACGCGCTCGTCGCCAAGGCGCTGGAGGACAGGGCGTTCTACGACGCCTCCGGCGGCGGCGTCACGCTCTCGGGCGGCGAGCCGCTCTTCTTCTGGGAATGGGCGGCGGAGCTTCTCGCGCGGTTCAAGGCGGCGGGGCTCCACACCTGCCTCGACACGTCGCTCTACGCGCCGCCCGCCGCGATCGAGGCGCTGTTGCCCGTCGTCGACATGTGGCTGCCCGACTACAAGGCGCACGACGACGGACTGCACGTGAAATGTACGGGCGTCTCCAATGCGGTCGTCAAGCGCAACCTGGCGCGCCTCGTCGCGGCGAAGGCGAAGCTGGAGGTGCGGTGCCTTGCCGTGCCGGGCTTCACGGACGGCGAGGACCTCGCCGCGCGCCATCGCGACCTCGCCGCGCTCGGCATTCCCGACAGCCAGGTCGTCGACCTCGAATACTTCGACTATGCGCGGTCGAAGTATCTTGCGCTCGGCATGAAGGACACGATGCCGCCCAGACCGCGCTGAGGCGGTGCGCGGCGGTTTTACAAATCCTCCGTTTCGGCTTGCCTTTCGCCCTCATATTCTGTATGATTATACGCACGCACGGCGAGACAGGATTTTCACCATCAATTTAACACCAAGGAGTTAAGAAAATGAAGTGTTCCATGATGAAGGCGATTGCGATTTGCGGGGCGCTCGCGTTCGCGGTGGCGGGCTGCAAGTACGATGACGAGGCGGCGGCCGGCACGGGCGATGAAGCCGTTGCGACGGATGTCGGCACGGATGACGGCGGGACGTCGTTGGGCACGGACGTCGCGACGGATCCGGGCGCGACGACCGCCGTTGACACGAACGCCGATTCAAGTTCGCTCGACGCGGCCGTTGGCAATACGCCGTTCGACCAGGATCCGAACTATGCGCGTTGCACGGACGTCGATTTCGCGCCGGTCTACTTCGGCTTCGACGCCTCGGCCCTCCCGTCGGGCGAGATGGCCAAGATCGAAGCCGTGGCCGCGCACCTCCAGGAAAAGCCCGGCCGCGTCGTGATCATCGAGGGTAACTGCGACGAGCGCGGCTCGAACGAATACAACCTCTCGCTTGGCGACCTCCGCGCCACGTCGATCCGCGCCTACCTCGAATCGATCGGCATTGCGCCGAACCGCATTCAGACGAAGAGCTACGGTGAGGAGAAGCCGGCCGTCATCGGGCATGACGAGAGCGCGTGGGCGAAGAACCGCCGTGGTGAGTTCGCCGTGTTCCAGCACAAGTAAGTCCTGTTCCGGAACGGTCTGCTAGATGACATTCGCGTTCATCTTCGATTCCGTTGGAGGCACCGAGTGGCTTGTTCTGCTCGGTGTCATTCTTATTGTGGTCGGTCCGAAGAATCTGCCCGCTGCGGCGCGCAAGTTCGGGCAGATCATGGCGCAGCTGCGGCGTGCGGCCGACGAGTTCAAGCGGCAGATCCTCTCCATGGACGAGGAGATCCGCAACACGGTCGAGGATGCCGTGAAGACCGACTACGTGGAGACGCCGAAGGACGAGGCGGCTTCCACGTCATCCTCGGAGTCTTCGGACGGAACGCCCGCCGACGACGGCGCGGACCGCGCGGCGGCCGAGACCGATTCCTACGGCGCGAACTACGACGAGAACAATCCCTATCCGGGGCACGAGTTCTACGACGAGACGCAGTACCAGAACGAGCCGGAGGCCACGGCGTCCGTCGAACCCGCCGTCTCCGAGCCGCCGCCCGCGCCTGAGAAGCCGAAGACCGATCCCTACGCGATCAAGATCACCGTGACGACGAACGCGGGCGGAAAGCAGCAGAAGAAGGGCAAGGGCAAACAGGCATGAAGGTGCGTCCGCTCCTGAAGAATCCCGACGAGTACAACGACCCGCCGCGTCCGTTTTTCGAACATATCGTCGCGCTCCGCGCCTGTCTGATGCATGCCGGTTTCGCGTGGGCGGTCAGCTGCATTGTTGCCGGCTGCTTCTCGCCGACGATTCTCCGTTGGCTCAAGGCTCCGGCGGATGCCCTCGTCAAGGCCGGACGCATCGAGATCGTGAGCCTCAACATCACGGGCGGCTTCAGCCAGATCATGTCCATCGCGCTCTGGGGCGGTACGGTGATTAGTTTCCCGTTCGTGATGTATTTTGCGCTGCGTTTCATCTTCCCCGCGCTCACGAAGCGCGAGAAGGTGGCCATCCTCTTCTTCCTCATCGCGGGCACGGTGTTCTTCGGCTTCGGCGTGGGCTTTGCGTTCGGGCAGCTCGCGCCGAACGTGGTGAGCTTCTTCGATCTCGTCAACGAATGGGTGGGACTTTCCGTCACGCAGGTGCAGGTGGAGGACTATGTGCCGCTGATCCTGAAGCTCGTCCTCGCGTTCGGGCTCGTCTTCCAGATTCCGCTGATCCTCTTCGTGCTGGGGTGGCTGGGCGTCATTTCGTCCGACACGCTCCGCCGTTGGCGCAAGTTCGCGATCGTGATTGCGTTCTTCTTGGGGATGGTCCTCACGCCGCCGGATCCGATGAGCCAGATCGTGATGGCCCTGCCGCTCTGCATTCTGTATGAAGTCAGCATCTGGGCGGTCTGGCTGAAGGAGACCTGTTCCGGCGAGCGGTGGAGGCGCGCCGGGGAGGCGAAGTGAAGACCCGCCTCCTGATCGTGTTGGGCTACCTCGGCACGATCCTGGTGGGCGCCCTCGTCCTCATGCTGCCCGTTTCGTCTGCCGCGCATGCGTGGATGAAGCCGGGCGATGCGCTCTTCACGGCCTGTTCCGCCGTCTGTGTGACGGGGCTTTCCGTCATCGACGTCGGGGTCGAGTTGTCCCGCTTCGGACAAGGTGTGCTGATCGTCCTCGTGCAGCTGGGCGGCTTGGGGACGATGACGGTGGGGACGTTCTTTCTCGTTCTCATCGGGCGGCGGCTCTCCCTCGCGAACGAGTTCGCGGTTATGAACGCCTACGGCGCGAAGGGCGTTCGGGGCTGGCGCGGGCTCGTCCTCTGGGCGGTTCTCTCCACGTCGGCGGTTGAGCTGGTGGGCATGTGCATGCTCCATGCGGTCGTTCCGGGGCAGTCCTGGTTCCGCTGTTGCTTCTACGCGGTCATGTCGTTTTGCAACGCGGGCTTTTCGCTCGACCCCGGTTCGCTCGCGGTCTTCCAACGCTACCCGCTCGCGCTCTTGACGATGGGGGGGCTGTTGACGCTGGGCGGACTCGGCTTCCTCGTCCTCTACAACCTCTGCACGATCCAGTTCTGGCGGCGCAACCTCGTTGCGCGCGGACGTCTCTCGTTCCATGCACGTGTGGTGCTGCTGGGGTCGCTCGTCCTCGTCGTCCTTGCGCTCGTCTGCGTCTTCACGGCGGAGTGGAACGGCGCGCTGGAGCCGTATCCCCTTTCGGAGAAACTGGGGGTGGGCATTTTCCAGGCGGTGACGCCGCGCACGTGCGGGTTCACCGTCATCCCCATCCACGAACTGAGCCCCGTGACGCGGTTCATCACGGCGGTACTCATGTTCATCGGCGCGGCGCCGGGCGGCACGGGCGGGGGCATCAAGGTGACGACGTGCGCGGTCTTCGTGCTCTCGATCCTCGCGATCTGCCGGGGACGGGATGCGGTGACGCTTTTCCGGCGCACGGTGCCCGAACCCGTTGCGCGCGAGGCCATCGTCATCGTCACGGTCCTTGCGCTCCTCGTCGTCCTCGGCATGACCGTGTTGCTCGTGAGCGAGAACCGGGGCGGAGGGGAGCCCGTGCCGTTCGAGGCGCTGCTCTTCGAGACGATCTCGGCCGTTTCGACGGCGGGGCTGAGCTGCGGCACGACGACGGAGGCTTTGTCCCCCGTCGGGCGCGCCGTGATCATGGTCTGCATGTTCTGCGGGCGCCTCGGGGCGCTTGCGGTTGTCTTTCTCATCGGAGGGCGGGAGACGGCGCCGAGCCGCATCCGCTTCCCAAAAGAAGATTTGGTGGTGGGCTGATGTTCAGGATTGGATGTCATCTTTCGAGTGCCGGCGGCTACCTCGCGATGGGACAGACCGCCGTGTCGATCGGCGCGAACGTGTTTCAGTTCTTCACGCGCAATCCGCGTGGCGGCGCGGCGCGTCCGCTCGACCGCGCGGACGTTCGCGCGTTTGGCGCCTTCGCCGCCGAACACGGCCTTGGCCCCATTCTCGCCCATGCGCCCTACACGCTGAACGCGGCCGGCGCGGAGGAGCGCGTGCGCGCGTTCGCCGAGTCGACGATGAAGGACGACTTGCTGCGGCTGGAGGCGACGCCGGGCGCGCTCTATAACTTCCACCCCGGCAGCCATGTCGGCCAGGGCGCGGAGAAGGGCATCGCGCTCATCTCGTCCCAGCTCGCGCGTGTCCTCGCGGATGTCCGGCGGCACGTGCCGGACGGGGCGCTCCACACGACGGTCCTCCTGGAGACGATGGCCGGGAAGGGCAGCGAAGTCGGGCGTACGTTCGAGGAAATCCGCGCGATTCTGGACGCGACTGCCCAACAGCTCGGCCAGTCCCTCCCCCAGCTCCCGCTGGGCGTCTGCCTCGACACCTGCCACGTGTGGGACGGCGGCTACGACATCGTGGGCGACCTGGACGGCGTCCTCGCGCAGTTCGACCGGGTGGTGGGGCTGTCGTACCTCCGGGCCATCCACCTCAACGACTCGCTCAACGCCCTCGGCGCGCACAAGGACCGCCACGCCGGCATCGGCAAGGGCAAGATCGGTCTCGACGCCCTCGTGCGCGTCATCAACCATCCGCTCCTGCGCGATCTGCCGTTCTATCTGGAGACGCCCTGCGACCTCGACGGCTACCGTGCCGAGATCGCCCTGCTCCGTTCGCACCGCTCGGAGACCTGAGACCGGTCGCTTCCTATACCACGCACCGAGGCGGCGAAGGCAGGATGCGATTCTGGATTCCTTGTCCGTGCAGGGATGACCATGAGACGGGAGGGCCGCGCCCCTGCGTGGCCGAGGGGATTCTTACAGCCGTGCAGAAACGCGGCCTCGGCACAATGAAACGTGCAGCTGTGAATTGAATGGGAAGATCGTCGCGGTCGGGAGCGCACCCTCGCATTTATATAAATGCGAGGGTGCGCAGGGAACGATCTTCCCGTACGTCTGACTCGCCGAGAGTGAGCGCGACAGGCTTTCCGTGGACGCGCTCAGCCCACTTTTTACAAAAAGTGGGCGGAGGCGCATGGACTGTTCCCGGCGCCGCAGAAGGGCATGCGGTTGGGCGCTACGGAGGGAACGCGCTTTCAAGGGCGGCGACGGAGGAGGGGGTAAAATTGGGGCGATAGCGCCTAAAACCTAAAACCTGGAACCTAAAGCCCAACATCGGGCGCGTCACATCCACCGCCGATTTATGCTATACTATCCTCTGTTTTATTTGGAAAGGATTCCCGGAATGAAATACGACAAGAACCACGCGCTGCTGGAGACCGCGATTCCCGGCCTCCCGCCGCCGAAGAGCGGCAAGGTGCGCGACGTCTTCGATCTCGGCGACACGCTGCTGATGGTCGTCACCGACCGCATCAGCGCGTTCGACGTGATTCTCCCCTGCGGCGTGCCGGACAAGGGCAAGGTCCTCAACCAGCTCTCCCTCTTCTGGTTGGACTTCCTCGGCATGAAGAACCACCTCGTCACCGCCGACGTGGACCAGTACCCCGCCGCGCTCCAGTGCGTGAAGGACGATCTGCGCGGGCGCTCGATGCTCGTCCGCAAGGTGAACATGGTCGAGGTGGAGTGCATTGCCCGCGGCTACCTCACCGGCAGCGGCTGGAAGGAGTACCAGAAGAGCGGCACCGTGAACGGGCAGAAGCTCCGCGCGGGCTACCAGAACGCCTCCAAGCTCGACGAGGTGCTGTTCACGCCCACGACGAAGGCGGCGATCGGCGACCACGACGAGGCGATCAGCTACGCCCAGACCGAGGCCCTGGTGGGCGCGGACCTCGCGAAGGCCCTCAAGGACGCGACCATCGGCCTCTACACGCGCGCGGCGGACTACGCGCGGGCCCACGGCATCATCATCGCCGACACGAAGTTCGAGTTCGGCCGCGACGCGGACGGTTCGCTCATCCTCGCGGACGAGGTGCTGACGCCCGACAGTTCGCGCTTCTGGCCCGAGACCTCCTACGCGGTGGGCGCGAACCCGCCCTCGCTCGACAAGCAGTACGTGCGCGACTGGCTCGACTCGATCCACTTCAACCACCAGCCGCCGGGTCCGGTGCTGCCGGACGACGTCATCGCCCGCACGCGCGCGATCTACGTGAAGGCGTACGAGGAGCTGAGTGGGAAGAAGCTGGTCTGAGGCGGCGGCCGCCGCGCTCGACGCCTACCCGTGGCGCGATCCGCGCGAAAAGGCGCGGGCGCGCGCGGAGGCGGAACTCGTCGCCTTCGGTGCATGCGTGGAGGTGGGGGATCTGCCGCTTCCCGTGCGCCAGTGGCTGCGCGCGCGGTCCGGCGGGCCGTTCACGGGCTGGATCTGGCGCGGCGAAAGCTGGAAGGACCTCACCGAGGGATTCGAGCGGACCATCCTCGCGCAGGCGCTCGCCGCGCACGGCGGATTCGCCGCGAAGGCGGCTCGGGCGTTGAAGACCACCCCGCGCGTTGTCGCCTACAAGGCGCGGAAGTATGGATTACAGGCTTTTAAGGCAAAACAACGAAAAAAGACAGGATAGAAAGCAATGGGTATTTTCGACCAGATGAAGCAGGCCATGCAGATGCGCAACGAGGCCAAGAGGATCCAGGCGGAGATCGAGAAGATCAACGTGGAATACGCGAACGGGGGCATCTCCGTCACGGCGCGCGGCGACTTCACGATCACCTCCATCAAGATCTCGCCCGAGACGTGGGCCGAGGCGGCGGGCGGCAAGCCCGAGCGCTTCGAGACGATGCTCTTCAACGTGATCAACGGCGCGCTCAAGAGCGTGAAGAAGACGACGCAGGAGCAGATGATGGCCGCCATGAAGGGCGGCGGCATGCCGAACCTCTTCGGCAAGTGAGCCGATGCTCGCGCCGATCGACACGCTGGAGCGCGCGCTCGCCCGTCTGCCCGGCCTCGGCCGCCGCAGTGCGGGGCGGGCGGCGCTCGCGTTGCTGCGCGATCCGGAGCGTCTGCTCGATCCGCTCGTCCTTGCGCTCCGGGATGCACGCGAGAACGTGTGCTGCTGCCCGCGCTGCGGGGCGTTCACCGTGCGCGGCGTCGAGCCGTGCGCGCTCTGCACGGACCGGGCGCGGGACGGGGCGCGCGTGTGCGTGGTCGAGGAGCCGGCGGATATCGTGACGGTCGAGGGGGCGGGCGCGTTCCGCGGGCGCTACCACGTGCTGGGCGGCAAGCTTTCGCCCGCGCGCCGCATGGGACCCGAGCGGCTGCGTCTGGGCGAACTGAAGGACCGCATTGCGCGCGAGGGCTTTGCGGAGGTGTTGCTGGCGCTCTCCACGGACATGGAGGGCGATGCGACGGCGGGTTTCGTGGCCGAGACCCTGCGCGATTGGCCGTCCGCCACGGCGCCGGTGCGGGTGACGCGCCTCGCGTTCGGCCTTCCGGCCGATTCGGGCGTTGCCTATTCCGACCCGCTGACGCTGCGGCGGGCCATCGTCCATCGATGCGAGGTGTGACATGAAGTTGAGCGTGTTGTGGAGCGTGGCGTTGGCGGCTTTCTGCGGCTTTGGGGCGACGGAGGCGCGCCTGGGGGGAGACGGTCGCGTCGTGCTGCCCGCTCTGGGCGTCGAAATGGGCGTGAAGATCCACGCGGAGGGCTGGAAGGGGAGTCTGCACGTCCAGCCCCAGCCCTCGCGGCGCTTCCCCGACGCGCAGAAGGGCCTCGCCCAGTGGCGGGGGTTTGCGTCGCGGAAGGCGGACGCCGCGCAGTTCGCCCACGGCACGGTCACCCTGCGGGCGGCGGCGGACGACGCGGCCGCCGTGGCGGCGGTCGTCGTCTCGGATGCCGACCAGAGGCCGGAGGCGGTGGTGTGGAGCGTGGAGCTGCCGGCGGACCGCTTCGGGGGCGGCACGTGGGCGGCGGACGCGAAGGCGGGGGAACTGCCGCGCGCGTTCAACGGTACGCGCACGGGGCTTTTCAACGGAACCTGCTCGACGCTCGCGCTGACGGACCGGGAGGGGCGGCGGCTTGCCTTCTCCTTCGCCGCGCCGGTTGCGGTGCTGGTCCAGGACGGGCGGCGTTGGGGCGATGTCTTCACGGTGCGCCTCTTCAACGGGCGCGTGCCGTTCGGGAAGGAGGCGCGGCGCACGTTCGCGTTTTCGTTTTCCGCGCCGGACGGCGTGGCGGTTTCGTATGCGAAGCCGACCGTCGTGCAGGCGGGGCCGGACTGGATTCCCGTCGACTACCGGAAGAACATCCTCGCGGGGAGCGCGCTCGACTTCTCCAACCAGGGGCTGCAGGACGCCCCGGCGGGCAAGCACGGCTGGCTGCGGAACGTGGGCGGGCACTTCGAGTTCGAGCGGCTGCCGGGCGTGCCGCAGCGCTTCTACGGCGTGAACCTCTGCTTCGGCGCAAACGTGCCGGAGCGGGCGGTGGCGGACGAGCTGGTGACGCGCCTCGTGCGCCTCGGCTACAACACGGTGCGCGTCCACCACTACGAGCGCGACCTGCTCAGGGAGGGCCCCAAGGGCGGACTCGACTTCGACGCGGCGGCGCTGGACCGCTTCGACTACCTGATGGCGAAGTGCATCGCGGCGGGGCTGTACGTGACGACGGACGTCTTCGTGTCGCGCCCTGTCCGCTGGGCGGACATCGGCTATCCGGACCGCGCGGGCGTGGTGGAGGAGAAGGCCGTCTACAAGTGCCTCGTCGCGGTGTCCGACGCCGCGTTCGCCGACTGGTGCGCATTCGCGAAGCGGTTCCTCGAACACGTCAACCCCTACACGGGGCGGCGCTATCTGGACGAACCGGCCCTGCCGCTCCTCTCGCTCATCAACGAGGGGCAGCTTACGATGGGCTGGGGACGCGGCGCGCGGGAGGAGCCCGCCGTGCAGGCGGCCTACGTAAAGTGGCTCGCGGAGAGGCGGGCGTCCGATCCGGCGTTCTGCCCGTACGCGCCCGCCACGGCCGACAAGCTCGGCTTCTACGGCGCGGACGGCAACGCGATGGCGCTCTTCATGGCGGACGTGGAGCGCCGCAGCGCCGCGCGGATGATCGCCTACCTGCGGACGCTTGGTTCGAAGGCGCTCTTCACGAACGCGAACAACGGTCCGCACCCCGTCGCGATGCAGAACGTGCGCGCGGACCTCTACGACTACGTGGACGACCACTTCTACGTGGACCACCCCAACTTCCTCGAACGGCGCTGGCGCCTCCCCTCGAAGATCGGCAACCTCAACCCCGTCCTCGACAAAAAGCTCGCGCTCGTGGGGCCTGCGTTCGTGCGCCTTGCGGACAAGCCGTTCTGCATCACCGAATGGAACTTCTCGGGGCCGGGCATGTACCGCGGCGTGGGGGGCATCATGACGGGCGCGCTCTCCGCACTGCAGGACTGGGACGGCCTCTGGCGCTTCGCCTACGCGCACGGCGCGAAGGATCTCGCGGAGGGGCCCTGCAAGCCGGGCTACTTCAACGTCGGCACGGATCCGCTCGGACAGGCCGCCGACCGCGCGAGCGTCTGCCTCTTCCTGCGCCGCGACCTTGCGCCGCTCGCGGAGGGGACGGCCCTGCGGGTGACGGACGCCGCCGTGGCGGGGACCGCGAACGCCCACCGCGCGGTCGTTGTGCGCCCGGCCTGGGGCGATGCCGCGTGGCACCGCCGCGTTGCGACGGCGGGTGCGGCGACGCGCGTGCCGCCGGGCATGGCGGAGCTGCCGATCACCGAGGCGCTGTACGGCGCGGAGAGGGCGCCGTTCGCGTACACGCCGGTTCCCGGCTGCGCGCTGGACCGCGCGCGGGGGGCCTTCACGCTCGCGACGCCGCGCACGGTGGGCGGCTTCGCGCCGTCCGGCAGCCTCGACGGCGGGGCGGTGTCGTTCACGGTGGAGGGCGCGCCCGCGACGGTGTGGGCGAGCAGCGTGGACGCGGAGAAGACGGACCTCCGCCACGCGAAGCGGATTCTCGTGACGCACTTGACGGACGTGCAGGCGGACGGCAACGTCTACGCGGACGAGACGAAGACCGTGCTCCTCAAGTGGGGCAAGGCGCCGCCGGTCGCACGGCGGGGGAAGGCCCAGGTGCGCCTCGCGCACGCGGCGCCCGCCTCGCTGGACGTCTGGGCGCTCGACACGTCGGGCGCGCGCCGTGCGCGCGTCCCCGCCCGCGTGGAAGGCGACCGTCTCGTCTTCACGGCGGAGATCGCGCCGCCCTCGGCCGTCCTGCACTACGAAGTCGCGGTCCGGGCGCATTAACTATTCAACCGTTTAATCATACATGAAGAGGAGAATGACATGAGAATGAAATTGATTGTCGGCGCGCTGGCGTCGGTGGTGGGGGTGGCCGTGTTCGGTCTGCCCGTGGGCGAGAAGACGTACCTGTGGCCGGAGGGGAAGATGCCCCACGCGCAGGGGCACCAGATCGCGGCGACGGTCGCCGAGACGAAGGCGCCGGGCTTCGACCCCGCCGCGAACCGCGCGCCGCACCTGCAGTGGTACCCGGCGCCGAACCCGGCGAAGAAGACGGGCGCGTGCATGATCGTCCTCTCCGGCGGAGGCTACGGCTGCTGCTGCGACATCCCGGCGTTCGAGCCGCTGGTGAAGAAGTTCCTGGACGCGGGCATCCCGTGCGTGAACCTCACCTACCGCACGCCGCGTCCGAAGGGGCTTCCGATCTACCAGACCGCGTGGGCGGACGGCCAGCGCGCGGTGCGCCTCGTGCGCAGCGAGGCGAAGGCCCGCGGCTACAATCCCGAGAAGATCGGCGTGATGGGCTGCTCGGCCGGTTCGCACCTCTCCGTGATGCTCGCGACGAGCGCGCTCACGCCCGCCTACGAGCCGGTGGACGACTTCGACAAGCTGCCGTGCCACATCAACTGGGCGATTCCGATGTGCCCGGCCTACGTGCTGACGGACGGTCTGACGGATGCGAACACGACGAAGGGCGACGGCCCGGACGTGAAGCTGAACCCGTCCTTCAAGTTCGACGCGAAGACCTGTCCGATGTGCTTCTTCCACGGCGGGAACGACCCCTATTCGCCGATTGGCTCCACCCAGATCTACCGCCAGCTGCGCCGCATGGGGATTCCCGCCGAGCTGCACCTCGACGCGGATCGCGGGCACGGGGTCGTCGACGCGAACAAGTTCGAGCGCGCGCTGGAGTTCATGCGCCAGATGGGTTACCTCGGCAAGCTGGAGCGCAACCAGAGCGAGAGCCACCGCTGGCATCCGGACGGCACGCTGCGCACGGAGAAGGAGATGCTGTGGCCGGCGGGCAGGATGCCGGACCGCCAGCCGAACCAGAACTACGAGCCCTACCTCGTGTGGTACATTCCCGAGAAGCCCACGACCAAGGCGATCCAGGTGATCGTCGCGGGCGGCGGCTACGGGTTCTGCAACTACGTGGGCGAGGCGGAGCCGGTGGCGTACTACCTCAACCAGAAGGGCATGACGGCGGTCGCCGTGAAGTACCGCTGCCCGCGTCCGCAGAACGGTCCCAAGCACCTTTCCGCCTGGCAGGACGCGCAGCGCGCAATCCGCAAGGTGCGCGCCGAGGCGCCCGCGCGCGGACTCGATCCGAACCGCATCGGCATCATGGGCTTCTCCGCCGGCGGCCACCTCACGCTCATGGCCGCGACGAACGCGAAGACGCCCGCCTATGCGCCCGTCGACGAGATCGACAAGCTGCCCTGCACGCTCCAGTGGGCGTGCCCGATCTACCCCGCCTACGCGCTCACGGACGGCGCGGACCGGCCGAACACGACGGGTGGCAACGACGATTCCGCCATCCTCGTCCCCGAGTTCGCGTTCGACGACGACACGCCGCCCATGTGCTTTGTCCACGGCGACGCGGACGGCTATGCGTCGATGGCGTCGGTCAAGGCCTGGGAGAAGCTGCGCCGCATGGGCCGCCAGAGCGATCTCCACACGCTCGCCACGCGCGGCCACTGCTTCCAGATGAGCGCCGCGCCCGGCACGGGTAGCTTCACCTGGCTCGACCGGATCTGGGAGTTCCTTGGCAGGAAGGGGCTTAACAAGTGATTAAGTCGCCGCTGCGCGGCTTTAAGTGGTTAAGTCGCCGCTGCGCGGCTTTAAATGCCGCAGGGCCGTCCGGAACGCCCAGGTAGAGGGGCCGTTTCAACTACTTGACCACTTAACAACTTAACCACTTGACCACTTAACAACTTAACCACTTGACCACTTAACAACTTAACTACTTAACTACTTAACCACTTAAAGCGCAGCAACATGAAAATCTCCGGCATCAAGACGTTCGTCGTCCACTGTTTCCGCACGAACTGGGTGTTCGTGAAGGTGGAGACGGACGAGGGGATCCACGGCATCGGCGAGGGGACGCTCGAATACAAGGAGCATGCGCTCATCGGCGCCGTGCAGGACCTCGAACACGCCCTCGTGGGGAAGGACCCGTTCGACACGGCGTGGATTGAGCACGAGAACTACCGCGACGCCTACTGGCGCGGCGGGGCCGTCCTCATGAGCGCGCTCTCGGCGATCGACATGGCGCTCTGGGACATCAAGGGCAAGGCGCTCGGCGTGCCGTGCTGGAAGCTGCTCGGCGGCAAGTGCCGCGAAAAGGTGCCGTGCTACGCGAACTGCTGGTTCGCCGGCGCGAAGGAGCCCGAGGAGTTCGCCGCCAAGGCGACGGCGGCGGTCGAACGCGGCTTCAAGGGTCTCAAGTGGGATCCGTTCGGCAAGAACTACCGCCAGCTGCCGCCCGCCGACTTCAAGAAGGCGATGACGTGCGTCGCCGCCGTGAAGGGGGCGACGGAGGGGAAGGCCGAAATCCTCATCGAGTGCCACGGGCGCTTCGACGTGCCGACGGCGTTGCGCATCTGCCACGCGCTGGAGGAGTTCGACCCCTACTGGGTGGAGGAGCCGGTCATCCCCGACACGATGCGGGCCCTCGCCGACGTCCGGTCGCGCGTGCGCGTGCCGATCGCCTGCGGCGAACGCCTCTACACGACGCAGCAGATCCTCGATGCGATCGAGCTCAACTGCTGCGACTACCTGCAGCCCGACGCCTCGCACGCGGGCGGCATCACGGCAATGAAGGGCATTGCCGCGATCTGCGACGCGCACCACGTGCCGTTCTGCGCGCACAACCCGAGCGGCCCCGTCGCGAATGCCGTCACGCTCGCCCTGGGCGTCTCCACGCCCGGCTACTGCATCCACGAGACGCTGTTCGACGACGTGCCGTGGCGAAGGGAGGTCGTCGACGAGGACGTGAAGTTCGTGGACGGCTACATGTACGTGAATGACCGCCCCGGCCTCGGCATCGAGCTGGACGAGAAGGCGGCGGCGGCGCATCCCTACGAGCCGCACTGGCTCCGGCACTACGTGGGCACGCTCACGAACGTGCGTCCGCCCGATTCCTGTGCCTACTACCACGCCTGATGTGCTATACTTCCCGTCTACGGCCAGAGTGGTGAAATGGCAGACACAGGGGACTTAAAATCCCTTGCCCGGTTTCGGGCGTACGGGTTCGACTCCCGTCTCTGGCACCAGATGAAGGCTTCCTCGAAAAGGTTTTACGCAAAGGAGACAGGACATGGTGGATCTGGAAGATGACAGGGGGTGCGAGGCGGAGAAGCCGAAGAAGCCGGAGAAGTCGCCGGAGGAACTGGCGGCGATTGCGCTGCTGGACCGTCTGCGGTCCGGCGACGGCGACGTGAAGCCGGTCGGGCTGCCGCTTGCCTGTGTCGTGAAGATCGTGGACTCCTTTGACGTCCCGAAGGCGAACGAGCGCTATGCGATGGTGACGGTCGAGGGGCGCGGCGGGCGCACGTGGCGCATGTGTGTTTTCCGGGGATATCTTGAGCCGGGGATGCGGGCGCTCTTCGTCTCGGAGGGCGCGGCCCTGCCGATGGATGACGCGCGCTTCGACCGGTTCGAGGTCTGCAAGCTGCGGGAGCGCGTATACCGGTTCGGTTTCGGCGTGAAGGAACGGCGGCGCATCCCCAGTGTCCGGCGCGGCATCTACCACATCAACTGCGGGGTCCTCTACCCGCTCGACGACTTCCACGAACTGCTCGACGCCCATGTCGGCGACGTGTGTACGGAGATCCTGCACATCGACAGCGCGGAAGACCTCCATTTGCGGACTCTCTCGCCGGCGGCGCGCAAGCAGGTCTTCCAGCCCCCCCGGCCGCCCCAGCCGTCGCGCCCCAAGGGGTTCCTCGCCCGGCTCAAACGCCAGCGGGACCGCTTCTTCCGCTAATCCTCGGCCCCCACTTATGGTATACTAGCCGTTCGATTCAAAGGAGACAGGCATGCTGAAGCTTCAAGGTACGATTACGGCGATGGTGACGCCGTTTGACGCGAACGACAACGTCGACTACGGCGCGTTGAGGGCGTTTGTGGACTGGCAGTGCGAAAACGGCGTGGAGGGCATCTGCGCCGTCGGAACAAGCGGCGAGTCGCCCACCCTCTCGCACGAGGAGCACCACAAGGTCATCGAGAAGACGATTGAATTCGCGGCGGGCCGCGTGAAGATCGTCGCCGGGACGGGCGCCAACTCCACGGCGGAGGCCGTCTCCCTCACGCGCGCGGCCATCGCCGCCGGAGGGGCGGACGCCTCGCTGCAGGTCACGCCCTACTACAACAAGCCGAACGCCGAGGGCATCTACCGCCACTTCGCGACGGTCGCCGACCTGGGTCTCCCGATTGTCCTCTACAACGTGCCGGGTCGCAGCGGGCGCGAGATCCCGCTCGACGTCGTGGAGCGCCTTGCGCGCCACCCGAACGTCGTCGCGATCAAGGAGGCCGCCGGCAGCGTCGAGCGCGTGAGCGCGATCAAGGCGCGCTGCCCGGACTTCACGGTCCTCTCCGGCGACGACTCCCTTGTGCTGCCGATGGTCAGCGTCGGCGCCTCCGGCGTCATCTCCGTCGCCTCGAACGTCATCCCGAAGGAGATGGGCGACTTCGTGCGCACGGCCCTCGCCGGGGACATGGCGGCGGCGCGTGCGCTGCACCTGAAGTACTATCCTCTTTTCCACGACCTCTTCATCGACACGAACCCGATCATGGTCAAGGAGGCGCTTGTGATGATGAAGAAGATCGGCCCCGGCTTCCGTCTTCCGCTCTGCGAGACGACGCCCGAGAAGCGCGGGCAGATGCGCGCGACGCTTGCCGCGCTGGGGCTTGTGTAACGTAACCATCGGGACGAAGGGACGACACGCATGAAGGTCGCGATTCTGGGCGCCGCAGGGCGTATGGGGCAGATGCTCGTGAAACTGGCCGGGGCCGACCCGGCCCTCTCGGTCGTCGCGCAGATCGACGTCGCGGATGGCTACGACACGACGTGGCCGGAGGAGACCGAGGCCGTGGTGGACTTCTCGTTCCACGCCGCCGTGGCGCCGAATGTCGAGAAGGCTGCCGCCCAGGGCCTCGCCTACGTCATCGGCACGACGGGGCTCACGCCCGACGAGCAGGCCCGCGTGGATGCCTGCTCGGCGAAGATTCCGCTCGTCCAGGCCGCCAACTACTCGCTCGGCGTCAACCTGCTCCTCGCGCTCGTGCGCCAGGCCGCCGCGGTGCTCGGGCCGCAGTACGACGTCGAAGTCGTCGAGATGCACCACCGCCACAAGAAGGACGCCCCCTCGGGGACGGCCCTCATGCTCGCGCACGCCGCTGCCGAGGGGCGCGGCGTGAAGCTGGACGACGTGGCGTGCTACGGGCGGAAGGGCCTCGTCGGCGAACGCCCGGCGGGCGAGATCGCCCTCCACGCGCTGCGCGGTGGCTCCGTCGTGGGCGACCACACCGTCATGTTCGCGGGCGACGTGGAGCGCGTCGAGATCACGCACCGCGCGCAGAGCCGCGAGGCGTTTGCGGCGGGTGCGTTGCGCGCCGCCCTCTGGGCGGTCGGACGGAAGCCCGGCAAGTACGACATGCGCGACGTGCTGGGCTTCGCCCGATGATGCGCGTTGCGTGCGGGATGGTCTGGGCGCTCTCGCTCTGTGCGCTTTCGGCGGGCGGGGCGGCCGAACGTCCCGTTACGGACAGCCAGGGCGGCGACGCGCGCCCCGTCCGCATCCCCCAGGGCGCCGGGACGTTCGAGATCGAACGTCCCCGTCCCCATGGCGGGCCGTGCGTGAAGGCCGCCGCCTTCGGTTTCTCGACGACGAACCGCCACAACGGCGCGGCGCTCAACTGCGCCCTCGCGCATTGCCGCGCCGTGAAGGCGAGCCGTCTTGAACTGGCCCCCGGTACGTATGCGTGCTTTGACGCCGCGCGTGGCATTGTGGTGGCGGATCTCGCCGATTTCACGTTGGACGGGCGTGGCGCCGAACTCGTCTTCCGGCGGCCCGCCCGCCGCCACCTCTCCAACTCGGACCGCGTGCCCGACGACGCCAACCTTCTCGTTTCCAACTGCGTGCGGACGCTCGTCGCGAACGTGAAGATGGACTGGGACTGGGAAACGGATCCGCTCTGCGACGTCGGCGTTGTCGTGGACAAGAATCCCGATCCTTCGGCTTCCGGCGCGGCGTCGTTCGACGTCGAGCTGGAGGGCTGGCCGCAGGGGCATCCGTGGCATGGCCGTTCCATGCCGATCCAGACGATGACGCCCGTCAACGCCGACCGGACGCGCCTGACGGGCGAGCGCCCGAACCGTCTGCTCTTCGGCCTCTGCGAGGGGCACTTCGGGACGAAGATGGCGTGGCTCTCGCCCACGCGCATCCGCATCTGGCCCGGTATCAAGGAACCGGGCCAGTACTACTCGCCCAACTACGACGTCTACTTCGGTGCGGACGTCAACCGTAAGACGGTGGACGGGATCCCCCTGGGGCTGCGCTACCGCCTCTTCCACTACTACTACGGGAAGAACGGCGTGAACCTCTTCTCCAACCGCCATGTCACGCTGGAGGACATCGACATCTTCAGTTGTTTCGGCATGGGCGTCGTGGTGGACGGGGCGTCGGAATACACGCAGCTTGTCCGCGTCAACGTCGAGCCGAAGAAGGGACGACCCACGTCCTGTACCTCGGACGGCCACCACATCGCCCGCTCAAAGGGGCACACGAAGTTCATCGACTGCCGCATCGCCTTCCAGAACGACGACGGCTTCAACTGGCACGACTGCTTCACGCTCGGCGTGCCGCACGGTGCGCGCCGTCTGCGGATTACGCAGAAACGCGGCTACGCCTATTTCGGCGCCGTGCCCGGCAGCGAGATCGAATTGGCCGACGCGCACTTCAGGCCGACGGGCTGGACGGCCGTTCTGCGCGCCGTCGAGGGCGACGACCTTGTCTTCGACACGCCGCTGCCCGCGCTGCACGGGGAACACTTCCTCGTCTTCGACAACACCTACCGCAGCGACTACGTCGTCATGAAGGGCTGCACGGTCTCCGACACGCATTTCCGCGAGATCGTCCAGCCGCGCCACGTCACGATTGAGGACTGTACCTTTCTGCGGACGGGCGGCGGCATGAACTTCCTGTCGGCGCACGCGCGGGAACTCTGGTGCGAGGGGCGCGGCGCGCACGATGTCGTCGTGCGCAACTGCCGCTTCGAACACACCCAGACGCTCGCAGACTGGGCGAAGGGGGGCGATTGGCCCGAATTCCTGGTGCGCATCTCCTTCCCGGCCCCGCTGGGGTCGAAGCGTCTCTTCACGACGGAACTGCCGGCGGGATTCGACCGGGGCTTCTTCTCCGACATCCTCATCGAGAACTGCACGTTCGTCGATTCCGCCGGCCTCCTGCTGCAGCTCAACCTCGGGCGCAACGTCATCTTCCGCGACAACGACATCGTGCTGACCGGGCGGCGTCCGGTCCGCCCGGCCACGGGCGGCTTCCGCCTCGGGCACGTCGAGGACGTGTTCATCGAAGGCAACCGCTATCGGTGTGCGCCGGGCGTGAACGTGCTGCCCAAGGTCGAATCCGCCGAGGCGGCGCGGGGCGTCGTCGTGCGCGGCAACATGCTGACGCGCACGGCGGAGTGAGCCGTGGCCGGCACGGGCGTGTGGTAGGGGCCGACGTCCTCGGCGGCCCGCGTACACGTGGCGTCCCCGGGGGGGGGCGTTCCGTTGGCGCGGCGCGCCGAGGACGTCGCGCCCGACCAGGTGACGCGGTGGTGGGGCATGGT
>ERZ1026780.886-NODE-886-length-21505-cov-24.285548_pt1 | contig 21505 bp, 15 predicted proteins | sample MGYA00380126_ERZ1026780 | MGnify/ENA primary metagenome ERZ1026780 (study PRJEB33269, sample SAMEA4719762) | human gut metagenome | biome: human-associated habitat; feature: organic feature; material: feces | place: Cameroon | collected 2013-10 ... | reverse complement strand
TGAAGATTTTTCACCTCAAAGAACATTTCAAACAATTCAAAACAGCTTCTTAGTCGAGCGTCTGCTTGATCTCGGTGATGACGAACGCTTCGATGTTGTCTCCGACCTTCAGGTCGTTGAACTTCTCGATGCCTATACCACACTCCATTCCGGCGGAAACCTCCTTCACATCGTCCTTGCCCCTCTTGAGCGAGGCGAGCTCGCCGGTATAGACCACGATGCCGTCACGGATAAGTCTGCACTGCGATGTCTTGGCAATCTTTCCGTCCCTGACAAGACATCCGGCGATCGTACCGACCTTGGAGATCTTGAAGGTCTGCTTGACCTCCGCCGTACCGGTGATCTCCTCCTTCTTGATCGGCTCAAGCATACCTTCGATACCGTCCTTCACATCATTGATCGCGTCGTAGATGACGGAGTAAAGACGGATTTCAATGCCCTGCTCGTCAGCAAGTTTCCTTGCATCTGTAGAAGGACGTACCTGGAATCCGATGATCACGGCATCGGAAGCCTCTGCCAGGATCACATCTGATTCGGAGATCGCTCCCACGGCCTTATGGATCACATTCACACGTACCTGCTCCGTGGAGAGCTTGATGAGAGAGTCGGAGAGAGCCTCAACTGAACCGTCCACGTCACCCTTGACGATGACATTGAGTTCCTTGAAGTTGCCGATGGCGATCCTTCGTCCGATCTCCTCAAGGGTCATGTGCTTCTGGGTCTTGATGCCCTGGATTCGCAGGAGCTGCTCGCGCTTGTTGGCGATCGCCTTTGCCTCCTTCTCATCGCTCATGACATTGAACTTGTCTCCGGCGCTCGGCGCTCCGTTAAGACCAAGGATGGAAACCGGGGTCGAAGGACCGGCTTCTTTGACTTTCTGTCCACGTTCGTTGAACATGGCCTTCACGCGGCCGTAGTAACTGCCGCTCAGCACCATGTCTCCGGTCTTGAGGGTTCCGTCCTGCACGAGAACCGTGGCGAGGTAGCCGCGTCCCTTGTCCAAAGATGACTCGATGACCGCTCCGACACCGTTCTTGTTCGGATTGGCCTTGAGGTCGAGGAGGTCAGTCTCAAGAAGCACTTTTTCAAGAAGCTTGTCCACATTGAGGCCTTTCTTGGCGGAAATCTCCTGACACTGGTATTTGCCGCCCCATGCCTCCGTGAGTATGTTCATTTGTGCAAGTTGCTGGTAGATCCTTTCCGGCTGCGCTCCTGGTTTGTCGATCTTGTTGATGGCGAACACCATCGGTACATTGGCCGCCTGAGCGTGGTTGATGGCCTCGACCGTCTGCGGCATCACGGCGTCATCCGCCGCGATGATGATGATCGCAAGGTCGGTCAGCTGTGCTCCACGTGCGCGCATGGCGGTGAACGCCTCGTGACCAGGGGTGTCCAAAAATGTGATTCTTCTGCCGTCAGGAAGCTTCACGTTGTAGGCGCCGATGTGCTGCGTGATGCCTCCCGCCTCACCGGCGATGACATTGGATTTACGAATATAGTCGAGCAACGAGGTCTTACCATGGTCAACGTGTCCCATCACCGTGATGATCGGCGGCCTTGGAACAAGGTCTTCCTCGCGGTCAACCTGCTCGCTGCTACCCTCGATCTCCTCGGTCAGGTCGGCCGTGACAAACTCTACCTTGTAGCCGAACTGCTCGGCGACAAGCACAAGGGTCTCCGCGTCAAGCCTCTGGTTGATGGACACCATCATGCCGAGCTCCATGCAAGCCTTGATCACCTCGTTGACAGGAGTGTTGTTCATAAGGGTGGCGAGGTCGTTGGCGGTCACAAACTCGGTGACCTTGAGAACTTTCTTCTCGGCTATCTCCTGTGCCATCTCCTCCTGGGACTTGGCGGCCGCCTGTTCCCTCTTCTCCTTTCTGTACTTGGCTCCGAAGTTGTTCTTCTTGTTGTCGTTCATCCTGGCGTAGGTCTCCTTGACCTGCTTCTGGATCTCCTTCTGCATCGCCTCCTGCTCCTCCTCGGTCATAGCCGGCTTGAAGCGGTCCGCCCCGCGGTTGCGCTTCTTGCCGCCCTTGCCCTGCTCCTGAGCCTGCTTGGCGTTCTTGTTCTTGTCCTTGCGGGAACTGTTGTCCGCCTGCTTGCCTTCCTTGGCCACATCGACCTTCTGACTGCCCTTGGCGATTCTTTCCCTCTTCTTGTTGCCTTTCTTAGGCTCGAACTGGGACAAGTCTATCTTTCCAAGAACCTTGAGCCCTGGAGTGGAGCTTTCGGTGGCAGGTTTCTCTTCATTTCTCTCCGGCTTGCCCTCTGGATGCTGCTGGTGTTTGGCCTTGGCCTGTTCCTCTTTCTGTCTGGCAGCCGCCGCAAGTTTCTTTTCGTGCTTGCTCATCGGCCTTTCACCGCCACGGATGTCCTTTCCTGCAGCAGGGGTTGTCGGCTCAGGAACGGTTTCCTTGGCAGTCTCGACTTTCTTGACCTCAGGCTGAGGCTCCGGTTTACTCTCGGTCACCTCCACTTTAGGTTTCTCCGCTGGAGTTTCCTCTACAGGTCGCTCAGCAGGCTCTGGCTTGACCTCGGGCTGAGGCTCAGGCTCTTTCACCGTCTCGGCCACAGGAGTCTCCACGACCGGTTCCGGTTGAGGCTCTGGCTTGATCTCCGGCTGTGGCTCAGGCACAACCGGCCGGATGGTCTCTGGTTCCGGCTTTGGCTCCACCGGAGTGAAGATGGTTGTCTTTATGACAGTCTCCCTGACTGGCTCGTACTCTTCCTCTTTGGCGCTTTCCTGCTGCTTCTTGGAGGTCTTCTCCAAAATCTCGTTGAGTTTGATGTCAACTTTTTCCGAAGCCTGCTTGAGCTCCAGATCCTTTCCGAACTGCTTTTCGATAGCAGGGAGATGTTCGTCTGAAATCTTGGCGTTCGGGTTGGCTTCGACCTCGACCCCCTTGCTGGACAGGAAGTCCACAAGGTTCTGAAGTCCGATGTTGTAAGTTCTTATTATTTTATTTAGTCTGATTTCTGCCATATTCAACCCCTTTAAATTAATAATTGTCCGCTGTCCGCCTTGGACGGTTACTCTTCAAATTCAGCCCTCAGGATCTTGAACACCTCAGCCACGGTCTCGTCCTCAAGGTCGGCCCTCTTGGCGATGTCCTCAGGTGTGAACGCGAGCACACTCTTGGCCGTGTCGCATCCGATGGCCTCAAGGCGGTCGATCACCCACTGGTCGATCTCGTTGCTGAATTCGCTGAGGAGAACGTCCTCCTCTTCCTGAGCCTCGTCCTTAGGAAGCTCTCTCCAAACCTCGATTTCCCTGCCGACAAGCATTCCGGCCAGTTTGATGTTGCATCCTCCGCGACCGATACCTTTCTTGACCTCGTCAGGCTGCATGTAAACCTTGATCTTGTCCTCTTCCGAGTTGCCGAGGTCGATTGATGAGACCCTTGCCGGGTTGAGGGCTCTCTGGATGAGAAGCTGAGTGTTGTTCGTCCACTGGAGCACATCGATGTTCTCGTTGCGGAGCTCACGCACGATGCCGATGATCCTGGATCCCTTCACACCGATGCACGCTCCGATCGGGTCGATCCTCTCGTCGTAGGACTCGACAGCCACCTTGGCGCGCTCGCCAGGTACACGGACAACCTTCTTGATGGTGATGAGGCCATCGAATATCTCCGGAACCTCATGCTCGAAGAGTTTCTCAAGGAACTCGTTGGATGTTCTGGAAAGAGTGATGTAAGGGGTGGTGTTGTTCTTCATCTCCACGCTCTTGATGATGGCGCGGAGGGTGTCTCCCTTCTTGAACCTCTCTCCCGGAATCTGCTCGGCCTTAGGCAGATGCAGCTCGTTGTTGTCGTCGTCAAGGATGATCACCTCCTTTGACCATGTCTGGTAGATCTCACCGGTGAAGATCTCGCCGACCTTGTCGGAATATGCCTTGAAGACATTGGCCTTGTCGATGTCCATGATACGCCCCTGGAGGTTCTGCCTGATGTTGAGGATTCCCCTTCGCCCGAATGACGCGAGGGACAGCTTCTTGGTGTAAACATCTCCGACCTCGTAGTCATCATCTCCTGTCTCGGCCTTGATCTGGTCGAGAGTGATCTGCGTGTTAGGGTTCTCGACCTCCTCGACGATGTCAAAGTTCTGGTAGATCTCACAGTCTCCCTTGTCGACGTTGATGATGACATCGAAGTTGTCGGCCGAACCGTAGGTCTTCGCGATCTGGGTGAGGAACACGTCCTTGAGCACACCCATCATCACTGGTCTGTCGATGTTCTTCTCTTCCTTGAAGTCCTTAAAGGCGTCAATCAGAGTGATTTCTTCTTTCTTTTCCATGTTTATGTCCTTAATATCTTATTTCCTGAAAACAATGTGCGGCGTGACGGAATTGATCTCCTCGAATCCGAAGCGGTCCTCATGCTCCACGATCTCCTTTTTCTTCCTGCCTTCAACAGCCTCTTTCTGTGAATATCTCAGGCATATTCCATCCTCGTCGGCTCCCGTGAGGACTCCGATGATCTTCTTTCCGCCTTTAAGCCTTGCCTCCACAGCCGAGCCTATGGCCTTCCCGTATTGCTTGAGAACCTTGAACGGCTGGTCGAGCCCGGCCGAGGTGACGGTCAGGGAATAGTCCTCTGCGTCCTTGTCGAAAGCCGTCAGAAAAGCATCGTTCACGCTGACGCAATCCTCAAGGTCCATGTCGCCGACCTCTTTCTCGATGGTGAGCACGATGTCGTTGTCATTGCTGACCGTAACATCTACAATGAAGCACCCGCGGGCTTTCACGGCCTCTTCGATGCCGGAGATTATCTGTTCTTTCCGCATAAAATCCTGGTTTTACAAAACAAAAGATAGGAGACGCTTTCGTCCTCCTATCTCTCACAACGATGCAAAGATAAGAATATTTTAGTGAATATGAAAATAAATTGCTTTCTTTGCAGACCATTTAGTAAGCGTTAAAAAATAAGTTGAACTAAATTTGTGTCAGATTTATGAGGATGGATTTCTTTTTGAAGAAGGAGTGTGCCGGTGGCGCATGACTGATGATAAAGGAAATATAGAGCATAAAGACATACAAAATGTTCAAGTTATTTTTTAATGATCACTTAGAAATTGTAGATTAAAATTGCCAGTATAAGATGGAATTTACCGCAAAGCAATTGGCGCAGGTCCTCAAAGGGACAGTTGAAGGAGATCCGCAGGCCACTGTGACATCGTTCGCCAAGATCGAGCATGGAAAACCGGGTCAGTTGTGCTTTTTCGCCAACCCCAAGTACGAGAAATACGTTTACACATGCAGGGCAAGTGTCCTGCTGGTCAACAAGGATTTCACTCCTAAGGAGGCCGTGACCTCGACGATGGTCCGGGTCGATGACGCCTACAAGTCTTTGGCCGATCTCCTGAAATATGTCTCCACCCAGAGACGTACGGACAAGAGGCACAGAGGCTTCCGTTCATCATGGTTCCTGACCACCAAGTTCGGCAAGAAGGTCTATCTCGGAAGCCATTCGTATGTCGGGCATCACGCCAAGGTGGGGGACTACACGAAGATCTACGAGAATGTCTATGTCGGCGACAACACCGTGATCGGCTCGCACTGCATCATCTACCCGGGAGTCGTCATCTATCCGGGAATGGTCATCGGTGACAACGTGATCATCCATGCCAACGCCGTCATCGGCTCCGACGGTTTCGGCAACGCCCCGCTTCCTGACGGCACATGGGAGAAGATCGAGCACATCGGCAATGTCATCATCGGCGACAATGTCGAGATCGGCGCCGGCACCACCATCGACAAGTCCGAGATGGAATCCACAATCATCGGCAACGGCGTGAAAATCGACAACCTCTGCCAGATCGCCCACAATGTCCAGATCGGCGACAACACCGTGATGGCCGCCCAGTGCGGCATAGCCGGCTCCACCAAAATAGGCAAGAACTGCATCCTCGCCGGTCAGGTCGGCATAGCGGGGCATCTGAATATAGCCGACAACACCACGATCGGAGCCCAGTGCGGTGTGATCGGAAATATCCGCAAGTCAGGCCAGGTGTTCCTTGGCTCGCCAGCCCTTCCGCTCAAGAACTACCTCCGCAGCTACGCCGTCTTCAAGCGTCAGGGCGAAGAATAGTAGCCAATAGCTACGAAGTGGCAGGGTAATCCTTGAATATTCAAATATTTCATGCTATCTTTGCAGACTGCTGAACTTTACACAGTTTGCAAAAGATAGATTATGACTTTGAATAAGCAAAAGACCCTTGCGGGTGAATATGAGTTCCATGGTAAGGGGCTTCACACCGGCAAGATCTCAAAGATGATTCTCAAACCGGCTCCCGAGGACACTGGGATAGTGTTCCACAGAGTGGACCTCGGTGAAAACGCGTTCGTCGAGGCTTTGGCTGAGAATGTGTCATCGACGGCCAGAAGTACCACTATCTCCAAAGGAGAGGCGTCTGTGTCCACGATTGAGCATCTGATGTCAGCTCTGACGGGAATGGGCGTGGATAATGCCCTTGTTGAAATCGACAATGTCGAGGTTCCGATTCTGGACGGCAGCGCCCGTTATTATGTGGAGGCTATCGCCAAGGACGGCCTGAAAGAACAGAAGGCTGACAGGAAATATGTCACTATTCCGGAGGAGATTGTAATCCGTGACGAGAAGACCGGTTCGTTCGTGAGGATCACTCCGGCCGACACTCCGTCAATGGACATCACCGTGGACTTCGGCTCAAAGGTTCTCGGAGTCCAGACCGCCCATTGGGACGAGTCAACTGATTACTCCAAGGAAATCGGTCCTTGCCGTACATTCGTGTTCTTCCACGAGATCGAGTACCTGTTCCAGAACAATCTGGTCAAGGGCGGGGATGTGGACAACGCCATCGTGATCGTCGAGCACCCTGTCCAGCCGGAGCAGGTAGAGAGACTTTCCGCCCTGTTCAACGTCCCGGAACTCGCGATAAACGACAACGGCTATCTCAACAACCTTAAACTTCATTTCCCGAATGAATGCGGAAGACATAAGCTTCTGGATCTTATCGGAGACCTGAGGCTCGCCGGTGGCTGGCTCAAGGCCAAGGTGACCGCATTCAAGCCGGGACATACAATCAACACACGGACTGCCAAGGCCATCCGTGAGAAATCTTGCTGATAAAACACTTAGAATATGAACACAATTTCACCATTAGCGTCGGTCAGCCCGAAGGCGAAACTCGGCGACAACATTGAGATCGGTCCGTTTGCGTTCATCGATGATGACGTGGAGATCGGCGACGGATGCAAGATCCATCCGCATGCTATGATATATTCATACGTCAAGATGGGAAAGAATTGTCAGGTGTTCCCGGGAGCCGTTGTAGGCGCCATTCCTCAGGATCTCAAATATGAGGGAGAGGTCACCTATGTGGAGATCGGCGACAATGTCACAATCCGCGAGTGCGTGACCATCAACAGAGGTACCAAGGCAAGCGGCAAATGCGTGACGAAGATTGGCAGCAACACACTGCTTATGTCCTATGTCCATGTGGCGCACGACTGTGTTGTGGGCAATCATTGCATTCTTGTAAGCTTTGTCGGCATAGCAGGCGAGACCGTTGTTGATGACTGGGCGATTGTCGGAGGCGGAGCTAAGGCTCATCAGTTCTCCAAGATCGGATGCCACGCCATGGTCGGCGGCATGTCCAAGATCAACAAGGACATCCCTCCTTATGTTCTTTGCGGCCGCGATCCGATCTGCTATTCAGGCGTGAACATCGTCGGACTCCGCCGCCGCGGATTCTCTTCCGACGTGATCCGCAACATCAAGGACATCTACGACACGATTTACTTCTCCGGCTACAACATCACCGACGGCTGCGCCAAGGTCGAGGCCGGATTCCCTCAGAGCGAGGAGCGTGACACGATCCTGAATTTCATCAGAAGCTCGAAGCGTGGAATCATCAGGGCAAACGACTCCCACGAGAAGGGAGAATTCGAATAGGTCTGAAGAGGAGGCGGCAGTGCTGCTGAGTGTGGCCTGGTTCCCGCCGGTCAGCTATTTCGCATTGATGGCTAAAGACTTCATCTTGTCTCCGGACAGGGTGAAGCCTTCTGTTGTTTACCTTGAGGCCTGCGAGCATTATCAGAAGCAATCATGGCGAAACCGTTTCCGCTACTATGCCGCCGACGGTCCTCAGAGCTTGAATTTCCCGATTGTCCACGAAAGCGGAACCCATGAGCTGCCGATCACCGAGATCAAGGTGGATTACTCGACACCGTGGCTGATCCGCACCGAACGGGCGATTGCCTCCGCCTACGAATCTTCCGCCTATTTTGAATATTACAAGGACGAACTCTTTGGAATCCTGGATTCACAACCAGAGACGTTGTTCGACCTTGATTCACAACTGATCAGGTTCTTCCTCCGGAAGACCGGCGTCTCGGTGGACCTGAGGATGACCGATGAATATGTCCCCGTCCGTTCCCGTGAGGTTCCGTTGGATTCCGGCCGCTACGGAATGGATTACCGGGAACTCATCCACCCGAAACGTCCGGACAAGATATTGAAAGACCTGAATCTGGAAAAACCGTACTTCCAGGTCTTTGCCCGAAAGTACGGTTTCGTTCCGAATCTTTCCATCATGGACCTCCTTTTCAACGAAGGTCCGGATTCAATCTCCTATCTGAAAAACCTTTAGAATCTCCACCCGAAGGTCGCCGTGATGCTGTAGAGGTCCCTCTTGTTGAGGATCATCGGAGAAGCCAGATCTTTAAGGTAGTCGGCGTAAGGTGAGATATATTCATCCGACAGCATAGTCAGCCTTGCCGCGATGTCCGCGAAGAACGATCCGTTTGATGAATATCCAAGGCCTACGGAGAAAGCGTTGGTTCTGTCGTTCAGCGTTGTCTTGCTGTTGCCTTCGCTGACATATTCAGGAGTCGTGGTGAAATTGTAGCCAGCGCGGACGGCGATCTCCGGCACCGGTTTGAACTCCGCTCCGACCCTTACCATGTGGGACACTCCCATACGGTTGCGGATCTCGTCATTCAGTTTCCCGTAGGTGTCGTCATTCCATCCGCCGTCCTTGCTCATGAACTTCATCGTGCTGTAGTCAGTCATCTCGTAGTCGGCGCTGACAAGAGCCATCCCCGCGAAGGTGAACGCTGCTCCGGCGTTGAGTCTGTAAGGCGAGCGTAGTCTGTAGGAATAGTCCCCCTCAGGCGTCTTGGCCGACCCGTTGAATGAGGCGTCGGTGTAGTTGACATTGACATCTTGTCTCCAACGTTCGTTGATTTCCATGATTGTCGGTGTCTGAACGGCTCCACCTATGCGTATCCCGTCCACAGGTCTCCAAAGAAATCCGAACTTGCCGTAAACTCCGCTTCCGTCCGCCGTGTAGGAGTAACGGGTGCGATAGTCGCTGAAGTAGGTCTTGCCTTTCTCTCCGAAGTCCATCTCGAATGCCGACGGGTTCTCCGCGGCTTCCTTGAAATATTCATCATAGTTGTAGTTGAGGGAGGTTATTCCGAGATTCGCTCCGAGGAAGAACGTCTCTCCAAAATTGAACCCGACATTTAGCAACGCGTCGTATTTGCTTCCTGTTACGTTCCTGCCGTATGCCTGGCTCAACGCTCCTGGAAGGGAAATGTTGTAGATGTAGTTGCCGTCGGCATCCTTCTCTCCAGTCTTCTCATAGATTTCTGTCGCACCTATGTAGCGCCAGTAATAGGCCGGATCGTTAGAGTCTCCGAAATTGGAAAGCGCTCCTGCCTGGACGTTCGCGATCACATTCCATGGCGCGTATGAGCCTTTTTTAGGGTCATTGGTGTAATCATCAGGGTAGTAGTAGGGGTAGTCCCAACCTCTGTCTACTCTCTCGTTGTTGCTGTTGATGGAATATCCGTTAAGGAAATCCATGTCATAACCTTCGGCCGCCACAGCCATGGAACTGATGTAACTTGTCTTGTCGTTCCTGCCGCCTGCCATCATCTTGCCGGTGAAATTGTTCGTCCCGTTGACGACAAATCCATAAGTGATGGCGGTCAGACCGCTCCCGCTGCCGGTTTTCCAGTTGAATGTCGCACCGATGTTCGGCATCGAGAATCTGGTGAGACTCTCGCGTCTCTCATTGGAGAAGTTGTCAACTCCTCCGACAGGGTAGGCGCTGTAGGATGAGTTCATCGAACTGAGCGTGAGATTCGGCGTGATCGTGAACTGGGAGTATCCCGCCACGGCCGATCCCGCAGGATTTATACCGATTGACCCGAGGTCGCCGCCGACAGCCGTCATCGCGTTGCCCATACCGATCGACCTTGCCGTTCCGTAGTAGTTGTTCTGGCTGAATGTCAGCCCGTCGTACATAGTCTGCGCCCCGGCCGCTACAGCGGTCAATGACAAAAGCGCAGTGAATATTGCCTTTCTCATTTCAATTGTTATTAATGGTTACCTTCTTCCGCCACTGCTTCTGGAGCTGCCGCCACCGCCGTACGAACCTCCTGAGCTTCTGGATGATCCGCCGCCGGAGAAACCGCCGCCGGAGTAGCCGCTGCTACGGCTTGAGCTGCCGGAAGAATATGAACTTGAACTTCTGCTTGTGGAGTAGCTGCTTGAGCTCCTCGTCGAGCCGGATGAATAATCATTGCTGGATGAGGACCTGTAAGAAGATCCCGAAGACCTGTAGCTTCCAGAAGAACTCCTGCTGGAACTACCTGATGAGTAGCCTCCTGATGTCGTTCCGCTTGAACTTCTACTGCTTGCCGGTCTTGAGTACATCGTTGATGACGAAGATGATGAACGGCTGCTGCCGTAGGATGACCTTACGGAAGAGGATCCGGTCGAGGTTCCAAATGAGGATGAACCGCTGGATCTGACCGTACTTCCCGCTGATGACCGTACTGACGACGCTCTGTCCGCCGATGATCTGACGGATGACGATCTGGATGACGAAGACCTTACAGAAGAGGAGGCCGGTCTGTTCACCGATGAGATCGATGACCTTGTGCCGCCGGTGCGTCCGCCGAGGCTTGATGATCTGGTGGACGATGCTGACATCGAGGTCCTTGTCGATCCGGAAATTCCTCTGGATCTGGTCATTGATGAGCTTCTTACGCCCGCGCTTCCTGACGCTGATCCTATGCCGCTTCTCCTGGCGGAGCCGGTTGTTGACAAGCGTGGCGTATAGACTCTGCCGCTTCCCGGACCGAAGAAGTCGTGGCCGTGGTGGTGATGATGACCATAGCCCCATCCTCCGTAGTACCACGGATCATGCCATCCGCCGTACCAGCCTCCATACCATCCGCCGTACCAGCCGCTATAGTACCAAGGATCCCGGTACCATGGGTCGTACCATCCGCTGTAATACCACGGACTGCCCCATCTCCAGGAATATCCATAATACCAAGGGTCGTAGTGCCACGGTGAGTACCAACCACCATAGTACCAAGGATTCGCGCCCCAATAGATTGACGTGTAGAAAGGACGGTTCCAGGAATACCATGACGTCGCGTACCAAGGCTGGTAGGCTGCCCAGGTGTCCCATCCATTGTCGTAAAGGTAAACGGATGTGGTGTTGTTAGTGTTGTTGAAGTCTATTCTCGCCGCTTTGTTCTCAGGGATGAACAGAGTGTCAACCTTCTCACCGCTTTTCATGAAGATAGGTGAGTTCTTGGTCTTGGCTACCAGAAGATCCGTCTCTTCCTCGTTGGCTGATTCGACGGCTTCCCCGGCTTGGATCCTGGCCTTGGAGGTATAGTAGATTCCATCCTGATACTTCTGTCTGGAAGCATCACTGGCATACTGCGCCGCTGAACCGCACGAAGTCAGTGCCAGAAGCGCCGAGATAAAGAGGATTGTGCGTGTTTTCATTTCTGAATCTCCTATATTTAACAATAAATTCGTAACTTCGTGGCCGTATCCAAAGGTGTCGGCCACACAAATGTTCTCTAGTGAACAAAATCCATACCTTTCGGAATATTGCACAATAATAAGAATAATTGACAAAAACAGCAAAGAATATATGGCAAAGGAAGTGACAAAAAGGTCTGAGAACTATTCTCAGTGGTACAACGATCTGGTTGTTAAGGCAGACTTGGCGGAGCAGTCCGCCGTCAGGGGGTGTATGGTCATAAAGCCTTATGGCTATGCGATCTGGGAGAAGATGCAGCACGCTTTGGACACAATGTTCAAGGAGACCGGCGCTGTGAACGCCTATTTCCCGCTTTTCATTCCTAAGTCCTTCTTCAGCAAGGAGGCCGAGCACGTGGCGGGATTCGCCAAGGAGTGCGCCGTCGTCACCCATCACAGGCTTATGAACGACCCTGACGGAAAGGGCGTTGTCGTGGATCCGTCCGCGAAGCTTGAGGAAGAGCTTATCGTAAGACCTACCTCCGAAACCATCATCTGGAGCACATATAAGAACTGGATCACATCATGGAGGGATCTCCCTATCATGTGCAACCAGTGGGCTAACGTTGTCCGCTGGGAGATGCGCACAAGGCTTTTCCTCCGCACCGCCGAATTCCTTTGGCAGGAGGGCCACACGGCCCACGCGACCTCGCAGGAGGCTCAGGAAGAGGCACAGAGAATGGTTCAGGTGTACGCGAAGTTCGCCCGTGAGTTTATGGCTCTGCCTGTGATCGTGGGACACAAGAGTCCTAACGAGAGATTCGCCGGCGCGCTCGACACCCTTACCATCGAGGCGATGATGCAGGACGGGAAGGCTCTCCAGGCCGGAACATCTCATTTCCTCGGCCAGAACTTCGCCAAGTCGTTCGATGTGAAATATACAGACAAGGAAGGCCTGCAGCAGTACGTGTGGGCCACATCCTGGGGCGTTTCCACGAGGCTTATGGGAGCCCTCGTGATGGCTCACGGCGATGACAACGGACTTGTCCTTCCGCCGGCTCTGGCCCCTATCCAGGTCGTTATGGTTCCGATCTACAAGACCGAAGAGGATCACACGAAGATCTTGGACAAGATGGCTCAGTTGAAGAAAGCCCTTGAGGCCGAAGGACATACTGTCAAGATTGATGACCGTGACACCCTGCGTCCGGGATTCAAGTTCGCCGAGTGGGAGCTCAAGGGAGTCCCTGTACGTCTGGCTATGGGACCTCGTGACCTGGAGAACGGCACTGTAGAGGTTCACAGAAGAGACACCCTGGAGAAGCAGACTGTCGCCCTTGAGGGGCTTGACAAGTCAATCGCCGCCCTTCTGGACGACATCCAGAAGACCATCTACCAGAAGGCGTTCGACTTCCGCGCGTCACACGTTGAGAAGTGCGACGACTGGGAGGAGTTCAAGGCCAAGATCGGCACAGGCAAGTTCCTGCTCTGCCATTGGGACGGCACTGCCGAGACCGAGCAGAAGATCAAGGACGAGACCAAGGCCACGATCCGCTGCATCCCTGTGGACAGCTTTGTCTGCGAGGAGGAAGGCAAGGACATCTACTCCGGCAAGCCTTCAAAGCAGAGGGTGGTGTTTGCCATCTCATATTAAATGAATATAATAAACTGACTATGAACGTGAAATCAATAAGACGCGCTGTGTTGCTGTCTGTGGCTCTCGCTCTCGTGTCTCTCGCTGCGCCGGCGCAGACGGACACGACATGGAGAAACGCCCAGTCAGCCGCGGCCGCCGCCGCAAAGCTTCTGACACAGACAGAGGAGACAAAGGTCGTGGCTCCGAAACCGGACTATTGGAACAAGTCGTTGATGACGAACCTGAACTTTGTCCAGAGTAGTTTCACGAACTGGGCGAAGGGAGGTTACAACAACTATGCGTTGAGCGCCTACATTGATGGCAACGCGAAGTGGAAGAAAGGTGAGAAGTACTGGAACAACCGTCTCCAGCTGGACTACGGATTCCTTTATTCCGCCGACAAGCCGATCATCCAGAAGAACAAGGACCGGATCCTGTTCGAGAGCACTTGGGGCTACAAGGCAACAAAGACTTTGAACTACTCCGCCAAGTTCACGTTCCTCAGCCAGTTCGCCAACGGTTACAACTACCCGACTCCGGCCGTGGAGGAGGACAAGGAGCCTTCCAGCAAGGATTGGAGGAACGCTCGTGTGCTCAAGTCCAGCATCCTTTCCCCTGGAACGGTCAATCTGGGTCTTGGTATCGATTGGGTGCCGAGCAAGTGGCTGACTGTCAATATGGCGCCTATCACCGGAGGTTTCACGATCGTCGGGAACGAGAAGTTGAGGAAGAACTATGGTATGGAGAGGAGAAAGAAGTACAAGGATGAGGAAGACAAAAAGGATGATAAGAATAATTATATAAATGGATATATCTATCGTCCAGCCCGTTTCGAGTTTGGTGCCCAGCTGACAGCCGATGCCAAGGTCAAGGTCAATGACAACTTCGAAGGCTCGACCCATCTGCTCCTGTTCTCCAACTACCTGAAGGATCCCCAGAACATCCGTGTGAACTGGGACACCCGTATGATGTGGAAGCTCAGTAGGTTCTTCTCTCTGAACATCACGACGAACCTCATCTACGATGACACTGTCCTCGTCACTGACAAGGACGGAAATGTCGGCAGAAGGGTGCAGTTCGCGCAGGCCCTCCAGTTCGGCTTCTCCTACACGTTCGCAAGCAAGAAATAAGATTCCTGAATATGCAGGAGCGTTTTGACAGAATCCTGAAAGGACTGCTTCCCGATGGGGAGGCGGTCCTTTTGGCTGTCAGCGGCGGGATTGACTCGATGTGTATGGCGGATCTGTTTCTCAATTCCGCGGTCAAGAGGCGTTTCGTGCTGGCTCACTGCAACTTCCATCTGAGAGGCGAGGAGAGTGATTCGGATGAGGCTCTTGTCAGGGAATGGGCCGAAGAACACGGCATCATATTCATAAAGAAAGATTTTGACACACTGGAGTACGCCGCTTCTAATGGGGTGAGCATTGAGATGGCGGCGAGGGAGCTGCGTTACAGATGGTTCGCGGAGGTCTGCCGGGAGCAAGGGTTTTCGGCATTGGCAGTGGCTCACAATGCCAACGACAATGCGGAGACTATGATTCTGAATATGTTGCGTGGCACCGGGGTGAAAGGAATGACCGGAATGCGCCGCAGTTCACCTCTGTCTGGTTCTGATGCTTTGCTTATCAGGCCGTTGCTCGATTTCCCGAGGAAGGATATTCATAAATATGCGGTCTCGTATGGTCTTCAGTGGCACGAGGACCGCACCAACGCTGATTCAACGTACAAGCGCAACTGCATCCGCAACGAGGTATTCCCGCTTTTCGAGAGGTTGAATCCGTCGTTTTTGACAACGCTGAACGAGGATATGGAGCGGTTCGCACAGGTTCAATCCGTGGCTGATGAATATGTCCGTTCGGTTTCGGATGAGGTCGCCCGGTTTGATGAGTCTGGCCTGCCAGCGATTGATCATAAGAAACTTACATCGAAAAAGAATTGGGAATATATCCTTTTCCGACTTCTGGAACCGTTCGGATTCACCTCTTCGGCTGTCGCGGATCTCGCGGCTGTTCTGAAAAGCAGTGGCACCGTCAGCGGCAGAAAGTTTTTTGCCGGTGAATATGTCGCTGTGACTTCAGCTTGGGAGATTGTTATATCTCCGGTTGCTGTGCCTGTGGTTCGACAGGTCTCGCCAATCGTGGAAACGACGGACGTAATCGTCAATGAGTCTGGAATATATTCGTTGAATGGTGTAAAATTTTCCGTCTCGTTGTCAGATGACGTGAAGAATGTGAGGACTGCTCTTGGCGAGACTAAATTCGACACTGCCAAAATCCCGTTCCCATTCATGGTAAGGCATTGGAAGAACGGTGATTGGATGCGCCCTTTGGGAATGAAAGGCCGCAGGAAGCTCAGCGATATATTCGTTGACCTGAAGTTCAGCCTTCCGGAAAAAGAAAAAGCCCTCGTCATCGCTGACGAAGGCTCTCATATCCTTGCATTGATCGGTCATCGCATTGATGATTCCGTAAAGGTGACGAAAGATTCGACTTCCGTCACCGTGATCCGGCTTATCTGATCTCGATCTCGAACGGCATTCTTGCGAAGACAAGGTCCCCCTGGCCTTTAGCCCAGCTTCTCTGCCAGTCAAGCAGATTTTTCGCCACACCCTCCAGCGGAGTTCCGGCCAGAGCGTTGGCCATAGCCTCCTCCGGATTCGTGGTCTTGCCGAACTGCTGCAGCAACTGCTCCATCACCGTCAATGGCTTAGGATAACTTGCTATGCCCCAGTTCTCGACATCAGCGTCACCAGCCATTGAGGCAGCATATTTGATCGCATCCTCCAACGTTCCGATCTCGTCCACGAGCCCGATCTTAAGAGCGTCGGCACCGGTCCAGACACGTCCCTGCGCGATCTCGTCCACCGCCTCGAAAGTCATATCACGTCCCTGCGCGACAATGCTCACAAAGTTGTTGTAGATGTCGTCAACATAGACCTGCATCCAGGCGGTCTCCTCAGCGTCAAACGGACGGGTCAGTGAAAGCATATCGGAATGCTTGTGTGACTTGACCGGCACCATATTCACGTGCGCTATGTCCTTGAGCGTCTTGCCGAACTCAGGAATGGCGGAGAAAACTCCGATCGAGCCGGTGAGTGTCGTGGCGTTCGTGAATATGTGGTCGCAGCTGTTGGAGATCCAGTAGCCGCCGGAAGCCGCATAGTCACCGTATGAGGCGATGACCGGCTTGACAGCCCTGGTGAGGTCGATCTCCTCCTTGATCTTGCTGGCGGCCAGTACTGTACCGCCAGGAGAGTTGACCCTGAACACGACAGCCTTGACGGTCGAGTCGGCCCTGACCTTCGCTATGATGCTTGCGAAACGGTCGCCGCTGATGTTGTTCGGGTCATCCTGCTCAAGTATATTTCCGTTGGCGTAGATGACGGCGATCTTTTTCTTTGCGGTCAGGTTCAGTGTCGCCTTGGCGGCGGCATAGTCGCTGAACGGGATGAATTTCACATCCTTGTAACTGTCCTTGCCGGCCAGGTCGGCGAGTTTCCCCTTATATTCCTCAACGGAGAGAGCCTCGTCGGCGAGGTTGTGGCTCACCATATCTTCAGGAATGGCTATGGAAAGGTGATCGATGAAGTAGTTGAGTGAGTCCACGCTCACACCCCTGCTCCCTGCGGTCTCCGCGGCCACCGTTTCCCACATGGAGTCGATCATCGCCTGGTTCTGCTCCATATTCTCAGGGCTTGGCGCGTTCTTGACGTACATTTCGCCGGCACTCTTGTACTTGCCGTGGCGGATGAGCTGGTAGTTTACACCGAGCTTGTCGAGCAGATCCTTGAGAAACAACATGCTCCCGCTTATTCCCAACATAAAGTTGTTGCCGCCGTGATGCCTCGTCGTGTAGATCTTGTCGGCCACTGACGCGAGGTAGTAGCTTCCGGAAGTGAACGCCTCGCCATATGCTATCACTGCCTTGCCGCTCTTCCTGAAATCTGTGAGGGCCTTGCGGAGTTCCTCCAGTTTGGTGAGGCTGGTGGCGGCTCCGTCTGTCTTGACGAGGATGTATTGCACGCCAGGATCCTCGGCCGCCTTATGGATTGCCGTGACGGCATCGTGAAGTCCGACGAGAGCCACCTCGCCGCCTTGGATCGAGGATAGAGGATTGCTTTCCTGGGTCTGTTCCGCGACCGCGAACTTGGACATATCCATCAGCAGGACACCCTCCTTAGGGATAACCGCTCCGGAATTTCCTGAGAATGAGGCCGCTGAGGCGATCATTGAAGCGAGCATCATAAAGCCCATAATAAACTTCACGATGCCCCAGATGAACAGGCCGCACAGCACGGCCAGCACCAGTTTGAAGAAATCTTTTGTGTTCATATTACTGAAAACGTTTTTGTTTTTTCCTGTCCTGAGATTATGTGCAAATTTAAGCATTTTCTTAATAATCAATTATTATATTTGTGCCGGTAGATTAATCTTTGTCGTTTTTTTGAAGATGTTTTCGGAGGTGATTGTATGAGAAATGCCATAGTCACGGTTATATTCATAGCTTTGGGCGCGGACCTTTTCGCCCAGTCGGTTGACACTACCTCTATATATAAGGACAGGAAGGACAGTCTCAACGCGACTGTTTTTGTCGGCCATCAAGAGAACAGCATCTCAAGAGGAAAGACTTTGAGGACGGAACTTATCTCGGCCTCGGGGCTTCAGAAGATGGCTTGCTGCAATCTGGCCGAAAGTTTCGAGAACTCGGCCAGCGTGACGGTCGGCTATTCGGACGCGGTCACGGGAGCGCGTCAGATAAGGCTTTTGGGCCTTTCCGGGACATATACCCAGATGCTGGACGAGAACCGTCCTGTGATGAGAGGCATCACCGCTCCTTATGGGCTTTCCTACGTCCCGGGGCCGTGGCTGGAGAGCATCCAGATCGCGAAAGGCTCTCCGTCCGTGATCAATGGCCTGGAATCGATGACCGGGCAGATAAATCTGGAGCACAAGAAACCTACGGAGGAGAAACCGCTTTTCATCCAGGCTTCGATGATGAGCGACACCAAAGCGGATTTTAACGCGACATCGGCCTGGCAGCTCAGTCCGACGATCTATACCATTCTGTTAGGACACGTCAGCGGGAACTTCAAGACCTACGATATGAACGATGACGGCTTTCGGGATGATCCTAAGATGTTGCAGTTCAATGTGGCCAACAGGTGGCTTTACTATACGCCGGAACTTCAGGTACGCTGGGGCGTGAAGGCTGTCCGGGACCATCGCCAGGGCGGAATGGACGGCTATGACAAAAGCGGAATGGAATCTCGTTGGGCTTCTGATGAGTTTATCCCGGAACCAACAGAAGGGAACTCTTTCGCGAAATATCTCTCTGAATCCCCTTGGGGCACCGACATCACCAACAGCCTCCTGAACGCCTATCTGAAAGTCGGCAAGCCTCTTCGCGAGGATGGTTCCTCCAGCATAGCCGCAATCGCGGACTGGTCGTGGCAGAAAAGCGACTCTTGGTTTGGTGCGTCATCCTACCTTGCGAGCCAACAGTCAGGCTTCGTCAACCTCCTTTACAGGAATAAGTTGAATGAGTCCCACGATTTCACCGTCGGCCTTTCGGGCACGTTCGACCACATCGACGAGGCTGTCGCAAAGTTGGACTACGGCCTGTGGAGCAATGAGAATTGGAATGGGCAGCGTCCATATTCAGGAATCGCGGATCATTTCTTCGGCGGTGCTTACGGGGAATATACGTTCCACGCCGGGGACATATTCACATCAATTGTAGGAGTCAGCGCCGATTGGTACAAGGGAAACGGGTTCAAGGTGGCTCCGAGGGTGACGTTGAAATATTCACCGGCGGAATGGTTTGTGGCGAGGGCGAACGGCGGCAGGGGATTGAGGTATGCTGATCCGGTCGCTGACAACATCGGTGTGATGTCCACCCACAGCAGGCTCGAAGGGGATTGTATGGAGCGGCTGCTTGAGGATTCGTGGACATTCGGAGGGAACATTACTTTCTATATGCCGTTCGGGGTTGATCCTTCCAAGACTTACATCAGCTTTGATTATTTCAGGACCCGGTTCGCGCGTCAGTTGATGGTGGATTATGAGGTGCCGGGAGCTGATGTGAACGGCGGACGTGACATCTGGTTCTTTGATTCCGATGGAAGACTCTCATATTCAGATAACTGGCAGGTGGATTTCAATGTCGAGCCTTTTGACCGCTTCACAGTGGCTTTGACCGGGCGCTACACCAACGCCCGCCAGGAGAATTATGGTGGCGAATTGGTGGAGAAGCCTATGCTCAGCCGCTTCAAGGGTGTGCTGAACCTTCAATATAAGACCAATCTGAGCCGGTGGATATTTGATTTCACCGCTTCCGTGAACGGTTCGGCGAGGGTGTATGACTTTATGAAAGATTTGAAGGACGATGATGGTTCATTGCTTTACGCTGGCGGGCGCACTCCGGTCTATCCTTTGCTTTACGCCCAGATTACCAGGCGCTTCCGAGGATTTGATGTCTATGTAGGAGTTGAGAATATCACGAATTCCACCCAGATGCACGTGCTGGTGGGGGACAGGAACGCCGCCGGGGAATGGACTCCTTGGACTCCGGGATTCGACGCCAGCTGCGTCTGGGGGCCTATTATGGGACGGAGGATCAATCTTGGCGTGAGATTGACGCTCTGGAGGGCGACAAAGAACGATTAAATCACTATCTTTGCAGGATGAACCTTGGCGCGGATAACCACGCTGCTGCCATAAGGTTGTAGATTATGAAAAGAATATTATTGATAGCGGTCGCGGCCGTGATGTTGGCTGCGCCTTTTGCCGCGGCTCAGGCTGCTCCTTTCGAGGGTTTTGCGACGGAGGCACCCGCCGACAAGAATGTCGGCGAGGTTGTTTTCGCGACGAATATGCATTGTGACAAATGCGTGAACAAACTCAATGAGAATCTGGCGTTCCTCAAGGGAGTCAAGGACTTGAAGGTCTCTCTCAAGGATCAGACAATCAAGATCAAGTACGACCGCCGTAAGACCGATGAGAAGACCCTTGCGGACGCTATCAAAAAACTTGGCTACAAGGCCGATAAAGTGGAAAAATAACGATTATGAGTCAGAAACCATCAATCCCTAAGGGAACACGTGATTTCGGTCAGCAGAATATGGCCGAAAGGAATTATATCTTCGACACCATCAAGAAGGTCTTCAGGACTTTCGGATATGCCCAGATTGAGACTCCGGCGATGGAAAATCTGTCAACCTTGCTTGGAAAATATGGCGAGGAAGGGGACAAACTGCTGTTCCGGGTTCTTAATTCCGGTGACTGCTTCTCAAAGGTCAACTTTGAGGATTACCGCACGGATGACGGGGGAGTGAACAGTGTCGCCCTTTCCAAGGAAGTCTGCGAGAAAGGTCTCCGCTACGACCTGACCGTGCCTTTCGCCCGTTTCGTGGTACAGCACCAGAACGAGATTTCCTTTCCGTTCAAGCGTTTCCAGATCCAGCCGGTCTGGAGGGCTGACAGGCCGCAGAAAGGACGTTACCGTGAGTTCTACCAGTGCGATGTGGACGTGATCGGCAGCAAGTCTCAGGTCAACGAGCTTGAGCTCGTGCAGATTGTGGACAAGGTGTTCGGCCTTCTGGACGTGAATGTGCTCGTGAAGATAAATAACAGGAAAGTGCTGACTGGTTTCGCCGAGATCTGCGGATTCCCGGACAAGGTCGTGGACATCACTGTCGCGATCGATAAACTGGACAAGATCGGCCTGGAGAGCGTTGAGGAGGAGATGCGTGAGAAAGGTCTGACCGACGGCGCGATCGCTGTGATCGAGCAGATCCTGAAGCTGTCCGGCTCCACTTCCGAGAAACTGGCTTCGATGCGCTCGCTGATGAATGGCGGCTCCGCTTCCGGACTCGTTTCCGAGACCGGTCTTAAAGGCCTTGACGAACTTGAGGAACTGTTCGGCCTGATAGATGCCGCCGGAGTAAAATGTCCGGTGGAGATTGATCTTTCCTTGGCCCGTGGCCTGAATTACTACACAGGTGCCATCTTCGAGGTGAAAGCCCTTGATTTCCAGATAGGAAGCATCTGCGGAGGCGGTCGTTACGACAATCTTACCGGAATATTCGGTCTTC
>ERZ1026780.885-NODE-885-length-21529-cov-4.311074_pt1 | contig 21529 bp, 13 predicted proteins | sample MGYA00380126_ERZ1026780 | MGnify/ENA primary metagenome ERZ1026780 (study PRJEB33269, sample SAMEA4719762) | human gut metagenome | biome: human-associated habitat; feature: organic feature; material: feces | place: Cameroon | collected 2013-10 ... | reverse complement strand
TCTTTAGACAGTATACTCTTTTTTTTGAGAAAAGAAAGCAAAAAGCAAAAGAATTTTTGGGGAGAGTGTCACTCGCCAAGGGGCGAGGATTGTGGTATCATAACAGGGAATTTGAGAAGAAAAAGCAAAGGGGTTTTGTGTATGGCAAAATTATATTTCAGATACGGTGTGATGGGCAGCTCCAAATCGGCACAGGCACTCATTACGAAATTCAACTACGAGGAACAGGGGATGCGCGTCTGGCTGATGAAGCCTGCGGCAGATACGCGCTATGGCGTAGATAAGGTACATTCTCGCATCGGGCTGGAGCAGCCTGCGGATGTGATTGACGATGATATGGATTTATATGAGGTTTTCCGTGACAGAGAACGGGAATTTTATGATGTGATTATTGTGGATGAGGCACAGTTTTTACAGCCTGCCCATGTGGAGCAGCTACGGGAGATTGTGGATTATTACAATGTGCCTGTGTTCTGCTTTGGACTGCGGACAGATTTTCGGACAAGATTGTTCCCCGGCAGTGCAAGGCTGTTTGAGTTGGCAGATTCCGTGACGGAGCTGAAAACGGTCTGCACCTGTGGCGGAAAGGCGATGGTGAACGCAAGAATTGATGCGGAAGGCAGAGTTGTTACCGAAGGGGAGCAGTTCCTTCTGGGGGGCAACGAAAGCTATCGTCCGATGTGCTATAAATGCTGGAAGAAGGCGGCGCTTGAGTCGAAATCAGAGAAATAAAGCAGAAGCGGAACAAAATGCGCTGTTTTTCGTCAGAAGAACAGTGGTATTGAGAAAAAATGTGAAATTTATATAAAGATTTCTTAAAACTTTTTGAACATCCCCTGAAATGCGCAAGTTTTCCTTGTGTACGGGGGTGTTCTTCTGCTATACTATAATAATGTAAAAGTGTGCCTATCGAGCGGCTGTCTGCTTTCGGCACATGCGAGAAAAGAAAAATGAGGTGAACCAAATGGGTTTCTTGGAAAAAATATTTGGGAACTACAGTGAAAAGGAAATCAAGAAAATCAAGCCCATCGTGGCGAAGATTGAAGCACTGGGCCCCCAGTATGAAAACCTTTCGGATGAAGAACTGAGAGGAAAGACACAGGAATTTAAGGAGCGTCTGGCAAACGGCGAAACACTGGATGATATTCTGCCTGAGGCGTATGCGGTGGTAAGAGAGGCGGCTTCCCGTCCCAATGTGCTGAATATGAAGCACTTCCCCGTACAGCTGATGGGTGGCATCGTGATGCACCAGGGACGTATTGCCGAGATGAGAACAGGTGAAGGTAAAACACTGGTGGCAACCCTGCCTGCATATTTGAATGCGCTGGAAGGCAAGGGCGTACACGTGGTTACGGTCAATGACTATCTGGCACAGCGTGACTCTGACTGGATGGGTGAGGTATTCCGTTTCTTAGGGCTGAGCGTAGGCTGTATCCTGAACGGGATGGATAACAACGAACGCCGTGCGGCGTATGCCTGCGATATTACCTATGGTACAAACAATGAGTTCGGCTTTGACTATCTGCGTGACAACATGGTAGTACGAAAGGAAAACATGGTGCAGAGAGACCTGCATTATGCCATCATCGACGAGGTTGACTCTGTTCTGATTGACGAAGCCAGAACACCCCTGATTATTTCCGGCAGCGGTTCCAAGTCCACGGATTTGTATCGCGTGGCAGATTTGTTTGTAAAAAAACTGAAAAAGGGTCGTATTCTGAATGAGGATGAGGCAATGAATGCCCTTCTGAAGGAGGAAATTCAGGAGGAAGGCGACTTCGTTCTGGATGAAAAGGCGAAATCCGTTGTGCTGACGCAGGAAGGTGTTGCAAAGGCGGAAAAATATTTCTCTGTGGACAACCTTTCCGATCCCGAAAATCTGGAGCTGCAGCATTATATCAACAATGCTTTGAAGGCAAACTATAACATGCATCTGGATAAGGATTATGTGATTCATGAGGGCGAAATCGTTATCGTTGATGAATTCACAGGGCGTATGATGCCGGGCAGACGCTATTCCGACGGTCTGCATCAGGCAATCGAGGCGAAGGAAAACGTACAGGTGCGCAGAGAGAGCAAAACTCTGGCAACGATTACCTTCCAGAACTACTTCAATAAATACGCTAAGAAATGCGGTATGACAGGTACGGCGAAAACAGAGGAAGAAGAATTCCGTAATATCTATGGGATGGACGTTGTGGAAATTCCTACAAACCGCCCCATACAGAGAAAGGATCTGGATGATGTTGTGTATCGTACCGAGGCGGGTAAATTCCGCGCGGTGGTAAGAGATATTATTGCGGCACACGAAAAGGGACAGCCGGTACTGGTTGGTACGGTTACAATCGAAAAATCCGAAACACTGAGCAAGCTGCTGAAGATGGAGGGCGTGAAGCATCAGGTGCTGAATGCGAAATACCATGCACAGGAAGCGGAAATCGTTGCACTGGCAGGGCAGATGGGCGCAGTTACGATTGCGACAAACATGGCCGGCCGTGGTACGGACATTAAGCTGGGCGAAGGCGTTGCAGAGCTGGGTGGCTTGAAAATCATCGGTACCGAGCGCCATGAATCCAGACGTATTGATAACCAGCTGCGTGGGCGTGCCGGTCGTCAGGGTGACCCCGGTGAATCCCGTTTCTATATCTCTCTGGAGGATGACCTGATGCGTCTGTTTGGCTCCGAAAAGACAATGAAGCTGGTAGATGCGATGGGCATGACAGAGGATGAGCCGATTGAAGCAGGGATGCTTTCCAAGGCGATTGAAAATGCACAGAAGAAGGTAGAGGGCAACAACTTTGCCATTCGTAAACACCTTCTGGAATATGACCAGGTCATGAATGAGCAGAGAGAAATCATTTATGGCGAAAGAAAACGCGTGCTTTACGGTGAAAACCTGAGAGACAGCATTGTCGGCATGATTGGCGCGGTTGTGGAACGCACGGTGGACGCACACATGAGCGATGACCAGCTGCCTGAGGAATGGGATATGGCGGCATTCAGCGAATCTCTGAGTGCAATTATTCCTGTCGGCAAGGTGAATATCAAGGATGAAGCACTGCCGCAGATGACAAAGGATAAGCTGAAGGAAACTCTGACAAAGCTGGGCAATCAGCTGTATGAAATGAAGGAAAAGGAAATCGGTCAGGGTCAGGCTGAGGGCGAAGAACGCATGCGTGAGCTGGAGCGTGTGGTGATGCTGCGCGTGATTGACCAGAAATGGATGGATCATATTGATGATATGGATCAGATGCGTCAGGGGATTGGGCTGCATGCCTATGCACAGAGAGACCCTCTGACAGAATATAAATTTGCGGCGTATGATATGTTCGAGGAAATGAGCAATCATATTCAGGAGGATACGCTGAAGATTCTTTACCGCGTGCGTATCCAGACAGAGGTAAAGCAGGAGGAACCGCCGAAGCAGATGTTCACCAATAAGGATGATTCTGCGGTAAAGCAGCCGAAGAAGCGCGCTGATGAAAAAATCGGCAGAAACGACCCCTGCCCCTGCGGCAGCGGCAAGAAATATAAGCAGTGCTGCGGTAGAAACGCATAAGGAGAAGCCTTACGAATGGAAGTAATGGCGTTCAGCCATTGGCTTTCTGAAAGAAAGAGGGAAGGATATGGGAGAGAAAAAGCAATATCGGCTACAGATGGATTTCCCTTTTTATACCCAGAGAATGACGCAGGAAATATGGGAGGAGGAGGGCTTTTCCTCCTTCTCTGAGGCGGACAGCTGGACCTTCCGCAGCTGTGGCATTGCCTCCTTGCGTATGATATTGGAGGGCCTTGGCAAGCAGGTGGAGCGCCATGGCACAATGATTGCAAAGGGTGTTGTGGCAGGTGCCTATAAAGAAGGTGTCGGCTGGATTCACTGGGGGCTGGCGAAGCTTGCGGCGGATTACGGCATTTACGGCGAGGCACTGCGCGAAAAAACAGCGGAGGACTTGAGGCAGGAGCTGGATGCAGGGCATCCCTGCATGGTTTCTGTGGCACCCTTTTTTCAAGGGGGCAAGCCCAAGCCGGACGGCAACGGTGTTTACGGGAAAAGCGGGCATTTGGTGCCGGTGCTTGGCTATGAGACCGAGGACGGCAGACTGACAGCTTTTCTGGTGCATCATCCGTCTGCCTTTTTGGAGCAAAACAAGCCGAATTGGTGGGTGCCGATAGAAGATTTTTCGGCCTCCTTCGGTGGCAATTTCATTCGATTTTCAACGGAAAATTTTTCCGAGGAAGATAAATAGGACAAACTGTCTTTGGCGGCAAGCCCAAGCCGCAGGATGCTTTGTCAACCAATAAATCAATTCTATTTTCATTATGAAGGAGATGATTTTTTATGTTCGAGTTAGAACAGATCCGTCTGGGCCTTTCTGCTTATGACGAAAAATTAAAGGAAATGGGGGCTTCACTTTGACGTCGCCGGCGCAAAGGAGAAGATAACCGAATTAGAAGAGCTTTCTGCGGATCCTGAATTTTGGAATGACCTGGAAAAAAGCCAGAAAACATTGCAGAAGCTGAAAGCACTGAAAAATAAGGTCGGCAAATATGAAGGCCTTGTAACAACCTACGAGGACATTCTGACACTCATCGAAATGGGCATCGAGGAGCAGGATGACAGCGTATATGAAGAAGTAAAGGAAATGAACGATTCCTTCCTTGCGGAATATGAGGCACTGCGCATTGCAACGATGCTCGATGGCGAATATGACCGCAACAATGCCATTGTTACCCTGCATGCAGGGACAGGCGGCACAGAGGCGTGCGACTGGACAAATATGCTTTTCCGCATGTATTCCAGATGGGCGCAGAAGGAAGGCTTCGAGGTGGAGGTACTGGATATGCTGGACGGCGATGAAGCCGGACTGAAATCCGTTACCATTCAGGTAAACGGCGAAAATGCCTATGGCTATCTGAAATCCGAGAAGGGGATTCACCGTCTGGTGCGTGTGTCTCCCTTCGACAGCGCAGGCAGACGGCAGACCTCTTTTGCGTCCTGCGATGTTATGCCTGAAATTGAGGATGATACGGAAATTGAAATCAAGCCGGATGATATCCGTATTGATACCTACAGAGCCAGCGGTGCAGGCGGTCAGCACATCAACAAGACCTCCTCTGCAATCCGTATCACACACTTCCCTACGGGGGTTGTGGTATCCTGTCAGGAGGAGAGAAGCCAGTTTGCCAATAAGGATAAGGCATTCAAAATGCTGAGAAGTAAGCTGCTTGCCCTCAAGATTGAGGAGCAGATGCAGAAGCTGGCGGAAATCCGTGGGGATGTAAAGGAAATCGGCTGGGGCAGCCAGATTCGTTCCTACATCTTTATGCCCTATACTCTGGTAAAGGATCACCGGACAGGCGAGGAAACCGGTAAGGTGGACGCGGTGATGGATGGTGAGATTGATAACTTTATCAGCGCATATCTGGCATGGATTCACAGCTGATTTTCCGGAGGGAAGAGCCTTGAAAGAGATTATCATTACCAAAAACGAGGAAAATCAAAGGCTGGACAAGTTTCTGCTGAAATATATGAATAAGGCCTCCAAGGGCTTTATTTATAAAATGCTGCGGAAAAAACGCATCAAATACAACGGCGGTAAGGCAGAGGGAAACGAACTGCTTCAAGCAGGGGACACCCTCAGGCTTTACCTCGCCGAGGAAACGATGCAGTCCTTTATGGAGGAAAAAACGGTGCCTGCGGCAAAAAGGCATTTCGGCATTGTGTATGAGGATGACGAGATTCTGGTGGTTTCCAAGCCGGCAGGACTGCTCACACATCCCGAAAAAAGCAGTGATACCGATACGCTGATTGATCAGGTGCTTTATTATCTTTATCAGAAGGGGCAGTATACCCCTGCGGCGGAGAGCAGCTTTACCCCGGCACTCTGCAACCGACTGGACAGAAACACAAGCGGCATCGTGATTGCGGGAAAAACCCTGCAGGGCGTGCAGGCGGTGAATGAAATCATTCGCAGCCGCAAGCTGAATAAGTTTTATCTGACACTGGTTGCAGGGGAGATACACGAGGCAGGCGAAATTACCGCCTATCTGACGAAGGATGCAGATAAGAATCAGGTGCGTATTTCCAAACGGGAGGGAAGCGGCGCAAGAACGATGACGAAATATCGTCCGCTTGCACATGCAAAGGGCTATACCCTTCTGGAAATTCAGCTGATTACGGGTAAGACGCATCAGATTCGTGCCCACATGCAGGCAATCGGGCATCCCGTTGCAGGTGACAGAAAATACGGCTCGGAAGCGACAAATCGAAAATTCCGAGAGGAATATGCCCTTTCCAATCAGTTCTTACATGCCCTTCGGGTGGAATGGAAGGAACAGGAGGGTCCTCTGGGCTATCTTTACGGAAAGGAAATGACGGCTCCCTTGCCGAAGCAGCTGCAGGAAATCTGCGATGGTCTGTTTGGCAGGGCAGAATAAAAGAAACAACATGAAGGAGGAGAGAAGATGAAAGCCATTATTTTGGCGGCGGGCTATGCCACAAGATTATATCCGCTGACATTGCATACGCCGAAGGCTTTGCTCCCCATTGGCAAAAAACCAATCATTGATCATATTGTAGAGAAGATGAATACCGTAAAAGAGCTGGATGCGATTTATGTGGTTTCCAATGATAAATTCGCAGAGCAGTTTGCGGACTGGGCAAAAACGGCGAAAAGCCGCGTACCCATTACCGTTCTGAATGACGGCACAACAGATGATTCCAATAAGCGCGGCGCAATCGGGGATATTTCCTTTGTGATTGACGAAATGCAGATTGCGGATGACCTGATGGTAATTGCAGGAGATAATTTCTTCACCTATTCGCTGAAGGAATATGTGGATTTCTTCCATGAAAAGAACCGCGACTGTGTGTGCGTGAAGGTCTGGGAGGACGAGGCGGCGCTGAGCCAATTCGGCATTGCCCTTCTGGATGAAAACGGAAGGGTGCTGGATATTGAGGAAAAGCCCGCAAAGCCCAAATCCAATACGGTTGTATTCGCCGCATACCTCTATAAGAAAGAAACCGTTCCCATGTTCGCCGCATATCTGGCGGCAGGCAATAAGCCGGATTCCCCGGGCAACTTCCCGGCATGGCTCTATCATCAGAAGGAGGTATACGCATATACCTTTGAGGGAGAGTGCTACGACATCGGGACACCGGAAAGCTATCGGGAAGTATGCGAACTCTATGACAAATAACACGAAGCCGTTCTGCTGATTTAAGGACGGCTTTATTTCCTTTTTATAAAAAAAGTCCCGACAAGCGGGTGAGCAAATGCATAAAGACGCATTTGTGCACTTGCTCAGACATTTGACGGGCAACGGATAAACGGAAGGAGAAAACCTGAAATGGAATGGATTGAAGTATTCGTAGCGACCAGCCGGATTGGACTGGAGCCTGTGGAGGGCGTGCTGTATCAGTGCGGACTGACAGGACTGATGATTCATGATGAGGCGGATTTTGCGGAATTTCTGGAAAACCCCAACAGAGAATGGGATTATGTGGCAGATGAGCTGGTGGAGGAAAAGGAAGAACTGGAAACAGGAATTACCTTTTTTCTGCGCGATAACCTTTATGGCAGAGAACAGCTTGCACAGATTCAGGGCGCATTGGCGGCAGTGAAGGCAAGTGAGAAGGAATTGGATTTAGGCTCTTTGGAGCTAAAAATGAAAAACGTGCAGGAGGAGGACTGGGCGAACAACTGGAAGAAATATTTTAAGCCCTTCCCTGTCGGCGAAAAAATCATGATTAAGCCCTCCTGGGAGGAGCTGACGGAGGAAACCGATAAGGTGATTCTCAAGATTGACCCCGGACATATTTTCGGCACAGGGACACATGAAACCACGCAGCTTTGCATGGAATTGATTGAAAAATATGTGAAAAAGGACGATATGGTTCTGGATATCGGCTGCGGCAGTGGGATTCTTTCGATTGCCTCTCTTTTGTTGGAGGCAAAGGAGGCAGATGCAGTGGACATTGACCCGAATGCCATGGCGATTGCTTATGAAAACAGCGACAGAAACGATATTCCCAGAGAGAAATACCATGTTTGTGCAGGGAATATTCTGGAGGATGCGGCACTGCATGAAAAATACAGCGGCAAAAAATATGACATGGTAGAGGCAAACATTGTGGCGGATATCATCATTGCGCTGACGAAGCAGGTGCCTGACTATATCAAGGACGGCGGTATTTTCCTTTGCAGCGGCATCATTACCGAGCGAAAAGAGGATGTGCTTGCGGCACTGGCGGCAGGCGGCTTTGACGTGCAGGATGTGCGTGAGAAAAAGGGCTGGGTTGCCATCGCATCGAAATATGTGGGGTGATGGGGATGCCGAAATTTTTCTTTGATAAAATCGACATGACACAAGGACAGATTTGCCTGCATGGAGAGGACGAAAAGCATATTAAGACCGTTCTGCGCGCGAAGGAAGGCGAGGAGCTGACGCTTTGTGATGGCGAGGGGACGGATTACCAATGCCGCATTTCCTCTCTGGCGGACGGCGTACAGCTGGAGATTCTCTCCCAAGCACCCTGCGAAACAGAGCCGAAAACAAAAATTACGCTCTATCAGGGCTTGCCGAAGGCGGATAAGATGGAGCTGATTATTCAGAAATGCGTGGAGCTTGGCGTGGAACGGATTGTTGCGGTCAGCACCGAGCGTGCCATTGTGAAGCTGGATAAAAAGGAAGGCAAAAAGCTGGAGCGTTGGCAGAAAATTGCCGAGGCGGCGGCAAAGCAGAGCGGCAGAGGGAAGATTCCCGAAATCGGCGGACAGGTGCTAAAATTCAAGGATGCCGTTGCAGAGGCAAAAAGACTGGATGGCGCGATTATCCCTTATGAGAGGGAAGAAAAGACAGGGCTGCGCGAATTTGTGAAGGACTTCAAGGGTGAGAGCATTGGCGTTTTCATCGGGCCGGAGGGCGGCTTTGCTGAGGAAGAAATCGCACTGGCGAAGGAAAACGGCATTACGCCAATCACCCTTGGGAAACGCATCCTGCGGACGGAAACGGCAGGCATGACAACAACAGCTATCCTTTTATATGAATTGGATTGAGGAGGCAAGTATGATTTATTTTGATAATGCGGCAACGACAAGAGCGCTGCCTGCGGTAGCGGAAAAAATGAGCACAATGCTCTGCGAACAATATGGCAACCCTGCATCTGTGAGTGCCATGGGTCTGGCGGCGGAAAAGGAAATCAGAAATGCGGCGGAAATCATCGCAAGAGGGATTCATTGCAAATATGACGAGGTTTTCTTTACCAGCGGCGGCACAGAGGGCGACAACTGGGCGATTTACGGCACGGCAGAGGGCTATAAAAGACAGGGACAACACTTTATTACAACGGAAATTGAACACCCTGCGGTGAAGAATCCTATGAAGCTATTAGAGGAAAAGGGCGCAGAGGTCACATGGCTGAAGGTGGACAGACAGGGGCATATCTCCTTGGAGGAGCTGGCAAATGCCATCCGCCCCGATACGGTTTTGGTCAGCACGATTCTGGTAAATAACGAAACGGGAACAGTGCAGGATGCGGCGGCAATCGGCAAGCTGATTAAGGAGAAGAATCCGCAGTGTCTGTATCATGTGGATGCGGTGCAGGCCTTCGGGAAATACCCGATTGATGTGGAAAAAATGAAAATTGACCTTCTGACCATGAGCGGACATAAGATTCATGGGCCGAAGGGAGTTGGGATGCTCTATATGCGTAAGGGCTTGAAGGTGAAGCCGCTGATGCTCGGCGGCGGACAGCAGAGAGGACAGCGTCCCGGTACAGAAAACGGCCCCGGTGCGGCGGCATTGGGCGTGGCGTGTGACGAAGCCTTCAAGAGCATGAAGGAAAGCATTGCGCATGTGAGAGAGGTAAAGCAGACCTTGCTGGAAGGGATTCTCGCCCTGCCCGATACCCAGCTGAACGGGGACAGCTTAGAGGATGCCAGCCCCTATGTGCTGAATGTGACCTTCAAAGGCTTGAGAAGCGAGGTGCTGCTGCATGCACTGGAAAGCAAGGGCATTGTAGTTTCTGCCGGATCTGCCTGTGACAGCAAGAAGAAGGTCGGCAGCCCCGTGCTGACGGCAATGGGTCTGCCCTTCTCTGAAATTGAAGGGGCAATCCGTTTCAGCTTCTGCCGCTATAATACAGTGGAGGAAGCAAAGGAATGTCTGAAAGCGTTGGAGGAACTGGTTCCCTTCTTTAGAAAATATAACAGATAAGAAAAGGAGAAAATAATGGCTGAAAAGGTTTTAATCGTGAAATACGGTGAAATTGCCATGCGCGGCAATAATAAATATATCTTCATCAACCGTCTGATTTCCGCGATTCGCAAAAATCTCGACCCCTACGGCAACTATTATGTTGTGCGTGACCCCGGTCGCCTGATTGTGGAAAATCGCGATGGCGAATTGGATTATGATTTTACCATTCCCAAGCTGGAAACCATCTTCGGGCTGCATTCCATCTGCCCCGGAGTGCGTCTGGAGGATAACAGCTTTGATACCATCTGCAAGGAAGCATTGGCGCACATGCAGGAATTTTACGGCGATAAGGAAATGACCTTTAAGGTAAATACACGCCGTGCGAATAAAAGCTATCCCATGCACTCCATGGAAATGAGCATGGAGGTTGGGGCGTATCTTCTGGATCACATGCCGAATATGAGGGTGGATGTGAAGCATCCGGATGTGACGCTGAATATTGAAATTCGCAACAGCACCTATTTACATTCCAAAACCATCCGAACCTACGGCGGTCTGCCCTACGGCAGCAACGGCAAGGCAGTCAGCCTGCTTTCCGGCGGCATCGACAGCCCTGTTGCAACATGGATGATGGCAAAACGCGGCGTTGAGGTGGAGGGCGTTTATTTCCACAGCCCCCCGTATACAAGCGAATGGGCGAAGGAAAAGGTTATTGATCTGGCGAAGCGCATTGCGGATTTTACAGGGGAATTCCGCCTGTATGTGGTTCCCTTTACGGAATTACAGCTGTACCTTCTGGATAACACGGCACATGACCGCCTGACGATTCATCTGAAACGTGCGATGATGCGTGCGGCGGAAATGATTGCATACAAGGATGATGCACTGGCACTGGTGACAGGCGAAAGCGTGGGACAGGTGGCAAGCCAGACCATGCAGGGGATTCAGGTCATCAATGCAGTCTGCGATTTGCCTGTACTGCGCCCTCTGGCAGGGATGGATAAGGCGGAAATCATCGAACGTGCGGAAAAAATCGGTACATTTGAAATTTCCATTCGCCCGTATGAGGACTGCTGTACTGTTTTTGTGGCAAAGCATCCTGTGACAAAGCCTCGTCTGAATTATATTGAAAAGGCGGAGCATAAGCTGACCGAATTGGACAGACTGCTGGAGGAAGCGGTTGCCAATGCGGAAATTATCGATTTGTAATGGCGTAAGGAGGATGAAAGATGTTTGAACAGGCAACCCCTTTGACAAAGCGTATCAATGAACTGGCGAAGAAAGCGAAAACCGTTGGTCTGACCGAAGCGGAAAAGGAAGAGCAGACCTTATTGCGTCAGGAATTCCTGATTAAATTCCGCGCGAATTTCAAGACACAGCTGGATAACATTGAAATTGTGGACGAGGACGAAAAAGAAGAAAAATAAAAGAGAAGGATCTGCTGTTTCAGAAGGATGAAATAGCAGGTCTTTTTGTTTGGAAAAAGAAACAATAAAAATCTGAAAATTTTTTAAAAAAAGCGGAACTTTTGCAAAATAGATTACGTCTGATTGGTATACAACGAAAACAGAAAACAATACCACACCATTTAGTTAGGAGGAAATGAATATGAAAAAGAATATGACAAAGGTTATGGCAATGGGTATGGTGCTGACAATGCTGGCAGGCACAACTGTGTTTGCGGTAGACAGAACAGCAACAAATGATATGGCTGCAGCAGGCAGTGAGATGGACGTAAAGGAAGAAGGCTTCACAACGGATAGCGGCAAGATTGTTTCTGTAGAGAAATCCGGAACAGACGGTGTTTCCGTTGTGGAAATCGAAAACAAAAATGGCGGTCTGCGTTTTGCAGTTGATGCAAACAGCCTGATTCTGGATAGAAAGGACGGCAGCTATAAGACAGTGGCTGATTTGACAGAGGGCATGGAGGTTGCAGTGGTTTACAGCGCAAACAGCCCTATGGGTATGAGTCTGCCCCCTTATCTGGGCAGCGTGACAGCAGTGGTTGCCAATGCAGATGCGGACAATATGATGGTTGGACACTTCGGGGATGACCTGACAGATGAGGCAAATAAGCTGCAGCTGAATATTTCCGATGAAACAAGAATTTTGAACATGGAGGGCGCAAAAATCAAGCTTTCCGCTGCGGATGTAAAGAATCGGGATGCACTGGTATTCTATGATGTTACAACAAGAAGCATTCCTGCACAGACAACACCCTCTCTGGTGCTGCTGCTGACACAGGCAGAAGAAGCAGGGGAAGAAATGGGAAATGAGCCTAAAATGCAGGCACAGATGATGGTTCCTCTGAGAGAGGCGGCAAAGGAAAACGGCTATACCGTAAAATGGCAGGGCAAGCAGAAGCCCATCGTTCTGGAAAAGGACGGCACCTCCATTGAAATTACGCTTGGCAGCGCAGAATATGTAGTTGAGGGCGATATGGTGATGAAGGCAGCAATGCCCAGTGAGCTGAAGGACGGCAAGACATACGTTTCCAGTGAGATTTTTAATTAACACAAAATCGGGATTTTGAGTAAAAAAAGGGAGTCCGAATGGACTCCCTTTTTCGTGTTATAGTGTACCCTTTTTCTTGCTGTTTTCTCTTGCATCGACCGCAATGAAATCTACAATCTCATCGCCGCGCACGCAGGTATACCAGCCGGTATTATTTGCGGTGGAGCAGGAATGATTCGGGATGATTTCGACCTGATCACCGACCTGCAAAGTACATGTGCCGTCTGCCTTTACCTTTGCGACCTCCTCGGAAAGCCCGACAATCGTCAGCTCAGGATGCCCGACAACATGCCCGAAGCCCTTGATGGCAGAATTTCCGTGCGCCCCCTGATCCAGACCCAGACATTTGGAGCCGGCATCAAAGAGATAGAACCCCTCGGAGGGATGGGAAACAACGGTTGCCAATACGCGTAAGGAGCAAGCATCCTCGCCGCAGGTGCCAAGGGAAATCTGGATGTTATCGAAGAAGGTATAGTTGCCGGGATGGCTTACGTTGAGGGTTTTATCCTTTACGGCAATCTCAAAGGTGGGGGTAGAGCCGGAGGAAATGATCTCGCAGGGGAAGCCTGCCGCAGCCAAAGCATCGGCAGCCCTTTTCATGGTATTCTTTTCCAGTTCGGCAACCTCCTCCAGAGCGGCTCTTGTGGTGCAGCCATAAACCTGTCCGGGATGTGTGGAAATGCCGCGGAATTTCAGATTTTTTAAGGAGGAAAGCGTTTTTACGAAATCCACAACTGCATCTGCGGGCATACCGAAGCGGTGGAAATCCATATCCACAATGACGGTATAGGAAACGGTGACACCTGCTTTTTCCGCTTCGCTGTTTAAAATTTCTGCTGCGCGGACAGTATCCAGACGGATAATCAGCTCTGCATCCTTGGCAAAGGGCAGCAGGCGGCGGATATTGACAGGGTTTGCGGTGGGGTAAGCATACATGATATGCTTTGCGCCAAGCTGATAAACCATTTCACATTCATCCAATGTGCCGCAGAGAAAGCCTGTTGCGCCTGCGTCCAGCTGCATTTTCGCAAGTGCGGTGCTTTTATGCGTCTTAATCATGGGCCACAGCTCTTTGCCGTTTTCGTTGCAGAGTGCCTGCCAGGATTGGATATTGTGTTCCAGCTTATCCAGATCCAAGAGGATGGCAGGGGTTTGTAATTCGTGTTTTTTCATGGGTATCATACCTCCTTTAAAATCGTGTTTCTATAGAAATACATTACCGAAAAGAAAGCCGTCTGTCAATCGGCAGAATCACGATTGCAGAGGGGCTTTTTCTATGTTAAAGTGAAGAAAAGCCGATGCTTTGTATAGGAAAAATGACGAAAGGGCTTTCAGCGGAGGAAGAAAAAATGAAGTGACGATTCTAATGGATAACCGGACGGGTTCTGTTTATGCGAAGCAGGGGACAGGGATGGAACAAAACGGAAAAATTTTCGTCTAAAAGAAAAGACAGTTCGTAAAAAATGCGAAAGATTAAGGAAATTGAAAGGATTTTTTCCTGAAATTTATGATACAATTATGGCAGAGAGGTTTGTCCTTTTGGAGACAACAGAGAACAAGAAGGGGGCAGAAGGTATGAAAAAAACAAAGCAGATTCTAACCTTGGCAACAACGGCAAGCCTGTTGATGGGCAGTATTTCAGTGCCTGCCTATGCGGCAACAACCTTTGTGGATATCAACACGGTGACGTGGTCGGGCTTCAAGCCGTTTCTGAATCAGGCGGCAGAGCTTGGGCTGATGAGCGGCTACGAGGAAAACGGCAAGCGTTACTGTAAGCCGAGAAACAACGTGACCTATTGCGAAGCGGTGCAGCTGATGTATTCTATCATGAAGGCATACACGAAGCAGGATGTCAATGATGCAACGGTGACAAAATGGAAGCCTGTAATCAGCGCGTATAACATCCCGACGTGGGCGTATAAGGCAACGGCATACGGCTTGGAAAACAGTATTCTGACAACGGCGGAGCTGAATAAGCTGCAGGGCGGCACAAAGGCGGCAAACCGCGAGGATGTCGGCGTGATTTTCGGGAAGGCAATGGATACCGTAAAGGGGTATGACGTGAAATCCGGTGCAATACTGGGCTATGCTGATAAGGATGCGATTTCCGCAACGGCAGTGCCCTATCTGGAGCTGTTGTATAGAGTGAATTTGATGGTGGGGGATTCGGATAATAAATTCAATCCCAAGAAGAACATCACCCGTGCGGAGATGGCGGTGCTTTCCGTAAAATCCTATAATAAGCTGGTGGAAAACAAGGGAACGGAAACCAACCGGAAAACCGCAACAGGGACAGTGACCGACTGCAAGACGATGCAGAATGGGGATATTTTCCTGACGATGACGGCAAGCGGTTCCTCTTTGAGCCTGTTTGGGGTGAAAGGAAAGGTAACGGCGAAATATAACGGACAGACGATTGCTCTTTCGGATATCAAAACAGGGGATACTGTGAAGGTGACCTACGAAGGGCAGTATATGAGCAGTATCACGGTGACATATTCCAAGAACGGCATCAAGCAGACAACTGAAAAGAAATATGAGCTGAAGGATATCACCGATTCCAAGATTACGGTCAAGGATGGCTCGACCGAAAAGAAATTCTATCTGGATGATGATGTGGAAATCAGACTGGATGGGAAGAAATCGACCGTCAGCAAGCTTTCCAGAGCCTTGGAGGATACCTCCTATGACGTAACACTGACTCTGGATAAGGATGAATATGTGCTGAAGGTTGTAGCGGTGGTGAATGCAAACAACCCCACTGACGGCACTGTGACGGATGTGGAGGATGACGAGATTACCATCAAATCCGGCAAGAAGGAATATACCTACACTCTGGCAAGCGATGTGGAGGTTACCTATAACGGCAATACGATGAAGTTCAGCAAATTCCAACGGAATTATGATGACAGCAATTTTGTGGTTTCCCTGAAGCTGGATAAGAATAACAGGGTTTCGGAGATTAAGATTACCTCTATGGAGGATGATTACAACGGCACGCTGACCTTCCTCAACAGCAAACGCATTGAATTTACGGCAGGAAGTAAGACATATCAGTATAACCTGAGTGATGATGTGACAGTGCGGATTGACGGCAAGAAGAGCAGTGTTTCTGCCCTGCGGGAAAGCTATCGCGATGGCAAGGCGTACACCGTTTCGGTGGACACCAACAGGGATGACGAGGTAACGGAGATTCTTGCGGTATCGAAATTCAGCAGTAATAACAAGGGCAAGCTGAGTAAAATCAGCAAGAGAGAGCTTACGATTGTAGCGAAGGAAAAGGACTATACCTACGGTTTGGCGGATGATGTGGATGTAACCATCAATGGCAAGAACAGGGATGTTTCCGATTTGATTGACAGCTATAAGGATTACAGCTTCAATGTTACGCTGGGGTTCGATAAGAATGGTGATGTTTGCGAAATTACCGCGGAGATGGCGGACGCGAAGGAAGGCTATCTCAGAGACTTGGTTGAGGATAAGAGAACCATTACCGTTACGGCGGCAGGGCTGAATATCAAGATGGATTTGGCAAGCAGCGTAACAGTGAGATTGGGCGGCGAAAGCATCAGTCTGACGAAGCTGAACAGCGAGCTGGACTATGCTTATGGCGATTCCCAGATTTATGTGGAGCTGGGCTATAACGGCAGCGGTGAGGTAAAAACGATTACGGCGTTCTGGGAGGATGCACGCGGCGAGCTGGTATCTGTTGACAGAAGAGCAGATGAAATCGAGGTAAGGGTAGACGGCAGCAAAAAGACATTTGAAATCAGCACCCGTGCAGAATTTGTGTATAAGCTTTCTGCGGCGGCGGATGAGGATGATTATAAGAGAAACCTCAGATATGATGAGGATTTGTATGGACTGCAGGACTTTCTGGATGCCTGCTCGGATGCAAGGGATGACTGCACGGTTGCATTGACGAAGGATTCTAAGGGCAAAATTGTAAGAATCTGTGCAATCGCAGGATAAAAAAGGAATAGAAAAAGGACGAAATGCCGGAAACGGGGTTTCGTCCTTTTTGATTGCAGAAAAGCAAAAGAAAAACCTCCGGTTTTTCTTGGCTTAAGACCGGAGGTCTGAAAGAGGAGCGGAAGGGAGCAACCCTTCCGAGTTGTAAGCGCTTATGATTTATTTATCAAGCTCGGACCAGTCGCGAGTTTCACGCAATTCTGTCCACTTTTCATACTGAGAATTTTCTTTGTATTCATAATAGTGGCTGTTGGTTGCTTCCTGTACTGCCAGATAGTACCAAGCGTTGGTATCGGCATTATCTGTCCATTTTGTCATGTTTTCCAGGAGATCCTCGGCTGTCTCAGGCTTGCGGTTGAGCACGCGGTTTACCAGAGACATTGTTTCGGCACGAGTGATTTTGTTCTGAGGACGGAAGGAACCGTCTTCATAGCCGTTTACCCAGCCGTTATTGGCTGCTACAGCGATTTCGTCCTTTGCCCAGTGGCCTGCGATATCGTTGAAGCTTGCGGGTGTTTTATCGCCGTTTACATCGAAACGAGTTGCGATTGCGGCGAATTCGGCACGAGTGATGGATGCGTTGGGGCGGAAGGTAGCATCGGGATAACCGGAAATGATACCCATCGCGCTCAGTGTGGATACTGCGCTGCAGTACCAAGCATCGTTGCTTACATCTGTGAATTTATTCTGACGAGTGTAGTTTGCATCACGAACGTCATCCTCAAGCAGGCGGAAGAAGATAGCCGCAACCTCTGCACGGGTGATGGAGTTCTGAGGTCTTACCTCGCCGTTGCCGTAGCCAACGATGTATGCGAAGTGGTCTGTGTTATTCAGACCCAGTGCATCATCATCCTTGATTTCTACGGTAGGTTTTTCCTCTTTTTTGCCGCCGCCATTACCACCGTCGCTGGAGGAATGGTGACGCTTGTAGGTGTAAATATTGTGGAATGTGATTGTTGTGCCTTCTACGGGTTCTAGTTCAGGATGATCATTCTCACTATCCTTCTCTTTTGCAATCCAGATATAGTCCACTACAGCATTCCTATCTGTGGTAAATGTGAGGATGTATTTTGTGGTGTCATAGGTTACTTTGGAAAGGTTGCCCTCAACCTCGGAGACTCTGACTTCGTAGTATGTGTCGGGGTCTAATACATCAGCCACACCTTTACCTGCGGAGAAGTTGAAGGCTCTTGTTTCGCCTGTTTTCAGATTAACCGTACCGGTGAAGGTTTTTGCATTGTCTGTACCCGGAGTATTTGTGTTGTTGTCGCTAGATTCATCTACTTCAGCCGCGTAGGAATTTATTTCTGGATGAACAGGCATAACCTTTGCGGTTGCAGTGAAGGTTCCTTCTGTGCTGTAGTTGTACTGTGCAGTGAAGGATTTCCAAACCAGAGTGTTCAGAACACCTGTGATGGTCTTGATTTCGGATGGTGTGAAGTTCCAAGAACCGATGTAGGTAATAGTGATTGTAGTCACATGACCGTTTGTAGATGTCTCGTGGTTGGGATATTCAGTCCAGTCTTTGAAAGTCCAAGTACCAGCAATGCCCTGTCTAGGCTCAGTAGACTTAAAGTTGGTTGTGTCTACGTTATTAACAGCCGCCAAAACAGCTTCGGGAGAATCATAAATTGTATCATCCTTAGCAGGCAGGTCTACATCCTTAGGAGAATCATCAGCCCATTTGTAAGCAACTTTATAATTTGTAATAGGCTTCGCCTCGAATGTCCAAGTACCGGTGTAGGTAATGGTGGTTGTAGTCACATGTCCTGTAACGGAATCAGAACTAGAAGATTTTTCCCATTTATCAAATGTCCAAGTACCGGCAACGCCCTGTCTAGGCTCAGTAGACTTAAAGTTGGTTGTGTCTACGTTATTAACAGCCGCCAAAACAGCTTCGGGAGAATCATAAATTGTATCATCCTTAGCAGGCAGGTCTACATCCTTAGGAGAATCATCAGCCCATTTGTAAGCAACTTTATAATTTGTAATAGGCTTCGCCTCGAATGTCCAAGTACCGGTGTAGGTAATGGTGGTTGTAGTCACATGTCCTGTAACGGAATCAGAACTAGAAGATTTTTCCCATTTATCAAATGTCCAAGTACCGGCAACGCCCTGTCTAGGCTCAGTAGACTTAAAGTTGGTTGTGTCTACGTTATTAACAGCCGCCAAAACAGCTTCGGGAGAATCATAAATTGTATCATCCTTAGCAGGCAGGTCTACATCCTTAGGAGAATCATCAGCCCATTCGTAAGCAACCTTATAGTTTGTAACAGGAGTGGGAGTGAATTTCCAAGTGCCGGTGTAGGTAATGGTGGTTGTAGTCACATGACCTACAGTGGAACTAGAACGAGAAGATTCTTTCCATTTATCAAATGTCCAAGTACCGGCAACATTATCCTTAGGTTTGTTGGAGGTAAAGCTGCTAGTATCCATGCCATCAACTGCGGCTTGAACAGCTTCGGGAGAAGCATAGTCCTTGTCATCCGTAGGAGGATTGCCAGCATCGGAAGGGATATCGCCAGCCCATTTGTAAGCAACCTTATAGTTTGTAATAGGCTTCGCCTCGAATGTCCAAGTACCTTTGAAGGTAATGGGAGTAACTATTTTATCTCCGCTATAATCGGTTGTACCTTCATTTTCTGTCCAACCGCTGAAGGTGTATGTACCGTTGTTAGCGTCAATAGTTGTAAAAAGGTGTTTGGTGTAACTATTAAGAGCAGTATCCTTGTCTTTATATTCTGTGGAATCTGTAGGAAGTTCTACGTCAGCAGGAATACTGCCATCCCATTCGTAGTTGACTGTGTAAACGCGCTCTTTCTTTTTCCATTCTGCGGTCAAGGTGATATCTCTGCCGGGAGCATCAATTTTGTCCCCGTCTTGGAGAAGTTCGTTCCCATATTTCCAACCCAGGAATTTATAATTCTGAGAGGAGGTTTCCATCCTCTGAACAGTGTAGTCACCTAAGAAGTAGGTTGTTTCTTTGGGAAGCGTAAAAGATTCCCCGTTAGGGATGTTGCCCTTTTTATAAGTTACTTTGTAGAGATTGATTTCACCATCCAGATGCCAAGCTGCGTCATCCCCCTCATCATAGTCTGTAGCACCGGGGCAAGATTTTAAGCCATACCATTTGTGGACAAGTGGAGAGATATCGGTGGAAAGATTGTTTTTAAGCAGACCATTTTTCTTTGCACTGCCCGCAGAGTCGCTAAGTTCCACATCCCCATTTTTTATCCGCGCTTCGATGTCAGCGGTGGGAATTGTTGTCTTGGAAATTACGCCTTTATCTTTGTAGGGGGCAGGGTTAACAGTTGTTGCCTCATTTAATACACCAAAAGTGATGAAGCTGTCTTTATTCAAGCTGATAGCAGTGGTGCTGCCGTTGATATAGAGTTTGGAGTTTTTATCAAAGGTCGTAGTTTTGTATTTAAAGAGACCATAAACATATACGGGGAATTTTTGGTCTTTCCACTGTGCGCTCAAAGTGATTTTCCCGGTATTATCTTTATCGTGGTCTTTCAGAATGATTGTATCGCCGCCCTGATAATATTTGCCGCCATTTGTGTCACCGTTTACTGTCCAACCTGCAAAGACTTTATTGTTGCTGGCGGAAGGTGTTGTTGTAGGAATGGTATATGTGCCATAGTAGTAGGTTCTGTGACCAGCATTAGGCAATGTATTCTTCTGTCCGCCGTTTGCATCATAGCTGATTTTGTAAACTTTGATGTTGCCTTCTGTGTACCAGCAGTTATAAAAAGTATTTCTTGTAGCTTCCCAAGAATTTGCGACAATATCATTCTCGGTAGAGAAACTGCTTTTTGTAAGAGGCGACTCTGCCAATTGAGGCAATACCTCGCCGAGTACCTTTTGGGGAGAATTGTTCCAAGGAGAGACGGTTGTTGTCTTTTCTCCGAAATAAAGCTCCGAACCGGAAATTGTAGTATCTCCGTTTACGATTGTATCCCAACCATTAAGGGTGGTGTTGCCATATACGAAACGACCGTAAACATAAACGGGGTAACCTGCATCTGCATAAAGATTCAGCAATACGGGAGCACCGAGCATGGCGGTCAGCCCTGCGAGCTCAGCCGCAGATGCTTCTTTTGTCAAGTCCTCAGTGATTTTCTCGTCTGTGGAGTTTACAGCCCCTTCTTGTGCAGGAGCGCCTTCTGTTGTTTTATCTGCCACAGGAGATTCCTTTGCAGGCTCCTCTGCGGGAGTATCCTTTGTTTCTGTATCCCGATTATCCGCATCTGCGTCGGAAGGGGTTTCCTGCGGCGTATAGAGGATAACGAGGGACTGGTCTCCCCCAAGGCTTACAGGATTGCCGCCTTCTGCAGGCAGGTATGTGATATCATTATCTGTTTTGATAACAGCGCTGATTTCCGTACCTTCCTTTGCCAGGTCTTCCTGTGTTTTGGGGACATTGTCGTCTGCAAGCACAACGGCTTTATCCAGACGGACAGGTGTGTTTGTTTCTTGGATGGTGCCTTCCTTCAAGGAATCCTCAGCGGAATCCGCATCAAAGGAAAGAACATCGGAAGAAATATCCTTGAAAAGTGTTTCTGCTGTTGTAGAGGAATCATATCCACCTACGGAAACATCTGCACCTCCCTCGGAATCGGGACAGCAGAATGTGACAGGGGTTTCTGTGCTTCCGCTGCTTTCAGTGGGTGGTTCGGCAAACACATTCGCCGGCATCAACGTAATTATCATTACGGCAGCCAAGAGCCAGGACAGAAAGCGTTTGCCTGATTTCTTTTTCATCATAAAAAATCCTCCTTCTTTGTTCTTGTGAGACCCGAAGAAGGAGGATACGATATGTCTTTTGGCAACCGGCTGC
>ERZ1026780.883-NODE-883-length-21541-cov-5.588849_pt1 | contig 21541 bp, 21 predicted proteins | sample MGYA00380126_ERZ1026780 | MGnify/ENA primary metagenome ERZ1026780 (study PRJEB33269, sample SAMEA4719762) | human gut metagenome | biome: human-associated habitat; feature: organic feature; material: feces | place: Cameroon | collected 2013-10 ... | reverse complement strand
GAAACAGTTGTTGCTGAAGGTTACCTCACCCAAGTTGCTTTGATACCTTGCGGTAAGGGCGGATGCAGTTGCGGATGCGGCGATTGTCCTGGCAATAGCCTATGCCATCCAAATTCAAAACCCTGATGACAGGGGCGCAGGCAGATTACCTGCGCCCCTGAATTGCTTGCATGGGAGATTAAAACGCATCACTGCTTCGAGTGTTTACGATTGACAGCGGAACTCCGAAATTTCCTGAAGTTTGTCGGAGCTCCGTTATTTGTGTCACAGCGCACGGTAAATAATTGTAAAATTTCGTTATACATAACATTGAATACGCTCTCATAATGTGATATTCTTTAATTAATTCCAGCACCTGCACTGAAAAATGTGAGGAGATTTTGATTCCATGCAGATACAATGGAACCCGGAACTAGCCCGGTTGTCCCAGACAGTCCAGATTGATGGCCGTGCATACCGTACATATGGTGATCTGCCAAGGTCACTTTACCACACGCTGGAGCAGAGTGCAGCCCGGTTTCCGGAGCGCCTGGCCTTGGCTGACGAGGTACGGCAGCTGTCCTTTGGCCAGTTTAAGCGGGAAGTCGACGCGGTGGCTTGGGCGCTTCAAACACGCTTTGGAATTCGGCACGGCGACATTTGCGCATTTCTGATGTACAACAGTGTAGATTACTGCGTGTGTTGCTATGCGGCACTGAAGCTTGGTGCGATTGTACTGCCACTAAGTACAAAATTGCAGACGGCGGAATTGGAGTATCCAATCTGTAATTCAAAAGCAAAAATTTTATTTATAGAGAAAAAATGGGAGGAAAAGGTTCTTTCTCTGCTTTCAAAGTCGGAAATTACCGATGTGATTTTTTCTGGGGAGGCACCTCCGGGGGCATGCTCGGTCTCGGAGCTGGTTGCATGTGGGGAGGGCGAGGCCAAGGATGCGGCCCGCTGGTCCGACGGTGCGCTGTTGATGTACACCAGCGGAACAACAGGAATGCCCAAGGGTGCCTATATCAATCATTTCGGTGCACTCCATGCGGTGGAAAGCTATCGACTGCTTCTTGGATTGAACGAAAGAGACAGCACTGTGCTGTCGATCCCCATTACTTATGTAACCGGCATGATCGGCGTGGCCTTTACCATGCTGGCCAGCGGTGGCTCTATCTATCTGCACCGCGTATTCAGTGCGGAACAAACGGCGCGCTGCATTCAAGAACATCAGTTGACGTTCCTCCACGGTTCTCCAACGGTGTTCTCTCATTTATTATCTGTTTGGGAGCACTCTCACAATGCGCCGAACCGACTGTTGTGTGCCTGCGGCAGCGCGAGCCTACCGGAACGGATTTTGAACGGCCTATACCGTGTTGTTCCGGAGCTGGACCTGCGCATCGTCTATGGACTGACTGAGACCTGCTCTCCAGCCACGCTTATGCCGATGGACAGCAGAAAATTGGGAAAACCACGAAGCTGCGGGATTCCAATTCCAGGCATGGAGGTCCGGCTGACCAATTGCGGCGAGTATGAAGAAGGCGCCGGAGAATTGCAGGTGCGCGGCAGTACCGTTATTCCCCGCTACTGGAGGCCTTCAGCGGAGTATGCTTCACCGTTTTGCGACGGCTGGTTTGATACAGGTGACATTGCCCGGCTGGACAAAGACGGCTGCCTTTATATTCTGGACCGCAAGAAGGACATGATCAACTGCGGCGGCGAAAAAGTTTACAGCATTGAGGTGGAAAATGCCTTGTCTTCCTATCCGGCGGTGGCGGAGTGCGCTGTGACAGCCATGCATGACCAGGTAAAGCTGGAGGTACCCTGCGCTTTTGTTCGGTTCCGGCCAGGTATGTCGGCATCAGCGGAGCAGCTTGAGGTGTTTTTGGCAGACCGGCTGGCAAAATTTAAACTCCCGAAACGGTATGTATTTTTAGAGACATTCCCGCTTGGAAAAAGTGGGAAGACCCTAAAACGGCAGTTAGCGACGCAGTACCTGGGAAGTTCCAACTGAGAGGATAGCTATGAAAGCAAATTTTGTGACGCCGCAGCAAGCGGTTTCTGAAATCCGAGACGGTATGACGCTTTGTTGTGTGGGCATGACGCTGGTGGGCGCGGCGGAGACGATTTTGAAAGAGCTGGAACGATCTTTTCAGGAGACCGGCTCACCCTGCGATCTTACCTATGTCCACAGTGCGGGCCAGAGCGACCGGAAGCTGGGCAACAACCATCTGGCGCATCCCGGCTTGGTTCGACGCGTGATCGGCAGCCACTGGGGCCTGGCGCCGAGGTGGATGGAACTAATTGACTCCGAACAAGTGGAGGCCTATTGTCTGCCCCAGGGCCAGATTGCCCATCTGTACCGGGCAATGGCTGCCGGGAAGTCCGGTGAAATCTCTAAAATAGGGATCGGCACATTTGTTGATCCCCGGGTGGAGGGCGGCAAGCTCAACGAGCGGACGAAAAAGCTGCCGGATATCTCCAGCATTGTGGAGCTGAATGGGGAGGAGTATATCTATTATCACGAGATTCCCCTGGACGTGGTAATTATCCGCGGCACCCTCTGTGATGAGATGGGTAACCTGACCACAGATGAGGAGGCCATGAAGCTGGAGCTGCTGCCCGCTGTTCTTGCGGCCAAGCGGTACGGCGGCAAGGTAATCGCTCAGGTTAAGCATATGGTAGAAACTGGCACAATCCATCCCAAACGAGTGGATGTGCCTGGAAATTTCATCGACGCTATTGTGGTCTGCAGCAATCCTGAGGAGGAGCACCGACAGACGTCCTCCTGGGCTTTTGATCCGGCGTTCTGCGGCGATATCCGGACACCCATGAGTACTGTGGAACCGCTCCCGGGCGGGATACGAAAGTTTATCGGCAGACGTGGCGCCATGGAGATGGCGCCCGGGTGCGTCATCAATCTGGGCACTGGAATCCCAAATGATGTAATCGGCGGGATTGTTGCCGAAGAGGATCTCGGCGAGGAAGTGCTGGTGACGGTGGAATCAGGCATTTACGGCGGTGTTCAGGCTGGCGGTATTGACTTCGGCATCGGTAAAAATCTGTATGCTATGATCAGCCACGACAGCCAGATGGACTATTATAACGGCGCAGGAGTAGATATCACCTACATGGGAGCCGGTGAAATGGATGCTTTCGGCAACGTTAATGCTACCAAAATGGGTCCGCGCTGCACCGGTGCCGGCGGGTTCATCGACATCACCGCCAATGCAAAGCATGTTGTGTTTCTTTCAACCTTTACAGCCAGCGGCCTGGAGGCAGAATTTTCAGAGGACGGCGTCCGGATTGTGCGGGAGGGACGCATCAAGAAGCTGGTTCGCCAGGTGATGCAGATTTCCTACCACGGAAAAACCGCCTTGGAGCGGGGTCAAAAAATGCACTTTGTGACCGAACGGGCTGTCTTTGAGCTTCGGCCTGAGGGGCCGGTACTGGTAGAAATTGCGAAGGGGATCGATCTGAAGCGGGACATCCTCGATCAGATGGAGTTCGTGCCCAAGATTGCGGAAAATTTGCGGATCATTCCAACATGTATCTATCAAAATCAGGCGTTTGGTCTGAAAGCGTGGATCGAACGGGAACAGAAAGAGGGAACAACAGGTGAAATGTAACGGAAAGATTGCCATCGTAACGGGTGCGGGCCGAGGATTAGGCCGTGGCATTGCCAGAAAGCTGGCGCAAGAGGGCGCTGTGGTAGTGGCCTGCGACGTTGCGCTGGAGAATGTGCAGGAGACTGTGAAGCTGATCGACACTGAGGGCGGCAAGGCCAAGGCGATGGCGTGCAATGTGGCCTCTCTGCAAGACGTGGAGGCGCTTTTCCAGTCGGTGATTGGCGAGTATGGCCAGGTGGACGTGCTGGTCAACAATGCCGGCATCAACCGTGACAGTATGATTCACAAAATGAGCATAGAACAGTGGGATCAAGTCATTGCGGTGAATCTGACCGGCACATTTTACATGACCCAGGCGGCGGTTAAGCATATGCGGGAGCGGGATAGCGGGAGGATCATCAACATCTCTTCCGCCAGCTGGCTTGGAAACGTCGGACAGGCCAACTATGCGGCCTCCAAGGCCGGTGTGGTGGGCCTGACCAAGACGGTGGCCCGGGAGGTCGCCAAGAAGAACGTTACCTGCAACGCCATTTGCCCTGGCTTCATTGATACGGATATGACCCGCGGAGTCCCCGAAAAGGTGTGGGACATTATGGTGAGCAAGATTCCCATGGGCCGGGCTGGTAGCCCCGAAGATGTGGCGAATCTAATCGCTTTCCTGGCCTCTGACGAGGCGTCGTATATTACCGGCGAGGTGATCAACGTCGGCGGCGGAATGGTATTATAAAGGAGTAAAAGGCATGAAACATGTGGTACTTGTCAGCGGCGCCCGCACAGCCATCGGCGGATTCCTCGGCTCACTGAGCTCCGTTGGGCAGATTCAGCTCAGCGCCCTGGCCATCCGGGAGGCGGTGAGACGCGCTGGAATTGAAGACAATGTAATCGATGAGGTCGTCGTTGGAAACGTCGGTCAGATTGCCGACAGCGGCTTCCTGGCCCGCGCGGCCATGCTGGAGGCGGGGCTACCGGAGCAGGTCCTGGCCTATGCTGTCAACCGGCAGTGTGTATCCGGGCTCCAAGCCATTGTCAACGGCGCCATGAGCATTCAAACGGGAAATGCCGAGGTAGTTGTCGCCTGCGGTGTGGAGAATATGAGTCAGCTTCCCTACTATGTGAAGAACGCCAGAAGCGGAATCCGCATGGGTCATCAGGTTCTGGAGGACGGCCTGACCGATATCCTGACCTGGCCTCTGGGTCCCTATCACAACGGCGTGACCGCGGAGGCAGTGGCCGAAGAATATCATGTGACCCGCCAAGATCAGGACGCATTTGCCTGCCTGAGTCAGAGCCGGGCTGTTGCGGCCATCGACAGCGGCTATTTCCGGGACCAGATCTTCCCGGTGGAGGTTCGGCAGAAAAAACGGACCATTCTCTTTGATACCGACGAGCATCCTCGGCGCGGCGTGACCATGGAGTCTTTGGCAAAGCTGAAGCCCGCCTTCCAGAAGGACGGCACCGTGACGGCGGCCAACTCCTCCGGTATCAACGACGGCGCGGCGGCAGTGGTTTTGATGTCCGAGGAAAAGGCTAAGGAACTGGGCCTACAGCCCTGGATGGAGCTGGTTGACTTTGCGGTAGCCGGAAATTCTCCCAAACTGATGGGCTTTGCACCGGCCTATTCTACGGAAAAGCTGCTCCAAAGGCAGGGACTGATCATGGATCAGATCGACCTGGTGGAGCTAAACGAGGCCTTTGCCTCCCAGTCTGTCGCGGTGATCCGTGCCCTGAAGATGAACCCGGACAAGGTAAATATCTGCGGCGGCGCCATTGCCCTGGGACATCCGGTGGGGGCCAGTGGCTGTATCCTGCCGGTCAAGCTGATGTATGATATGAAGCGGACCGGCGCGGGCCTCGGTATTGTGACCATGTGCGCCGGCGGTGGTCAGGGAATGTCCGTTTTGTTCCGAAACCGCCTGTAGCAGTTCAGAAAACGGATGAGAGGTACAGGCCATGAAAGTTACCATTGAAGACGTGGCAAGGGTCGCAGGTGTATCCCGTTCCACAGTGTCTCGTGTGTTGCAAAATGGGAAAAATATCGACCCTAATACCCGGGAGACAGTGCTCAAGGCAGTGGAACTCTGCAATTACCGCCCCAGCAGCCTGGCCCGCGGCTTTGCCAAGGGCAAGCTCAACTTTATCGGCCTGATCGTCGGTGATATCCGCAACACGTTCTATGCCGACATTGTCAGAGCGGCAGAGGATGTGTTGAATCAACACGGCTATCTGGTGGTTCTGTGTGACAGCGATTACAGGGTCGAACGTGAAGAAAATTACTTAAATCTGTTTGGGGACTTTGGCTTTTCGGGCGTAATCATGACGTCGGCCATGGAGAGCGAGGAGCTCATCAAGACGCTGGAGCGGCTGAAGTGCCCAGTGATTTTAATCAACCGGTATCTTCGGAATTACGAGACCAGCGTGGTCTCCTCCGATAACCGGACCGGAGGATATCTTGCGGCGGAACATCTTTTAAAAATTGGGCATCGGAATATCGCGCTGCTGGCTGGCTTCACCAACTCCACGGCCAGCCAGGAGCGCCTTCAGGGATGGCTGGACGCATTCCGGGATTACGGTGCTGCTCCTCAGTTTGTTGTGGAGGACGGCAACCTCTCCATGGAGGACGGACGGAAGTTCGCCAGGAGAATCCTTGGAATGCCGATGGCCCAGCGTCCCACGGCTGTGTGCGCCGGTAACGACAGCATGGCTCAGGGGATCATCGAGGAGATGCTGGAAAACGGCTGCCGTGTCCCGGAGGATCTGAGCGTTGTCGGCTACGATGACATCTCCTCAAGCACCATCGGCAAAGTGCCCCTGACAACCATCCGACAGTCCCAGGATGAGATGGGCTGGGCCGCGGCGAATCTGCTGCTCCGGCAGATCCAGGGTGATGCCAGTGCCAATCAGAGAATTATATTTCAGCCCAAGTTTATCCTGCGCCAGAGCACCTGCCCTGCGGCGCAGAGGGACGAACCTGGACGCGGGATTGAGAACGTATAAAACTTGGAGGTAGATTACAATGAACGGGAAACTCATGAAGCTGGACATGACCAAGGAGTATTTGGAGATCACCCATGGCGAAGGGGTGTACCTCTATGACCGGTCAGGCAAGAAGTACTTGGACGGCATCTCCGGCGTGGGCGTCACCTGCCTCGGCTACGGCAACGAGGAGCTGGCGCAGACATTGAAGGACCAGGCGATGAAGGTCCCATACGTCCACGCCATGCGCTTTAACAACACGCCGATTTTGAAGCTGACCGAAAAGCTCACGGAAATTGCGCCCTATGATCTCAACTGGGCCTTCTTCGTTTCCGGTGGGTCCGAGGCCAACGAAAGCGCAGTCAAGCTGGTGCGCCAGTATCATCTGGAGCGCGGCAAGGAGAGCAAATATAAGATCATCGGCAGAATGCAGTCGTTCCACGGCAATACCCTGGGCGGTTTGGCCATGGGCGGCCATGCGGCCCGCCGCAAGCGCTACCAGCCCCTGCTGGTAGACCTGCCCCACATTGTGCCACCCTACTGCTATCGCTGTCCCTATGGCAGGGAGTACCCCGGCTGCGGCCTGGCCTGTGCCGACGCGCTGGAGGAGAAGATCCTGGAAGAAGGCCCGGATACCTGCGCGGCTTTTATCATGGAGCCCATAGTGGGCGCTGCGGCCGGATGCATCGGCGGGCCCAAGGGCTACATGAAGCGGATTCGTGAAATCTGCGATAAATACGATATGCTTCTCATCGCCGACGAGGTGATCTGCGGCTTTGGGCGGACCGGAACCATGTTCTGCGTAGAGCAGGAGGGGGTGGCCCCGGATATTATGACGTTTGCCAAAGGAATCAGCTCCGGCTATGCGCCTCTGGGCGGCATGCTGTTCAGCGACAAAGTCGGCAGCGTTTTCAAAAACGGCTTTGAACACAACTTTACCTTTGCGGGCAACCCACTCTGCTGCAGCGTAGGATTGAAAACCATTGAGATCTTGCAGCGCGATCACATTGTCGAGCAGGTTCCGGCAAAGGGAGAGCAGCTCTTTGCGCTGCTTCATGAGGAAATCGAGGAATTTCCGTTCATCGGCGATATCCGGGGCCGCGGCCTGTTCGCGGGGATTGAGATCGTCCGTGACAAGGCGACCAAGGAGCCCTTTGCGCCGGCGCAGCAGGCGCAGAAGGTTATGGAACGGTTCTGCCTGGAGGAGGGCCTTATCATCTATCCCTGCGGCGGAACCATCGACGGCACCAACGGCGCCCATTTCCTCCTGATGCCGCCGCTGATCATCACCATGGAAGAATTGGACGAGCTGGCTAGGAAGCTTCGCCGGGCCTGCGAAAAATTTGAAGAATGGATGAAGAAGGCATGACACCTTTTGTCGAACTGAAAGGCGTAAGCAAGGTTTTCCCCGGCATCAAGGCCAACGATCAGATCAGCTGTGCTTTTTATCAGGGTGAGATCCATGCGCTGCTGGGTGAAAACGGCGCTGGCAAATCTACGCTCATGAACATGATCTATGGCATGTACCCGCCTGACGAGGGGGAGATCTACATCAGCGGCCAGCCAGCCGCCTTGGGAAATCCCATGGATGCCATTGCCTCGGGAATTGGTATGGTGCATCAGCATTTTATGCTGATACCGACCTTTACCGTGGCGGAAAACATCATCTTGGGTAATGAGCCGCGACAGAAGCCTACGCTAGAAATGGCAAAGATCAACGAGGAAATTGGACGCTTTGCCGAGCAGTTCGGCTTTCAGATCGACCCGGCGGCACGGATCCAGGATATCTCTGTGGGAATGCAGCAGAAGGTGGAGATCCTAAAGGCTCTCTACCGCGGTGCGGAGATCCTGATCCTTGATGAGCCCACGGCTGTTCTGACCCCCCAGGAGACCGAGGAGCTGGGCGTTGTAATCCGGAAACTCGCCGAACAGGGAAAGGCGGTGGTGTTTATCACCCATAAGCTCAAGGAGGTTTTGGCGTACAGCGATAAAATCACTGTCATCCGCCGCGGCAAGGTTATCGGCACGTTGATGACCAGGGAGGCGAGCGTCGAGCAGCTGGCGGAGATGATGGTAGGAAGACGGGTCAATTTGGTGGTGGAAAAGACGGAGGCCAGCCCGGGCGGCGCGGTGGTCAGTCTAAAGGATATCCACTGCAAAAATGACCGAAAGCTTCCGGCACTCAATGGCCTGGATCTAGAACTGAGGAGCGGAGAAATTGTCGGTATTGCTGGGATCGAGGGCAACGGCCAGAGCGAACTGGTACAGCTGCTGACTGGGCTCCGGAGTCCGGATTCCGGAACATTTATAATGGACGGCGAGCGTATCGAACGCCCCACTGCCGCAGAGATGATCCGACGCAGAATCAGCTGCATTCCGGAAGACCGGCACCGCTACGGTATGGTACTGGATCATTCCGTGGAGGAAAACCTCATCCTCAAGGACTATGCCTCTCCGCGATTTTCCAGAGGCGGCAGACTGCACTGGAAGGCAGTGCGGCAGTATGCGCAGGAGCAGATTCAGCGGTTTGACATCCGCTGCCCTTCCGAAAAAATCAAAGGCCGTTCCCTCTCCGGCGGCAATCAGCAGAAGGTCGTCTTTGCCCGGGAGGCGGACAGCCAGCCAAAGCTGCTGATTGCGGCACAGCCCACCCGGGGGCTGGATGTGGGCGCCATTGAGTTTGTCCATCGGTCCATCGTGCAGGTGCGGGACCAGGGTGCGGCAGTCCTGCTGGTTTCCTACGAGCTGGATGAGATCATGTCCCTCAGTGACCGGGTTCTGGTGATCTACGGCGGGAAAATCGTCGGCGAGTTCCAGCCGGGTGCGGTCACGGAAAAGAAAATCGGTATTCTGATGTCAGGCGGGTCCCTTTCCTGACATCGGTCACCATAGTCTCGACATATCGACAAACATTAGGAGGTAGAAAATGAAACACTGCAAAATTATTGCCCTGCTGCTGGCCATTTTGATGGTCGCCGCGCTCTTTGGCGGCTGCGCAAAAGATCAGAAACCCAACGAATCCCAGCAACCGGTTAACAATGAACCCGTGGAAAATGAACCGCAGAAGGGCGACGGCACGCAGGGTGAGGAACCACCCGCCGAAGAAACGGACAAGGCCCTGAAGATCGCTGTTGTGTTTAACGACAGCGGCTTGGGCGACGGCTCTTTCAACGACAATACCTATGTGGGCCTTCAGCGCGCCAAAGACGAGCTGGGCATTACCTTCGATTACTCGGAGCCCAAATCTCAGTCGGACTATGAGTCCCTGCTGATGTCCTATGCGCAGACAGAGGAGTATGATCTGATTCTTGGCATTGGCTTCAGCATCGGTTCCAGTATGGAAAAGGTCGCTGAAATTTTCCCGGAGCAGAAGTTTATGCTGCTCGATACCTCCGTGGCACTGGACAACGTCGCATCCTTCGAGTACCGCTCTGAGGAGGCCGCCTATATGGCGGGCGTTGTGGCGGGGCTTGCGACGCTGGATACCTCAATCCCCAATATCAACGACAAGAATATCATCGGCTTTGTCGGCGCTATGGATATTCCCCTGATCCAGGTGTTTAAGGACGGCTTTGAAGAAGGCGCCAAATCTGTCAACCCCGACGTGAAGGTTCTTAGCTCCTACGTGGGCGACTGGAGTGATCCTGCAACGGCCAAGGAACTGGCAGTTTCCCAGTACCAGCAGGGCGCGGATATCATCTATCAGGTGGCAAGCCTCGGCGGTCTCGGCGTCATTGAGGGCGCGTCCAGCAACAATTTCTACTGCATCGGCCAGGACGACAACCAGAACGGCCTTGCACCGGACAATGTGATCCTGAGCGTGCTCAAGCGTCTGGATAACACGGTTTACAGTGTCATCAAGGACCTGCAGGACGGCGTGTTCCACGGTGGCTCCAATATCTGGGGGCTGAAGGAGGATGCCGTCGATATCACCTATGAAGGCAGCAACGTCGCCATTCCCGATTCCATCAAAGAGGCTGCCGAGACGGCACGTCAGGATATTTTGAACAAGTAAGCGGCAAAACTGAGTGGGGATGCGCCGAAGGGGGAACCGACGGCCATCCCCGCTCATAGTCAGGCCGGGACACTCGATTGTAGGGAGAGAATGCTATGAGTAAGGACGCGAGGCAGCCAGTCCGGTTGCCAGCCGACGCAAACCGTTCTCCGGGACGAAAGCCCCGGATGGACGCATCTGTTCGCAGGAACGTTGTCGCAACCATCTTGTCCGTGCTGTGTTCGCTGCTGCTTGCGGCGGCAATTCTGCTCTGCGTGGGCAAGTCACCGCTGGAGGCGTTCTCAGCACTGTTTAAGGGTGTCTTCGGCAGCAAGCTGAATTTCTATCAGGCGCTGGCGACCACCACGCCGCTGATTTTCACAGGCTTGGCAGTTGCTGTTGCATTCCGCGGCGGCACATTTAACATCGGCGCTGAGGGCCAGCTGTATGTCGGCGGCTTCGCATCAGTCATCTGCGGGCTGACCTTGCCGCTGCCAACAGGCGTGCTGCTGGTGGTGTCTCTGCTGGCCGGCGCGGTGGCCGGCGCGCTCTGGGCGCTGATTCCCGCAATTCTAAAAATCAAATGGAACGGACCGGAAGTGGTCAACACCGTCATGCTCAATACCATTGGTGTGCTGCTGGTGGACTTTTTCCTGAAAACCTATTTCCAGGCGGAGGGCTCGGCCAATGAGACTGCCGCTATTCAAGATGCGGCGGTGCTGCCCCGCGTTATTCCGCAGTCTCAGCTTTCCTACGGCATCTTAATTGCCATTCTCATGATCGCGCTGGTCTATTATTTACTCAAGCATACGACATTGGGATATGAGATCCGGACGGTCGGCAGCAATCTCGATGCGGCCCGGTATGCAGGCATCAGCGTCAACAAGATTTCCATTGTCTCTATGCTGCTCAGCGGCGCCCTGGCCGGACTGTCCGGCGCGGTGGTCTGTCTGGGCGTCTATAACCGCTTTATCGGCGGCTTTTCGCCGGGCTACGGCTTTGACGGCATTGCCGTGGCACTGCTCGCCAATAATAATCCCATCGGTATTTTCTTCTCGGCGCTCCTCTTTGGTATGCTCCGGACCGGCGGCCTGGCCATGGACCGGGTTGCGAATGTCCCGGTGGATGTGGTTGATGTCATTCTTGGCCTTGTGGTGTTCTTCATCGCAGCACCGGCCATTTTTGAAGAGCTGTTCAATTGGATTGAACGGAAGAAACGGGCGCACAACGCCAACAAAAAGGAAGGAGTGTGAGGACGGATGGACCTGAATGCAATTGCTGAGTTTTTGACAGCCACGATCCGGATGTCCACACCGATCATCCTTGCTGGTCTGGCCGCAACCACCGGTGAGCGAGCAGGCGTTTTAAACATCGGACTCGAGGGCATGATGCTCATCGGTGCGTGTTCGGGCGCGGTGTGCTCCTTCTTCAGCGGGAGCGCCTTAGTCGGTATCTTGGGTGCAGTCCTAATCGGTGTCGTAGTGGGGTATATTTTCTCCATTTTTACTGTTCGGTTCCATGGCAATCAGGCAGTGGTTAGTGTGGCCTTGAATATCCTGTCCGTAGGCCTGACGACGCTGGTTTCCACCCTGGTATGGCAGAATCGGGGTGCGTCCTCATGGCTGCCCTCTGTCGGTCATTTTGAAATTCCGTTGCTCAGCAAAATCCCATTTTTGGGAGATGTCATCGGAAAGCTGAGCCCTGTCATATATCTGACGCTGATCTTGGTGCTGGTGCTACGCTGGGCCTTGTTCCGGACGTGGTGGGGCCTGCGGCTCCGCTCTGTCGGAGAGAATCCCCTCGCTGCCCAGACCGTGGGCTTGAACGTATACCGGACCCGTACCGTCGCGCTGCTTATCAGTGGCGCGCTCTGCGGCCTAGCCGGTGCATACCTGAGCATCGATCAGCTCAATGTCTTTACGAAAAACATGTCCGCCGGCCGAGGCTATCTTGCCTATGCAGCCAATATCTTCGGCCAATGGAATCCATTGGGCGTCTATGCCTCCGGCCTTATCTTCGGTGCCATGGAGGCGGTGCAAATGCGGGTGCAGAGTATAGGCATCCCGTCCCAGTTGGCGCAGATGATCCCCTATGTGGTTACAATTTTGGCTGTCACCTTCAACTTTAAAAAGACTGTGGGACCTGCCGCTGTGGGAGACCCCTATGTGCAGAACATCAGCAAGAGCAAGCGGAAGACCCGCAGACGTGTAACAGGTGGTGACCGGTCATGATTGATCTTGTGGTTCAAGGCAAATCCATTGTAACCATGGATGCTCAGCGGCGTGTACTGGAGAACGGCTTTGTCGCCGTGGATCAGGGCCGCATTGTGGCCCTGGGCGGCGCCGGAGAACAGGCGCCGCAGGCGCGGGAGGTGATAGACCTGCCAGACAGCCTGGTTATGCCCGGCATGATTGACGCCCACTTCCACACAACCCAGTATTTTCTTCGGGGCAAGACGCAATTTCTGGCCAATGCAGGACGGCTCCGCCTGCCGGTCTGGCGAAAGTTTTTTGTCCCGTTTGAGTACTCACTGTCCTACGATGAGGCTTATTGGAGCGCCATCGGTGCATACCGGAACCTGATCCGTGTAGGCACCACTTGTTTTGCCGACGCCGGCGGCGTCCAGCCGGACGCCATGGCCAGGGCCCTGGAGGAGAGTGGCCTTCGCGGAATCCTGGCCATCTCCACGCTGGACCAGGGAACGGGCCTGCCGGAGAATGCCGTCTTTTCCACCAGCGAGGCGTTAGATGCCAATGCGGCCCTGGTGGAGCGATACAGGGGTGCCGCCGGTGGCAGGATCGGCGCGTTTCTGGCGCTGCGTCAAATCACCATATGCAGCGATGAGCTGATCGCAGAGATGGCGAAGCTTGCACAGGCACTGGATGTCCGCGTCCATATCCATCTCTCCGAGGGTGCTTTTGAAATTGACTACTGTCTGGAGCGGGCGGGTCTCCGGCCTGTCCGCTATCTGGAGAAACTGGGATTTCTCAGTCCGCGGGTGCACGCAGCCCATGCCGCTATGCTGACCGACGACGAGGTGGAGACACTGCAGGCCTATGACGTATCGTGCGCTCACTGCCCCTCCAGCAACTTTACGCTCTTTGAAAAACCGAGAGTCCCCCAGATGCGGCGGTGTGGCATCCGTATGGGTTTGGGTTCCGACGGAGCCTCCCATGGCAGCGTGGATCTTTTAAAAGAGGCAAAGATCTCTTATGTCGCCCAGATCTCTCACTTCGGCGCGGCCTACTATGACCGCCACGTGGTCTCGGATTATGACATGGTAGCCATGGCAACCTGCGAGGGCGCCAAAGCGTTGGGCATGGAACGGGAAATTGGCAGCTTGGAGGTGGGAAAGCGGGCGGATCTCCTGGTTTATTCCTTACGGAACGCCAATGCATTCCCGTCCTATGACCCCTATTATACCATCGCCAGATGCCTGGCCGGAGGCGATGTGGACACCACCGTTGTCGACGGTAAAATCCTACTTCGGAACGGGCAGTATACGCAGTTGGACGACGATGTTGTATTCCCGCAGCTCCAGGCCACTGAACAGACGCTGGCGGAGCGCATTATTCCAAAATCTTGGGCTTGACGGAGGTATTAAAAAATGGTAACCATGGAACATAAAATCGTTGTTATTAACGCAGCGGCCAGCGGTATCGGACTGGAGACGGCCAAAGCGTTCGCCCGCTGTAAGGCGACGCTGGTCGTTAGCGACATCAATGAAGAAGCATTGGCTGCTGCCGCGTCAGAGCTTCGAGATCTGGGTGGAACGGTCAGCCATTTCGTGTGCAACATGTCCAATCCCACGGAAGTGGATGCGCTCTTTGAGAAGGTATTCACACAGTATCCCAAGGTGGACGTGCTGATCAATAACGTGGGTATTGCTGGCCCCACAAAGCCGATTGAGGACATTACTCTGGAGGAATGGGATCGGACCATGGGTATCAATGTCCGCGGCGCGTTTCAGTGCATCAAGGCGGTGGTGCCGTCAATGAAGCAAAATGGCGGAGGTCGGATTGTGAGCATGTCCTCCATGTCCGGCAAACGGCCCTTGCCGTTCCGGACGCCGTACTGTGCAGCCAAAATGGCCATCATCGGCATGACCAGAACTCTGGCCGCGGAGCTGGGCGAGTACAACATCCTCGTCAATGCCGTATGCCCCGGTTCGGTCAGCGGCGGGCGGCTTAACTACATCATTGAACAGCAGGCGAAGCTGGAAAACCGTCCGGTGAAGGAGGTCTATCAGGAATATGTGGCGCCGTCTCCGCTCAAGCGGTTTGTGGATCCGGAGATGATCGCCAGGACCATCCTGTTCCTGGCGTCCGACGAGAACACGGCCATTACCGGCGAAGATGTCAATGTCACAGCCGGCGTGTGCATGTTCTGAGGAGGAAGATATGGCGAAAACTTGGCGGGTTGTAACCTTCCACACCGGGCTTTTGACCCTGGACCGTGCGGGGATGCTCTACGGAATCCCCAGGGGACATTTGATGCAGATTCCTATGTGGTCTGTGGCCGTCACCGACGGGGAGCAGCGGATTTTGGTGGATACGGGAATCCATGAGCCGAAATGGGTGTCGGAGAACTCCGGGCCTTTTGTTCAGAAACCAGATGAGGAATTTACTATGGCTCTGCAAAGGGCTGCCGGCTGGAGGCCGGAGGACGTGCAGATGGTGATCCACACCCACATGCACCACGACCATGTTGGCAACGACCGGCTTTTGAAACATGCAAAGTTTTACGTCCAGCGTCTGGAGTACGAGACGGCGTTCCACCCACCGGAGGATCAGGAGTGGCTCTATGCTTCCACCCGATTCCTCTATGATGAGCAGGCTGTCGATTCCAAAGCATGGGTATTCCTAGATGGTGAGGCGGAGCTGGACGACGGCATCCGCGTCATTCCAACGCCGGGCCACAGTTTGGGTCATCAGTCCGTGCTGGTTCGGACAGAGGAAGGAGTCTTATGCATAGCCGGCGATGTGGTTAATCTGATGGAAAATCTCTACGGCAATTATGCAAACGGGCTGTCCATTGATCCGCAGGACTGCCTGAAAAGCATGGAGAGGATCCGTAACCAGGCGGACCGGGTTATGCCGGGCCACGATCCGGCGATTCAAAAATACCAGCGCGCCGGATTTCCTCCGGTGCGTAAGATATTGGGAGGAACAATATGAGAAATGGAAAAGTTGTCCTGGTTACCGGTTCCAGCCGCGGCATTGGCCGGGGGGTTGCCATGGGCTTTGCCAAGGCGGGATACGATGTAGCTGTGCACTACTGCAGTGCCAGAGAGCAGGGCGAATCTCTGTGCAGAGAGCTGGAGAAAATGGGTGTCAGGACGTGCCTCCTCTCCGGGAACACGGGAGACCCTGAGGTACCGGGGCGTCTGGTGCAGGAAACCATAGAGAAGTTGGGCCAGTTGGATGTTTTGGTGACCAATGCCGGTGTTTTCCGGGATGTTAGGCTAGCGGACCTGACACCGGAGTTGATCGACGAAATTTACTCGATCAATTTCCGGGGCATGATCCTGGGGGCCAGCGCAGCGGCGGCCTACTTCCTGGAGCAGAAGATCCCCGGTAGTATCCTTATTAATACCTCGGTGCGTGCCTTCAACGCCCACAGCGGCGACAGTATCTACGGCGGCCTGAAAGCAGGTATGAACCGGGCCATTGAGTCCTTTGCCATCGACCTGGGCCGCCATGGGATCCGGGTCAATGGTTTCGCACCCGGCGTCATCAATATCTCCTGCTCCAAGGAGGAGGAGGCAGAGCATCCCTTCTATGGCAACACCCAGCGATATATTCCTATGCGCCGCAACGGTTATGTCGAGAATATTGCAGACGCCGTTGTTTGGCTTGCCTCGGATGCAGCGTCCTATGTCAACGGCGCCGTAATCAAGGTGGACGGCGGCCTGTCTGTGGTGGGCGCGCCGGAGGACCGCCGGGATCTGTACGATGAATTTGACATTCAGGGGATGGAGGGCTGAGCATGAATGTAACCAAAGAAATGGTGCTGGATTTTTTGGCAAACTGGTACCGCATGATGGATTCCCATGCCCCGCTGGAGGAAGTGCTCCAGAGTGTGGCCCCCGGCCAATTTCGGATGCAGATCATCGATGGCCCCATGATCGAGGGAGAGGATGGCTTTACAGAGTGGTATCTGGAAAAAATTTCCACATCGTTTGACAGCCTCCATATGGTACACAGCATCGACGTCACCGTGCATGGCGATACGGCGGACGCAGTGATCCTGGCGGACTGGTCAGGCCGGAACTGGGTAGTGCCCGGCGTCAAAAGCGAGGCCGCAGCCTTCCGGGATAAGCTCCTGACTAAGCTCTGCTGGGACGAAGGAAAGGGCTGTCTGGTCTTTACGGAATATTTGGTTCGCAGCGCCGACTGACCCAGGGCGCCACCAAAACGGAGGAAAACGGTCATGCTGATTCCACAGGAGACGCTGCAGCGCGTTATCGGAGAGCTGCAGGATATTATCGGCCAGGACATGGAGATCATGGACGAGAATGGCATCGTCATCGCCAGCACCAACAGAGGCCGAATCGGTGTCCTGCACGCTGGCGCCGTCCATCTGCGGGATCAGCGGCTCCAGGAACTATTGGTGTCGGAGGAGGGCGAGTATGAGGGCTCGCTGCCGGGAATCGTCCTGCCGCTGATGCTTGACGGCGAGGTGGCGGGCGCAGTCGGCCTGAGCGGAGACCGGCGGAATCTCAGAAAGCTGGGCCGGGTTATTCAGAAAATGGCCCAGGTGCTGATCGCCGATTCGGTCTATCAAAGGCAGAATACCCTGAAGGAGAATATGCGGAACCATTTCCTGTTTTCCTGGCTTTTTGATCCCGAAACTCAGTCGGATCCACAGGTGCTCCTGCGGGGCTATGCGCTGGGAATCTCGCTTTCCAACCTGTGCACGGCGGTTATCCTGGAGGTGGACGTCCAACTGGAGACTGCAGAGGGAGAACTGGCCAGGCAGCAAATCCGCGAGACGGTGTTCTCCAGCGTTCGGAACCAGGTCAAGGCCAGAATGCCGCGGAGTGCTTGGCTGACCGTGGGTACACATCTGGTGTTTTTACTGGAGGAACGTTCTATGGGGAAGCTCCGGGAGCTCTTTGCCTCATGGAAGCAGCAGATGGAACAGGCATATCCTGTACTGGTCGCAGTTGGCATCGGCTCTCCAGTCCAGGAGGAGCAGGAGCATTTGCTCCGCTCCTACCGAGAGGCGGAACTGGCCTGCCAGGTGTCGCTTCGGGATCTGGACCGGTCGGTCCGCGTGTTTGAGGAACTTCTGCTTGAGCGGTTGTTGGGAAACATCTCCGATGGCGTTAAGCGGCAGTTTTTGACCGATCTGTTCCACAGCTGTACGGCACAGGAAGTCCAACAGAGCATACAGGTTCTCAAGGCATATTTTACCTACGACGGCTCCATTACCAAAGCTGCGGAGAGCTTGTTCATCCATAAGAATACCATGCAGTACCGATTAAACCGGATTGAGAGACTGACGGGCTATAATCCCAGAAAACTCTCAGATGGTGCAGTGCTCTATTTCGCAGTGGCCTCCTATGAGGCGTTCGACCAGCCGCCGATCTTGGGCCAGCGGTGAGATGTATAGCAAACCGGCGGCTCGCCCAATTATGGGCGGGCCGCCGGTTTGCTATGTTCCCGGGGACGGCTGCTGGGGTTGAGGAGCAGGGAGCGAGCGCGAATGCTGTCTGGTTCTGCATGTATATTTTGTTTCATGTAGAAATGACCGCAAATGTCAAGTATTTTGTGCGAAAAAGATAGAATAAATTTTTGAGTGTTTACGCCGCCCTGTCAAACGCTATCTTGAAAGCCTCCGCCGAGGACATAAAGCCGAGTATTTCTCTCGGGTAATCATTGAGCCACGTCTCGACGCGCTTAACCTCTGCCGCCGTCACTTTGTCGAAGTCCGTCCCTTTCGGGAACTGCCGCCGTATCATGCGGTTAATATTCTCGTTCGTGCCGCGCTCACAAGAGCTATACGCATGGCAGTAATAGACCGTCGTCCGCTTTGCATCCTTGCGGCGGGCGCTCCGCTCGATGCCGTCAGCATCCGCGAACTCGGAGCCGTTGTCTACGGTTATCGTTTTGAAAATCTCATAGAACGCCGCGCCGTAAATACGCTCGAGGCGGTCTAAAGCCGCGACGACCGTTTCGGCGCGACCGTCCTTAATGCGGATAATGATTTCCCGCCGCGTTACCCGCTCGGAGAGGACGAGGAGGCGAGCTTTCGTCCGCTTCTTTCCGACGACGGTATCCATTTCCCAATGTCCCGGCTCTTGCCGCTCGTTTATATAACCCGGCCTCTGCTCGATGCTCGTCCCGCTCGATGCGCGAGACTGCTTTTTCCGTATGGTCTTGTGCTTCTTTTTGCAGTCGCCCTTTTCCGGGAGGTCTTGATTTGTGAGCGTGAGGAAAACGCCGTCCTCGACGTACTTGTAAATCGTCGCGCGGCAAAATGTAATTCCAAAGTGCTTATATTTTTCCTGCTTGAGTAGAGCGCACACCGCCGCCGGAGAGTAATCCTCGTTTCCGATTTTATCCTCGATGAACTGCGCGGCGGCGTGGTTTTTCCCAATCTTGAGCGGAGCTCCTTTCGCGGAAAGCCCCTCTTGATACCTCGCCTCGGCGATTTCCGGGCTATACCGCTCCTCGGTCGTGTAATCGGAGTTTAGGTGCTCATACGTCCCGCGCTTGAGCTCGCGGTAAACGGTGCTGATATGTACGCCCAATTCCTCGGCGATTTCCTTTTTCGAGTGTCCGTGCTTGAGCATCGTCTCGAGCTTGATACGGCTCGTCCAATTCAGTTGTTTATATGTCCGCTCTCCCATCGTAAAGCCCTCCGTATATGGATAAAGAGGGACGGTTTCCCGCCCCTCTTGGTTACTGCGACAAGAACTCCTCTATCGCTTTTTTGATAATCTGCGCTTGTGGTATTCCGTCGGCGGCGCATTTCGCCTTGAAAGCCGCCGCAAGTTCTTTCGGCACTCGTGCAGAGATAATATCATACGTTTTGTCTATATATCTCTGTTTGACCTCCGTAGAGGTTTTAGTCTTTCTTTTTCCCTCTGCCATTCTGTCGCCTCCCTTTGATACTGATAACGATTGAAATAATTGAAAGCGTCGCGCTTATCCCGCATAAAATATAGATAATTGCGTCCATGACGATTTGACATTGAGCGTTTTCCGTGTTATCCTTGTAGGGCAAGGGGGATTTCTCCCCCCGCCCTTTACTCGGTGAGCTTTTCTATCAGCAGTAGAATAGCAATCACGAGGTTTAGGATTGCGGTAACAAGGTTTAAGTAGCTGTCCGGCTCTGCCTTGTTGCCGCGTTTCTTTTTTCGCTTGCTCAATGCGGTTACCTCCTTTCTGTCTATTATAATATCATACTGCTTGCAGTATGTCAAGCGTTATTTAGAAAAAAGTGCAAAAAATATCCCCGGCATGGAGCCGAGGATTTACTCTATTCCGAGGAGCCAAAGGGCGGACACGCCGAGGACGCGGGCAAAGACGAGTATCTCGTAATCTGGAATAAACCGCGTTCCGATTTCGATACGGCTTATCGAGTCCCGCTCCATTGTTACGCCCTCGACCTGCACCCGCGCCGCGAGGTCGCTTTGTGAGAGCCGGAGCTTGAGCCGCGCCTCGCGGATGCGCTCGCCGCTTATATTCTTCTTTCCCTCAAAATCATATATCCGCAAGCTCTCGCCTCCCGTGTGTTAATGTTCTGCATTTTTCTTGACTTTAGCACATAAGCAACGCATAATTGTGTTAAAGGTCAGCAGGCCGAAAAAATAGGAGGGAGTTACTCATACCATGAAAAAGCTCAAGACTTGGCAAATAGTATTACTCGTTATTTTCTATCCCGTCGGTATCTGTGTATGGTTATATCGGGCTATCAAACGGAGCCAGTTAAGGAAAGCTCGAGAGTCCGAGCAAGCCGCGCTATCCGCCCGCCGGGAGGCCGAGCGCGTCGAACGCGAGAAATTCGAGTCCGTTCGTGCTCAAATCTCCCGCCACCGTAGCGAGCGCCGAGAGTGGCTCGATGCAAATTGCGACTACGTTTCTTTTAAGCTCGTCGGCGTGACATTCAATAACGACGACGGCGTAGGGCGCAATCGTCAAGATATTCTCCGCGAAATCGAGGAGGACGGCGAGCTCGATAATTTCTCCTATGATACATACGACTACGAGGGAAAAACCGCCGTCGGTGTTTATTATAACGGCGAGCAAATCGGGAATATCGCGCAAACAGATTTGAAAAAGTTCCTTTCCCGTACCGTATGCGAGCTTGCAGATTTCGAGGCCGTTTCCGGCGAGTCTCGTCGCGGTATATGGGTCGGTTTCTATTTCAATAAATAACATTTTGCACGGAGTTTTCCACCGCCGCACAAAAAGAAAAAGCGGGCGAGGCCATAGAGCCCCGCCCGCTTTTTCTGCACGATTATACGTCGGAAAGATTGCCGAGAGCGCCCGCCGCCTCGAGTGCGCGGTAGATGATGCAAGCGACGGCCTCGCGGGTAATCGGCTGTTGCCAGCCGAAATTACCGGCTCCGTCGCCGTTGAAAATGCCCTTGCGCTTGCAGTATTCCGCCGCCTCTTTCACCCATGCGGATGGCGTGTCGCCAGTATCGGCGCAAGAGGTCAGTTGCTTTCTTGCCTCGTTAATATCCATGTCGAAAACCTCCTCGTTTCCAGAGAGGCGAGCCTTAAATCTCGCCCATTGTTCATTTCCGCTCGTGCCGTAATAGGCGTTCATGTCGTCGCCCATCCACGGGCGAGGACACCATTTCCCCGTAATGTGGCGGGGCGTATCACAGATGAAAAGTTTTCTATGATGAGCAAGACTTATGAGGACGAGCAGACGCAGCTTAAAGTAGAAATCCAGACTTTGCAGCAGGAAATCGAAGTACAGGAACGACAGATTGAAAACTTGGAGC
>ERZ1026780.880-NODE-880-length-21560-cov-4.562567_pt1 | contig 21560 bp, 9 predicted proteins | sample MGYA00380126_ERZ1026780 | MGnify/ENA primary metagenome ERZ1026780 (study PRJEB33269, sample SAMEA4719762) | human gut metagenome | biome: human-associated habitat; feature: organic feature; material: feces | place: Cameroon | collected 2013-10 ... | reverse complement strand
CCATGACGGCAGATACGAGAAATACCATCATCAGAGCCAACCGCCATGCAAAAACGGTGCTGGAGATCTTCCACGATATCCTGAGCAAAGAGAAGCTGGACAAGCGCGACATCGGGCTGATTGTTGACCGCATCATCGTATACGAAAACCGCATTGAGATCAAGCTGCGGGACGACGTGGACGCGCTTCTGCGGTGCGACGATGAAGCACAGACGGAGGAAATCGCAAATTTTAACGGGGACACGGAGAATATCGAAAGAACTGCAGAAAAATACAATTCTGTGGTGGTTCAGTCGGCAAAAAACCAAGCCGATAAGGTTTTTCGTGTCAATGTTATCTGTGGCGGCGACCCCCTGGAAATCTATACAGACCGCGAGGGCGAGGTCATATTCAAGAAGTATTCCCCCATCGGGGAGCTGTCGGCGTTTGCGGGGCAGTATGCCGAGACTCTGCACAAGACCTGCGGGCTGTGCGTTGCGATCTGCGACCGTGACAGCGTGATTGCCTGCGCCGGCATCCCGCGCAAGGAGTACAGCGACAAGGCGCTGTCTGAGGCGCTGGAAGGCATTCTGGAAGGGCGGAGCCTGTACCATTATGCCGAGGGGCAGGAGCGCAAACCGCTGGTGCGTGACAGTGACAGCCACTATATCCACTGTGCCATGCCCATTCTGAGTGAGGGGGACATTGTGGGCTGTGTGGTGTCCGCCGCGCAGGCGGAGGAAGGCGCCGGGGATCGCGCGTCTGTCAGCCCGGACGTGGAGGCAAAACTCATCCAGACAGCCGCCGGATTTCTCGGCAGGCAGCTGGAGGCATAAGCACCGCACGCACTACAAGAATCCCGCCCCGTTCCTTCGCCTGAAGCGGAGGGCGGGGCGGGATTTGTATAGGCGTTTGTGCAGAGGCTTCCGCAAGGCAGTCCCCGCGTGACGCCGCCGGGGCTTTCGGCTCCCGGCAGGCTGTCATTCGTTCGCTTTCATTGCTTCCACCATGTCCACGCGGCGGATCTCACGTGCCATGAGGCGGTTGCAGAGAAGCGTGAAGCCGACGGAGATCAGGAGAGCAAACAGATAGCTGCGCAGGTAGACGGTACGACCGAACATGACCTGATCGATCTCGACCGTGCGGATGACGAAGGAATGCAGCCAGACTCCGACGCCCAGCCCGACCAGCGCGCCGAGAAAGCTCAGCGTATTGGTTTCGCGGAAGATATAGCGCTCGGTCTCACGCGGGTAGAAGCCCAGCACCCGGATGGTCGCAAGCTCCTTGCGGCGCTCACATATGTTGACGTTGGTCAGGTTGTACAGCACCACCATGCACAGAAGTCCGGCGGACAGAATCAGCACGAACACCACGGCGTCGATGCTCTTGATGCTGTCTGCGAAGGTCTGCTTCAGACTCAGCGAGGAACGCGCAAACAGCACGTGCTCCCCGGCAAGCGCCCCCTGAGTCAATGTGTCCGCGTCAATACCGTCGGCGGCACGGCACAGTAGCGTGGTAAAGGACGGCTCCTGCCCGAAGGCGGTGCGGTAGGCTTCCGGCGTCAGGTAGGCATAGGTGGTCAGGTAATTTTCCGTGATGCCGGAAACAGGGATATCCGCCCGCTGTCCGGCGGCGTTTTCCAGCGTCACACGGTCGCCTGCGCGCACGCCCAATTCCTCACACAACTTTTCGGTCAGCACGACGCCGGAATCATCCAGCGCGATCGGCTTCCGGCTCCGGCGCTCCCGCAACGTGATGAAATCCGGGAAAGCGTCCGGATCGGCGGGGACGCAAATGCTCACGCTTCCGCCTGTGCCGCCGGACAGCACCTTTCCGTTCTGACTGGAGAAGGAGAGGTGTGCCGCGATCCGGGTTTTGTCTGCGAGGAAATCCCGCAGTGCATCGTCGGATTCCGCCGCATCGGCGGAGTCCGTGAGGACCGTCAGCTGGTACCGGTAGATCTCCCCGTACTGCTTATCCACAATGTCGTTGATGGAATCCCGCAGTCCGAATCCGGTCAGCAGCAGGGCACTGCAGCCCGCCACCCCGACCACGGTCATAATAAAGCGCTTTTTGTACCGGAACAGGTTGCGCGCCGTGACCTTGACCGAGAAGGGAAGCCGGCGCCATACGAAGGGGATGTGCTCCAGCCAGATGCGCTTGCCCGCGCTGGGCGCCTTCGGGCGCATGAGGGCGGCGGGGCAGGCGCGGAATTCTGCCCACGTTGCCCACAGCGTCGCCAGCAGGATACTGCCAACCGTGACCGCCGCCGCCCAAATGGCGATGTCGGTGCGGAAGGGCGTTGCGGTATCCGGCAGGAAATACATCATGCCGTAGGCACTGCTGATGGCGGCGGGGAACAGCCTGAACCCGACCGTAAGCCCGATGGCGCATCCCAGCACCGATGCGGCAAGGCTGTACAGAATGTACTCGGACAGTATCTGCCCGCCGGAGAAACCGATTGCCTTCAGCGTGCCGATCTGGGTGCGGTTCTCCTCCACCAGCCGCGTCATGGTGGTCAGCGCCACCAGCAGGGCGACCAGGAAGAATAATACCGGGAAAATGTGACACAGTGCCGCCACCTTGCCGACATTGCCCTTGTAGCTGGCAAAGCCGGTGTTGTCCTCCCGCGTGCGGAACAGCCAGCCGGTGTCCCGCGCCAGCTCCAGACTGTTCAGCGTGCTTTGCGCGGTTTCCAGCCCTGCCTGCGCCTCGGTCAGGACGGGCGACTCCGGCACCTCACCGCCGGATGCGTCCAACCGCGCCTGCAGGGCATCGGCAGTTCTGTCCAGATCCCGCGCCAGTGCGGCGGCACCCGGCTGGGAGGAGCCGGCAAGTGCTTCTGCCGTGCGGCGCGTTGCGGCGATCTGCTCCGGCAGGGCGGCAAGCAGGGTGCGCTCGGTCTGCCGGGCGCTCTCCAGTGACTGCACCGTGGCGCGCAGGCGGCGGACTGTGTCCTGCACCTGTGCCTTCAGCCCGTCGATACGCGCCGCGGCGCGGTCGGTGGCGAACGGCGTGTACCGATCCGCAAACTCCGCGACCAGCGCTTTGTACGCATCGCCGAAGGCGTCCAGCGTGGCGGCGCCCTCCAACGTCAGGAACAGGTCGGTGTATGTGTCCCCGGTGAACAGTGCCGCCGGGGTGTAGACCATGTGCGTGATACTGCCTGAGCCGACCGCGGTAGGCTCTGCTACCACGCTGATGCTCATGGGGCTCTCGCAGATCCCGACCACGGTCAGCTTCGTTGCCGTGACTTTGCCGCACAGCGCCCCGTAGTCGGCATTCTCCCGCGAGATTTCCAGCACGTCCCCGATATGCAGTGCCTTCTCGGTGTAACGACCGGCGGTGGTCTGTACCACGCACTCGTCCGCACGCTCCGGCATACGCCCGTCGGTCAGGCGGAAGCGGTTAAGCGACAGAAATCCGTCTGTACCCAGCGTGCCCATAACGCGCGCTGTCGCGGTGATGCGCGGCTCGTCCGCCGTTTCCAGTACCATATCGGCGCACCGGGCGGCGAGCAGTGCTTCCACGCCCGGCAGGGCGGCGACGGCTGCCGCGTCATCCTCCGTGAACCCGACCGGCGCCTTCATATCCAGATCGTACAGTCTGTAATCGTCGAGGTAACTGTCTGCCGTTTCGAACATATCCGGCGAGGCGGCGTACAGTCCTGCCAGAAAGCCGGAGCCGAGCGCCACGATTGCCACAATGGACAGAAAGCGGTTGAGACTGGAGCGGATGCTCCGCAGAATATTTATGCGTCTTGTTCTTTTCATCTTTTTTAACGCGCCGCGCCGCCGCTTACCATTCGATCTGCTCGATCGGCGTCGGGGTGCGGTTCACCTCGGTACCGACTGCCTGCCCGCTGCGGATGTGGATGACACGATCCGCCATCCGGGTCAGGGCGCTGTTGTGCGTGATGATGAGTACGGTCTTGCCCGTCTCCCGGCAGGTGTCCTGCAGCAGCTTCAGCACCGCCTTGCCGGTCTGGTAGTCCAGCGCACCGGTCGGCTCGTCGCAGAGGATCATCTTGGGGTTTTTCGCCAGTGCCCGTGCGATGGAAACGCGCTGTTGTTCGCCGCCCGAAAGCTGGGCAGGGAAGTTATCCATGCGGTCGGCAAGCCCCAGTTTTGTCAGCACTTCCTCCGCCGGAAGGCTCCCGCGGCAGATTTCCGCCGCCAGTTCCACATTTTCCCGCGCCGTCAGGTTCTGCACCAGGTTATAGAACTGGAAAACGAATCCGACATCGTTCCGGCGGTACTCGGTCAGTGCCCGCCCGCCGAGACCGGTGATCTCCCGCCCGTCCAGCCGGACGTGACCGGATGTGGCGGTATCCATGCCGCCCAGAATGTTCAGAAGGGTGGTCTTGCCCGCGCCGCTGTGCCCCACGATGACGCACAGCTCGCCCTTCTCCACGGTAAAGCTCATGTTGTCCAGCGCGCGTGTTGCGGGTGGATAGAGCTTGCATACGCGGTCAAATTCAATGTATGCCATGTGTCGGTACTTCCTCCGTCCGTATGCGGCGGGCGCGTTAAGCCTTCCGCTCAGCGGTGAGCATCAGACTCAGGTATACCTCCGGCATATGGTGACCGAAGAGCTTGCTCATGTCGCCGCTGACGTAAAGTGAGGAGACCACCTGCACGAAGGGGTAGAAGTCGCTGTCCTCCGGAACGGACAGCAGCTGGCTGAGATCCAGCGGCGTGTCGTTTCCGCCGGGCTTGGTCGCCTGTATGAACATATCCGCCAGTGCGCGCGACAGATCGTAGGCGCTCAGACCGTCCGCCGACAGACCGGGACCGGTCAGGGAATGCTTATCTTCATAATAGGAAGTGATGGTGGGCGAAAGCGCGCCGATGGCGTCCGCCAGCGTTTTCAGCTTGGCTATGGTTTCCGCGTTACCCGGCAACGTGATATCCTTGCCCGCGCGGAAGAATCCCAGCGAAGCCACCGGGGTGACCGTCACGGGGTCGCAGGGGTTGATGATGTTGAAAATATTGGAGCAGTCCACGTCGGGCGTTTTGCGGACGGTATTGGGCGAGGCGAAGGTGTAGACGAACACGTCCTTCGTGCCCCGGTCGGCGTTGAGCAGAACGCCCAGCAGGTTGGCGCACGCAGCGCCGCGGCTGTGTCCGCTGACCAGAATGACCGGATCCTGAACGGTCGCCAGCACGGACTTCAGCCCCTCATAGATGTCCTGTGCCGCGAGGTAGAAGTTCTCGGCGAACGCCGTGTTCGGGTCGCGGGACGGAACGATGTCCGCGTTGGAGTACCACTCGCCCGCGTTGGTGCCGCGGATGGAAACCAGCAGAACGGTGCGCTCCCTGCCGCCCCACGTCACGGTCTTCTGACCGACCGAGTAGGCGCTGGTATGGGAGGGATCCTCATCCGGCTTGTCGTAATTCTTGTGCAGAATCGCCTTGAATCCCGCCTTCTCAAAGCGCTGGGTACTGCCCTCGCGGGTATTGCCCGTGCAGAGCCCCAGCAGCTGCTTGGCGAGGGTCCACGAAAATTCCGTGCTGCTGTCCGGCAGAGTCACATCCGTAACGGTGTCCAGCCGGATCTCCGGCTCGACGGTTCCGCCGGCTGCGGTGGTCTGCTCGGGCGCGGTGTCGGTTTCGGTGTTGTTCTGTTCCGTTGCCGATCCGGTCGCGGCGGTTGTCGGCTCGGTTGCGGTTCCGGTTGCCGCATCGGATCGTGTTTCCGTGTCGGAGTCCGATGCTGCGTTCCGGCAGCTGCCGAGCAGGCAGAGCAGGAAGGCGGCGGACAGCAGACCCAGGACGGACAGCAGGCGCAGAAGGCGGCATCGGGAAGCTTTTCTGTTTTTCATGTATTGATTCTCCTTTTTTGTTTGGGTGGTGTATAAAAACGGTATCAGTATACCACAAAAGTGTTTCCGGAGTGTAAACAACGGGAGAAACAATTTTGACCGCTGCGCTCTGCATTTGTATATTTATTCACATATATGCATATTTTGCCAAGTATATGCATCTTTCCTGCTGTCAAAACAGTGTGACGCCGCCGCAAAGGAAAGTACGCCTGTTTACCCAAAAAGAACAAATGCTTCGCTGACACTTGTATGGTTTCGCACAAAAATGCGACCGGCGCACGGTACACAATAAGAAGACTGCAGGCGAGCCTTGCGCGCGCAGCCGTGGAAAATGCAGGGGCTGATACCCGAAAAATTGTTGTGCAAAAATAAAAAATCGCAGAGCGGCGGGAACGGCATTTTGGAGGTCGGAGCGGGCTTTTTGACGGCACAATAAAGGCTGTCCGACGCCCGCCGGGAGCATCCCGCCCCTGCCCCTCCGGTATACCGGAACCGGAAAGTCGTTATGCGGTCGGAATAACCCGATCCGGGCGGGGTTGGTCGTGTAAAAACAAATTATTTCGGTCTGAATAAATATGTGTATAATGACCATTGACAAAAAACGACACGGATGCTATAATGTTTTTTATTCCTGAACATAGTAAGTGTCGGAATGGAGGTATAGCGGAAAATGAAAACGAAATGGCTGCACATAACGCTCCTGATGGTTGTGACCTGCCTGATTCTTGTGGGTCTTTTCGGGTGCGGCTGCGGCAAGACGCCTTCGGGGGAGACCGGTACAGAGTCCGGAACCGAATCCGGAGCACCGGATGACCAGACGGGCGGAGACGCGGTTGCGTACTATTTCTACGACGCCGATGCGGATGAAGAGTACTTCATCATGCTGGGCAAGGGTACGGACAAGGTCACGTTCGCGGTGAAGAACACCGTCAAGACCGGTACATACAGACTGGAAGGCACGAGCCTGTCCATGTCCGATGGCAACGGCTGGTCGCAGACTGCCTCCCTGGACGGCGATACCGTTACGCTGACCTACGAAGGCGCGGAGTACCGCTTCCTGAAGAAGATATACTACACGGTCAGCTTTGACACGGCGGGCGGTTCCGCTGTGGCTCCCGTGACCGTGCTCAACGGCAAGACGCTTGCCGGAACAGCCGCCCCGACCCGCGAGGGCTACGTTTTCCTCGGCTGGTACAAGGATGCCGCGTACAGCGAGTCCTTCCGCGTCGCCTCGGAGCCTGTGACCTCCGATGTCAAGCTGTTTGCCCGCTGGGCGGAGAAGACCGCAGGGCAGACCGAGTTTACCGTCAGCTTTGATGCCGGCTACGAGGGGGAGACCTTCGCACCGATGCAGACGGTCGGCGGCAAGCTCTACGGCGCGCCCGTTCCCGCCGCCCGCGAAGGCTATACGTTCGCCGGCTGGTGGGTCAGCATGAGCAACACCGCCGATGAGATCACCTTCCGCTTTGAGGAGCCGACCGGAAAGACTGCCGGCACGCTGTTCACGGCGGATACGACACTGTTCGCGCTCTGGCAGAAGACCGGAGCCGCCTGCGACGATCCGATGGTTCGGCTGGAGGCGGGTGCCGCCGTATGGGATGCGGTCAACGCCGCCGCGTACACGGTTCGCGTCACGGCACCGGACGGCAGCGTCACGGTTGCCGATCAGCGCACGACCGGTACCGCGTTCCAGCTTACCTATGAGCAGGCGGGAACCTACCGCGTGGAGGTGACGGCGGTCGATGCCGGCGGCAACGCCGTGTCGGGTACGACTGTCCGGTACTATGTCAACAAGGCGCTGGGGCGCGTCACCGGTCTGTCGGTTGTCGAGCCTGCCGTGCTGGTATTCCGCGGCGTGGAGAACGCCCAGAAGTACCTTATCACCGTGTCCTGCGGCAACAAGGATCATAAGCATGAGGCTTTCGACAACGGGCTGTCCTGCTTCTATGATTTTTCGACCTGTGAGATGCAGGAGGGCGGCATCCGGTTTACGGTTACCGCAGTGGCGGACGGCTATGCTTCCTCCACGGCGACTTTCACCTACGATCGTCGGCTGGATGCCGTGAGCGGACTTGCCTTCCGCAATGATACGCTCAGTTGGAATGCAGTCCCCGGCGCGACTTCCTATACGGTACGGGTCGGCGACAGCACCTATACCGTGGCCGGTACCGTGCTGGATCTGTCCGCACTGGCGAACGGAAGCTATACCGCATCGGTTACGCCTGTTACCAAGGGCTACAATTCCCCTGCCGCCACGGAGCTGGCGCTGGAGAAGGCGACGCTTGCCGCTCCCGCCGACCTGCGGTTGGTCGGAACCCGGCTCACCTGGTCGCCGGTTGTCGGCGCTTCCTCCTATGAGATCGTGCTGGACAGCAGGTCGCAGACCGTGACCGAGCCTGCCTGCGATCTGGCGGACGCCGTCAAATGGTCCGAGGGCGCGGATTATACGCTGACCGTCAAGGCGGTGGGCGCCTCTGCTTCCTCCGCACCGGTCAGTCTGACCGTGCGCTATAACGCCCTGTTCCCGACGCTCACCTATCAGGGCAGTATTCTTTCCTGGAGACCTGTCGTGGGCGCGACTGCCTATGATGTGCAGGTCGGCGACGGCGCTGTCCTGACTGTGGACAGCGGTGATAGCTTCTGCCTGATCGAGAATCTGGAGAAGGCAGGGGAGAACACCCTGCGCGTCCGGTTCCACAACGGCAACTATGTGTCCGCTTGGGTTGAGACGACCGTGTTTGCACACGCCGTGACGCTGGACAGCCAGGGCGGCAGTGCGACCGGCACGCTGTACAAGGCGATTGGCGACAGGCTGACCCTGCCCGCTCCCGAGAAGACCGGCTATGTCTTTGACGCATGGTACACGGTTCCCGGCGGTCCCGAGACCAACGGCGCCGCCTTCCGCGAGACGGTCTTTACCGGATCGGGTGAGACGGTTCTGTATGCCAACTACAAACCCCGCACATTCACCGTTACCTGCAACGGCGGCGAGGGCACGACTGCCGCTACCGCCGAGGTGTCCTACAACCGTAACTATGTGCTCGCGGTCCCGGCAAGTGACGATTCCACCCGTGCGTTCGGCGGCTGGTTCAGCGCCCCCTACGGTGCCGGTATTGCCTACACCGATGCCGAGGGTAACTCGCTTGCTCCGTGGACACAGCTGGAGGAGAATGTCACGGTTTACGCCTTCTGGGTGGATTCCGTGCTGAAATACACGCTGGTCGGAAACGGCTATGTCGTGACCAAGGGCGACCGCATCGGGCTTGTCAGCTCCGTGACGGTTCCCGCGACCTATCGCGGCGTGCCGGTCGTGGAGATTGCCGGCAGTGCGTTCAAGGATTGCACCGGTCTGACCGAGATCAACCTGCCGAACACCCTGACCCGCATCGCGGTTTCGACTGCTTTTGAAGGCTGCACGTCGCTGAAGGCTGTCAATGTCTACGCGGTGGACGGCAGTGCGACGGCACGTTACAGCTCCGATGACGGCGTCCTGTTCGACCTTGGCGACGAGAGTGCCCGCCACAGCGCACAGCCTGTCCTGATGCCTATGGGCAGAACCGGCGCGTACCGCATCCCGGACGGCGTGGAGATCATCCCGCGCGGCGCGTTCGCCGGGAGCAGTCTGTCCCGCATCACCATTCCGATGTCTGTCAAGGAAATCGGCATTGAGGCGTTTGCAAATTGCACGAAGCTTACATCTGTTATATTTGAAGAAATGAGCACCGGCGGCAAGGTCAGCACGCTGACTGTCGGCGACCGGGCGTTCATGAACGATGAGGCACTGACCTCCGTCACACTGCCTGCCCGCCTCGGACGGATCTCGCTGGAACGCTTCACCGTGACGGACGGTGTGATGGATACCGAGAACGTGTCGGATGCGTTCTATGGCTGCACGGCACTGGCATCTGTCCGCGTGACCGGCGGCACCAAAAACGTGTATACCTCCGTTAACGGTATGCTTCTGTCGGACAACGGCAGTACCCTGCTGTATGCACCGGCGGGACTGGCTGTCGAGAATCTGACGGTTCCCGACGGCGTGACGAAGATTGCCGCAGGCGCTTTCCTGAACTGCATGGATGTGAAGGGCAGTCTGGAGATGCCCGGCCGTGTGGCTGTCATCGGCGATTATGCCTTCTACGGCTGCGACGGACTTACGTCCCTGACCTTCAAGAGCGGTCTTGGCAATGTCACGGTCGGAACGGGGGCGTTCTGCTGGAGCGGACTCTCCTCCCTGACCTTTGAGGACGGCAGCCGCGTGACCGGACTGGGCGCCGGTGCGTTCGAGAACTGCAGCGGTCTGGACGGTCAGACCCTGACGCTTCCCGCCAGCCTGGAGAGCATCGGTGACCGCGCCTTTGCGGAATGCGGCACACTGGAAGTGACCATTCTGGAGGGCAAGAAGACCCTGCATTTCGGCGACGGCGTGTTCTCCGGCTGTCAGATCGGCACGCTGACGCTGCCCAAGAACGTGACGGCACTGCCGAACTTCTTAGGCGGTCTGTCGGTCGAGCGCATTGAGGTGGACGCGAACAACCCGGCACTGGCAACGGTGGAGGGTGTCCTGTACGCCAAGGGAAGCGACGGCAAGCCTGTGACGTTGCTGTTCTATCCCTCCGCCAAGACGGATCTTACCTTCACGGTGCCCGCTACCGTAACGGCTATCGCCGAGGGCGCCTTCCGCGAGCACTACTACCTGGAGGAGATCGTAATCCCTGCCGGTGTGACGTCTATCGGTGCCAACGCCTTTGAGGGCGCGGAGCTGACCAAGGTGACGTTTGAGAACGGCTCGGATGCGCTGACGATCGGCGCGTATGCCTTCTATTCCTCCAAACTGACAACCATTGAACTGCCCGCCCGCACCAAGTCGGTCGGCGCCTATGCATTCGCCAAGACGAGCAAAGTCACGGCGGTGTCGCTGGGCGGCGCGTCCGTCATCGGGGAGCGCGCGTTCTACTCCTGCGGTAACTGGAGCGGCTTTACACTGGAGATCCCCGCGTCCGTGACGGAGATCGGGGAGAGCGCCTTCCGCGGTGCGGTTATTACAGACCTGACCTTTGCTCCCGGATCCGGACTGACTCTCATCTCCGCCTACGCCTTCTATGAAATGAACGATGGCGACAGCATGGAGAACGATATCGTGATTCCCGCGTCTGTCGTTGTCATCGGCGACCACGCCTTCGATTGGACAAAGGCAGGGTTTACGGTGGAGAAGGGAAGCAAGCTGACCACCATCGGCGCGTATGCGTTCGCACACGGCAGCATGACCACCTTCACGGTGCCCGCTTCCGTCGAAAGCGTCGGAGCCTATGCGTTCTACAGCAACTCCAAACTGACCGAGCTTCTGTTTGAAGACGGCGACAAGCCGCTCACCTTCGGTACCGCCTCGGACGGCGAGGAGGGGCACGTCATCAACAGCACCGGCATTGAGACACTCAAGCTGCCTGCCCGTCTGACCGTGCTGGAAAACAGCGCGTTTGAAAACAACTATTCGCTGACCTCCGTGACCTTCGCGGAAGGCAGCCGACTGACCACCATCGGCAATGCCGCGTTCCGGTTCGGTTCGGTTACGGAGATCGTGATCCCCGCGTCCGTCCGGAATACCGACCGCGTTGCCATCGGTTCCGAGGCGTTCTATTACAGCGGACTTACCAAAGTGACATTTGAGATGGGCGGATCCGCCGATACCGCGCCCCTGACGCTGGGCGAGAATGCCTTCGCCTCCAACAGCTCTCTGACTGAGCTTGTCCTGCCTGCCCGCCTTGCGTCCTTTACCGATGCGAGCGGCAATACGGTTGCTCCCTTTGCCAACGGCGCTTCGGTGTTCAACGGCTGCGGGCTGACCGATATCCGCATTGAGGGCAACGGTACAAGCGAGTATGTTTCCAAGGACGGTGTGGTTTACACAACGGGACTTGAGACGCTGGTGTATTGCCCGTCCTACAAGACCGGAACCGTGACCATTCCTGCCGAGGTTCGGAAGATCGGAGAAAAGGCATTCTACCAGTGCCAGAAGCTGGAGGGTGTGGTCTTCGCTTCCGGCAGCCAGTGCACCGAGATCGGTGCGAAAGCATTCTACCGTTGCTACGGTCTGACCGAGCTGGTTCTGCCCGACAGTGTGGGCATCATCAACGAGGATGCGTTCTTCCAGTGCAAGGCACTGGTGAGTCTGACGCTGCCCGCCGGACTGACCTCCTTTGATTCTTCCATCATCAATGCCTGCGAGGCATTGCAGAACCTGAACGTCAGCGCCGCGAGTAAGTCTTTCCGCTCTGTGGACGGCGTGCTGTTCACGGCGGACGGTAAGGAACTGGTTTACTACCTGCCTACCCGTGCCGATGCTGCTTACACGGTGCCGGACGGCGTGGTCATCCTGCGCGAGAGCGCCTTCGCGGGTAACAAGATGCTGACTTCCGTGTCCCTGCCCGCATCACTGACGCTGATTGATACCTCTGCGTTCAACTCCTGCGGCGCGCTGGAGACGGTCGAATTCCGGAAGGGCGGCACGGAACTGCTGGTTATCGGCAGGCTGGCGTTCGCCAACACCGCCCTGACCTCTGTTGACCTGCCTGCTCGCGTGGCGTCGCTGGGCGACTGGGCGTTCAACCGGACTTCGCTTTCCAGCATCACCTTCGCTGAGAACAGCAAGCTGGTCACGCTGGGCGACAGCGTGTTCGGCTCCACCAAGCTGAATGCCGTTACCTTGCCTGCCGGTATCGTTTCGATCGGCGAGCTGACCTTTGCAAGCTGCGAGAACCTCATGACCGTGACGTTGCCTGAGGGTCTCAAGACGCTGGGTGCGGAGACCTTCCGCGGCTGTACCGCGCTGGAGACGGTCAACCTGCCTGCCAGCCTGGAGACGGTCGGCAACGGAACCTTTGAGGATTGCCAGTCCCTGAAGAATGTGGTGTTCGCCGCGTTCTCCAAGATCAAGACACTGCCCAACACCACCTTCCGCGGTTGCACGGCACTGGAGAGCATTGAGCTGCCTGCCAGCCTGACCGAGCTGATGGGACAGGGCGAGAGCGCCGAAAGCAACGGCCCCGGGCTGTTCGCGGAGTGCTCGTCCCTGCGCCATGTCACCTTCGCCGAGGGCAGCAAGCTGACCCGCATCGGGCAGTCCGTCTTTGACGGCACGCCGCTGGAATCCATTACGATTCCGAACACGGTGTCCAGCATCGGCAACTCCGCCTTCTCCGGAACCAAGCTGCGCGAGATCGTTATCCCGCGGACCGTGACCCGGATGGGCTACGGCGTGTTCCAGGCTTGCGAGCTGCTGACCAATGTCCGCATTGAGGGCGGCATCACGACTATCCCCGACTTCACGTTCTCCTTCTGCACGGCGCTGACGACCTTCACGGTTCCCGCGTCCGTGACCGAGATCAAGTCCGATGCCTTTGAGGGCTGTGAGTCGCTCCGCGCCTTTGTGGTGGAGGACGGGAACACCGCCTTCCTGTCCCGCGATGGCGTTGTGTATAACAAGGATTGGACGATCTGCTACTTCCCGCCCGCCAAGGAGACCTATGAAATTCCGAAGCAGGTGACGGTTCTGCCGGACGGCTTCTTCTCGTCCACCAGCATCAAGTCCGTGACGGTAGAGTCCGGTAACTCCGCATTTACGGTGGCTGACGACGTGCTGTATACGGCGGACAAGAGCCAGGTCATCTTCTTCGCGGTCGGTAAGACTTCCTTCACGATCCCCGCCGGTATGACTTCGGATGACATTCTGGAACTGCTGGGTGCGGCACCCTCGCTGCAGGAGATCCTGGTCGAGGAAGGAAACCCGCGCTTCCGCTCTGCGTTCGGCGCTCTGTACGATACCGAGTGGAACCTGCTTGCTGTTCCGGCGGCACGCAAGGTGTTCACCATCCCGAAGGAGGTTACGGGACTGCCCGAGGGCATCTTCCGGTACTCCGGCATCGAGACGGTCGATTACGAGGAGGGCGGCACTGCTCCGCTGGTGCTGACCAGTGAACGCGAAGGCGTCTTCGGAAGGACCACGACACTGAAGACCGTGAGCCTGCCCGAGCGCACGACATCGGTGGATGCACTGACATTCATGAGCTGCACCTCGCTGGAGGTTGTCAACCTGCCCGCGTCCCTGACCGAACTGGTCAGGATCACGTCCAGCCGCTATATGCCCTTCTACAACTGCACATCGCTGAAGGCGGTCAATGTTGATCCTGCCAACACGGTGTATCGGTCTGTGGGCGGCGTGCTGTACGACATGGACTGGAATGCGCTGCTGTACCCGGCGGGCACGACCGAGCTGGTCATCCCGCACGAGGTCACCACGGTCAAGTCGCTGGCTGCGTTGAAGAACCTGGTAAGCATCACCTTTGAGAAGGACGCGGATGGCAATGAGGTTCCCGGCGAGACGCTGACCTTTGCCAGCGGTGCGTTCCGGAATCTGGAAAACCTGAAGTCCGTGGAACTGCCCGCCCGTGCGACCGGCATCAATGCCAAGACCTTTGAAGGATGCACGGCGCTGACTACGCTGACTGTTTCTGCCGGCAATACCGAGCTGCGTACCGATGCGTATGGCATCCTGTATTCCAGGAACGCAACCGGCTGGAGCCTGATCTTCGTGCCCAGCAGTGTCCGGCTGACGACCTACGTCATCCCGGAGGATGTGACCTACATCAACGCCTACATGTTCCTGCACACCGGCGTGACGGCTATCGACTTTGCCGGAAGCGGCGAGGGTCCCGAGCTTGTGCTGGCGGATGGAGATTATACCTTCAATCAGGAGATTTACGAGTGGTACTACGCCGGCGTGTTTGCCAACTGCAAGTCGCTGCAGTCCGTAAGACTGCCTGCCCGTCTCAAGACTGTCGGTAGCGGAGCCTTCTACGGTTGCACTTCGCTCACCTCGGTCACGCTGGACGAGAGCCTGACTTGCATCGGGGAGGGTGCCTTCGGGCAGTGCACCGCGCTGACGGAATTCACTATCCCCGCAGGGGTCACGACCATCAAGGACAACGCCTTCGGAGGTTGCACTTCCATCACGAAGATTTTCATTCCCGGTACGGTCCAGACCATGGGCTGGGGTGTGTTTGCTTCGTGGACGAATGCGCAGACGATTTATGTGACCTTTGCCGATGCGGAGTCCCGCCCTGACGGCTGGAGCAACCGCTGGACGGAAAACGCAACGGTCGTCTACGGTGCGACTTCGGCAGTCTGACATACGGGTATCCCCAAAACTTCCCTGCCACCCTGCGGCGGTCGCAAGACCGCCGCAGGACGCGGGGAATGTGTGCGTTTTGTCCGAACGGTTCGGAAAAGGAGAGATTTCCCATGAACAAGAATCCTATGTCTAAAAAATTCAGGAGCCGGATGGTGCGGTCAGGCGTTTTGGCGTCGGCTGGCTACGGGCTTCTGTTCGGCGCCTGCGCCGAATTTGTCGCCGCCCTGACCTGCTGGCTGCTGGACGTCCGGGCGGTATGGCTGCCGCTTTCAGTGGGACTCGGTGTCGCACTGGCGGCAGGCATTGTTACCTTTTTTGTCAGGTTTCGCCCGAATGACCGCCGGGTTGCCCATCGCATGGACAGCATGGGACTGGAGGAACGGACGGTCACGATGATGGAACTGGAGAAGGACGACTCGCCGATTGCGAAGCTGCAGCGGGAGGACACCGTCAAACGTGTGTCCGAGGTCACGAAGGAGCAGATCAACCGCTCTTTCCCGCTGTTTGTAATCCGACGGGGCGTTTTGGCTGTTATGATTGTGTCACTTCTGATGGCGGCAGGCATGACCACCGTCATGGGGCTGACCGAGGCAGGCGTCATTACACCGCCGGACATTCTCACGCCGGAGGAGGAACGCAATGTGTACGTGAACCTGATCTACGGCGTTCAGGGCGGCGGTGACATTGAAGGAGATGCGGAGCAGTCGGTTCGCCCCGGGGAGGACGGCACGCAGGTAGTGGCGGTCGCCGAGGACGGCTGGATGTTTGTCCGCTGGAGCGACGGCAACAGGGATCCCGCGCGCACGGACAGATCCGTGACCGAAGATATGGAGATTACTGCCATCTTTGAGGAGGTTCCCGAGGACGAGGACAAGGACGACAACGACAGCAAGGTTGACGGTGACAAGGAAGGCGATTACGATAAGGACCTGAGCGATCCCAACGAGAATGACGGCAACGGCATGGGCGGCAGCAACGGTGACGGCGGCGAAGGCGACGGAGAGGGCGAAAACGGCGACGGCAGCGGTAAGGGCGACGGCGGACAGCAGGGAGACGGCAAGGGTAACGGTCGCGGCGACGGCGCCGGCGGCGGTTGGTCGGACGGCAACCAGATTATTGACGGCAAGACCGATTACCGCGATGTGTATGACATTTATTACGATATGGCGATGGAGATCGTCCGGAACGGCGGCGAGCTGCCCGCTGACCTTAAGGCATTCATCGAGAAGTACTACGGCAGTATCTGACATCATCCGAATCCGAGGGAACGAAAACCCATGCATAGGGCGCTTCTGAAGCTGCATCTGCCGACGGTTGTCGTGCGGGGGCTTTCAGGGCGCCCGCAACAGGGCAGCATGAAGGGAGCCACCGGGAGCGTCCGGAGGTTCCCTGAATCCATGTTTTACTACAAGTATAAAAAGATAAAGGGAGATCATCATGATTAACGAGGAAAGCATTCAGAAGTTCCGGAGCGTATGCGACAACATTTTCACGCAGATACGCCGGGACGTTATCGGGCAGGACGAGGTCGTCGAGGGAACCGTCATTGCCATGATCGCGGGCGGCAACGTGCTGCTGGAGGGCGTGCCCGGCGTGGGCAAGACCCGACTGGTGCGCAGTCTGGGGCGGGTATTTGATTTGCCTTTTTCCCGCATTCAGTTCACCCCTGACCTGATGCCTGCCGATGTCACGGGTACCAACATTATCGTCAAGGATGAGAACGGAAACTCCAGCTTCCAGTTCCAGCCCGGTCCCGTGTTCAGCAATATCGTGCTGGCGGACGAGATTAACCGTGCAACGCCCAAGACGCAGTCGGCACTGCTGGAGGCTATGCAGGAGCATACCGTGACTGTCATGGGCGTGTCCCGGAAAATGAAGGAGCCCTTCTTCGTGCTGGCGACGCAGAACCCCATTGAGCAGGACGGTACCTACCCTCTGCCGGAGGCGCAGATGGACCGCTTTATGTTCAACCTGATCGTGCCCAACCCCGGTCTGGACGAGCTGATGCAGATCGTCGATATGACGCAGAAGACCATGGCTGAGGTGGCGGATGCCGCCTGCAGCGGTGAGCAGCTGCTGGAAATGCGGGCGACCGCTTCCCAGATTCCCGTGGCGAACGAAGTCATGCGGTACGCTATGACGCTTTGCTCCGCAACGCACGCCGACAGCGAGTGTGCATCCGAGGCGGCGAAGAAGTATGTTCGCCTGGGTGCCAGCCCCCGTGCCGGACAGGCGCTGATTTCTGCCGCCAAGGTGCGCGCCCTGATGCAGGGACGGTACAATGTGGCGTACAGTGACGTCAATGCGCTGGCACTGCCGGTTCTGCGGCACCGCATGAAGCTGAATTTTGAGGCGATTGCAGACCGTGTTCCCGCAGACGATATCGTCCGCATGATTGTTGCCGAGGTCAGCAAGCGCTTTGATGTGGACGGCACCGTTGCTTCCGTGGACACCAAGGAAAGCACTGCCGAGGGAAAGAAGAAGCGCGGCTTCGGCAAGAAGACGTCGTAATATATACAGGAAAGGATGCTTTTGCCGTCGGGCAGAGGCACGGGCTTGAGCCACTATGAAGGGTTCTTACTTGAATGACGCATTCTTCAGCCGTCTGGAGACCTGCGCATTGCGCCTGCGTGCGGACCTGTCCGGATTTTTCGGCGGGAAGCACCTGGTCCGGACGTACGGGCAGACGGTTGAGTTTGCGGACTACCGCGAGTATATGCTGGGGGACGATATCCGCCGCATCGACTGGAATCTGTACAGCCGCTTTGAGAAGTATTTCATCAAGCTGTTCACCGATGAACGGCAGATGCACACGCAGATATTCCTGGACTGCTCTGCCTCTATGGGCAAGGCAGACCCCGACAAGGCAAATTATGCGGTGGCAATGGCGGCGGCGCTGGGGTTTCTGTCGGTACATAACATGGACAAGGTGTCCTTCAAATTGATACGCGGCGACCGGGCGGAGGATCCCTTCGGATTACTGGTTGGCAAACGGGCGTTCTTCCGCGCTGTTTCCGAGCTGGAAAATCTGACCTTCACCGGAGATTCGGACATCGGCACCGCCGTCACGAGTTGTGAAACCGGAACGCGCGACGGACTGACGGTTATCATTTCGGATTTCTTCACCGACAGTGACTGGCGGAAGGCGGTTAACTTCCTGAAGTACAAGAGCCGGCAGGTTCTGCTGGTGCAGGTCTTGACGCGGGAGGAATTGGATCCGACCTATAACGGGCACGTCAGCCTTATCGACTCCGAGTCCGAGGATATGATGGATGACCGGAACATGAAAATGCGTATCAACCGCGGGATGCTCTCCGCATACGGGGAAGCAATGAAGGATTTTCAGAACGAAATAGCGCATTTCTGCGCCTCCCGCGATGTCGGATTCATGTCCGTAAACACGCAGGAGCCGATCGAGCGCGTCCTGTTCGGTGAATTGCTGAAGGTAGGTATATTGCAATGAGTTTACTTGCTCCTCTTGGGCTTCTGGGTCTTCTCGCGGTGGCGGTGTTGATATTTATCTATATCATCAAGCCGAACTACCAGCAGAAGATCGTTTCCAGTACATACATCTGGAAGCGAAGCCTGAAGTACAGGAAAAAGCGCGTGCCGGTCAGCCGGCTGCGGAACATCCTGATCTTCCTGTGCCAGATGCTGGTGCTTGCCTCCTTCGCGATGCTCCTGGCGCGTCCTGTGATTCCGTATGTTGCGGAGACGCCCAAAAACGAAAAGGTCATCATCCTGGATGCTTCCGCCGGTATGCGCGTGTCCACGGGCGGCGAGACTCGCTTTGAACGTGCGGTGCGCGAGATACGCCGGCAGGCAGAGAGCATCCTTTCGCAGGATGATATGATCCTGTCCGTCATCGTGGCGGACAGCGACGCGCACTATCTCGTTTCGCGCCAGACGCGGGACGGCTTGGCTGCGGTCGGAATGGCACTGGACAGTCTGGTCAGCCCGGAGCTGAAATGCAGCTACGGGACCGCTGACATGGAGGGCGCCGCCACGCTGGCGCAGGATATCCTGAAAAAGAATTCCGAAACAGAGGTCATCCTCTATACGGCGACCGAGTACATAGACAAGGGCAACTTCACGGTGGTCAATGTGGCGGACGAGAGCGACTGGAACGCCGCAATCCTGTACGTGAAGCCGACACTGGAGGAGAGCAACTGCTACTCCTTTACGGTGGGCGCCGGGTGCTACGGGCAGTCCCGTTCCATGACGGTGTACTGCGAACTGACCGGGATCAACGGCGGAGTCGGCACACTCAAGGTCAGCAAGACCGAGTATTTCACCGAGGCGGAAAGCGAGCGCGAGCTTCTTTTCACGACCGATGATTTCGGCGGCGTTCCGGTGACGTCCTACGCATCCATGCTGGTCTATCTGGACGAGAACGACTCCTTTGACGGCGACAATACCTATGATGTGTACGGCGGGCAGAAGCACACCGTGCGCATTCAGTATGCCAGCTCCCAGACCAACAACTTCTTCTCCGGCGTTCTGCGCTCCCTGCGTCAGGCACAGCGCGGCTCCTGGAACATTGAACTCAAGACGACCAACAAGGCGGCTGCCGCGACCGAAGGCTTTGACATCTACATCTTCGAGGGTGCCATGCCGGACGTCCTGCCGACAGACGGCGTGGTGATGCTGGTCAATCCGGACAAGGCTCCGGAGGGAAGCGGTCTGCGCTTCGGCGACCGGGTGAATATCAACAGTGACTCCACGCTGGCATCCGGACAGGCAAGTCCTATCACGGCGAATATGAACCCCGACCGCATCACCGTCGCCGAGTACCGCGAGGTGCTGTCTGCGGACGGTTACGATGAGCTGATGTACTACAACGGAAACCCGGTCATTCTGGCAAAGGATGAGGAAAACGCTCATGTCGTGGTGCTGTCGCTCAACCTGAAGATGTCCAGTCTGGGCGTTGTGCTGGATTTCCCGATCATGATGTACAATATCTTCAACCATTATATTCCCGTGACGCTGACCGGAAATGCCTACGAGGTGGGCGAGACTGTTACGGTCAACGGGCGCGGCTCAGACCTGACCGTGAGCGGCGGCGGCAACGAGGCGCAGTCCTTCGCAACGCTTCCGGGTACGCTGACGCCTACGGTTCCCGGCGGGTACACCGTCACGCAGAAGAACCTGCGGGGCGAGTACGTGGTGGACCAGTTCTTCGTGCATATCCCCAACAGCGAGAGCAACATCACCAAGCGGGTGGATGAGTTGCCGCGCATGTACGCCGAGAAGACGCAGGTTGACGGCGACCGCGACCTGCTGGTATGGTTCGCGGGGGCGGCATTGGTGTTGCTGGCGGCTGAATGGCTGTTGCACGCCAAAGAAAATTCTGTCTGAAAGGAGCGGTAGCCGTGTCGAATTTCCGTATTACATTTTCCAATCCGTGGCTCCTGCTTCTGCTCGTGCCGCTGGCGGCGTTGACGCTGATCCCGCACTTCCGCGTGGCGAAAAAGTTCCGCCGGAGCCGCAACCGCGTCATATCGCTGGCACTGCACAGCATCGCACTGATCCTGTGCGTGCTGCTGCTGGCAGGCATGACCTTCCGCTATGAGGTGCCCAACCGGGAAAACCAGCTCATCCTGCTGGTTGACGTGTCGGACAGCGGTGCCGAGGTCGAGGAAGCCCGGAATGAATTCATTCAGACCGTGCTGAATGCCTGCGATGAATCCTGCGAGGTCGGTATCGTAACCTTTGGCTACGGCACCGTCTACGCCGCTCCGCTGTCGGCGGATGCGCGGGAGGTATACCGCCAGTATCTGGAGGCGGACAAGCCGGATACCGGTGCCACCGATATTGCGACGGCACTGGAATTTGCGGCGGCGCAGATAACCAAGCCCGCGACGGCGCGTATCCTGCTGCTGTCGGACGGCGTGGAGACCGACGGGCGTGCGTTGGCGACGGTCAAGACGCTGACCTCCGGCGGTATCGGCGTGGATGCGGTAGACATGACCGCCCCCACGCACGAAGAAATTCAGATTCTCGGCGTGGAGATGCCGGAGGACAAGGTTCTTGTCGGCAAGGCAGTCACGCTGAAGGTGACGGTGCAGAACAACTATTTGTCCGCCAAGAAAGTATCCCTGGTGGTCGCGGACAAGGGCTTTGAGGGGGACGCGACTGACTTTGAAGTCAAGCCGGGCAAGCAGACATTGGAAGTGCCGGTCACCTTTCAGGCGGCGGGACTGCATGACCTGCGCTTCTCCCTGACAGCCGGAGACGACAACCTGAGCCAGAACAACAGTTTCCAGTCCTTCCTCAACATTCCGGTGTTTGAGAACGTGCTGGTTCTGGAGAATCAGCCGGGTGAATCTGCCGATCTGGCGGCGCTGCTGGGCGAGGACTTCCGCGTCACGGTGCTGAATATCCATACCGATGCCGACCGTCTGCCGACGTCGGCGAAGGAGCTCTGCGCCTACGAGCAGGTCGTGCTGGTCAATATTGCGAACAGCGACCTGACCGGCAAGGATGCCCCCAACGGCTTTGACCAGGCGCTGTACGATTATGTGTACCGGATGGGCGGCAGCCTTCTGACCGTCGGCGGGCAGAACGATGTCG
>ERZ1026780.877-NODE-877-length-21608-cov-10.279033_pt1 | contig 21608 bp, 20 predicted proteins | sample MGYA00380126_ERZ1026780 | MGnify/ENA primary metagenome ERZ1026780 (study PRJEB33269, sample SAMEA4719762) | human gut metagenome | biome: human-associated habitat; feature: organic feature; material: feces | place: Cameroon | collected 2013-10 ... | reverse complement strand
TGCTCGTTCCGAGAGACGTTTACGACCAGATAAAGGGAAATTTCGTCTATAAGCCTCATAAAAAATGAACCGCAGCAAAATGTGGTGCTTTTTTGCGTTTATAGGCTCAAATAGAATTTCCTAGTCAAAAGAAAAAGTTTGACGCGTTTTATGCGCCAAACTAAAGGGTTCTTTGGTGGAGTCGAGGAGAATCGAACTCCTGTCCGAAGAACCTCCCGCAAAGACATCTACAGTTTAGAACCTTTCTTAATTTGGCGTTTGGGAGAAGAAAGGAACAAGACCCCAACGCGAGGCTTAAAGTTTTCGACGTTTGTTTCAGCCAAACAAACGCTTAGCGTCTTCTTATGACGTCTCTTCTTCGCTAAGGCGCAAAGGCAAATGGAGACGTGTCGCTCCTAGATCGATGCTAGGAATCCCGTAGGATACTTAATTAAGCGCAGGCATACGAAGCGCGACGAGCGCTCTTCGCAAAGATAAAACTGTTGTCAGTTATTATTGTTCGGTGTTATGGCTCACCACGCCACTGCAGTCTATGTAAGATAGTCCTCCGTCAAAACCGGAACGACCCCCAAGAACAAGCTAAGTCATGTCACTTAGCCCTAAGAATATACGCGGCAAGAGGGGGAGAATTCAACAAAATCTTTTTGTTTTATGCTCCCGAGGATGACGTTGTTCCATCGACAATAGGCTTTTCTAAAAGAAAAGAAGTCCCATATAAAGTTTGTATTCCAAGCCGTTTTGCTATAGAGTTTCTATGCGTTTTTATTAAGGAAAACTCTAAAATGGCAAAAGCAAAAGCAGTTAAGAAAAAACAAAAAAATCCAGTTTGGGGGAAAATCTGGAAAGAAGTAAAATTCTTCCTTCTCTCCCTCTTTAGCAACGATACTTGTGTCGAAGGAAGACATAAAAAATGGTACTTCCCTGTGAGTGTCGCAATCCTTTCTTGTATCGTGGCAGTTATTCCTACCATGGTGACCTACTTTAGCAAATCAGGTGGTAGTTTCTTGGATGCTCCTCAATACGACTATGAGATTGGTCTCACAAGCTTCACGAAGGCTATCGCTGAAAAGAACCTTCCCTTCAAAATCTCCGAGAACGGAACGCTTCTTGTGGATGGCGAAAGCGAAGCGAATAACGGCGAGGCTTTTAAAGCCATCGAAACAACCGTCACCAATAGCACTGGCGAAAGCAAAACCTTAAGTTATTTCGCAAACGTTTATAAAACAACGGATGTTAAGTTAACGGTGAAAGATGGCGAAACTGGAACGGATTCTTCAAGCGTCGTTCCAACCATTCCTACTTATGTCAAAAAAGATGCCATTAACTTTGCCGCTTACATTGTCGATGGAGACACAAACCCCGTTACTTTCGCCACCACCATTCTTTTAAAAGGTGAGGACCCCAATAAAGAGGCTTTCGGCGAGGACGTAAAAGAATACCAAACAAACTTCATCATCTTTGGAACGGAAGGTTTCTACGCCGCCAAAAAGCCAAGCGGAACCACCTCGAATCCAAAGTCCTCTATCTATTGCACCTATAAAGACTCCAATCTCATTGGCAAATCTTTAGCGGATCTAGCCACCAAAGACCTCTTTGGTAACGTTTATAAAGACAAACTCTCAGAATCACAATATCGCGCCGAAGTGGTTTCTAGTTGGAAACAAGTCTTTGCAGCCGGCTGGGATAGCACCAGAATCACTCTTGGGTGGCAATACACTGGCATCGGCTTCGCCATTAATGTTGCCGTGACCTTCCTCCTTGGCCTTATGGTGTTCTTAATGACACGCGGCAAAAACAACCCTTTCCGCACCTATACCTTCTGGGATGGACAAAAGATTGCTTACTTCGCTTCCTTTTGCCCCGCCCTCTTATCGCTCCTCGGCTTCATCCCAATGTTCCAGACCCTTGGCATGTTCCTCTTTATGCTTCTCTTCGGTTTAAGAATCATGTGGATGTCGACAAAGTCCCTCCGTCCATATCAGAACTAAAAGAATCCGAAAATAGCAAAAAACCGCTGCGAACTCGTGGCGGTTTTCTTTTATCCCTTCTTATTTCCTTCCAAGAGAGTGATATCGATAAAGAGGGAGATCCTCTTTCTTAAATAGATTTCTTCCATCAAAGATAAGATCGCCTTTCATCTTGGAAAGATAAGGACCGTCTTTCAAAGACAAGAATTTCTTATCTTCCGTTAGTATCATTAGAGCGTCCACCCCTTCTAAGGTTAAGCTCATGGTGCTAAAACAACGGATGTCGGGAAATTTCTCTTTCATGGCCTTCATCGCATAGGTGCTTGAGTCGTAGCAACGAAGGATTGCTCCTTCTTTTAGGAGAGATGCAATAATGACACTCGAAAGACTACTACGGATATCATGGATGCCGTTTTTATAGGCTAAACCGAATAGGGCGATGATCTTTCCTTTAAAGTCACCTAAGTATTCTTTTGCTTTACTAAGGAAATATTGAGGTTGTTCTTCATTGATACGAATCGTGTCTTCAATAAGAGGTAAAGAAACATCATGACTTTTGGCAAAAGAAACAATCGCTTTCGTGTCTTTGGGGAAACAACTTCCACCATATCCAATCCCCGCGCCAAGCATGGCTTTTCCAATGCGACGGTCGCTTCCCATTCCTAATGCAACGTCCTTAATATCGGCATCCGTTTTATCCGTCAAACGAGAAAGACTATTGATATAGGAAATCTTAAGGGCCAAAAAAGCGTTCGACGCGTATTTGCTTAACTCCGCGGAAGAGTTATTCATACGGATAAAAGGAACGCCTTTCCGATAAGCGACCTTTCTTAAACGTCGCACAAACTCAAAATCTTCATCGAGATTAACGCCAATAACAAAACGATCAGGATCTTCTTCGTCATAGAAGGTAGAGCCTTCACGAACAAATTCCGGCATGGAAATGATATGGATTTTAGGATTTTGGATTTTTTCGATAAGGTTTTTGGCATACCCCAAAGGTACGGTGCTTCGAATCATAAGATAAGAAACCATATCTTTCGGCAAAAGAGGAAGAAGGCGATTAATGGCCTCATCCATATACTCCGTGTTACAAGAGCCGTCTTCCTTTTCGGGGGTCGGAAGCGACAAGATATAGCCATCAAGGTTCTTTAATTCTTCGATGTTGGTGGTGAATAGAATCTTATTTGCTTTCCTTTGAAAGACTTCTGCCAAAACGCCTTCATCAAAGGGATAAGTACCTTTATTGAGAGAATCTACTTTCTCGGCATTAATATCATAGCCAATGGCAGTGTGGCCTTCTTTTAAAAGAACGGCCGCGTTTGCTAAACCAACATACCCCAAGCCAAGAACGCCAATCTTCATATAAGCCTAATCTCCATAGTCGCTACCGCGGCTCTTATCTTCAACATAGATCTTCAAAGAGTCCGCAATATCGATAATCTCACGATAAACAAAACCTTCTTTTTGCACAAAGGGCGATTCGAAATTCCAAGTGAAAACCACTTTTTCGTTCTTCTGCACGATGTCATCAATCGCCGCCAATAATTCTTCGAATCTTTCGGGCCTTTTTTCTTTATAACCCAAAAGCCCTTCATAGAATCCAGGTTCCACAAAGAAGATGTGTCCTTCTTTCGTGCGATAAGCGTTTGCGAAAGGATTTTCGCTATCGACAAAGGACTCGTATTGATTAAATTCCGGGTAAAGCATAGAGTTAACGCAAATATCATAAGTCAATAGGGCTTAAGAAGAAAGGAAACCGATGGAACTCTCTTCGAAAAAAGACATCAAAATCGTCTTCACCGACATTGATGGCACTCTTTATTCCCATAAGACCAAGCGCGTCCCCGCAAGTGCTATCCGCGCCATCAAAGCAATGCAAGCGAAAGGAATAAAGGTCTTCCTTTCGAGTGGCCGCAACTACTATCTCATCCGAAAAAGCGGCATCCTCGATATCGTTAAACCCGATGGTCTGGTGATGATGAACGGCGCTTGCGCGCAAATCGGGGACGAAATGATTTATAAATACCCCATTCCTCCCGAGGTCGTTAATGCCATGATCAAATTTAGCACCCGTTTGAAATTTGGCCTTACCCTCATCGAGGAAAAAGAAGGACACATTAACTACATCGATGACCGCGTTATCGATGCGCACGCTAAATATGGGACCCGCTTCCCGCAACCGCGAAAGTTCCCTATTCCCTATGACCGCGTTGTCTATCAAATGATTGCTTTCTGCGATAGCTTCGACGAATCGCTTTTCCTCCCTCACCTTAAGGATTGCAAGGCGGCCCGTTGGGATACCTATGCCGTCGATATCATGCCCCAGGATAGCGATAAGGCGAAGGGCATCATGGCCGTCCTTGAACATTATGGTTGGAACGTGAATAACGCTCTATCGATAGGCGACGGCAATAACGACATTGAGATGCTTGAATTCACGGGTTCTAGTGCCGCCGTCGGAGGCGCTTTGCTCGAAGTAAAAAAAGTCGCCGATTTTATAACCGACGACATTGACAATGGGGGTTGGGCAAAAGCAATGCTCCACTATGGCCTTATCGATCATTTGTGATAAGGCTCGTTATTTTGAATCTTAAAAGAACGATAGATTTGTTCGAGAAGTAAAATCCTCGTCATTTGATGCGTAAAAGTAAGCTTTGATAAAGTTAAAGAGGCATTCCCCCTTTTTCGGAGGTTTTCGCTTAAGCCAAGAGAGCCACCAATAACAAATGAAATATGGCTTCCTCCTTTGCGAAACCAATCTTCCATCACTTTTGAAAACTCGATTGAATCGTATTCTTTTTTGTTGAGATCAAGAAGCACCACGAAATCATTTGGATGGAGTTTTGCTAGGACTTTTTCGCTTTCTTTGTCCTTAGTCGCTTCCATCTCTTTAAAAGACGCTTTCTCTTTGGAAGGGTAATCGGGGTGCTCCATAATCTCCACTTTGGCATAGGGAGAAAGCCGCTTTAAATATTCCTTTTCGGCTTCTCTCCAATAAGCCTCTTTCAAAGAGCCGATAACGTGGATCGTTATGGTCATTGGGCGTCCCCACCCATGGTCATTTCGTTTTGCGAAAGGGTTACAATATTTTTCGTATCAAAATCAACTTGTTGCTCGCTAAATATCTTTTTATAAGTCGCTATAGCAAGTTCCTTGGAGTTGCATTCTTCGCTTAAATGAGCCAAGTAAATCTTCTTCGTTCTTGGTCCTACGGCTACCGTCATCACTAAAGCGCTTTGGTCATTCGAAAGGTGGCCTTTGTTTCCCGATATTCTATCGATAAGAGCCTGCGGTCTTCCAGAGTGAACAAGAAGACCCATATCGTGATTGCTTTCAATGATGAAATATTCGGAATTGGTAACGTAAGGAAGAACATCATCTTTGACAATGCCGGTGTCCGTTAAATACACGATTCGTTCCTTGCCTTTGCAAAAGACATAGCCTAAAGGAGAGACGGCATCGTGGCTCGCTTCAATCGGTACTATAAGAAGAGAGCCGATATCGAATCCCACACCGGGGAAAACGACGGCATGAAAGCCTTCGTTCACTACACCGAAGCCGGCAAAGACGGGAAATTGATCGTGAAGCGTGTCTAAGCAAGAAATGTGATCGCTATGAGAATGGGTGATAAGAACGGCTTGGATGTCTTCATATTTACGGCCTATTTTGCTAAGAGCCTCCAATAAACGCTTCTTAGGAACGCCCATATCTAAAAGAATCAAGGTATCCTCGGTATAAATCAGAGTGGCATTCCCTTTGGATCCACTCGCAATATTAATAAAAGATAGCATCGTTATTCCAAATCCGGCTCTAAGCCCATGGCTTTTGCTTGATTGGCCTCAAATTCTTTGCTCGGAGAATCAAAACGCTGATAAGCCTTGCTAAAAAGAAGGGTCACGTTTCCCATTCTGCCAGAACGATTCTTGGCAACGTTGACATTAACAACGGAAATAGAGTCCTTGTTCTCTCCTTTCGCGTTTTGTTGATCGACTTGCGATTGTAGCTTTGAAGCGAAACTTCCAGGCTTTCCAAAAGAGGAAGTGCCACCGCCATTATCGTTCCCGCCGCCTTCGCCTTTCTTTGGCTTAATTTGTCCTTGGTTATCGTAATAGTCGCCTCGATACATCAGCATGACAATATCGGCGTCTTGCTCGATAGAGCCCGATTCACGAAGGTTGGAAAGCATCGGAACGTGATTAACGTTGTTATCGACGTTACGGTTCAGCTGTGCCAAACCAATAACAGCAAGCTTCAAATCGCGGGCAAGCTTCTTAAGAGCCTTCGTAACATTGCCAACTTCCAAGGTTCTGCTATCGTACTTGGCGCCATCCACACTCACTAGACCAATATAATCAACCACGATAAGGCAAAGATTTGGATTTTCTTTCTTAAGTTTGGTTGCTTTGGCGATAAGGTCATTGAGTTTGATGTTCGAAGTGTCGTCAAAGAAAATTGGAAGTCTCTTCACGTCGTCAATCGCACTGGAAAGCTTCTCCTTTTCCCTTTGGTTCATAAAGCCCGTCGAAAGATTTTCAAGATAAACCATCGACTTGGAGCTAAGGATACGCTTCATCATTTCGCTTCCCGCCATTTCGCATTCGAAGATGGCGACAGGCATATGCATGCTTTCGGCGGCGTTTACAGCAAGATTAAGTGCTAAGGCAGTCTTACCGACGGCGGGACGAGCAGCCAAGATATTAAGCGTTCCTTTTTGCCAACCATGGGTTAAAGAATTCAGTCTTTCGAAACCAGTATCGACACCCGTTAAGCCGTGGCTATCGCGCCGGCTCTCTTGTTCGATAAGGATACGAACTTCTTCCGCCAACTCTTTAGCGGGTTTAAAGTCCGCCACGCTTCTTCTTGAGGCGATTTCCGAGAAGCGATTCGTTTCATTAGCGATGAAATCGCCAATATCCGACACCTTTCCGTCCATATAATCTTCTTGGGCTTTTTGAAGCTCAAAGAGAAAAGACCTAAGAACCGCTTGGTTTTTTAGAATTTTGATATAGTGATCAATATCGTCGTCGCTAATGAGTTCTTCGACAAGAGAACGAATATAATTCACACCACCCGCGTCTTCCAAGGTATGCAAAATCTCAAGTTCATTGATGACAGTACCAATATCGATATCTTCGTTTTGTTTCACGAGCTCTTCCATCGCTTGGAAGATCAAAACGTTTCGTTTATCGACACCCGAAAAGTCCTCGGGCGTAAGCGAAGAGAAAACGGTGGCTGCCGTTTCACCACTAATGAGAATGCTTCCTAAAACCGTTCTTTCCGCTTCAAGGTTAGAAGGCAAGGTAAGAACCTTCTTCGCCATCGTTATTTCTCCTCGGAGATATGAACGTTGACCGTTCCAACAACGGAACCGGCACTCCCTTTATAGAGTTCGATTCTTAATCTTGTGTATCCGATTGCGTTAGCGGGATATTTGTCGATGAACTTTCTCTTATCGATAACAATCCCCCATTGGGCTTTAAGGCCTTCTTCGATTTCCTTGGGAGAAATGGTTCCAAACATTCTTCCATCGCTTCCAACCTTTGCTTTAAATTCGACGTTAATGTGCTCTAAGCGCTTCGAAAGCTCTTCCGCTTCCGCTTTCAGGACAGCTTGTCTTTTCGCTTCTTCGGCATTGTCCTTTTGGAGTTGGACTTGGCTCTTAGAAGTAGAAATAACAGCGAGTTTTCTTGGAATAAGGTAATTGGAAGCGTAACCATCGGAAACGCTTACGGTTTCGCCTTTTTTGCCAACGCCTTTTACATCAGCAGTCAAAATGATCTTCATATATCGTTCCTCCTATTAATCATCAATTGGTCCAGTTCGAGCACTATCGAGATAGTTATCAAGAACCGAGAGTAAGTTCTTTACGAGAGGGTCGCTGGAATTCCCAGTCATGGCAGTTGCAGCCATGGCGAAGTGACCTCCGCCACCCATCTTTTCGCAAATTGTTTGCACGTTGATACTGCCATCGCTTCTCGCGCTCATACGAACCGTCTTGTCATCTGTTCGTCCGATAACAAAGCAAGCGTTGATACCTTTAAGTTGCATCAATTGGTTACACACTTTCGCAAGCGCACTTCTTTCGATGATGTCATGATCATCAGAGACGCAATAGACAACACCATAATAAGGCGTCTTGATGGTGCTAATAATCTTGTTAACCAAGGTATACTCTTCGAATTCCTCTTTGAGGTAATCATCCGCAACCGAGTTATCCGCACCATAGCTCTTTAAAATCTCTGCCGCTTCAAAAGTACGCATACCGGTCTTATTGGACTTGAAGTAATTGGAATCCATAAAGATGCCGGAAAGCATAATCGTGGCATAGCTTGGCTTTAGCTCGATGCGGGGGTTTGCCGTCGCGTAGCGAATCATCTCAACGATAAGTTCCGAAGCACTCGCTGCGCTTGGCTCAACGTAAGAAAGAACAGGTCTCTCTGGATATTTGTCACCACGTCTATGGTGATCAATAACCAAGACCTTCGTAGCCACATCAAGAAGCTTAGGAGCCATAGTAAGAGCGGGAACACTCACATCAACAATAATCACGAGCGTGGAATCTTTCACTTGGCTTACCGCATCTTCAGGAGAGATGACCATCTTTTCGTAGACATCACGAGAGAAAGCGCTTTGGAAGGCAAGACGCGTTTTCTTTTCGGCCTTCTTAGGCGAATAAACAATCTTGCTTGGCTTTCCACACCAATCACAAATCGCCATCATACCCAAGCTTGATCCGAGGGCATCCATATCCATGTCGCTGTGACCCATGATAAGAACATCAGAGCTTTGCTTGATGATGGTGCTCACGCTGTCGGCAACAGAACGTACCTTTACCCGAGAGGTTGCTTCAACAGCCTCGCTCTTGCCACCATAGAAGGCAAGTTCATGTCCATAACGAGAGACAACAACTTGGTTACCACCACGGCTTAAAGCGACCGAGATAGCGTCGCTTGCCATTTCATTAAGCTTCGAGATATCTGGGAAGTCGTGAGAGAAGCCAATGGATAACGTTAAGGGAACGTCCTCTCCTCTTTGGGCAACACGAACCTTATCCAGAAGAGAGAAACGATCTTTCTCCATCTTGGCTAACGAGGAGAAATTACACACGGCAAAATAGCTATCGTTTTTGATTCTTCTTAGAAGAACACCAAAGTCACGACAATAATCAGTAATGATGCCACGAACAGTGCTTACGATATCTGCCGATTCATCAGTATCCGAAGCAACATCATTGAAGTTATCGATGATAATTAAGCCTAAAACGATAGCCTGTTCTTTAGAATAGGCCGCCATGTTCTCGTACTCCGTCACGTCTTTGAAAACAAAGAGTCTCGGAGCAGAAAGGTATCGCACTTCATATTTACGATCCTTAAGGTCGATTTTCACCGTTTGACCATTAGGGCTTTCTACAAGTTCCTTAAGACCAGGAAGGAAGGCGAATGCGTCCATATCGATAACGTCGAGAAGCATGTCACGGAAAAGGTTATTCGCCCAAATAATCTTATTGTTCTCATCGATGACAATAAGACCAATCTTGGAGAAGTTATAAGCTTCTTGGATATCGCTTCCGATAAGAGAAACCGCTTCTTCATCGTTCCTTTGACGCACACGACGTAAATGAGCGATGGAGAACCAATAGAATATGGCGTCAATCACCAAGAACACCGCTAAGCAGCAGACGATATAAATGAAAAGGTTCTCCGTCAAGTTCCGGAAGCCAAAGAGATTAAAAATCCAGAAGATAGAAACGGTAAGGCAACCAATCGCTTCAACAGCAAATAAGGCAAAGAAGATAATTCTTAATTTTGAAATTAGTTTCGTCATAGCAAAAGCATTATACCCTTTTCCCCTTTAAGGGAAAAAGAAGCATTATTTTGGAAGTAGCAAACACAAAAAGAGTAAAAATCGAAAAATACAAAAATCCATCGCAAAACCCATTTGAATGCAAGTAAAAGAAAAAGCCCGATTCTTTTTGAAGAAAGGGGCTTAAATAGATTTTAGAGAAGGAGATTAGGCTTTTTTCTTCTTCAAAGCGAAGAACAATCCAACCGTAATCACCGCACCAGCAAATACGCAAGCAGAGATAATGGCAAGAATGTTATTGCCTTCTTCCATAACGAGAGATCTCGACTGAGCGGCCTTCTCTACGCCTCGGCCAAGATAGTCTTCGAATCCATATTTAGAAGCAACGAATTCGTAACGAGCAATCGCTCTTTCGATGTTGGTTCCGCTAACGTTGCCAACAACATCTTTAAGGGTGGCTTTATCCATCTTATCGGTGAGGGCTTTAACAACATTCCATTGATGTTCGAGAGTCTCTTTGTTAGTGGAGCCACTCATTTGGCAAGCACCACCAATTTTGACCAAGAAGTTATCCGCCCAAATAGAATCGGTAATTTCCGCTGGAGCGTGTTGATAAATAGCAACAGATTTTTGGCTACCGCTTGCATAACATGAGAAAAGTGGATTGCCACCATTCGGATTATATCGAAGAGCATTTCTGGTGTTGTTCACTTGAGCAACCAAGGAGAGCTCGCCCTTCTCACTAAAGCGGATTGCCCAAGATCCACTGGCATCAAGTTTGCTTTTCGATTTCAATTGGCTCTTCTTGTCGGTAGAAGCCGCATAAAGATATCCGTTTGTTGAATCCTTAAAAGAATAAGCTCCAGAAATAAGCTCATCAGCAGAACCGAGTTCAAAAACGCCCATTCCATCAAACGCTTTAATGTCTCCCGAAGCATCAGTCGAAGGAACGGCAACAGCATCTCTGTTATTATCTTTTTGAGTTGCACTAATAACGTTTTTGCCATCCACCGAAGCAATCGTGACCTTAGACCCAACAATCAAGTTGTCCAAGGAGGTAACCTTGGAATATTTCTCTACCTCAGAAACGGTAATGGCAACTTCACAAGTTTTCCCAAGATAATTCACTTCATACTTTGTATCGGCCAAAGTTAGTGGAGTATCTAAGGAAGGGTTCGTCGTCACCCCCACATATTCGCCGTTAGTCTTGAATGGTCCAAACGAAGAATCTTCACCGCCATCATATTTAATCGTTAATGAAAGCCCAGCTAAATTAATTGTGTCCCCAACTGCATAATTTTTGATGCTTGGTTTAGTTTTAACAACGATTTCAGCAACGTTTCTCTCCAAGACGGAGATGTTATATGAGGCATTGAAGGTATTTTCACCTTCGGTATAAGCGATTTTAACCTCGGTGTTCTCCTTCGTTAGTTTCGTTCCTAAAGCGGGTGTGAAAACCAACTCATCGTTAGATAAAACTTTAGTGGTTTCATCGCTATAGCTGGCAGTCACCTCAAGACCACTGCAAGTCAGTTCTTCACCGACATAAAAAGAAGTCTTTGAAGCCGATTTTGTAATGGAAATATTGTTCAATTCAGCAGCACTTTCATACGAAAAGGAAATTTCAACATTATCAAAGCGCCAATTTCCACTAGTTGCCCCCGTAGTAAGCACAACGGCGAAATACCCATTAAGAGCTCCAAAAGAAAATTCCATCCCTGTTGTAATCGAGGCTCCTTGTTTGGAGGGATCGGCCAGCGCTATTTGAGAGAAAACAACATTGTCCGTTGAATGAAGAAGATAAATCTTCCCGGTGGTGTTTTTCCCGCCACTAAATGAAAATGAAATTTTATTAACAGACGACGAGATTTCTTTTTTATTGAATACACCCGCGGCCGTCATGCTCGACGTAATAGGGTCAATACACAGTTTATCGAAACCGGAAAGGTTGCAATTGCCAATGCTTCCGCTATTCGTCCCCACAGAATGAACACCGCCTCCGTAGGTAATACACCAATTGGAATTTTCGTATTTTTTATATCCGGCATTAGCCGGGACAAGATCCGCAGACTTGAAAACAGCAACTTCGTTTGTCGCCGCCAAAGCCGGTGTCGCCTCTTTTTGCCCGGCAATTGCCATCGGAACTGCGATAGCGCTGCAAGCCACTAACGAGGCGGCTGCAAGAATGAATAACTTTTCTTTCTTCATGTTTTCTCCTTTTTAGAAACAAGAAAAAGGGCCTACTTTACGTATGGCCTAAAATTCAACGTTTCAACAACGCCATTTAAACAAGGATAAATGTTCTTTCCTTCTATCATGACAACCTAATTCTACTAGATAGTTCCCTAGGTTCAATGTGTAAACGCTTTCGAATAGAAAAGGAGGCTGTTTAGAGCCTCCTCACAATCAATTTTAGTCGTTCTTTTGTCCGACTTCAGGAAGAAGAGCCATAAAGCGAGCGTTCTTGATAGCGCGCGCAAGCTCTCTTTGATAACGGGCCTTGGTGCCGGTTTGGCTCCTGGGAAGGATCTTTCCATCTGGGGAGATAAAGCGGCTAAGGGTTTCCGTATCCTTATAGTCGATGTACTTCACGTGATTCTTGGTGAAGTAGCAGACCTTTTTCCGAGGTCTCATCTTTTTGAATGCCATGTATTGCGGTTCCTTTCTTTTAGACGTCAATTAGAACGGGAGATCATCGTCAACAACATCAATCGAGTCGAGATTTCCACTCTCGGGCTCGGGTTCCTGACGCGATGGAGTGTTAGCCACATCCATCGAACCATTCGAGCTTTGGGATTTCGGATCCAAGAAGTCCACGCCGTCGGCGATAACTTCAATGGTTGTCACTTGGACATTATCCGTTTTGCGGGTGTATTTTCTCTGGTTGAGACGGCCTTGCACAGAGACAAGAGAACCTTTGCGGGTGAATTTCGCAACATTTTCACCACGAGCGCCAAAGACGCTGCAATTGATGAAAAGGGTGTTCTTTTCGCCATTTGGTCCTTTGTAGGAGTCGTCTACCGCTAGAGTGAAGGAAGTTACAGCGGTTCCAGAAGCAGTCTTCCGGATTTCGGGGTCGCGAGTTAAGCGGCCAATGAGAATAACGCGATTGAGCATAATTTTGATCCTCCGATATCTTGATCGGCGAGATTAGTCTTGGTCGACGGTGATCAAGTGACGGATAACGTTCGTGTCGAGCTTGGCTAAACGATCGAATTCTTTAAGCGAAGCTGCTTCTGCGCTGACCTTAAGGACAACGTAGTAGCCTTTGCTTTGTTTCTTGATCGGATAGGCTAAGTCTTTGACGCCCCATTCCTTGGTATCGGTAACTTTCGCACCGTTTTTCTCAAGAATGCTTTGGAGCTTGGACACCTCTTCCTTACGCGCCGTTTCTTCAAGAGTGGCGTTAAGGATGTACATGATTTCGTACTTTTTCATGTTAGCACCTCCTAGTTTCGGTCTTCGGGATGCCTCATAGGCACCCATAAGAGCGTGTTTTGCTTCTATCCTTCATTGAAGCCATAAAATTATACGCGCACGAAAGAGGGTTATCAATCACTGATTGCGGCCTCTAATTCTGCCAAGAGGGCGCTCACCCTCTCACTCACATATAGTGCCTTTTATGAAAAAATGTTTCAAAAGCCTTAACAATCGACCCAATATCGTCTCACTTGAACCTTCTCTTCTTCGTCAAAAAGAGAATTCTCATAAACTCCACCATTCTTCTCGATGATTTTGATAGAACCGATATTGTCATCGTCGGCAACAGAGAGAACTTTATGGAAGCCAAGATTTTTGGCAAGTAAAAGCTCTTCTTTTAAAATTGCCGTCCCATATCCCCTCTTTCTTTTTGGAAGGAGCGAGGGCGTAACCAATATGACCGCCATAATCAAAAAATTGTTCGTCAAAGCGAATTTAACGCTAAAGACACCTACCAGTTCTTTTTTGTCGTAACAAAGATAGAAATTCTCTCGAACGTAGCCTTCTGGGAGATCTTTGTTTTCTTTTCTATTGCGCATCATTAAAAGCCAGGCATCGTAGTCCGAAGAATTCGAAAAACCTGTGCAAATCTCTTTTCTTTCTCGAAATTCATTATAAAAAGAAAGAACATCTTCGGATTCTTTTCGGTCGAGGAAACAAGGTCGAGTTTCATAAAAAGGGGGAAACACAAAAGGAGCGGTTCTCGCCGCTCCTGAAGAATAAACGGGTTTGACTTATTTCGAAGGTTTTAAAGTTGGGAAGAGAAGCACTTCACGAATGGTGCTTTGCTCCGTAAAGAGCATGCAAAGACGATCGATGCCAACACCAATACCACCTGCCGGAGGCATGCCATAGTCTTGAGCGTCAAGGAAGCTAAAGTCGATATCGGCCGCTTCTTCATCGCCTCTATTACGGGCCGCAAGTTGGGCTTCAAAACGGCTTTTTTGATCGAAAGGGTTATTGAGCTCGCTATAAGCGTTTCCGAATTCAACACCGCCGATAAAAAGCTCAAAACGTTCGACAAATCTCGGGTCTTTACTCTTTTTTGTAAGTGGCGAAATCTCGATCGGATAGGTGTGGATGAAGGTTGGTTGGATAAGAGAACTCTCGACGAATTCATCAAAGAAGGCTTGCATGATGTAGCCGGTGCTATTCCAACTCGGTTGAAGAGGAACGTGGTGTTCTTTGGCAAGTGCGACCGCTTTCTCGAAAGGAATATCCTCACGGAAATCGATGCCCGTCTTCTCAAGAATAGCTTCCGCCATTGAAACCCATTTGAAAGGTTCATGGAGGTTAATGACGTTACCATTCCAGTTATATTCTTCTTTGCCAATCACATTGTCTGCGATCTCGTGGAATAAGCCTTCCGCCCAATGACGCATATCGCTTAAGTCACCATAGGCTTGATAAAGTTCAATGGTCGTGAATTCGGGGTTATGACGGTTGTCAATGCCTTCGTTACGGAAGATGCGTCCGATTTCATAAACGCGGTCAATGCCGCCGATCATACATTTCTTAAGGCTAAGCTCGGTAGCAATACGAAGATAGAAATCGCAGTCAAGCGCATTGTGGTGCGTCACAAAAGGACGCGCACTAGCACCAGAAGGAATAGGCGAAAGAATTGGGGTTTCCACTTCCACAAAGCCTTGGTTATCGCAGTAATTACGGATTGCTTTCACGATAGCGGGTCTTGTTAGCGCCGTTTTTCTCGCTTCATCATTCACTAAAAGGTCGACATATCTTTTGCGGCAACGATCTTCAAGATCGGTAAGTCCATGGAACTTCTCGGGAAGAGGTTTTAAGCATTTGGTAATATGCGTGTATTTGCTAACACGAATCGTAAGCTCACCGGTTCTTGTGAGCATAAGAGTCCCTTCAAGACCGACAATATCGCCCAAATCGGCAAGCTTAAAGACGTCATAATCATGCTCTCCGATAACGTTCATTCCAATCCAGGCCTGGATGGAACCGTATTCGTCTTTGAGGTTCACAAAGGCGGCCTTCCCCATGCGACGGATAGCCATAAGACGTCCCGCCACATTCACGACCGGTTTCTTTTCTTCAAGCTCTTCTGCCGTCAAGGAACCATAGTTTTTACGAATGTCACGGATTTGATCCTTCCAGTCGTATCGCGATCCAAAAGGATCGACGCCAAGTTCTTCGTATTTGGCAAGCTTTTGATGACGCGCTTGCTCTTGGTCGGTTAATTTTTCTTCCATAGTTAAAACCTCTGAAACTCGTGATTAGTTTAATACAAAGAGCTAAATAAACGAAAACTTTCGTTTCAAAAAGAGACAAAAAGGATTTTTCCCTTCTTCGAAGAAAAATGCCAGCCTTCGAAAAAATCAAAAAATCCTTGTAAATCAAACGTTTTCCAAAAATAGCGAGAAGAGCTACTCGGCAATCGCATTACCGGTATAGAGTTGGTAATACTTGCCTTTTTTCGCTAAGAGTTCTTCGTGCGATCCCCTTTCGATAATGCGTCCATGATCAATGACCATGATGACGTCGCTATTCTTGATGGTGCTTAAGCGGTGAGCGATGACAAAGACCGTTCTCCCCTTCATGATAGCGTCCATACCCTTTTGAACAAGAGCCTCGGTACGAGAGTCGATAGAGCTTGTCGCTTCATCAAGAATCATCACAGGAGGATTGGCGACGGCCGCTCGGGCAATTGCTAAGAGTTGCCTTTGCCCTTGTGAAAGAGAGGCACCACCATTGGTAAGAAGAGTGTCGTAACCCTCGGGAAGATGACGGATAAACTCATCGGCATTGGCGAGTTTAGCCGCTTCCACAACTTCTTCGTCGGTCGCATCTAAATTCCCAAAACGGATATTTTCCTTTACCGTGCCGGTAAAGAGTTTGGTGTCTTGCAAAACGATGCCAAGAGAACGTCTTAGGTCCGCTTTCTTGATCTTATTGATATTGATGTCATCATAACGAACCTTGCCGTCTTCTAAGTCGTAGAAACGGTTAATGAGGTTCGTGATGGTGGTTTTGCCAGCTCCCGTTGGACCAACAAAGGCCACTTTTTGACCAGGATAGGCATAAAGGGTAATGTCATGCAAAACCGTTTTCCCTGGAATATAGGCAAAGTCCACATCATCAAAAGTAATCTTTCCCTTTAACCAAGTGTAGGTGGTTGGGGTTTCATCGTGATGTGGGTGTTTCCAAGCCCACATACCCGTTCTTTCCTTCACTTCTATTGGATTCCCATCCGGTCCTTCTTTGGCGTTACAAAGCTCAACATAGCCTTCATCGGTTTCGCTTGGTTCATCGATCATCTCAAAGATTCGCGAAGCGCCAGCGATTGCCAAAGCCATGACGTTAAGCTGTTGCGAAACTTGTCCGATCGGTTGAACGAAGGTCTTCGAATAGAGCAAGAACGATACGACAACGCCGACCGTGAAAGTCGCTTTGCCAGTAATAGAAATGCTTGGAACACCACCCAAGATCATAAGGGATCCCGCTAAAGCGAGTATCGCATACTGCACGTTTCCAAGTTGGTTCACCGTTGGCATAAGGACGTTAGCAAAGCGGTTCGCACGCATCGAGTTTTGGAAGTAGTCTTCGTTATGTTTTCTAAAGTCTTCGATGTTTTGTTTCTCGTGATTAAAGACCTTGATAACTCTTTGGCCACTTGTCATCTCTTCGATATAGCCATTCATTTGGCCAAGAACGATTTGCTGCTTGATGAAATAGCGGCTCGACATCTTGGTGTAGTACTTCGTTAAGAAGAACATCATCAAAGCAAAGAGAATAACGATAGCGGTCAATACCAAGTCCGTGCAAAGCATAATCACAAGGCAAACGACCATCGTCACAAGCGATTGAGCGACCATCGGAAGAGAACGCGAAAGCATTTCTCGAAGAGCATCGACGTCGTTGGTATAAATCGACATGATGTCGCCGTGCGTTCTTCTATCGAAATAGGAGACAGGAAGATCTTGCATGTGGTTATAAAGCTCATCACGAATCCTCTTTTGAACGCCTTGGCCGATAATCGACATCAAAACGTTATAGAAGTAGCTCGATGCGATGGCTAAGACGTAGCAGCCCGCTAAGATAAGAATTCCAAATCCAAATGGAATTCCTTTGAAAAGACCGCTTGTAGGAGTGTTAATAAGCCCATTGTTGAAGTTATTCACCCAAGCGTTCATAGAAGGATCGAAATAATTGATAGAACCTTTGATATAACTATCGATGAGAATGTTCCCGACAAAATAGGAACCCATAACACCGCCTAAGCTCGAAAGGAGAACAAAGAGGATAACAAGGGCGAATTGCCAAGGATAATATTTAAAAACGTAGCCAAGAAGACGTTTGATTGCTTTGATTTTTGCTTGGCCAGAAATCTTCTCGACATTACGAGCGCCACGACGCGCATTCTTAGTTGTTGCCATCGAAATCGCCTCCTCCAAGTTGGGATTCGTAGAGTTCTTTGTAAACTTCCGAAGATTTCATAAGTTCTTCACTCGTACCACGATCCACAATCTTTCCTTCGTTCATAACCCATATCTCATCGCAGTCTTTGATGCTTAGGACACGTTGGGCAATGATGAATTTCGTCACATCTTTCCGATCTTTTTGTAGTGCTTCGCGAATAAGACTATCCGTATGGGTATCACAAGCAGAAGTGCTGTCATCAAGAATCAAAATCTTGGGGTTCTTTAGTAACGCTCGAGCGATACAGAGACGCTGCTTTTGTCCACCTGAAACGTTGGCGCCTCCTTCTTCGATTTTGGTATCAAGACCATCGGGCATTTCCTTTAAGAAAGGAGTCACTTGAGCAAGGTCGCACGCCCTCATAAGTTCTTCGTCTGTGGCGTTTGGATTGCCCCACAAAAGATTGCTTCGGATTGTTCCTGTAAAGAGGGTGTTCTTTTGTAAAACCACAGCCACCGCATCACGGAGCGACTCAAGGTCGTATTCCTTCACATTATGGCCACCGACAATAGCCTCTCCTTCACGAGGGTCAAAAAGTCTCGCAATAAGAGAGACAAGAGTCGTCTTGCTTGATCCCGTAGAACCCAAAATGCCAATCATCTTGCCGCTAGGAACCATAACGTTGATGTCATGGAGAACATCTTTCGAAGCGTCATCGACGTAAGCAAAATTCACGTGCTTAAAGACAACCTCGCCATTTGGGACTTCTTTTAAAGCGTTTTCTGGCGACACGATATCCGGTTTTTCCATCAAAACCTCGCTGATACGTTCAGCGCTATTGCGAGCGATGATGATCATCGTGAAGACCATGGAGATGAGCATCAAGGACATCATGATCATCATGACGTAAGTGATAAGAGTCGAAAGGGCGCCAACGCTAAGTTCGGTGTTGTTGCTCGCAACGATTTGCTTGGCCCCAAAATAAGAAATAAGCGTTATAGCGCCATAAACGGCCATCGTGAGAATGGGGTTATTGGCCGCCATAATCTTTTCGGCGTGAACGAAGTTTCGATAAATGAAGTCACTCACCTTGCCAAACTTCCCTTTCATATAGGATTCACGGTTATAGGATTTCACAACACGAATGCCATCCACGTCCTCTTGGACTTCCTCGTTAAGCTTATCGTAGGTATCAAAGACGGTTACAAAGGTGGGATGAACAAACTTCGCTAAAAAGAGCAAGGCGAAAAGAACAATAGGGATGATAATCAAGAATATCCATGCAATCTTCCAATCTGTGACAAAGCACATGATAAGAGCGAAGACCATCAAGAAGGGGGCACGAATAACCGCGCGAATAACTTGCAAGAAAGCGAATTGAACGTTGGTAACGTCCGTCGTCGTTCTCGTGATGATAGAAGAGGTGCTGAACTTATCGATGTTTTTAAAAGAGAATTCCTGAACGTGAGAGAAAACAGAGTCGCGGAGGTTCTTACCGAATCCAGCGCTCGCTTTCGCCGCGAAAGCGCCCGCTAAGATACCAGTTATTGCAGCCACCACCGCAAAAGCGGCGATAATCCCCGCATACATATAAATAGGCCCAGCGTTCATTTGACCCGAAGCGCCGATTTCGTTCACGCTGTCGATAAGATCTTGCATAAAGAAGGCGACAAACACCTCACATGCCGTCTCAATAAGGACCATAAGCCATGTCAAAATGGTGACGTTCCAATACCCATGAACATTTTTCAAAAGGAATTTAAGCGTAGTTTTGCCGTGTTTTTTCGATTTTTCAATCGTCTTCTGCGTTGTTGCTTCCATCTTCGTTCATCTCCGTATATCCGACGTTGCTTTGAATCTTTTCCAAGAGCCTATAAAGCTCGCTTTTTTCATCCTCGGTAAAGTTATCAACGATCGAGGTATTAATCTTCTTAAAGAGTTTGTCGAACTGAATTTTAAGATTCTCCCCTTTTTTCGTAAGAGAAATGATTTTGATGCGTCCATCAATCTTGCTCACTTTTTGGCGAACAAGGCCTTTTTTGGTAAGTCCCGAGAGAGTTTGGGAGACGGTCGCTTTCGAAACGCCGAATCGCCGCATTAAGTCCGCTGCCACAACCGGTTGGCCTTTATGTCGAAATATATAAGCAAGCGTCATACATTCCACGCCCGTTATGTCTATAGCGAAGTGCTCGTTCATATAGCGGTCGATATAGTTTTTTATAGCGTTCGATGTGAGGCGGATCTCAGCGCCCAAGGGTCTTTTCTCTTCCATAAATAGTTAGTAACCGAACCTTTGTTTCGGACGCGATTATTTTAAGGAGAAAGTAAAAATCGTCAAGGGTTAAAAAGCTTCTTCAAAGCTTCCTTAAAAACCCATGAAAAGCCAATGTTCTAAGTCTAAAAAAGTTACAAACCGATGCTCCAAAACGGAACTTCGTAGACTTTTTCTCCTTCACTTGGTTCTTGAACGAAAGATAGCCGAATGGGCTTTTGGATCGCATAAGGATATTTCTTTAGCGCTTTTAAATCCTTTTCTACGTCTCGAGCCAAAAAATAGGAGCCAACATAAACCGGATATATCTTTTCATCCTTGAATATCAGAAAAGAAACCATCCTTTTATCGATGTCGCTATAAGTAAAAACAACATTTCTCGGATCGAGGCCCTCGTTTTGGAAATGCTTATGCAGCTCTATATAGGCATATGTCTCAAGATACCGAGAAGCGTCAGGACCATAGGCAAGAGATTCGGAGTCCTTAAAACGTGCCAAATACGAGCAAAGGCCAGTATCGAGGAAATAGAATTTAGGGGTCTTGATGATTCGTTTCGAAAGTTCAGGAAGCAAGGGATCCACGAAAGAAACGATGTGATATCCGGCAAGAACATCAATCCAACGCTTAATCGTTCGAACATCAAGATCAAGAATTTCGGAGAGTTCGTCCAATTGAAGGCAGGTGCCGTTCCTTAAAGACAAAGCGAAGAGAAGATTCCTAAATTTTGCTTCCTTAGCGATTGCTTTAAGTTCGGAGACACATTTCAAAACCAAGGTATCAACAAAGCGACTAAAAAATTCATTTCTATCATTAGAAAAGTCGTAGAAGAAAGATCCATTAAAGATTCTCTCAAATCCTATTTTTCGATCAAAAGAAAGGTTTCCATTGACGATGCTTTTTGAAAGGAGAGAAGAACCATCTTTCCAGCCTTCTTCAAAAGAAACGCCCTTTTCTTCTAAATAGGTAGGAGTAGAAAGGTAAAACACCCTTACCTTATCTCCTAAGGCAACACGAAACTTCTTTAAAAGAGAGGTGTCATAAAGAACCAAAAAATATTTGGTCTTGGCATCAGAAAGTGGTTTTTTCTTTCTCTCTTTTTGAACCTTATCGAGAATCGTTTCTGCTAAAAGAGGCGCTCTTTCTAAATCATCAACTACAATTGGCAAAGGATAGAATTCTAGGAATTGCTTAGGGTTGGTGTTGGCTAAAAAACAATCGTCTTCGTCCTTTAAATCAACGCGAGAAAAACCTTTTGGAAAAAGGCGATCGAGAAGAACGCTTTTGCCAGTTTTTGGAAGTCCGAACAAGAGGATAACTTCATATGCATCGAGTGCGTTTCGTATCGCTTTTTCAATATCTCTTTGAAACATAAATAAATATTAATAGATTAATATTACTTTTAGAAGTATTTTTAATCTGCCTTTATAGAATAAAAAGATTCTATCGATATTAACAAGATAGATTCTTCTTAACAATTTAAATCGATTCTCTATGAATCACGCCATCGATAACTCTTATCTCATCCTCGAAAGTTTTCGTGTGAAGGGCGATTTCGGTACGTATTTTTTTGAAGCCTTTAAAGCCTTTAAAGAAGCTTGGAAGAATACCTCTTAAATCCAAAGAAGCAATGTAATCCCCCTTCTCTTCTTTTAACTTTAAAGCAAATTCTTTAGCGTACTCTGCTTGCTTTTTTGGGG
>ERZ1026780.876-NODE-876-length-21637-cov-7.265175_pt1 | contig 21637 bp, 18 predicted proteins | sample MGYA00380126_ERZ1026780 | MGnify/ENA primary metagenome ERZ1026780 (study PRJEB33269, sample SAMEA4719762) | human gut metagenome | biome: human-associated habitat; feature: organic feature; material: feces | place: Cameroon | collected 2013-10 ... | reverse complement strand
GCCCTGCCCCGCGCCACCTGATGATCCTGCTGACGGACGCCAGCCCCAACGACAGCCGCCGCATCCCGCCCACAGCGCAGAACCCGCTTGGCTGCGCCTACGAGGACGCCGCCGGTGTAGCCGATACCGCCGCGCAGGTGCGCACCTTGCAGCGGCAGGGCGTGCGGGTGTCTGCCGTTTTTATGGGCGAGGACAGCAGCGCCGGTGCCGCCGTACAGATCTACGGCAAAAATATGGCGCGCATCCGCGGTATGGATCAGCTTGCCCGGGCAGCCGGACGGCTGATCCAGAACGAGATCCGGGAACTTGGCGATTAAAGAAACAAAACGACCCCTGTGAGAGCAATTTCGGCCTTAGCCGACATCTCCTGCAGGGGTCATTTTTACAACCACTTATTATAAAGTACAACCATGCTTTGAACCTTCGTTCGCTCTGTGCCACAAGATTTTGCAAAAATTTGTCGTTTTGGAAAACTTACAGTTGTTTTTTGCTCAAAAGTATGCTATACTACGTTCAGAGAAGTTTTATGCAGCCTGTCGGTCCGATCACCCGGCTGGCGCTTTTACAACGTTTCGCTGTTTGCTTTTAGGAAGGAGATCAATCATGGACGCTTCCCGTTATTTTGACGCCATGCACAATGCCATGTCCACCCTGCACGCCGGTGCACAGCTGCTGCTTACCGTCCGTTTGCAGGACACCTGCGGTAATGATGCCTATCTTGAAGTAAAACAGCTGCCCGGGGAGCAGAGCGCCCTTGTGTGCTATTCCACCATGGGGCGGCGCTGCCTGAATTTCCAGCTCTTCCGCAAGGGCTGGCAGCTGTGCCACAATGCGGACGGGCAGTTGACCGGACGTTTTCCGTCCAGCGCCGACAGCCTGCTGAGCCAGACCGACTTCCGCGCCTACTGCCGGGAGGATCGGCTGGATGCCGCCCGCACCCAGCGCCTAGTAGAGGAATTGGGGCAGCGCGCCGGGACGAACTATGTTGGTGCTATCCCGCAGAATGCCCGCACCGGCGCACAGATCACGGTGGAAAGCCACCTTGGCTGCGGTGCACGCTGGAGCTACTGGAATCAGGAAGCTTCCCCCTGCCTGCCGCTGGGCGCAATTTTGTACTGGCTGGCAGATTTTCTGGCCGGGAACGAGCGCCGTGCGTTGCAATCTGACCCGCAGGCTGCTACACTGGCGGCCCAGTGGCTGGCAAAAGACACCGCTGTGTTCTTCTGCCCCTCCCCTGCCCTGACGGTATCCTCTGCGGCCTGCCATACCGCCCCGGCTGCACGGCGCACCCGCCCCGCGCCGGTGCCTGCCGCACGGAGCAAGAGCTGGCAGAGCGTTCTGGCCGCCATGGCTGCGGTGTAAGCATATAGTGCCTTTTCAATCTGGTTTACATATAAGAGACGAGTGCTCGGCAAAACCGAGCACTCGTCTTTTTTACAGGATAACAGCAAAAAAGCACCCCGCCAGCCGTTTCCGGTCAGCGGGGTGCTTGGTGCTTATGGTTTACGGTTCAGCTTACGCTGCACAGCACAGGGAGGAAATTACTCCTCGATGTAGCCGTACTGGAAGTACCAGTAGCCGTACGGGCTGTGCCAGACGCCCTTCAGAGAGGAACTCTGCAGCCAGAAGTCGTTGTAGTAAGCAACGGGGATGCAGCCCATATCCTCCATCAGGATGTCCTCAGCCTTGTGCAGCTGTGCAAAGTGCTCGGCGGCATCAGCAACCTTGGAAGCCTCCATAGCAGCATCGAAGTCAGCGTTGGAGTACTTACCATCGTTGTTGCCATTGTCGGTGGAGAACAGCTCGATCATGTTGGAAGGATCGTTGTAGTCCATGACCCAGCCGTTACGAGCAACATCGTACTCACCTGCACGGCGAGCAGCGGTGAAGGCAGACCACTCCATCTTGCTGATGGTCAAAGTAATGCCCAGATCGCCCCAGACCTGCTGCAGGTACTCTGCCAGAGGCACATGGTAGCCGGAATCGTTGGTGCTGTACTCGATGGTGGGGTAGCCCTCGCCATTGGGGTAGCCAGCCTCTTCCAGCAGCTTCTTAGCCTCGGCCATATTTGCCTCGTAGTCAGCTGCAATGTAGGGAGAACCGCCGTTCGCGTTGTCGTAGAAGTAGCCCTGCTCGTCCACAATGCCGGGGCCGACCAGGTTGGAAGCAGCAGAGTAGGTGCCCTGCATGATGGTGTTGGCAACGTAGTCGCGGTCGATGGCCAGAGCCAGAGCCTTGCGGACCTTAGCATCCTTGAAGGCATCGTGCTGCAGGTTCATGCTGATGTAGTAGGTGCCCAGAATGGTGTCAACATAGAAGTCGCCGCCGTCCTCTGCCTTGGTCAGGCTGGGGATCTCGTCAGTGGGCACGTCCTTGATCATGACAGCCTCGCCGCTGTTGTAAGCAGCGTAGGAAGCGGAAGAATCCTCCAGCAGCAGCACGGTGATGCTGTCGGAAACGATCTTGGAGCTATCCCAGCCACCGACGTAGTTGGGGTTCTTGGACAGAACGATACGCTCGGAGGGAGTCCACTCGGTGATCATGTAGGGGCCGTTGGAGACGAAGGTCTCAGCGGCGGTGCACCATGCATCGCCGTTGGCCTCAACGGTAGCCTGCTGCACAGGGCTCATGGATGCGAATGCGGCCATCTTGTCGAAGTAGGAGCAGGGGTAGGACAGCACGATGGTCAGGGTCTTGCCGTCATCGCTTGCCTTGACGTTCAGAGCGTCGGTATCGCCGGCCTGAGCTGCCTTAAAGCCGTCGATCATGCCCAGGCAGGTCTCTGCGTAGGGAGCAGCGGTGTCGGGGTTAGCCATACGCTTGAAGCTGTACTCGAAGTCCTTAGCGGTCAGGTCGGTACCATCACTCCACTTCAGGCCGTCACGCATGGTGAAGGTCCAGGTCAGGCCGTCCTCACTTGCTTCCCAACTCTCAGCCTGGCCGCCAACAACTTCGTTGTTCTCGTTGATGATCAGCAGGGGCTCGAAGATGGTGATGATGGTGTTGGCACCATCAACAGCGCTGTTCAGAGCGGGATCCAGAGTCTCGGGGTTGGGGCCGTACTGGACGGTGAAGCCAGCGGTGTTGACACTGCCGGTAGAAGAACCAGCAGCGGAAGAAGCAGAACCGGAGGTTGCGGTAGAACCGGACTTGCTGCCGCCACAGGCTGCCAGACCCATAGCTGCGGCACCCACGCCTGCAACCTTCAGGAAATTACGACGAGAAATGCGTTTCATAATAATATCCTTCCCTTATATCAAATTTGAGTGTGCCAGGTTGCCCCAGCCGCCTCTATATTCGATCCGGTGCAGAAATTGTACACCGGAGGAACACGAATGATTATAATGCGTTCTCACGCCGGTTACAAGCCCAAAATTTGGACTGTAACCATTTTGTGACAACATTTCAGCGATAAGTTGAAACGTTTTCACCTCTTGCCGGTGTGAAGTGTTCTCACTTCACTCGGTCAAGGTGATGGCAGGCTGCCCAGTGGCCGGTGGAGACCTCCTTGAACTCGGGCACCTCGTTTGCGCACTGCTCGTCTGCATAGGGGCAGCGGGTGCGGAAACGGCAGCCGGACGGCGGGTTCAGGGGGCTGGGCACATCGCCCTGCAGCACGATACGCTTGGACTGGCGGGCCGTAATGGGGTCTGCCACCGGGATAGCGGAGATCAGGCTGCGGGTGTAGGGGTGGATGCTGTGGGCGATCAGCTCGTAGCTGTCGGCCAGCTCCACCATCTTGCCCAGATACATCACGCCGATGCGGTTGGAGATGTGCTTCACAACGCTCAGGTCATGGGCGATGAACAGGTAGGTCAGACCCATCTCCTGCTGCAGATCCTCGAACATATTGACGACCTGTGCCTGAATGGAAACGTCCAGTGCGGAAACAGGCTCGTCACAAACGATGAACTCGGGGTTCACGGCCAGTGCACGGGCAATGCCCACGCGCTGACGCTGACCGCCGGAGAACTCGTGGCAGTAGCGGTTTGCGTGCTCGCTGTTCAGGCCAACGCGCTCCAGCAAAGCAATGATCTTATCGTGGCGATCCTTCTCGTTCTCGGCCAGATGATGGATATCAATGCCCTCGCCCACGATGTCGCCAATGGTCATGCGGGGGTCCAGACTTGCGTACGGGTCCTGAAAAACGATCTGCATCCGGCGGCGGTAGGGCAGCATATCCACTGCGATCTTGTTGTCCTTATCAAACAGCAGATTACCGTCATAGTAGATCTTGCCGCCGGTGGGCTCGTACAGGCGCAGCAGGGTGCGGCCGGTGGTGGTCTTGCCACAGCCGGACTCGCCTACCAGACCAAGGGTCTCGCCCTTGCGGATGGCAAAGCTTACGTCGTCCACAGCCTGAACGTACTTGCGGTTTTTGCCCACACCGCCGGCGGGGAAATACTGCTGCAGGTGCTGGACTTCGACCAGCGTCTTGTTTTCACTCATTCTGCCTTTTCCCCTTTCTCAAATTCAGCCTTCTGCTGCAGCCAGCAGTAGGTATAGTGGGTATCGCTGAGCTCGGTGCGCGGGGGCATCTTGCTCAGACAGATCTTCATGCAGTTCTTGCAGCGGGGCGCAAAGGGGCAGCCGGCCGGCGGATTCAGCAGGTCCACAGGGGTGCCCTCGATGGGCACAAGGCGCTCGTGCTCTGCGGTGTTCAGCTTGGGGATGGAGTTGATCAGACCCTTGGTGTACTCGTGGCCCGGCTGGTAGAAGATCTCGTCGGTGGTGCCGTACTCCACAATGTGGCCGGCGTACATGACGGCGATCTTCTCGCACATGGAAGCCACAACACCCAGATCATGGGTGATCATGATGATGCTCATGCCCAGCTTCTTGCGCAGATCCTGCATCAGCTCAAGGATCTGTGCCTGAATGGTCACATCCAGTGCGGTGGTGGGCTCGTCGGCGATCAGCAGCTTGGGCTCACAGGCCAGTGCAATAGCGATCATCACGCGCTGGCGCATACCGCCGGACAGCTCGTGGGGGTACTGCTTCAGGCGCTTTTCAGGCTCGTTGATGCCAACCAGCTCCAGCAGCTCCTTGGCGCGTGCCCATGCCTCGGTCTTGTTCTTATCGGTGTGCAGGCGGATGACCTCCACGATCTGGTTGCCGATGGTGTACACCGGGTTCAGGCTGGTCATGGGGTCTTGGAAGATGATGGAGACCTCGTTGCCGCGGATCTTGCGGAAGTCCTTCTCCTTCATGTTCTCGATCTCGTGGCCGTTGAACCACACCTTGCCGCCCACCAGCTTGCCGGGGTAAGCGGTCAGGCCCATAACGGAGTAGGCGGTGACCGACTTACCGGAGCCGGACTCGCCCACAATGCCCAGAACATCGCCCTGATTCATGGTAAAGGAAACGCCGTTCAGTGCCTTTACTTCGCCCGCAGGGGTGAAGAAAGAAAGGCGTTCTTCTTTGATATCAAGAATTTTCTCGCTCATTTCTGTTCACCTCATCAATTCTTCAGCTTCGGGTCAAAGGCATCGCGCAGGCCATCGCCGAACAGGTTGAACACAAGGATCATCACGCTGATCATCAGTGCGGGGGCGATCAGCAGATGGGGGTAGGTGTTCATGCCCTTGACGGCATCGGTAGCCAGAGAACCCAGAGAAGGCAGCGGGGCTGCAACACCCAGACCGATGAAGCTCAGGTAGCTCTCGGTAAAGATGGAAGCCGGGATCTGCAGGGTGGTGGTAACGATCAGGGTACCAATGCAGTTGGTGAGCAGATGCTTTTTGATGATACGGCCGCCGGAAGCGCCCAGTGCGCGGGCAGCGGTAACGTACTCGCTCTCCTTCAGGATCAGGATCTGGCTGCGGACGATACGCGCCATGCCGACCCAGTACAGCAGAGCAAAGATGATGAAGATGGAGATCATGTTGGGGCCAAGGGTCTGCATCCACTTGAAGCCGGGCTTGGAAGCCAGTGCATCCAGCGGATCTTTCAGGGCCATGCCCAGCAGGATGATCAGCAGAATATCGGGGATGGTGTACAGAATATCTGTAATACGCATCATGATATTATCCACCCAGCCGCCGGCAAAGGCCGAAATAGCACCGTAGGTGGCGCCGATGATCAGCACCAGCACAGAAGCAATCAGACCGACGGACAGACTGACGCGGGTGCCCATCATGATACGCACAGCAAAGTCACGGCCCATACGGTCGGTTCCCAGAATGTGCGGGAACACCTTTTCGCCTGCGTCGATACGCGCCTGCTCGGAAGCAGAGTATTCAAAGGGCTTCAGGTTGTTGCTGCCCTTCATCTGCTCGGAATAGCTGTAAGGCCAGACAGCGGGCAGCAGGTAGGCAAAGATGGCAATGGCAATGATGAACACAAAGCTGACCATGGCGATCTTGTTCTTCTTCAGGCGGCGGATACCGTCCTTCCAGAAGTTGACGCTTTCGCGCATGACCACCAGACTCTGCTTTTCCTCATTGCTGGCGGGCAGAAAATCCTCCGCGTTGAGCTGCAGGCTGAGCGGATTCTTTTTAATGTTTTCCATGAAAATCGCTCCTTTCTCTTACTGCAGCTTGATGCGCGGGTCGATGATCTTATAAAGGATATCCACGATCACGTTTGCAATGATGACCATGCTGGACAGCAGGATGGTGGTGCCCATGATCATGGTGTAGTCACGGTTGGTGATGGCAGACACGAAGTCGCGGCCCAGACCGGGCACGGAGAAGATCTTTTCCACCACGAAAGAACCGGTCATCAGGCTGGCCAGCATGGGGCCAACGTAGGTGATGACAGGCAGGATGGCGTTGCGCAGTGCGTGCTTGAACAGGATCATGAACTGGGACACGCCCTTTGCGCGGGCAGTGCGCATATAGTCCTGACCCATGACGTCCAGCAGGCTGGAGCGCATCAGACGGGTGATATAAGCCGAGGGATAAATGGCCAGTGCGGTGACCGGCATGATGTAGGCGGCCGCGCTGTTCAGACCAACGGTAGGCAGCACCTTCATGTTCATACCAAACTGGTACAAAAGCAGCACGCTGGAAATAAAGCTGGGAATCGCGATGCCACAGGTAGCAAACACGATAATAATGTTATCCAGCCACTTACCGCGGTTGTAAGCGGAAATGCAGCCCAGCGGGATGCCCACGCAGAGAGCCACAACCACTGCAATGCCTGCCAGACGGCAGGACACCGGCAGCTTGCTGGCAATGATCTGGTTCACGGTACGGCCGCGCTGACGCAGGCTCAGACCCAGATCGCCGTGCAAAAGGCTCTTCATGTAGTTGACGTACTGCACACCCAGCGGCTTATCCAGGCCATACTTTTCGGCCAGAGCCTGCTGAGCAGCGGCGCTGATGGACTTTTCTGCCACGAACGGGCCACCGGGGACCAGGTTCATGACAAAAAAGGTAACCGTAGCCACAATGAAGATACTGAAGATACCCATTACGACACGCTTGATGATGTACTTTGCCATCGTTTGATGCCACTCCAATCCTATCAATGAATTACTGTTTTTGCTCTCAGGCCGAGCCACACTTTCCCGCAGCCCGCCAGCCTCACACATAGCGGATGTCTGTCCTTGGCACGCGGACAGAAAAAGCGAATAATAAAACGATGGCATCTTGCGGTTGCATAAACACCATCGTCCATACCCGAGAAACACTCTATCTATTATAGAGAGTACCACGAATTTTGTCAATTCACATGAAAATAATTCACTTCATTTTAGCAAAGCATGAGTGAATTCTTATACTTTATACAATTTTCCTGTATATTTGTAGGTAAAAGTGCTACTTTTCCGGTCTTTTGGGCAGTTGCTCCGGGGCGCGCGCAGTCTGTTCAGCTCTGCTGCGCGCAAAAGGCAGTGTCTTTCTCCCAGAGCCATCTATCCATGTCACCGGCATTTTTCTCCATATTGCGGGAAACTTGGCAAAAAAGACCACCCGCAGTCCCCTTCTCCGGCACGGTCAGTGCCCGGGAGATGTGCTGCAGGTGGTCATAGGTCGTTTTGCGGGTCAGGAGTACAGCTTTGCGGTCAGCTGGGCGTACATGGCGCTCTTTTGTGCCTTATAGGAGGCCATGGCCTGATCGGCTAATGCAGTGCTCTGACCGTTGGCGGTGAGAATGGCGCGCATCTGGTTAACAATGCTCGCCACTTCCTTATCATAAGATGCCTGCATCGCATACAGTCTGCCGCTTCTGGCCAGCGCAATGGAGATCTTGCGCGCCTGCGTCTGCTGAGACTCCGGCAGCGACTTGAACTCCGCCTTTGCTCCGGCAATGCAGCTGTTCAGTTCTGCCTCGGCACGCGCCTTTACGCCGTACAGCTGTTTCAGCAGTGCCTTGACCTCTTTTTCGTAGGAAGCTTCCTGTTTGCCGGACGAGGACGCCGGTTTTTCCGTGGCAGCTGCTGTACTGGAGCTGGACGCAACGGTAGTGCTCTCCTGCTTGCCGGAGAAAGCGGTACTGCTGCTCTCCGTCCGGGAGGCAGCCGTTGTACCGCCCTCTGTCCGAGAGGCAGAACTTGCCGAGGAGGCAGTGGAACCCGCCGGAGCGGATGCCGAATCCGCTCCCTCCTGCGGAACACTGGCTGCTGTTTCCTGTTCCCCGCCGCTGGACGCGGCAGTTTCGCCGGTCAGCTCTCCCAGCGTGACATCGCCGCTGAGCAGCTTATCCAGATCCTCATCCGTCAGGGTGAGCTCTGTGCTGTCCGCCGAGGCATCCGGCAACGTTTCGGGAATACCGGCTGCCATACCGCGGAGGTAGAACAGCACCCCAAGGGCTGCTGCTGCCAGCAGAATCACCAGCGCGCCCAGCACGATCATTACGATTTTCAGGACCTTATTTTTCTTCATACCAAAATCCGCTGCCCGGGCAGAGTACACCTCCGCCCGGGCAGTTTTCTCCTTACTTTAGGATCAGACCCACATACCCAAAAACTTTTTGGGCTGATGCAGGGTAACAGCGTCCAGCTCCTGATCGTGGAACAGCTCATCACCGTTGCGCACGATACGGGCGGCAGTTTCCTTACCCAGCAGCTTTTCCAGCTGCTGCACTCCCTGTGCCATGCGGGGCGGGCGCTTGTCCGGGGAATGGGTATCGGTGGAGATGACGTGAACCAGTCCCCACTGGATGAACTTACACAGCTTTTTGCAAAGCTTGGGCTCCAGCAGGGCTCCCACGTTGATCTGCGCATAGGCACCGGCAGCTACCCAGTCATACAACAAGGTGGGATCTTCCAGCACATAAGGGTAACGCTCGATATGCGCGATCAGCGGCACGATGCCCTGCTGCTGCAGATTGTACAGGGTCTGCCGAATAAAATGCGGCTTGTGGGTGGTGGGAAACTCCAGCAGCAGATAGGCGGTGTCCCCCATACACAGCGCCCGGGTGTCCAGCTCGCACAGACCGGGCGAGAAAAACACCTCTGCCCCCAGCTTGAAATCAAACTGCATGGGCTGTCCTTCCAGTGCGGCGGTCAGCTGTTCAAAGGCAGCCTGCCGCTTTGCTGTAAAAGCTTCTACCGTGGTGCGCTCGCTGTTGAAGTGGCTGGTGAAGGCGATATTCCGCACACCGTCCTCGTATTCCCTGCGCAGCAGCTCCAGCGAGACCGCCGTATCCTTTGCGCCGTCATCCATGCCGGGCAGAATGTGACAATGCAGATCGGTCATAACAATGCTTCCTTATTATTTACCGGCAGCGGCATCCTGCTTGCCGTAGGCATAGTTGTAATTGTAGGCATAGCTGTATGCGTAGCTGGAACCCTTGAGTGCCTTCTTCATGTCATAGCGGGTCAGCACGCTGCCCAGCACCCGGACACCGGCATCCTGCAGCTTTTTCACTGCGCCGCGCACTGCATCGGCGGGGGCGTAATCGGAACGCACTGCAAAGATGGCACCGTCCACATAGCGGCCGATGACGGCTGCATCGGTGACCACAGACACCGGGGGTGCATCAATGATGACAAAATCAAACTTCTGGCGCAGAGTATCCACCATAGCCTGCATCTGCGGCTGGCTCAGCATCTCGGAAGGGTTCGGCGGCGGGGTGCCTGCGGGCAGGAAGGTCAAGTTCATTTCCTTGAGCTCCTGCAAAGCCTCGTCCAGCGTGCACTGGTTGGACAGCACATTGGAAACGCCCTTTACGTTGTGGCCTGCCTTCAGGTAGCGGTGCAGCACCGGCTTGCGCAGGTCGCAGTCCACCAGAGCCACTTTTTTACCGCTTTCGGCCAGCGTCATTGCCAGATTGACCGCTACGTTGCTCTTGGACTCTTCCGGCACGGTACTGGTAACCACCAGCGTGTGCACGTCCATGGAGCCTGCCATAAAGTCCAGATTGGTACGCAGAGACTTGTAGGCTTCTACATAGCCAAAGGGCATCCCCTTATCGGTGATCAGCTGCAGGGTGCGGTGCTCGCTTTCTTTCTTCTTTTTACCAAACAGATTCCACATCGTCTTACACCTCCGGGATCAGGCCCAGCACGGGCAGGCCGAGCTTCTTCTGAACATCTTCGTCATCCACAATGGTATCGTGCAGCAGATGTGCCAGCACCAGAACGCCGCACACCAGAACAGCGCCCAGCAGACCGGCCATCACAACATACTTCTTGGTCTGGGGGAACACCTTGTTGGGGTTGATGGCTACATCGCTCACCGTCTTGCAGGAACCGGCTTCCACCTTTTCCACCAGCACGTCAGGCACGATGTCCGCAATGGTCTCCACGATCTCGCCCGCGCGCTTTGCATCGGTATCGGTGACCGTGATCTTCATGATCTGGGTAGAGTCCACATCGGCAACATCCACCATGTCGTACAGCTCGCCGTAGGTCATGTCCAGATCCAGCGTGTCGATCACCTCGTTCAGCACAGTGTTGCCCTTGATGATGACCGCATAGGTGCTGATCAGGTTCTTGGCAGAGTTGAAGTTATCACTGGTGAAGGTAGTGGTGGTGTCCTGCCGGGTGTTCACGATCATGTTGATGGAAGCCTGATACTTGGGTGTAAGCGCAAACATACACACCAGCAGGCAGATCAGCGCTGCCGCAACAGCTGCTGCCACGATCTGCACAATATGCGCCCACAGCAGACGCACCAGTTCCATCAGATCAATGGTCTCTTCGTCCTCCATGCTGCGGAGAGACTGCCCCATAGTTGTTTTTTCGTCCATAATAGAGAAACTCACCTTTCTTGTTTTTCCGCAGTGCAAGAAATGTACACCGGGTTCCTATAGATACACATTCATTTTATAATGATAACACATCTTGTTGTATATTACAAGCCGAAAATGCCATTTTCTGCCGGCAAACAGATGGATAAATTGTGCCGTCTCCCGTACAAAAAAGGCATCCGCAGCACATTGATGACTGCGGATGCCTTCATTTTACGGATTTTTAGCGAATGCGCTCAACGGGAGCCCTTATCGTAGGGGATACCCTCGGCCTTGGGTGCCATGCTGTTCTTGGAAGTAAAGGCCAGAATGACCATGGAGGCCACAAAGGGCATCATATTATAGATGTTGCTGGACCAGTGCAGCTGCGCGAGGAAGGTAGAGTCTGCGATGTTGGCAAGGCTCTTGAACACGGCAAAGAACATGGCCGCGCCAAAAATGTGGAAGGGTTTCCACTGACCAAAGATCATAACTGCCAGCGCCAGAAAGCCTGCACCGGCCACGCCGACTTCAAAGTTCCATGTCTGCACGGGGGGCACGATATAGGCCAGACCGCCGATAGCGCCCAGCGCACCGGAAAGGATAACACCGGCATAGCGCATCTTGTAGACGTTGATGCCCACCGAGTCCGCAGCCTGCGGATGCTCGCCGCAGGCACGCAGACGCAGGCCGAAGCGGGTCTTGTACAGCACGATGTAGCTGACCACCAGCAAAATCAGCCCCAGCGGCACAAACACGCTGAGCTCCAGCCCGCCGATGCTGAACAGGAAGGGCTTGTTGGAGTAGTTCAGCTTGGCACTGCCGCTCTCGCTGAAGTACTTGGAGATGACCACAGCAATGGCGGTGGCCAGCAGGTTCAGTGCCGTGCCGCCGATGGTCTGGTCTGCTTTCAGGTTGATGGAAGCAAAGGCCAGCAGCAGACTATAAACCACACCCGCCAGCGCTGCCACCAGAATGGAGATGAGCACCACAAGGAAGGGCGACAGACTTGCAGGCAGCATGGTCAGGGTAAGCACACCGGCCACACCGCCGATGACCATGATGCCCTCCAGCGCAATGTTGATGATGCCGGAATGTTCGCTGAACATACCGCCCAGTGCCACCAGCATCAGCACGATGCCGTACAGCAGGGTATATTTGATCAGAAGCAGCATATTACTTGCCCTCCTTTTTGGTCTTTTCTGCGGCAGGCGCAGGCTCTGCGTTCACGTTGGTCTTTTCGGCGTTCCGGAACAGCAGGCTCTGGATCTTGCCGCGGAACAGCATGGAGAATGCGCACAGGTAGATGATGATGCCGCTGATCAGATCCGAGATCTCGGTGGGGTAAAATTTGGTGGACAGGAAGGAGCCGCCGACCGAGATGTGGGAGATGAACAGTGCAGAGAACACGGTGCCGATGGGGTTGGAGCTGGCCAGCAGTGCCACCGAGATGCCGTTGAAGCCCATGGCCGGCAGGCTGGTGGAGTTCAGCGGGTTCCACTGGGACACGTTGGACAGATAGAACAGACCTGCGCCGAAGCCTGCCAGCGCACCGGCAATGGCCATGGAGAGGATGATGTTCTTCTTCTCGTTGATACCGGCATAGCGGGCAGCATTCTTGTTCAGGCCAACGGCCTTGAGCTCGTAGCCGAAAGTGGTCTTGTTCAGCACCACCCAGATCAGCACAGCCACCGCTGCCGCCAAGAAGATGGCAATGGTGGTGCTGTTGGTCTGGAACAGCTTGTTCAGGCCGAAGTCCGGGATCAGGGACTGGGCAAAATCAGCGTTCTTGCTCAGGTTCAAGGTACGGGTGTTGCGCACGTCGTACATGGGGCCGGTGCCGTTCTGGTAGATGAGCTCATTTACCAGATACAGGCCGATCCAGTTGAACATGATGGAGGTAATGACCTCGTTGATGTTGAAGTATGCTTTGAAGAAGCCGGGGATCGCGCCCCACAAGCCGCCCAGCACGGCTGCTGCCAGCAGGCAGACGAACCAAGGCAGCTTGAGCATGATGGCGCAGTACAGCGCACCGTAAGCGCCCAGCGTGTACTGACCGGCTGCACCGATGTTGAACAGGCCGGTCTTGAAAGCAAACGCCACGGACAGACCGGTCATGATCAGGGGTGCGGCATTGGCCAGCTCCTTGCCCACGCCGTAGGGGGCATCGTGGAAGCCGCCCTTAAGGATGCGCACAAAGCCATCGCCCCATGCGTGTGCGGGATTGATGGCTACCAGCACCAGAAAGCCCACCAGCATACCGATCAGGATGCACAGCAATGCAGCCAGCACGCTGGTAACAGAACTTTGCAGGCTGCCGCTGCGGGAAAGTTTTTTCTTATTCATGTGTTACTGTTCCTCCTTTCCCTGCTTGCGGGCGCCTGCCATATACAGACCCAACTCCTGCACGGTGGTGGTCTTGGGATCAAACTCGCCCACGATCTCGCCCTCGTACATTACAAGGATGCGGTCAGAAAGGTTCATCACCTCGTCCAGTTCCAAGCTGACCAGCAGCACGGCCTTGCCTTTGTCGCGCTCGGCCACGATCTGGCGGTGGATGTACTCAATGGCACCCACGTCCAGACCACGGGTGGGCTGCACTGCCACCAGCAGCTTGGGGTCACGGTCGATCTCGCGGGCGATGATGGCCTTCTGCTGGTTGCCGCCGGACATGCTGCGCACGGTGGTCACACTACCCTGACCGCTGCGCACGTCGTACTGCTCGATCAGACGGTCGGAGTACTCGCGCACCTTATCGGCACGGATAAAGCCGCCCTTCTGGAACTCCGGCTGCCAGTAGCGCTGCAATACGATGTTGTTTTCCAGACTGAAATCCAGCACCAGACCGTGCTTGTGGCGGTCCTCCGGGATGTGGCCCATGCCGTCCTTGGAGCGCTGGCGGATGCTCTCGTGGGTGATATCCTTACCGTCCAACACCAGCTTGCCGCTGTTCAGCTTGCTCAGGCCGGTCAGCCCGTAGATGAACTCGGTCTGGCCGTTGCCCTCGATGCCCGCCAGACAGACGATCTCTCCTGCGTGCACCTTGAAGGACACATCCTTCACCACGTCCTTCTTGCGCTGGTCGTTGTGGATGGTAACGTTTTCCACGTCCAGCACGGTCTCGCCGGGGTGCGCGGGCTGCTTTTCCACCTGCAGCTGCACGTCACGGCCCACCATGCGGCGGGAAAGTTCTTCCTTGGTGGTGCCCTTGATATCCACCGTGCCCATATACTTGCCCTTGCGCAGCACGGTGCAGCGGTCTGCCACAGCCATGATCTCGTTGAGCTTATGGGTGATGAACAGGATGGACTTGCCCTCCTTTTTGAACCCGCGCATGATCTCCATCAGCTCGTCGATCTCCTGCGGGGTCAGCACAGCGGTAGGTTCGTCAAAGATCAGGATCTCGTTGTCGCGGTACAGCATCTTCAAGATCTCCACGCGCTGCTGCATACCAACCGAGATATCGCTGATCAGGGCGTCCGGGTCCACCCGCAGACCGTACTTTTCGCTCAGCGCCACCACCTTTTTGCGTGCCTCGGCCTTCTGCAAAAAGCCCATCTTGTTGGGCTCCACGCCCAGAATGATGTTGTCCAGCACGCTGAAGCATTCCACCAGCTTGAAGTGCTGGTGCACCATGCCGATGCCCAGTGCGTTGGCATCGTTGGGGTTGCGGATGGCGACCTCCTTGCCATTTTTCAGGATCTTGCCCTGTTCCGGCTGGTACAGGCCGAACAGCACGCTCATCAGCGTACTTTTGCCCGCACCGTTCTCGCCCAGAAGGGCGTGCACCTCGCCCTTGCGCAGCTGCAGGGTGATATCATCGTTTGCCTTGATACCGGGGAATTCCTTGGTAATGTGGAGCATCTCGATCACATAATCCTCTGCCAATCTGCTCACTCTCCTTTCGTGCCGTAACGACACCTTTTCTATTCTACCAACCATTATACCTGATTTTTTGCGGTTTGCACACGGCTTTTTGATTTTTTGTCAAAAAGCACAAGTAAAAGTATTACTTTTGTATGGTCTGCACGATTTCCCTCCCGTTTCTCTTACACAGGCATACAAAAAGGGCGGGGTGCCCCTGCATGAGCACCCCGCCCCTATCACGGGAGTAATTCCGGGAAAGCGATTACTGGATGTAGTTGACCTTGGTGAACTCGCTGACGGTGGGCTTGGTAGCATCGTCGGAGCTGTTGTCCACAACGAGCTCGCCGGTAGCGATCTTGGTCTTCAGGGTCTCGTACTCGTCCTTGGTGAAGGTCTTGAAGTTCCAGCTGTCATCAGCAGTGGGCAGACCGACATAGTCGCCGTCCTCCAGACCGAAGTTGCCGTTGGTGGCAGCGATCTCGCCCCACTCGCCAGCCTCGATATCGCCCAGAGCGGTGCTGACAGACTCAGACAGGCCCTTCATAGCAGAGGTAACGAAGGGGTTGTATGCGTAGCCGTCCTTTGCCACGCCGTTCACGCCGATGTAGTTCTGGTCAACGTCAACGCCAACAACGTAGCCGTTGTTCTTCAGAGCAGCCTCGACAGCGGAGGTGTAGATGCCGCCGCCGCAGGCAAAGACGATCTGGGTGCCGTTGGAGTACCAGCCCTCCATACGGGAGGTGATGTTGGCATCGCCGTAGAACTGGCCGCCGTAGAAGTAGTTGATATCAATGTTGGTGCCCAGTTCCTTTGCAGCAGCGTCAGCGCCCTGCACATAGCCGTAGCCGTAACGGATGACGGCGGGCACAGCCATGCCGCCCAGGAAGCCCAGCTTGGTGTAGCCGTCCTTAACAACGGCGTAGCCTGCCAGATAACCTGCCTGCTCCTCCTTGAAGGTGATGCAGTAGCAGTTGGAGGGGATGCTGTCGGTGCCGATATCGCCCTGAGTCACATCGATCGCGATGAACTTGATGTCGGGGTACTGCTCGGCAGCCCATGCCAGAGATGCACCATACAGGTAGCCCACGCAGACGATGACATCAGCGCCATCGTTGACAGCCTGACGGATCATGGTCTCGCGGTCCTCATCGGAAGCATCGGAATCGGGGATGTAGTACTGGCAGTTGTCGCCCATGTAGCTGGAAACAGCAGTCCAGCAAGCCTGGTTGAAGCTCTCATCATCGATCGTGCCGGTATCGCAGGTCAGAGCGACCTTGGCGATCTTCTCAGCGCCGTCTGCTGCACCGGAAGCGGCGGCAGAGCTGGCAGCTGCGGAAGAAGCAGTGCTGGTAGAAGAAGCGGAAGAACCGCCGCAGGCGGTCAGAGCAGCGGCAGCGGCAGCAGCACCGGCCACAGCCAGAAAGTTACGACGAGAAATCTTCATAAGAAACTCTCCTTTTATTTTAAAAAATTGCGTCAAATGAATGAAATGTGCGCTCTGGCACATTTACTGGCTCAAGTATAGCGGGTGGAAGTGACAGATGCAAGCAATTTCCGATTACAAATTCTTTACAAATCCTTTGTATAATTTGAGAAAAAATAATTCTTTTTAACCGATTTATCCCTGCTTGCGCTGTTTTTCAAAGAAGAACACTTACTCCCCTTCCACGGCGCTGTTGCCCGCCACGTTGGAGGGGCCAAAGCCGAAGGGCAGCAGTTCGTCCATGCTGCGCTCGATGAAATCCTCCGGGGTCTTTGCCATAATGACGTTCAGCTCCGGGCCGCCGAACTCAAACAGTGCCTGACGGCACACCCCGCAGGGCGAGGTGATCTGCCGGTTCACTTCGCCCCGGCGGCTGCCCACCACAGCGATATCGGTAAACGCGGTCACACCCTCCGCCACCGCCTTGAACAGAGCGGTGCGCTCGGCGCAGCTGGTGGGGGTAAAGGCGGCGTTCTCCACGTTGCAGCCGGTAAAGATGCGGCCGTCCGCGGCGCGCAGCGCAGCGCCCACCATAAAATCACTGTAAGGCACATAGGCCTTTTCCCGCGCGGCCAGCGCCATGCGGATCAGCTGCTGCTTTTCTTCCATGGTCAGTTTTGTCATGCTGTTCCCTCCTTTTATGGGCAAAAACAGCGCGGCTATGCCTTTGGGCGGCAGCCGCGCTGGAACATTATGCGATCAGTACTCTGCGCCCAGAGCGACCTTCATCATGTCGGTAAAGCTCTTCTGGCGCTCCTCGGCGGTGGTGATGCCGGGGGCCACAAAGCTGTCCGAGATGGTCAGCAGGCAGGCGGCGTTCTTGCCCAGCACCTGCGCGTTGGCAAACAGGGCAAAGCTTTCCATCTCCACGCACAGGCAGCCGTCCTCGTCCCGCAGCTTTTCCCAGTAGGTGGGCTTTGCGTCCGAGGGCTGGCGGTAGAACACATCCGAGGAGTGGATGTTGCCCTCGATCAGGGGGATGCCCTGCTTTGCAGCGGAGGCACGCAGCTTTTCATTCAAAGCTGCGCTGGGCAGGGTGACGTTGCCGGTAAAACCGCTCTGCACTCGGGCGTAGTTGCTCTCGCTCACAGCGCCGGTAGCCAGCACGGTGTCAAACAGCTTGGCCTTCTCGGTGTAGCTGCCGGCAGAGCCGATGCGGATGATGTTCTCCACGCCGTAGAAGCTGAACAGCTCATAGGAGTAGATGCCGATGGAGGGCATACCCATACCGCTGCCCATCACGCTGATGGGGCGGCCTTCGTAGGTGCCGGTAAAGCCCAGCATCCCGCGCACGCCGGTCACCTGCCGGACATCCTGCAAAAAGGTGTCGGCAATAAACTTGGCACGCAGGGGGTCACCCGGCATAAGGACTGTCTTGGCGAAATCGCCCATTTCTGCGCTGATGTGAGGGGTAGACATAGATGATCTCTCCTTTTTATTCATGATACAGCAGAGGGGCTTTCCCCTGCGGAAAAGCCCTCGCTGCTTTTTACCGATATTTGTTGCGGTTAAAGACGGTCTGCGGCGAAATGTAGGAGCCGTTGCGTCGGATCTCGAAGTGGCAGTGGTTGCCGCTGGAGCGTCCGGTGCTGCCCACATAGCCGATAAGCTGACCCTGCTTGACCGACTGACCGGCGTGCACCACCAGCGACAGGCAGTGGGCGTACACGGTGGTGTAACCGTTGCCGTGGCTGATGATAATGGAGTTGCCGTAGCCGTTGCCCGCACCGGCGCGGTTGTAGCCGGATTTGGTCACCGTACCGCCTGCCGAAGCATAGATAGGCGTACCTGCGGCGGCGCAGATATCCACGCCCTTGTGGCTGCCGCCGTACCAGCGGGAGCAGTTCCGGTAGCCGGGCACCGGCCAGATGAACTGTCCACTGCCGGTGATATAAGATGCACCGGAGGACACCTTTTTGGTGCCCACCGTAACTTTTTCAGTCACAGGCTCCTTGGTCACCACGGTGCTCAGGATCTGCTGGGAAAGCTGGTTGCCGTTTGTATCGTACACCCGCTGTGCCGTCACGGTGCGGACGCCGTTCTCACCCTTCTGGGTAACGCGCTTGGTACCGGAGTTCAGCTCGTTGGACTTGGTGGTCTCGGTGGTGTAGGCGATCTCTTCCTCCCAGCTTTCCACCTTGGTGATGCGCACTTCCAGCGTCTCCTCCTCCCGCACCACGGTCAGTGCATCGCCGGGCAGGATCTTGGAGTTCTGGGTCAGGCCGTTTTCACCATTGGCGGTAAAGCCGGTGTTCATTTCGCACAGTTCCTTCACGGTCAGGCCGTTTTTCTGGGCGATGGACCAGATGGTATCGCCGCTCTGCACCGTATAGGATTTTTCTGCCTGCTGTACGCCGGAGAGCAGCTGCTCCACCTCGGTTTCCTCCTGGAAGCTCTCGTTGAAGTAGATGCCGTTTTCCAGCGTGACATCCTTGTTGAAGCCTACGGTGGTGTTGGGGTCATCGGGGTTCTCGTAAGGCTCCAACAGGCTGCTGATGTATCGCTGCAGGCTGGTGCCGTCCGCGCACACGGCGGTCAGCTCGCCGTCCAGATACAGAGCCGTGCCCTCGCTGATCTGATCGCTGGAATTCTTGAGGATGGCGTCAGCCACGTCATTTTCGTCCATCACGTCATGGGCGACGGTCACGGAATAAGTAGGCTCCACGGTAAAGCGCGCCTGTTCTGCGCCGGAATAGTTGATACGCTCCCGCACAGCTTCCAGCGCAGAGTTGAACACCTCTTCGTTGGCCACATAGCCCACGGTCTTGTCATCCACCTGCACCTGCAAGGCGTAGGGCTGACGGATGGTGGTCTGGAACACGGTCACCATAACAGCCAGCGCCGCCACCGGCAGCACATACATGGCCATGCGGGGCACAAGGCGGATGTTATCGGCGATGCCCTCTGCAAGGAAATGCCCGCTTGCGCGCAGCGCAGCGCCGAAGCCTTTCTCCTTGCGCACCCGATGTGCGTGGCGCAGCAGCGCCCCGGTGCCCCGCAGAGCAAGCACTACCGGGCCAAACAGATCCCGCAGCAGCTGCGCCGCCCCGGGGAACGCCATGGATGCGATATTTTTCAGCAGTTCTCTGACCGTCTGCAACAGGCGCTGCAATCCGTGCTGCAAACGGCGCCCGGTGCGGACGACCGCATACTCGGCAGAAAAGCCGATGGCGTACAGCGTCTCGCCCACCAAGGGCGCTATGGGGTTGTGCAGCAGCTTGCGCCACAGCTTTTCCCGGCGGTGCTGACGCTTGCGGCGCATCCTGTGCCGCCGCAGCACACCCCGGCACTGGAGCTGTGCCCACAGCGAGCGCAGCTTCTGGCGGCGAGGGTGCCGTACCGGCTGCGCAGCGGGCTGCTGCTCCTTTGTTTTATCTTCAATCAACGGGATTTTCTCCTTCCTACGCCGCTGCAGGGCATTTTTTCGGCCCGGAACACAGCAGCTAGATGGTGTACGTTCCCCTGTTCAAAAGGCCAACAGGGCCTGTACACAATACGCTCTCTTTTTATTATACACTTTGCATGGTTTGAAACAAGCGCTTACATAAAATTTGGCTACTTTTTTCACGCAGTTTTCACGAAAAAAGCGCTTCCATATCCGGCGGCAGCGGACTTTCCACCGTGACGGTGCGCAGCTGCAAGGGCATTTCCATCCGGATGCCGTCCGGCAGCGGGGTGTATACAGGCACCGCAAAGCTCTGCTTGGCGCAGTGCAGCGCCTGCCTGCCAATGCGCTCCCGGCTGCCGCCGTAAAGGTCGTCCCCGGCAAGCGGATGCCCGATGAACGCAAAATGCACCCGGATCTGGTGGGTGCGGCCGGTCACCGGCACGCAGGCCGCAAGGCTGAGGCCGTTTTCTTCCTTTATAATAGTATACTCAGTGCGGCTGGGCTTGCCCTCGGGGGTAACACAGCGCCCGATGATGCTGTCGCCCCGGCGGCCGATGGGTGCATCGATAGCCCCTTCTCCCAGTGGCAGCGCACCCTGCGCAACGGCATAGTACAGCTTTGCCACCCCGCCCGCCAACAGCGGCGCGGCGTAGGCGTTTTTCGCTGCCAGCACAAGGCCGCTGGTGTCCTTATCGATGCGGTTCACCGGGCGGAACACCGGGCTGTGACCGTGGGCAGCCGCCCACGCGGCGTAGCCGTTGGCCAGCGTGCCGCCGGAGTAGTTCAGGGTGGGGTGCACCGCCAGCTGCGGCGGCTTTTCCAGCACCACCGCAAAGGCATCCTCGTAGACCACCTTGACCGGAATTTCCGGCTGCGGGGTCACACCGTCCCCTTCCGGCGGCAGCGCAAAGGAAAGCACCTGCCCGGGGAAGATGCGCCGGTTTGCCAGCACAGGCATGCCGTCCGCAAAAAAGCCGCCGCCCCGGAACTTGACCGCCCGGGCAAGGTCGGTGGAGACGGCACACTGGCGCAGAAAGCTGCGCACCAGCACCCCATCGTGGGTGGTAGCCGTATCCGGCACGGCAAAATACAGCTGCATAGCCTGCCCCTCCCCTGCAAAATTTACAAAAACACAAATGATATTATAACAAAAATCCGTTTCACTTGCAAATCTTACTTTTTTATGGTATCATGAGGGACGGAAAACGAGTGGAACATACGGCGGCGGGGCGGCTTTGACCGCTCTGAGGAAAGTCCGGGCCTCACAGAGCACGGTAACTGCTAACGGCAGCCGAGGGTGACCTCAGGGAAAGTGCAACAGAAAACAAACCGCCGCAGCAATGCGGTAAGGATGAAACGGCGAGGTAAGAGCTCACCAGCGCATGGGTGACCATGCGGCTTTGTAAACCCTACCGGAAGCAACGCCTATATGGGACGTACAGCGCTGCTCGCGTGTCCCGAAGGCGGCACGAGCCTGTCAGCAATGGCAGGCCTAGACAGATCGTCGTTTAATACAGAACCCGGCTTACGGTCTATCTCGTTTTCCCTTTTAAGTTTTTGCGCTGTCTGCGGTTGCAGGCAGCGTTTTTTGTTGCAGCAACGTAGGTTCGCCCTCTCAGGCGCTCCCGCGCCAGCTCCCCCAGAGGGGGAGCCAAGCCGTAAAGTTTATTGCTAAAGCATTAGATGCAATGAGAACGTTTCCGGCAGTGCTCTTGGCTCTCCCTTTGAGGAAAGACTTCCCCCGGCCGGGGGAAGATGTCGCGCAGCGACAAAAGGGGGAA
>ERZ1026780.875-NODE-875-length-21695-cov-9.423891_pt1 | contig 21695 bp, 13 predicted proteins | sample MGYA00380126_ERZ1026780 | MGnify/ENA primary metagenome ERZ1026780 (study PRJEB33269, sample SAMEA4719762) | human gut metagenome | biome: human-associated habitat; feature: organic feature; material: feces | place: Cameroon | collected 2013-10 ... | reverse complement strand
GTGGGCTCGGAGATGTGTATAAGAGACAGTAATTATCTTTTGTGGGATAATACCACCAACGTTTCGACACCGTCTTGATTCTCCCACAACAGTTTATTCACTTCGCCGCTATCGGAATAGATCGGAAAGTTCAAGGTTATCGATTTTAGCCACAGGTGATTGCGTTTGAACCACGGTCTTGCGCTGTGTTTTTGGCTAATACGGTGTTGCGCTCGTGGCTTATACTTGTGTATTAAGTCGCTCGCGCGCCTTGTCTTAACCTAAAAACGCAACGCAATACTTGCTTGCAACCAAAACGCCGCTATTTTCGATGATTTTTGACGAAGGCGGCTTTGTTCGTACTTTGTGGTACGGGCGAAGTCGAATTTGGCAAAAAGCGCGTAAATATCGGCATTTTGGCGGGTTCAAACGCAATCACCTGTGGCTAACGGCATTTCAACCTGTTCTTCATTAGAATAAATCTGTATGTCCTTTATCAGATAGGAAATTAAATCTTTCTTTTCTTTGTCAGACATTATATCATAAATTTTGTCAAAAGACAACAATAATTTATACACATTGTCAAGCGTAAGCACCTCTTCTTCCATAGCCGCCCGCCTTAACGAGGCATCCTTTATACATTCCTCCAATTCGTTTATTGTATCGTATAAAGAATCCAGCCTCGCAGACATATCTTTTAATTTACGTTCGCGATATTTTATATCGAGAGGTAAGTTGTCTATTGTTTCTTCCAGATTTGCCTTATTTGTCTCCGTTTCAATAAGTTTCTTTTTATAATTCCTCAGCTCTGTATCGATTGCTTCCGTATTCGCTTTCTGACCGATTCTGCTTTCGATTTCTTTTGCAAAAGATACCACTACTTATATTATAATAAGCATGTCTACACGCGCCAAACTTTTTTCCCAGCTTCTTCTTCGGTCATAGACAAACAATTCTGCCAGTTACCCGCTTCGCCTTCTTCGTCTTTGAGCAAAACTTCATCTCCACACATATCAACTTTCAACCCTGAAAGTTTTTTTGTGCTTTTAATGTCTGTCAGTGTTACTTCTTCTCCTTGGAAAGCCGAAACAAATCCATCTACAACCTTTCTGTCACACTTTGAATATTCAGGTACATATATTTTTACAACGCCATCACCTTCCACAGAAAAATGTTTTTCGTTATTGCTTTTTGCAATGTTTACAACAGTTTTTTCGTCCGAACATTGCTCATGAAAAAGCAAAAACTTTTTTCCGTTTTCTTCAAAAAGAGTGTTTTCATACACACAAAGTAAACCTTCAGCATATCGCATAGTACAACAGAAGAAAGCCTCATACATAAGAACTTTCAATTCCTTTTCAGATTCACAGAGACAGGAATCACAGCCAGCTCCACCATTAGGACGCTGCGCACGGCGAAACGCATTGATATAAATACGGTGAGCAAGTTGTGCATACAAATACTTGCTTGTTTCACGAAATAACTGAACAGCAAGAAGAAGAGAATCTACAATAGCGCAAGGCTCTGTCCAGAAAGGTTTACCGAACCAGTTGAAATTAGCAAAATTTGCCGTCATGCCTTTATCACAATAGCGTTGGAAAATGTTCTCTGCCATATCAAGATATTGTTTATCGCCAGTCGTGCGATAAAACCGAAAGATTCCTCTGGCAGCAGTCAGCGTTGCGTGTGTCTGACAATTACTTTCAACAAAATCAATCTTTGAAAACTCTCCTATCATGACACAAATAACTGCTGCAAGTTGCGCATTTTTTGTGGTTGCATACACGTCCGTTATTCCGTCTAGCAAAATAAACGCACAACCAACATCGCTGGAAAGTCTCCAACCGTTAATCGTTTCTTTTTGCAAATGTCCGTCAACTGAACCCTCTTCTCGTTTTTCAGAAGGATATCTTCTATATGCATTTACAAGATGAAACAAAAGAGATTGTGTAATGCGTTCCAGACGCCTATATATGTTTTTATCAGCAGTAATCTCATACCACATACACAGTCCTCGCAAAAACCAACTGTTTCCTGACAACTGCTGTTCGTTGACCATATTTTCATCAAAAGGTTCTCCGAAATATCCACCTTCGTTTGTATGTTCGGGTAAAAGTGTTAAAATTTCTTTTGCCTGCAAATAAATGCTATCACGTTCTTCCTGAGTAGGTGCCATCTTATAATGACAAGCCAGAGCTAACAACGCCCTGCCCTGCCAATCTCCCGGCCACTCTCCACCTTCTGAAAACACTTGTGGCGCACAATACATGCCGTTACTCAATCGCTCTCTGCTTTTGAGACGCCTCATTTCCGGCTCTCCGTATAATCTATTCATGATACTCTCCTATTTCAATCAAATTTATATTCGTAAAACAAATTTCCTAAAGGCGCACTATCTCCCTGTGAATATATGCCGAGCACACCTTCTTCCACATGATCCATCACTCGTAACGCACAAGTTTTACCTTTGTCTTTCAGATTCGCAAATGGGATTTTTATCCAAAAACGATTTCTCTGTAATACATTTTCACAGATCACGCTTTCTGTTTCAGAACTCAACACTCCCAGTCCTTGCTTATTAATAGTATATTCTGAATTTCCCGTGCGAAGCAGAATATTCAGCCAACAATCGTCCGTATACGGAGTAATTTCTTCTGCACATTCGATCAGAATATACATATTTTTTCCATCATTAGAAACACCTACCGAAACAATATCGTTTCTGCCGCTGTTATTCGTATAATGCAAAGATTCAACTGCCCCTGCAAAATCACGCAAAGCAGTATCTCCACGCAAATCAGTATATACCATGGCCTTGTTGTTTTTATAAAGTTCATCTATATCGCTATCAATAGTCATCGCATAACGAGAAAGTGCAGACACGCCGGTACATTCCGTTTGGAACATCTGATTGCGTTTCACTGTTTCAAGATAATAAGCATCCCCGTCCTCTCGCAAAGAAGGCTCAATATCCCTGCTGAATTCGTAATTAAAAGCATCTGTATACCTTACTTCGTGTTCTCCCGAATCAGATAGTTTCAATGCCATCCACTCATTCCATCCGGTAAGAAATACCAACTCAACATCTTCCGTCTGTATAGCCGTATCCCATTGCGCACGGTAATTTGAGCAGGTTGCTATAAGACTCGAATTGTTTTGTCTGCTTATATAATCATATCCCCTGCCTTGGTTACCGGTTCTGCTCATCGCCCCGGCTGTATGCTGTGCAACAGAAACACTCATAATTCCATTGTGATTGTATTGTGGATAATCATAACTAATCCATGGAAAACCTTCATCATAAGCCGGAAAATACGGCCATTGCACATGTCTGAAAGAAAACTTATCTGTAATTTTCGTAATCTGTGGATCTCTGAAATCAAATTCTGCTTTATCAAGCACTATGAAAGGCTTACCATCACGATAAAACCAGAGCCAATTATATTCAGGTTTGGAATAATAAAGCTCATACAGTCTGAACACAGTATTTCTCGAAGAAGAATTAGTCAAAAAACAAATACGTGGATAGTTAAATCCCTGATCTCTGAACTCTGCAATAACTGAAAAAAGTGTTTCATATACATCTTCATACAAAAAAGCATTAGTAGCATCTAATCCAAGAAAACCAATGCCCGAATTTATAAACATTTCTATATGTTTACGGATTACCCAAGGATCAGCAGCATTATAATACCCATAAAGTGGCTCCCCCCAGAAATGATATTCATTAATAGGGCTTTCTTTACTCTGAGCATCCCAGATCGTCTCCGGATTACTTTCAGATAATTTTGTGATATCGTAAATTCCGGACTGTTCTTTTGGATGCTGTCCAAGCCAGTTAAAATAAAACATTCCGGTCAATTTATCTTCATCAGATACACCACCGTGAAAATATTCTCCTTCCGAATTCCAACCGCAGATTGAGGCAGTTGTTCGCTCAAAACGATCAGCAAGGAGATATTTATCTGTCTTCTCGGCACATCCACAACAAAGTACTGCTAATGCAGTACTCAACAAAATAGCAAACACACGTTTCATATCTTACGACCTACAATCAATGTCACTGCAGCAATACAAATAACAAGTGATACAGAGAGCATCATGCCAGACATTTCGCCCTTACAACCTGCACCATGTACAGTTACCGGCTGTGTATAATAGCTCAATGTAAGAAAATTGTCTTCATCTTCATGCTGAACAAGGAAAACTCCTGTTTTTTCAGATATCGCAACCCACTTTGCTTTCACTTGCTTTTGCGTGCCGTCAAAAAGCGTTGCAGTAACCATGTATCCATTATGGGCTTCTTTAGCTGAAAGTGTTTGTGGAGCAGAAATACTGCGTATATAAGGAGCAAGATCCCCGGCATTATTTGCAGTTAATCCAAGAAATCCAGCGTGCATACCGGACACAAGCGCTCCGGCATCATTATAGGTCCATGCCCAAACCGAATATCCGTAATCACGCAACATTTCGGCATTTGCAACTGATACCAGTTGTGCTGCAAGTATGTTATCTATAAAAGCATTAACCGGTGACATTCTACGCAAAAAATCATCTGTTGATAAGCTGTCTAAAAAGCCACGAGGAATATCGGGCATTTTTTCAGCTAAATCAGGCAGAATGTTTTCAGAAAATGCAATAAATAACAAACGATTTCTTACATCAGGATGCTTATCAATTACTTCAGCAATTTTATCCGGCATTTCCAGACTGTTATCTTTGATTTCCAAAATCATAAGTTTATCAGAAAATTCCTCTTTTTCAAGTATTTCAAGCATATCATCCAACGTAGGAATCTCTGATTGTCCCGCAAGCATTACATTGTCTACTATTTTATATTTACGAATCTCTTCCAATTTCATCTGCGAAACATTACCCGTACCATTTGTAATACGATCTATGGTAGCATCATGCATTATGACGATATGCCCATCTGCCGTCAAACGAAGATCTATCTCTGCATGCGTGGCTCCAACCTTAAAAGCGCCTTCCACTCCTTCCGCAGAATTTTCGTTAAATTTTTTAGGATAGCCCCTGTGTCCGGCAATGTAAACAGGACGAATAAGAGTATCTTCATCCATGTCGGATAAAACCTGTTTTGTAACGGAAGGATCGCTGTTAACAATTCCAAAACAACCACTCGTAGCAGCCATCCATATATTTTCCACAGAAGTATCTGTACTAACCCAGACAAGCATAGAACGTGCCTGTATCTGTTCTACCACACTGCGTGAAACATTATCTTCCAACAGGACAACCTGTGCCTGCGCCGAACAAGCTTCGCCTGCCAACGTAAATCCTGCATCTTTTCCCGACAACTTTTGATTGCTTGCATCATAAATGCCACGCACTACAGAATACTTTGAACGTACGTCGCCAATCATCTGTGCTGAATCGGAAAGAACAAAAAAGTCTTCTGCGCCACTCTCAATCAGAAAAGCAGAAAGCGCATCAGCTTCTGCCTGTGTCTGCACACGAACTGCAGGAACAACATCGCCGCAACGCTCATACAATTCTTTTATTGAATAAGATTGTTTATCGGATAAACGCACATTTCCTTCTTCATTCACCGAAAAAATAATAACATCCGCCCTATCCAAAGCAACATTAAGCTGTTCATAAGATGATATTTCCGCAACAACCGATGGCGCAACATTCATAGTTGTTTCCTTATCACTCGCCTGCGCAAACGATAGTCGAGAAAAAATATTTAACAAAAAAGCTAACCCTAAAGCCAGAGAAAAAAGTTTTCCTGCATTTTTCATTTTTTTATTACCTTCTTTACAAAGCACTAATTTCATGATATAATAAAAGAAAAAATGGAGTATTTTTTATGCCGCAACCCATTTGTTACGATTGGAAAAATGAATATACCCACCGTATTCACTGGCAATGCGCCGAAAAACATGTCCACTCTTTTTGGGAATTCGTACTACTTACCAAAGGTACTGCCCACCATCATTGCAATGGGATCGAAAAAGATCTTACTGCAGGACAGCTCGCCTTTATCCGTCCCACAGATTTTCACTACTACATACTGGACGGCGTTCTTCCTAACAGCCTTTTCCCCGAAGGTAGCGGAATACCCTATGAACACAGGGATCTTTATATAAAAAGAGACGTACTTAGTCAAGCTGCCGAATACATAGGTAGTAAAGAAATAATCGACTACCTTCTTAAACCTAATTATCCGGTTGTGATTAATCTTACTACTGCACAGCGCACCCACCTTGAATCCAAACTCAATCTGTTGGAAATGTATAACGAAGATCGAAAGCAAAACTTTGAAATGCTGTATCGCTCGCTTGTATGTGAAATTTTAGGACTAGTAATCGAAAAAATGTATTTCGACCAAGGCCAATATCCTGTATGGCTGAATGAACTTATCCAGAAAATGCACAGCACTGAATTAATCGGTGGAAGCCTGGACGATGTAGTTAAAGAATCTAACTTTTCACACGGTCATCTTTGCAGACTATTTAAAAAATATACAGGTGAACGAATAATAGATGTCTTTTCCCGCATTAAGATGCAACACGCATGTAGACTTTTAACCAATCCTGATCTCACAGTTTTGCGAATATCATCCCTTGTCGGATACGACAGTCAATCTAATTTTATTAATCAGTTCAAGAAATATACGGGGATCACACCTAGCGCTTATCGCAAAAACATGACCCCCGATTCCTGAATTTTTAACAAATTATTCTTAGCGTCACTTAATGTGGCGCTTATATTTTGCCCGCAGTTTTCTGCGGGCATATATTTTTATTTTATCTGACCTTTCTGCGAAGTACAAAAGCTGCACAAACAATAAGTCCAATAGCTGTAATCAAAGAGTCAGTTGCAAGATTTGCGCCACAACCTTTACTCTGATTACTATTATCTGTATTTCCACCAGCAGGTTTATAAGTAACTGTTACAGATTCAGAACCGATGTTTCCTGCAGCATCTGTTGCAGTAACAGTAATCTTATTTTCACCTTCTTCCAATGTAACCGTATAACCATTGTTGCCTGCAGTAACTGTCTCTCCGTTTACTTTAACTACAATTGTTTCTGCATCTTCAGCCTTAACTGTAAAGGTGTATTCAGCAGAAGCAACAGTCTCTTCCTTGGCAGAAAGAACAATTTCCGGTGCTGTTGTATCCAACGTAACTTTTATTCTTAAAGTACCTGTTGTTTCACCATTCTTTGCTTCAATAACAATAGTATTTTCACCTTCTGCAAGTGCAAGCGCATATTTACCATCTGTACCTGCCGTCAAAACTTTTTCACCAAGTTTTACAGAAGTAATTTCGCCAATATCCACTGAAACAGCCATCTTCTGGCCTGCTGTTTTAACAGTAGTACCATCTGTAATTCCGCTGATGCTGATTTTTGGTATTGCTTCATATTTAACTTCAAATGTTTCTGTTGAACTGTTTGCAAATATTGATTTGTCTTTAACGGTAACTGTAATATTATTTACACCATTAACCAATGTAACAATATATTTGCCTTCAATAGGTTCAATAACTGTATCTCCCAATTTAACAACTACATCATATTCTGAATCATCGGCAACACTGAATTTAATCTCATACTGTGCTTCATTAACCGGCTTGTCAGGTCTTTCAACAGTAATAACAGGGGCAGCAACGTCATTAAGTCCGGAAACTGTTAAATCTTCTTTAACACACTGATATTTGTTCAAACCAAGTCCTGTTTTAAGTACAACTTCATCTGTACCATCCATTTTTAATAACTTTTTAAGATCTGCATGATCGTTTGCCGAAGAAATTGTCATACGCAATACGTTAGGTCCCTCTACGCCTGCATGAATTTCACATTTTGCAAGTTGAGCTTTGAGTTCTGTAAGAGTCTTACCATTGAACATAATGTTATCAATAATCTTAGCATTAGACTGTATGTTCAACTTCATTTCCTTAAAAACGTCTTGTTCAAAACAGAATTTAATCCAATCGTTACCAGCTTCTATTTCTTTCAAAATCTGCATTTCACCAAGAGTAAGCGCAACGTCTTCCGGCTTTTCACCGGGAGCATAAGTTACGCCATCAGCTGCATCATAGGTATAATCGCCAAATCCTTTGCCAAGGCCAAGATCAGTCATTGTAATAAAACCGGCATCCATAGTGATTGTATTTTCACCATTGCGGTTCCACATTTCAGAAGAAAGTCCATCATAAAATACATCAATACGGATATATGGATTAGCAGAATTTATCCAATAAGCTGTAGTACTATGATTTCCATCCCAGAACGCCTGTAAATTATGTCCGTTAATTAAAATCGTGCCGGTATTAAACAACAATACGCCTTCACTAATATAAGCTGCTCCCTTTATGTCAACATTTTCATTAAAGAAAATATGAATGGCATCTTTATGCTTTCCTTCGTGATCACGTACTACTGAAATTTCTTTAACGGTAATATATCCATCGCCTTTATATGCAGGAGCCTCTTCATTTCTTGTTACATTATAAACCTGACCATCTGAAGTCATCTTCAATGTATTTGCTTCAGCAGTAACTCCACCAACAACAATTTCGTCTGTTCCGTCATATTTATAAATTTCTGTCTGAGCTTTAGTTCCTTCCTGGAAAAACAATGTTTTGACATCTGCCTGACGGCCGTCAGCTGCCCATGATACAGAAACTTCTGAACCTAAAGCTGTGAGATCCTTTCCATTGATTGAAAGGGTTAGTTTTGCCTGATCTTCAGTAGATATAACATTTGAAAAACGAATGCTCATCTGATCCTTAAAAGAAGGTCTGCCTTCCACATTTCTCTTAAAGTTTGCAACACTTACATATACAGGGCCTTCAACTACAGGATCAGAATATTTAATTGTAACAGTCTTTTCTACAAATGCATTCGGTGCAGCGACATTTTCCGCATGAAAAACCAATTTACTTGTACCAAAGCCAAACTTAGCAACATATTTTCCATTCTCATCTGCTTTGAGTGCCACATCGTTGAGCTTTACAGATGTTTTCTGTAAAGACTCTCCAACACCTGCGGTGAATACAGGAGTAAATTCAAGAGTACCATTCTTTGCTGTAATAACATCATCAGCAATTTCAACATCTTCTGCAAAACCATATTCTACAGAAGGAACTTTCATTTCTGAAAGAGTCTGTACATATTCGCCAACCTGAGCAGCACCACTTGCTCCAACCTTAAAGCCATCAAGCAACGTAACTGTATCTGTGCCATCAAGTTTAAGTATACCTGCCGCATAATTCGGAAGGTCGATACGAACCAGATTTGCACCTGCTTCTGCTCTGCTGTAAACCTGTGTTATCTTCCCTTCATCTTTCCATGTCTTTAATGTTTTATCGTTAATTTTTATTTTTGTATCGTCGAAAGAACCATCTGTGATTCCCTCGCCTGAAAGGTGAACACGATATTCGCCTTCGCCATCATCTCGCGCTGTAGCTATAGTGCAACCACAGTTGTTTTCCGCAGCAAAAGCAACGGATGTCAAACCGCAAACAAAACAAGTAGCCATGATTACGGTCAAAAATAAAAGTAAAAGTTTTTTCTTCATAATTTCCCTCCAGAAATTTTTTTATTTTAAACGTTAATACGTTTTTTTCCTATTCAATACTGTTCCGACACAAATCAGGCATTGCATGAAACATTGATATGAAAAAGATATTCTCCGCCTTTTTTTGAAACAAGCTTGGACTCTGCCTTGCCAAAATCAAAACGTACCGGTGTTTTCAAAGGACATTGTACTCTGAAAACATACTCTCCTTTAACTAATTCCCAGTTTACTTTGATACATCCTACATGTGAATTATATTGCCCTTCCGCAGACGTAAGCCTTGCACATGGATCAAATCTCGGAGCAATGACAATTTCCGAAAAACCGGGTTTCCCTTCACGTATGCCTAATACATAACGATACATCCATTCCACACAACTGCCGAACACGTAATGGTTGAAAGAATTCATGCCGGCATCGCCAAAACCGGTTTCTTTTGTATAGCTGTTCCAACGTTCCCATATGGTCGTGGCACCATTTGATATACTGTAACCCCAACCGGGATATTTTTCGTTAAAAATAAGCGCATATGCTATATCATCTAACCCAAGTTCCGAAAGAACAGGTAATAGATATCTTCCGCCGTTAAATCCTGTGGTCAGCAACATTCCGCTTTCCTCGAACTTGCGACGCAAATGTTTTGCTGCCGGATCTTTTTCTAACAATCCAAAAGCATATGACAAAACGTATGCTGTCTGGGTATCACCTTTAACCCTGCCGTCTTTGTCGATAAAATTGCTTCGAAAAGCTTTATATGTCTTTTCTTTTTCCAACCCCGCTTCTGTATCATTTTTACCGATTTCATTCAGAAGATACAAATACAAACTAAGACTATAATAATGATATGCTGTACAGAATACATCCAAAGGCGTATCTGCACCAATATTAAGCCAATCGCCATAAGCGCTCTGTTCACGTATACCGTCCTTTGCAGTGCGTGAAGACGCATGTATGTGTTTTTGCATAAGCTCAAGATTGTCATATATAATATCTTTATTTCCATACATACGGTAATGGAAGTATGGCAATATCACAGCACCATCGGCCCATCCACCGTTGTTTCTTCCGAAAATATTCACATATGGCGCATAATCAGTAACACCTTCTTCCGTTGCTGCATCCGATACATCACGCAAATATCTTCTGTAAAATTTTTCGCAGTCTCTATTATACATGGCCGTACGAGCAAAAAGATGCGCATCTGCCAACCATCCTAAACGTTCATCTCGCTGTGGGCAATCAGTTGGTATAGATACAAAATTTGAATTCATACTCCAACAAACATTTTTAAAAATGCGATTTATCAAAGCTGATGAACAGGTAAATTCTCCTGTCGTTTTCAGTTTGTTGTGAACGGCTTGCGCTTCAAGAGAGAGAATCTCCACAGGTTCATCTGAGCTGATCTGTGCATAACGGAAACCATGATAAGTAAACATAGGGACAAAATCATCTTCCCCACCACTTAAAATCAGAGTATCCGTACTTAAAGCAGAACGCAGATTTTCCGTATAAAGATTGCCATCATTATCAAGCATCTCACCGTGACGTAATGTCACACAAGTTCCTGCTTTTCCCTTTACCCTAAGGTGTAAAACACCTGCCATATTCTGTCCGAAATCAACAAGAGCATCTCTTTCGCTACGTTTAATATACGTAGGCTTAAATTTTTCACAAAGTTCAACAGGTTCAAAATCACTTGGCTGTGGTAAAACCGGATATTCTGTTTGTTCTACCTTACCGCAATCAGGATAGTTTGCTGTAAAAATGCTATTGTGTGGCAAGCGAAAATCACGTTTCTCACCATTGAGAATATCATTTTCACGCACCGCGCCCGTAGTTCCACTCCAGCTTTCGTCTGTTCCTATTACCTGTACTTCTCCGTCACGATATTCGATTTCCAATCTGGCCGCAAAGCGAAGAGGATATTTCCCAAAACGCTGTCTGCGCACCATAGCTACATTGCCTGTGTACCAACCATCTCCGACACACGCACCAAAAGCATTTTTACCACCTATAAGCAATGATGTAACATCAAATTTACGGCTGTAAATTCTTTTGTTATAATCAGTAAAGCCCGGTTCAAGGAAACTCTCCACTGCGCTGCCGTTTACATATGCCACATAAACACCCAAAGCACTACATTCCAACGTAGCACGACGCACAGCTTTCCTAATATCAAATTTTTTATAAACATACATTGCCGGAGCACCGAATTTACGATCACTCACGCTTTCATCGTAGGATGGATCCGTGTAAAAACCGATCCACTTGCTGTCATTCATATTCATAGCCTACCATCCTATAATTTCATTCCACTGGTAACAATACCATTAATAAGCTGTTTTTGGAAAAAAGCAAATATTACAACCAATGGGAGCATTACCATGACACCGGCGGCATATTGCACGTTTGCATCTATGCTTTGCGCACCGGGTGCCAGATACTTGTAATATAACCCTACTGAAAGAGTATAATATTTCTCATTCCATATATATATAAGCGGAGTACCATAGTCATTATATTGCCCGATAAAAACATTGACTGCTGTAAGTACTACCACCGGACGTGCTAACGGAAGCATAATCTTGAACATAATAATAAATGCATTAGCTCCGTCCACACGTGCTGCTTCCAGAATAGCATCCGGAAGGCCCTTTAAATACTGACGCATGAAAAAGATACTCATTGCGCCACCACCAAAAAATGCCGTAATCATCAGTGGCCACAGCGAATTAGTAAGGCCAAGATGATAGTAAACGATATAAAGTGGAATTTGCATAGCGATTCCAGGAATCATGATTGTGCTCAATAAGAATGAAAAACAGATTCCACGACCGGGGAAACGCACTTTTGCAAATCCATAACCGCACATCAGGCAGGTCAATGGTACGAATACTGTATTTACCCCTACTACGATTATCGTGTTCCATAAATAACTCAGAATCTGATCATCAAAAGCCTTCGTATAACCGGAAAAATCCAGTTTCGTCGGAAACAGAAGAGTAGGAACCTGATAAATATCATCAGGACTCATTACCGAACGAGTCAAAAGCACAATAATCGGAAGAAGGAAAAACAACGCAAGCAGGCTGATAATGCAATGACGCAAAACAACAATTACAGTTTTACGTATGTTACGCGGCTTGTGTCTGCGATAATTTACTGTGTCCATTATATATCCTCTCCGTAAAATACCCACTTGCTCTTGCGAAACAATATCAACGTCAATAATGCAATTACTAAGAACAACATCCAGCTGAGAGCGCAGGCAAGTCCCATATTGAACTCACGGTGATTAATAAATATATTCGTTACAAAAAACAAGAGTGAATCGTCAGGTCCTGCGCCTGTGATCAGATAAGGTCCGAACACCTGCAATCCCGCAATAATACTGTTAATTAATGTATAGAATATAGTTGGTGTGCTCATCGGTATTGTAATTTTAATACACTTTTTAAATGCATTCGCACCTTCAATATCTGCTGCTTCATATAATGCGTCAGGAATATTCTGAAATTGCGCAATCCAAAGCATCAGACCACCACCTAACCCCCAAAGGCTCAGCATCAGGAAAGTAGGCATTGCCGTACTCGGATCAGCATAAAAAGAGTACGAAGGAAGCCCCATAGAATTAAGTAAAGAATTTCCCAGTCCATACAAAGGATCAGTAATATCAGCCCATACAATAGCCGAACATACCGGTGGCAACAAATTAGGCAGATAATACAAAACTCTGTATACTGACATTCCTTTAAGTTTCTGATTCAGGAACAGCGCCAACAGAAAAGATAAAACCAACCCGATTATAATACTGAATATGAGATATTCTCCGGTATGGAGCAAAGATTTCATAAATTTATCCCTCAATATAACATTGGTAAATACATTCACATAATTATGAAATCCAAAGTTACGAGGCGGGTTAATTATATCGTAAGTAGAAAAGCTGTAAAAAAGTGACATTGCCATCGGAATAAAGTTAAAAATAATTATACCGATCATGCAAGGCGCAATCAGAACAAATCCAATCCACGCCCCACCATTCAAGCTTTTCTTACGTAAAGTCGCTCGCATTGCATTCACCGCCTTTAACCGACAAACTTCTCATCGTTAATCTTTTTCTGATAAAAGGATGTAGCTCCTGATATACTGCCACGACCGTTAAAATCTTTATGCATGCATGCATAAGAACAATCCTGCATATATCTTAAAAGTGTAGATGACAAACGAGGATCTTTGCGATCAAATACATTCAGATACAAATCTCTATCACTGTCAGCAATGAAAGCTCCGTGATTTAATTTGTCTCCCTTTATTCCTGTAAATCCACGCCATGTAGAATTTTCATCTTCTGCAACACTTTTCAATACAGGAACACAACCGGCCGTGGTAGCAAATGCGCGCTGGCCTTCTTCTGAACCGATAAATTTAATAAATTTCCAAGCTTCTTCTTTGTGTTTGCTTGTTGATGCAATCGCATATCCGGAACAACCGGCGCCTACCATTGTAGTATCGCTAAGCGGATAAGATACAAAATCAAGATTAACGTCGTTTATATAACCGGGAATTACAGGGCGAACACATGCATTCATAGCAATAGTATTACGTGCAAAAGACACGCTTGCACTTGTTGTAGGATTAAGGAAAAGTCCTTCACTAACGTAGCCACGAAGTGCCTCATAAGCAAGCTGAGTTTCCATTGCATTAATGTTAGAATCACCTTTTTCGTCAACAATACTTCCACCTTCTGTAGTAAGCGCTGTAAACATCCCAACATTATCACTCAAAAGCAAATCAGCAGGATACATGAACTTGCTAAGACCATTTTCGTTATTGTCCATTTTTTCACGCAAAGTTCTGCAAGTTGCAAGAAAATCTTCCCATGTCCAATCATCAGTAGGATATTCCATTTTTGCTTTGTCGAAAATGTCTTTATTGTACATGATGGTCAACCTGTTATAATCTCTTGGCATAAACCATACAGAATTATAATTTTCTGCTTTTGGATCGATAGTCAAACGCGCTGAATCAATACTTGTCTTATAATACTTGGAAAGATCAATTCCGTCACGTTCAAAATAAGGCGTAAGGTCTTCATAATGTCCTGTGCTTGAATAAGGGGCATGATAGTCACCCGTACACCAAACGATATCCGGCATACTGTCAGTAGCAATGTAATTATTCATAGCCTGCTGATAATCAGCAAATGTCTGAACTGATATTTTAATAGATTTGTCAACACGATTAAACGCCTTTGAAAACGCACTAAGATATGCTTTTTCAGTAGAATCTGCCTTTATACCAACCACTATGGTAACAACTTCATCATCGTAATCATTTCCATCATTAACGTCATTTCCACCACGTGCGCATGCCGACAATGACAGTGTCAACATAACAACGATTAAAAGTAAAACAACTGCAAATTTTTTCATATTTTTACCTCCGATTATCTGATTTCAATCTTGCATGCTCTAAAATCTCTGGTAATCTCAATTTTAGAACCACTTACTTTATATTCGGACGACGAAAGTTCCTTTCCGTCCACATAAACCTTGAAGTCACCTTCAGGTTTTTTAAAAGTCACACATACCTTTTCATCTTTGATTGTTCCACGAACATTGTTAATCTGAACGAACTTGTTTCCTGCGGTAAGATCATATATAAGCCCCGAATATTTAAGGTTTTCATTTTTATACCAGGTCAGATTCTCACTCAGGTTCGGCGCAAGTTGTAACACATTATCTGTAGAAACGCTTAAACCAAAATACATTTCAGGAATAGCACGCCAGAACAACCCGGTTTCAGGGAAAACATAGTCAAGGGCTAAAAGTCCCGCACCGGCAGTTCCCATATTAGAACCTTCCAAAAGATTACCGGCCTTCATAATCCATGGATTTTCTTCAATATCAAGAGCCTGATAATAATCCCAATAGAAATAAGCGCCACCACGTGCCCCTTCATCATTCTCGTTGTAATTCAAAACTTCAAGATACCATTCCTGGATTTCTTTAAGTCTCTGTGCTGCATTTTCTATTCCAAGATATTTTGCACGTGCAACAAGATCATAATAAGACATAAACAGAGCTGCACCACCATTCTGCAACTGATTTCCGAACTTTCTTGGCGTCCAGGTCCATAAATAGTGCGCCGAGTCATTGTCTGCAGTATTTGTTCTCGGTGCAAAACGATATAAATAAATGTCATCTCCCGTAGATTTCTCTTCAACATTCAGTGTTGCTCCATCTGCACAGGTGTATGCCTGTGATTCCACGATTCTATCACCATCCAGCCATGCATAAATGCTTTCTACCTGCTTCTGAGAAGCAAGTCCTGCCACAATAGCTTCCAGATTGAAATATGTGAAGCCATAATCAATTATGCAGCCATAAGCATTAGAATATCCTGCATGGAATCTTCCGGTCTTATCGTTCCAGAATGTTTCTGTAAATTTAGTTTCAATAATACTCATAAGAGCTTCCAGCTCTTCTGCTGTAGCATCGCAAGGCACTTCCAGTCCTTCATTTGTCATAATTGTCTGTTCGTCACAAGTAATACCTTCCTGTTCAGCTGCTTTCAACAACCATGCCGCATCTCTTATAGCTTTATAAAAGTAAATATTGATATAGATATTTTTTTCAGGAAGTGACAGCATATCCCAGTATCCGTCACCGATTCCGTAACCCATAATTCTTGAGCCATGTTCGTCAAGACGTATTTCATGACCTACACAGAAATCGTTGGATATAACTCCCGATTCACCTCCGAGGTTTGTCAAATAAAACTGAACCGAACGTTTAACTTTTGAAAGCATAGTTTCAAGAAGATCAGTATCATGAGAATACTCATACAGCGCTTTTGTTCCGGTAATCAAAATACTGTTATTATTAACCTGACGTGAATCAAATTGCATACGGAAAAAGTTAAGTTTTGCATCCACATTAAGTTTTTGTCCTGACTTTGGCAGTATAACCAATTTCACATCAGTAATCTCTTTATTTGCCCACTGAGGATGATTATACATATCAAAATACATATTCTGACGGAAATTCGGTGAAATTTCATCCACAGGTCTCGTGCAGTAATCTGCCATTGATGCAACGTACCATTCTTCGCTGTTGCTGTTTCTGAACCGGATCTGCACATCACCGGCAGACATTTCTTTCTGACCAAACGTCTCTGTATCTAAAAGACTGAGATCCACTTCCACAAATGGGGTAAGATCTGACAAAACAACTTTACCTTCCGGCCAAACAAATTCCAGAGAATCAGCGTCAACTGCGCTGGCTGAATAAAAGCCATTTACAACAGAAGAAGAAACGCCGTTGTTTGTCCAACCCTCCTCGTCATCGTTCGCATTAAACTCCCAGCCGGGAAGAGATCCTGTGTTCCATGTATAATCAGGGAAAGGCCAGCCTTGTTTAAACAGTTGCTCAGTATTTCTGCCCGCCTCAAAACGATCTGCTCCATTCCATACATACCCAAATTTATCCATAGGCTGTCCGGTAAGCCAGTTTCTGACTGTCTGATAACGGTCTGTGTTGTAATTATCAGCCGAAGAATCAAATAACGTGAGCGCCAAAGCTTCCCACTCCTTTCCGAAATAAGAACCTGCACCGGTTACAGCACCAAGGGTAACATTTTCACCCCAACCGGCAAGACTATCTTCATCATAACGCATATTGCGATGAAAAAAGTCATTCATAAACATGTTCAGCTCAGTATTGTCCGAACCTGTGTAATAAATAGTCTCGCTTTCCTTTTTATACTCATATGTTTTATCTGACTTAGAACATGCAACCGAACCAAACAACATTATCAAAGCCAGTCCGCTAGCTAAAATTTTTGTCAAAAACTGTTTCTTCATGATTGTTTTCTCCTTTTTTGCAACACCACTGCCGTCAGCATCAACAAAGTTGCTGTCACAGGTAACATTCCCTCCATTGCAATACCGCCATTACAACCTTTGCTTACAATCGGATAACTGCTTTTTCCGGTATCCACCGGAATTTTTTCCGAAGTTCCATTTCCTTTCAACGACCATGTCTTAGTTGTAGGGTTGTAAACAAATGTTGTGTCATTTGCAATAGTTCCTCCATTCGGAACCTGGAAGCCTGCCTTAATCGTAAGCGTATGCGCTTGTGATGTATTGACAAAATCAATACTCTGGCTCTTTTTGTTTATAAAAATCTGCATTGTTGTAGTTCCGACTGTACCATAATGCAACATAATGTACTGATTCATTATAGGTCCTTCAACTTCCATACGCTCCCAGATACTCTTGCCATCAAGAATAATATTGTCACGTATGCTGTCGCCAAGGCCGTTGTATACGAAATATTTAATTTCGTTCTGTGTGTAAAACTGCTGTAACATACTACTCATAAAGGTTGCAGTACTGTTTGCGTGTGGGAAATACCCGTAAGCTATATCCTGATTGAATGTAATTGCAAAAGAAACATTTTCACCTTCATCAGTATAAGAACCAACCCCCGTTACCTTTAAATCCATATTAGTATCAAAAAGCAATCCATCATCAGAAAAAACTTCCTTCCACATACCATCTCGCTCACTGTATTTCTGCAAGGTCTGTTCGAAAACTCCATTTGAACCGGCATTCAATATGGTGCGAAATTCCTTTTCTATACTAATTGTAAGCTGTTTGGTAAAATCCAAAAGTTCGTTACCTGATGGAATAACAATCTGTAACTGTGATTCAGTTGTCCAGTATACGCCAATGCCTGCATTTTCTGCTGTATCGGCAGCGTCTGTTACAGGTCTGCCATTAAGTTTTATATAACCATAGTTTGCAATCTCGTCACCCGTAATTTTTACGGGATAACCACTGTAATTCACTACAGGTTCACGGAAATCAACAACTACCCAGCTATTCTTACCACCGTCCTGATTTTTGATTGCATTAACTTTATCCACAAGGAAATATGATGAAGGTTTACGAGAAACCAACAGTCCGGTTTCTGCATAATACACATACTCAATATCATTTGCAACGGCATAACCTCTGCCATCAATCGTTCCTTGCGGTACCGTGAAAACATCATTATTTTTCAAACGTCCGGAAAAACTGAGTTCTATTTCGTTTGCCGTTACACTTTCAACGGTAATTGCTGAATCACCGATTTTCAGAGATGCATATTCACCGGCATCGCCCGGACTTTTTTCTGTTTTCAAAATAATAGTGGTCTTGCCTGCCGAGGCATCGTATGACGTAGTTGCTGTCATAGGAGAATTAGTAAACTCTACTAACTCTGCACGTGAATCGTTGCCATTCGGGAAAACATAGCCACCTAAAAGGGCAAAAGTATCTGTTCCGTCAAATTTTACTAAGTTTTCAGGGAATGTAATCAACAAACCAAATTTTCCATCTTCAATTTCATACCCACTGACACCGACACCTGCTATGGAAGCAATAGACCTTCCGTTCATTTCCACCTGGGAGAAATACATGCTGATCTCTGATGCGCTGAATTCCTGTGCCGATGATACCGGATTAAATTCACCTGTAGGGATAATACGTAATTGCGCACAATTATTTTCCCCACGAGAAAGAGTATAATCAGTTTCAACAATGTTTCGAGCCTTATCCCATTCATCCACAATACTGTCTTTCCAGCCGACGCGGTTAAATCCATCATCCGACAGTTTAAATACTACTGAGTTGAGAAGGACTTTTCCATTTGCCGTTTTTAAGCCGGGTAAAAATTCCACAACATCCGTGCCGTCACGCTTCAAATTGTAGCTGCCCGTAGAAGAAGAAAGGCTTATACGAATCATATAACGGCAATTCAGATGGCCTGTTGCACCACCCCAGACATCTTTACCGTCAACCCATTCAAACCAATTACCCTCGGTAGAAGAAGGACCGATTATAGATGCAGGATCAATATAAAGCTCCAGATTGCGCTGTTTAACAGATTTACCATTAATAAGAATTTTTTCCATTGCATTCTGCGCAATCTCCGATGTAGTTGTTGCAGATCCAACCGGAGCATCAAAATAGATTCTCAGATGTTTAACATTTACATAATAATGCACAGCTTCCACATTGGTAGCGATTGAAGAAATATCCTGTCCCGGCAACAAAAAAGTATCTGCTGCCGAATAATAAGTAACTACAATATCTTCAGAAACAGTCAAGCCGTTTTCAAATTTCATTCCGTTCTGTAATACGATTTCAGTATTAAGAATTTCTCCGGTTTCTGCATCGCTGTTAAACACAGCGGAAAAATTTTTAACCGGAATGTTTATACGAATAAGATTTTGTCCCACAGGATAGTTATAATAGCACGATGTGGCTATCTTGTCTTCAGCCTCATATGCATAAATAGACTTTCCATTGATAAGCAATTTGCTTCTTACATCTTCATTGTTAACATTCCCCGGATTTGCATGGGAAACAACATTCTGATTAAATTTGATTACTAACCAATAGTTCGTTCCATTATCCTGATTTTTTAATAACTGCACCTCTTCGACCTGTAAAGGATCAGGCTCTGCTGCACTGACTGGCCTTATACCAGTTATGAAAAACATTGCCATCGAAAAACAAAATACGATCATAGTCAAAAATGTCAAAATCGTCTTGCTTTTTGTTCTCATCGTTACCTCCTGATTTAGTTGCGTAAGAATAAACAAAAGTTGTTTTTCCACGCTTTAATAATCTTCATATTTTATCGGATAAAAAACGCATACAACTGCATTTTTCGTTTTATGATTTTATTATAAAACAAAATACGCATGATTTTCAATTTGTATTTTAATTTTAATTTACTGTTTTTTAACATCTTCCGTCTCTATGCAACGAAATCCAGTCCCTGTAAAAGTCTGCGCTGGCTTTTTTCTGTCTGTCACGTGTATGCAGGCCAAACTTCATCGAATACCCTGCATTCCACTCAAAATTATCCGTCAATGTCCACAAGAAATATCCCCTGACATCAAATCCTTCGTTAATTGCCCGTCCTAATGATTCAAATGCACTTTTCAGATATGCAATACGCTGTTCGTCACGGATCATTCCATCTTCAACTTTTTCGTTTTCAAAGCCGACACCGTTTTCCGTAATGTAAACAGGCAAATCAACTTTGTATTCGTCTCTTGCAATCTTCAACGCATCGTAAATCGCATCAGGATACAATTCATTTCCGTTATCCAAAAAATTTCCGCCGTTCTGGGAAATAACCTTTTTCACATCAACGTCCGGCCTTGAACTGACTACAACTCTGTTGTAACAATTTAGTCCATAAAAATCCAAAGGAGCACCAATCAGACTGAGATCTCCGTCCTGTCGTTCAATTTTAATTCCTCTTCTTCTCATCATCTCTTCAACATACTTGTTATATTCCCCACAAAAAAGAGGGGACAGATAACTTCCATGTACAAGCCCGTTCTGCTCTTTAGCTAATCTTACATCAGCTTCTGAATATGGATCTGCAGGTACTCTGTTCCAAATATCGACAACAATGCCAATTTTTGCCTTATTTCCACTGGAACGGAATCGTTCTACTGCTTTTCCATGAGAAAGCAATAAATTATGATTAGCCTGACGGCCGTATTTCTCAAGTCCGAAACCCGGCGCAAAACCTTTCAATGCATATCCTACATACGTGGCAATTGGTTCGTTATGGGTAGCAAACATCTGCGCATTTGGAATATTTCTGAAAACAATATCTGCATAATCTGCAAACCAGTCTGCAACATCACGATTCAGCCAACCACCCAATCTCTCCAGTTCATACGGCAAATCCCAATGATACAATGTAATATTTGGCGCAATGCCTGCCTCTGCCAAAGTGTCTGTCAAACGGCGATAATAATCCAAGCCCTTTTGATTAATTTGTCCCTTTCCTTCAGGTAATATTCGTGACCACGAAACAGAATAACGATATCCGTTTACTCCTAAGTCTTTTAACAACTTAACATCTTCTTTCCATTTGTGATAACTGTCACATGACACATCCGGTCTGTCACCATTACGAATAGTTCCGGGTATACGACTGAACACATCCCAGATATTCAACCCTTTTCCGTCTTCATTAAATGCGCCTTCTATCTGTGCTGCAGCTGTAGCAACACCCCAAACAAAATCTTTCATTTTTGCCTCCTGCATGCTTTTATCTTAGAAAAACACATTTCATATTATAAAAT
>ERZ1026780.870-NODE-870-length-21808-cov-28.003999_pt1 | contig 21808 bp, 18 predicted proteins | sample MGYA00380126_ERZ1026780 | MGnify/ENA primary metagenome ERZ1026780 (study PRJEB33269, sample SAMEA4719762) | human gut metagenome | biome: human-associated habitat; feature: organic feature; material: feces | place: Cameroon | collected 2013-10 ... | reverse complement strand
TCTATCCTCGAAAATCTTCTCTTAATCTGAAGCAACTTATTTTTTTCATGTTCCTTAAATACCACGGGCCTTTGCCACGATGGCAGTGCCACGATAGATTAGTTGTTCAGAAGAGCGTTGTACTTCTCGTAGCCGGCCTGGAACTTAGGATCCTGGTCACGGAAACGATAGTAGATCTGCTTGAGGTACTCTGCGATCGTTGACTTGATGGCGGCGTCCTCGCAGACAACGTAGGCCTGCTCGAACGGATCGATGCACTTCTTCAATGTCACCTCGAAGTCCTGCACGAGAGCCATGTACTTGGCGTCATCAAGTTCATTCTGGGCTTTCTCCTGAAGTTCCAGAGCCTTGTCATAGTACATCTGACCCTTGCCGATGTAGGCAAAGACATACTTAGGGTCCTTGGCGGCGGACTCATCGTAAGCCTTGGCGGCCTTGTCAAGATCTCCAAGCTGCTTGTAAGCCTGACCCTCGACATAGTAGAGGGAAGCGTTGTCAGGAGACGTGGCCTTGGCCTGCTGGAGGAGTTCGAACAGTCTGTCAGTACCCTCACCACTGGTCATGTAGTAGTTGATGAGGCCGAAGACGATGCTCTCGCTCGTAGGGAATTTCTGGAAGCCCTGCTCAAGGTAATCCTTGGCGGCAACCTTTCCGGCAGCGGTGGTGTCAATGTGTGAGACGCAGTCTGAAAGCTTGGCGAACACCTCACCGCCATCACCATAATAACCATAGCCGAGGCACTTGTCAAACATAGTCTTGGCCTTTGAGAAATTCTCCGTGCTCCACGATGTGAACGCGGCGTTGTACAGAGAGTTGGTGTCGATCTGAGCATAAGGCTTCTGGGCGGCGGCCTCGTAGGCAGCCTCGAAGAACTCCTCTGCCTTCTTCACGTCACCGAGGGTGTAGGCGTTGTAGGCCTCCTGATTCAGTTTCTCGGAGATTGTCTTGATTCCTGCGCTGATGTCCTTGTCCTTGCTGTGCTTCTCGTCAAGCTCATAAGCTTTCTTGTAGGCCTCAAGAGCCTTAGGAAGGGCATTCTCGACAACAGGCTTCACGACCTCGATCACAGAGAGCTGGCCATTGGCGTTGAAGTAGAGATTCTTGTTCTCGTAAACCTGCTTGGTGTACTGCGCTCCATTAAGGGTGACAACCTCCACAGAGGTAGGTTTCTCGCCACCCATGGAAAGCTGGAGGGCGTTCATGTCGGCACCGAGCCAAACATTTCCGGCAGGCGCAGCGTAAGCGTCAAGATAGGTCTGCGCGAGCTTCATCCAAGTAGCCACCTTGGTAGCCTTCTTCTCGTTCCGGGAAGCGGCGAGGGCACTCTCGACCGCCTTGGCGGCAGAGTTCACGTTAGACTGGGCATCCGCTACCTGGAAGGAAGCGAGCAATGCCAAAACAATCAATGTCTTTTTCATGATTATTGGTATTTAGTTGTTTCCAAATATACTATTCTTGAGGAGTCTCCGCGTTCTCCCCAGCAACCTTTTCCTGTTCGTCATCACCTTTCTCGACAGTCGAGATGGCGGCGATCGAGTCACCGTTCTTGATGTTGATCAGTTTCACACCCTGGGTCGCCCTGCCGGACACCTTAATGTCGGAGACCGCCATTCTAATCGTGAGGCCGGACTTCTCGATAATCATCAGGTCATCGTTCTCTGTCACGTTCTTGATGGCAATCAGTTTGCCGGTCTTCTCGGTGATACTGATGGTCTTCACACCCTTTCCACCCCTCTTGGTGATCCTGTACTCATCGAAGTCAGTCCTCTTTCCGAATCCGTTCTCGCTCACGACAAGCACGGTGTGTTCGGCGGCATCCTCCGCCTTAGGATCGTAGTTGATAGCTCCGATGACCTCATCATCGTCTTCAATATTGATGCCACGCACGCCGGTGGAGTTCCTGCCCATAGGACGGGCGTCCGTCTCATCGAAGCGGCAGCAGCGTCCCTCACGGGCGGCGATGAATATCTCCTCGTTGCCGTTGGTCAGCAGCGCCTCGACAAGTTCATCTCCCTCTCGGAGGTTGACGGCGTTCACGCCGGCTGTCCTTGGATGTGAATATGCCTCCAGGGATGTCTTCTTTATGATTCCCCTCTTGGTGATGAGCACGATGTTGTTGCCGTTCACATATTCAGGATCCTTGAGAGTCTTGACGTTGATGTACGCAAGGATCTTGTCATCCGGGATGCTGAGCACGTTCTGGATGGCGCGGCCCTTGGAAGCCCTTGAGCCTTCCGGTATCTCATAGACCTTGAGCCAGTAGCAGCGTCCGGACTGCGTGAAGAGCAGCATCGTCGAATGCATGTTGGCGATGTAGATGTGGTCGATGAAGTCCTCATCCCTCGTCGCGCTTCCCTTCATTCCGACTCCGCCGCGGGCCTGGGTACGATATTCGGTCAGAGGGGTCCTCTTGATGTAGCCAAGGTGGGAGATCGTGATGACCATATCCTCATCGGCATAGAAGTCCTCCGGGTTGAATTCCTCGGCCGAAGGACGGATCTCGGTCCTTCTCGGGTCGGCGTATTTGTTCTTGAGTTCGATGGTCTCGGCCTTGATGACCTTCATCTGCTCCTCGACGCTTCCGAGAATCTCGTTGCAGCGGGCGATGAACTTCTCAAGCTCGTCATATTCAGCCTGAAGCTTCTCCCTCTCCAGTCCGGTCAGCTGACGGAGCCTCATCTCGACAATGGCTGTCGCCTGGGCGTCCGTGAACTCGAACCGTGAGATCAACTCGGCCTTGGCCTCGTCCACATTGCCTGAATGCCTGATGATGTGGATGATCTCATCGATGACATCGATGGCCTTCAGCAGACCTTCCAGAATGTGCGCCCTCTTCTGAGCCTTCTCCAACTCGAACCTGGTCCTTCTGATGATGACATCGTGGCGGAATTCCACGAAATTGGCGATCATATCCTTGAGGGACAGCGTTCTTGGACGACCCTTGACAAGGGCGACATTGTTGAACGCGAAGCTGGACTGGAGCTGGGTGTACTTGAACAGGGTGTTGAGCACAACGCTGGAGTTGCTGCCCTGCTTTACCCTGATGACGACGCGGACACCCTCGCGGGAGGTCTCGTCGTTGATGTAGGTGATGCCCTCGATCTTCTTGTCCTCGACCATCTGGCCGATCTTCTCGATCATCTCCTTCTTGTTGACCATATACGGAATCTCGGTCACGACGATGGTCTCACGGCCGTTGTCAGCGACCTCGATCTCGGTCTTGGCCCTCACGACAACCTTACCGCGGCCGGTCTCGTAGGCCTCCTTGATCCCGCTGACACCCATTATGATGCCTCCGGTCGGGAAGTCAGGTCCCTTGATGTGCTGCATCAGCCCGTCCGTGTCGATGTCCGGGTTGTCGATGTAGGCGCAGATCGCGTCACAGCACTCGCCCAGATTGTGCGGAGCCATGTTCGTGGCCATTCCGACTGCGATACCTGACGATCCGTTCAGAAGAAGCAACGGAGCCTTTGTCGGCAGAACCGTCGGTTCTTCCTCGGTGTCGTCGAAGTTAAGGGTCATATCAACAGTGTTCTTGTCGATGTCGGCAAGAACGTCGTCGGTCATCTTCTGAAGCTTCGCCTCGGTGTACCTCATGGCGGCGACAGGATCACCGTCCATTGATCCGAAGTTACCCTGGCCAAAGATCATAGGGTAACGCTGGTTCCAAGGCTGCGCGAGCCTGGCGAGAGCGTCATAGACACTGGAGTCACCGTGCGGATGGTACTTACCAAGCACCTCACCGACGATCTTGGCGCACTTACGCGTCGGTCCTGAATATGACAGGCCGAGGCCGTCCATTCCGAACAGAACCCTCCTCTGCACAGGCTTCAGGCCATCCCTGACATCAGGCAACGCACGGGAAACGATAACGGACATCGAATAGTCGATGTACGCGGTACGCATCTCGTGGTCAATCTCAACCGGCTCGATAATGCCAATCTGCCCTTCCTCTTTCTTTTCCTCAATATCCATATCGTGATGTTGAATACATTATAGTTAAACATGCAAAAATAACAAAAAAAACCGAGAGAGACAACATGGCGGCACGCTACGCGAAATTGTCAAAAATTTTCGTCGCTTGTACTGAGATATGGCACAAGCGGCCGATACCTTTGCATCAGAAACAGAAAAAACAATAAAAAAACATACAGTCATGAGAAACACAGAGTACAACCTTGACAAACTTGCGTCAATGATTTCGTCCGAGTCATCATTCACAGCGTTGGTGGAAATGATGGGAGACATGGGATTGGAGTTCGAAGGGGCCGTCAAAGGGCAGTAATCACCTCAACGCCAGTTCCTCAACCTCCTTTTTCAAGGAGACGAGAGTGTTCTCCTTGTCCTGCGTGAGTCCTACACGCAGCGTCCTTGCGCCCGCCATATTCTTCCGGCTTTTGCCATGGAGTATCCTGTCGGAAATGATGAACTCCGACACCGGGTCCTCGACGTATTTCATCACCGCCCTCTTCAACGGTCTCGCACCGAAAGCCGGATCGAAACCGACATCAGCGATGAAACGCTTGGCGGAAGGCGTGACTACCAGCCTGTAACCAGCCTCCTCGGCCCTGGCGCGGAGATCTTTCAACTCGATGTCGATGATCTTCTCGATGTCATCCCTGGTCAATGCGTTGAAGAATATCCTTTCGTCCACCCTGTTGATGAACTCCGGAGGGAAAGACTTTCTGATGGCCTTCTCCAAGACACTCTGACGGTTCTTCGAGACGCTCTTCCCGGAAGTGGCGAAGCCGACCCCGCTGCCATATTCATCAAGCTCGCGGCTGCCGACATTGGAGGTCATTATGACGATGGTGTTCCGGAAGCTCACGACGCGGCCGTTGCTGTCCGTCAGGCGACCCTCGTCAAGTACTTGAAGCAGAATGTTGAATATGTCAGGATGGGCCTTCTCGATCTCGTCCAGCAGCACCACGCAATAAGGCTTCCTGCGAACCCGCTCGCTGAGCTGGCCGCCCTCCTCATAGCCGACATAACCGGGAGGAGCGCCGACAAGACGGGACACAGTGAATTTTTCCATATATTCACTCATGTCTATTCTAACCATATTCTCCTCGGAATCAAAAAGATATTCAGCGAGGCATTTCGCAAGTTGAGTCTTGCCGACACCAGTAGGGCCGAAGAACAGGAACGTGCCGATCGGACGGTTCGGGTCCTTGAGCCCGGCCCGGTTCCTCTGGATGGCGCGCACGACTTTCTCTATGGCATCGTCCTGCCCTATTATCCGGCTTTGCAGCCGGGCTTTCATCTTCATTATCCTGTTGCCCTCGGACTCAGCGACCTTGTTGACAGGGATTCCGGTCATCTTCGAGACGACCGTGGCGATGTCCTCGGCATCCACGCGATTACCGTTTCTTTTGTTCTTCGCCAGATTAAGCCGCACCATCGAGCCTGCCTCGTCCAAAGCGTCTATCGCCTTGTCAGGCAGGGACTTGTCGGTGATATAACGGTCAGTCAGACGTACACAGGCCTCTATGGCATCCTCGGTGTAGGCTACCTTGTGGAAATCCTCGTAATTCGGCTTGAGGTTCTCCAGAATCGTGATGGACTGCTGAATGTCAGTCGGCTCCACGACAATCTTCTGGAATCTCCGGTCAAGAGCCCCGTCCTTCTCCACTATCTTGGCGAACTCGTCCATTGTCGTGGCTCCGATGCACTGGAGTTCGCCACGCGCCAAGGCCGGTTTAAGGATGTTGGCGGCATCCAGACTCCCCTGCGCGCCGCCCGCTCCGACGATCGTGTGGAACTCGTCAATGAACAGGACTATGTCAGGATTCGAACTCGCCTCTTTGATTATCGATTTGAGGCGTTTCTCGAAATCCCCACGGTACTTCGTTCCAGCCACGACTGAGGCTATGTCCAAGGAAATCAAGCGTTTCTTGGCCAAGGCCGGGGAGATGCTTCCGCCGGCTACCCTTAAAGCGATTCCTTCGACTATCGCCGACTTCCCTACTCCCGGCGCGCCGATCAGCATCGGATTGTTTTTCTTTCTTCTTCCCAGAATCTCAATGACACGGGCGATTTCGGTCTCCCTGCCGACGACGGGATCCAGTTTCCCTTCGGCGGCAGCCTTAGTGAGGTCAAAGCCGAAGTCCTCTATCACGCTCTTCTCCGGTTTGGATTCCTGACTTGCCTCCTGCCGGTCATCCTCACTTTTGTCCTCCTCTTGCGCGGAATCATTCCCCAACATCCCTTCGTCACGCATATACGACAACAGGCGGCCGTAATCCACTCCGTGCTGCCGCAGATAGGCCTGGCCGTAATTCTCCGTCGTACGGCAAAGAGCCAGAAGAAGGTGTAGTGAATCTGCCTCGGCGGCACCTTGTTTGGAGGCCTCCATAACAGTGATGCTCAAGACATTCTGGGCGTAGCGGGTGAACGAGATCTTGTCCGACTCCGAGTACGGGATCGGCTCGTTCGTGAATATATGGCTGTCGATGAACCGTTTGAAGTTGTCCGCGTCTATTCCTTGGCCTGTGACGACCTTGAAGGCGGCGTTGTCGCCGTGACGAAGGATGCCCAAGAAAAGGTGGTCGGGACCGATGCCGTAGCTGCCGGTGCGCATAGCTTCATCTCTGGCGTAGCGGATTATGTCGTTGAGTTCGTCGGATATTCTTATTTCCATAAATGTTTTTCAAAGTATAATTTACAATATTAAGTAATTTTCTCTGGTTCTGCAAGTCGCTTCGACAGGCTCTGCGACCGAGACCGTCTGGTCGCGGAGCCTGTGGTTGCTGAGTTTGCCGAAGCATCGAAGCTACATTACTATTACGGAAATTTTGTTACATTTCCTCTAAAAAAACTGTTCCTTTCTTATTGGACGGGCGTAAAAATCGCCGATTTTTATGTAAGTTTGTATATTCAAGAAAAAGAACGACGAATGAGCGAGGAAAGAAGCACGGACAGACTTGCCCGTTACATAATCTGGACAGCAGCGGCGGCGGTGACCGTCACATTCTGCTGGTATTTCCGCAGCGTGCTGGTCTATATTATCATAGCCGCGGTGGTCTCCCTGTTGGGAAGGCCGATAATGAAAGGTCTGAAACGTATCAGGATAAAGGGCAAGAGCGCGCCGGACTGGCTGTCAGCGATAGTCTCGCTCCTCCTGATTCTGGTGATATTCCTTGGGATTGTCACACAGATCATCCCTGTATTCTCCAGCATCATCACCAATGTCTCCGGGAATCTCCAGTCCACCTCTTTCAAAGCCTCGGAGATCACCGTATGGTTCGACAAGGTGAACGTCTGGCTGATCGACAGGCTACCGGCCCTCGGGCGTGACTTCAAAATTCAGGACGCCGTGCTGGAATGGATCAAGAACGCCTTCGACATCTCTTCCGTGACATCCGTCGTCGGCTCCGTGGCCTCTGCCTTAGGATCTTTCGGCATCGGTCTGTTCTCGGTGATGTTCATCGGTTTCTTCTTCGTGAAGGACGAGACCCTTTTCCGCAGGATTGTCGGCTCGCTTGTGCCTGACAAGGTCGAGAAAACAGCCATCAGCGCCATCGGAGACATCGAGCATCTTCTGACCCGCTATTTTGTCGGACTGATGGTCGAAGTCCTCGGCGTGGCTCTTCTCAACTTCCTCGGACTCTGGCTGATAGCGAGGATCGGATTCTACCCGGCCGTCGGAATCGCCTTTATGACCGGTCTTCTGAACGTGATCCCTTACGTGGGGCCGTGGATCGGCGGAGCCATCGGAACCATCCTCGGTATCGTTCTGAAATACAGCAGCGCCGCCGCCATCGGAGTCTATCCAGACTTTATGATGGTGATAATCACACTATTGGCGGTCTTCATCTGCACCCAGTTGGTGGATAATTTCCTGTTCCAGCCTCTGATCTACTCGACCAGCATCAAATCCAGCCCTCTGGAGATATTCATAGTGCTGCTGATGGCGGGGCATCTCGGCGGAATCATAGGAATGCTGGTAGCCATTCCGGCCTACACAGTGCTCAGAGTGATAGCGGCACGATTCTTCTCCGAACTCAAACCGATCCGCAGACTTATCGCAGCCACGGATGACGAACAAAAATCTTAATGAATATGAACACGATCTTCAAGAAATTTATGGCGCTGGTCGCCATCATCGCCGGATTCCTGACAAGCGGTAAGGCTAACGCTCAGGAAAAATATTCACCGTCGGGCACCTATCAATTCGCCGTGAAAGACGGGAACTCACTTTTCCTTGATGAATATCTCGCCACGGCCGGAAGCGAGACCACTCTGAACGGCAACGAGAAACCATCGATCGTCTTTGTATTCGGAGGCGGATTCAAGGGCGGAGAGCGCAGCCACAAGGAATATGTTCCCTGGTTCAAGATGCTCAACGACGAAGGCTACACGGTGCTCACCATCGACTACCGCCTCGGGATGAAAGGCGTGAAGACAAAGGGCGGAATAGGCTCGGTCAAGCAGTTCTACCACTCTGTCAGAATCGCCAGCGAGGATCTGTTCAGCGCCACGAAGTACATCATCGACAACGCCAAGACGCTGAAAGTCAATCCGGACAATCTGGTGATCTGCGGATCGTCAGCCGGTGCGATGACCGTTCTTGAGACCGAGTGGATGCTGTGCAACGGGAAAGCCACGGAGGCTCTGCCCGAAGGATTCCGTTACGCCGGAGTGATGTCGTTCTCGGGGGCGATCCTGTCCCGCGAGGGGATGCCGAAATATTCGCAGACTCCGGCTCCGACCGCATTTTTCCACGGCACGGCCGACAAGGTCGTGAACTACGGGAACATACGGGTGTTCAACTGGGTGTTCGCCGGCACGGACAAGCTCGTCAAGATATTCAAGAAAAATGGTTATGTCTATAACGCTTTCCGCTTCAAGGACCACAAGCACGAGATCGCGGATTCGATGGTGGAGACGTTCGCAGACCAGATCCGCTTCCTTGAAACCAATGTGACGAGAAAGGTCGCCAGAACTGTGGATTCCACAATCGACGACCCTGAGGCTCCGGTTCCGAGCGGATCAGCGAACCGCAAGGAGATGTACGGAAAGTAATTAATTCTGAATATATTTACGATAGACTTCCGCGATTCTGCGGTATCCCTCTTCATTCGGATGGAGTCCGTCCCTGAAGAGGGATTCGTCTAACTTGCCGTCAGCCTTGGTGAGGACAGACTTCACGTCCACGATGTCGTAGTTCGTGAGGTCGCTTGACTTAAGCAGTTCATCCACAGTGGCGTTGACCTTGTCAACCCTATCGATTGCCTTTCTGCGAGGATAGATGTGGACTATGTGGATGCGGGCTGTCGGCTGTTTCACACGGATATATTCAATAAGTCCGACCATTCCTTCGGCAATGGCTTCCTCAGTGCGGCTGTAGATGTCGTTCGTGCCGGCCATCACGAAGATGTGCTTGGCGGAGAAGCCGTCCAGTTCCTCGTGCATCATCCGCCACATCATGTTCCCGAGACGGTCCCAGCCGTAGCCGCAGTTGATGACGTTGCGGTCAGCGAATATATCGTTCCAGGAATCCACACCCGCATGCCAGACGACATTACTCGGTTCGCCCGACCAGTAATGGGTTATGGAGTTGCCGATCATCACGATCTCCGGATTCGGGGCGATGTGCCTTTCCCTGTAAAGGACTCTGGAATGTCTTTCGGTCCAGTCGTAGAATGTGAAATCACGGCGCTGCCTCAACGGTTTGAGGATGTCCGGGAGGTCGGCTGTCGTGCCGAGGGCGTTGAAGATCGTCTCAAGCGTGGCCACCGTGTCCGCCTTAGCACCGTCAACGGCGATGAAGTACTCCGGCCTCTTGCTTTCTTTCCTGCTTACGACCTTCACCGGGAAGTCAGCCTTCCTCTGAATGATGTTCCTTACCGCCTTGGACGGCCTGTCAACAGCCTCGACCGGAACATTGTAGAACGCCACGGCTTTCTCCACAGGGACAGGCTCGAAATGGAAATAGGTTCCGCCACTGGTTCCGATCTCCATCCATTTCACCTCATTGTAAAGCGGAAGATAAAGCCTGAACTCGTTGCCGTTCTTGGCGGATTTACCGTAATCTACACGGAAAGAGAACGTTATCGTGTCACTCACAGACTTTCCAAGGTCGCAGGCTCCGTTCAGAAGATGGAATCCTCCATCGTTGTCAATATCGAAAAGATCCACCCCCAACGACGCCATCTCTGTGGCGCCTTTAGGAATATCCCTGCCCTCAAGCACGTAACGTACCGTGATTTCAGGAGCGTTGGTCCCGAAATCAATGTTCCCTCTGTCAAAAGTCCAGCAGGTTCCGAACGGCCCTTTTGTCCTCTCCGCCAAAGGATTATGCCAAACAGCCTCATCAGCTGCCAAAGCGCCGACAGAAATAAGCAGTGCCAGACAGCCCGCCGACACCGCACGTTTTACGATTCCCGAATGTCTCATATTCATTAAATTCTAATTGTTGTCCTTTTCAAAACGGCCTCAAAGATAGCGATTTTTCCGGAAGGACACATAATCGGATTTAGAAGCTGTTTTGATTTGTTTGTTTGAAGGGCTGAGAGTGAAAGACCTCAGGTTCGACCGCTTCTTCCAAGGAAGACAGCGGTGCTGTCTGACTGAAGAAGCCGGGAAGAAAATTATGTTTATTTCACCTCAAAGAACATTTCAGACAATTCAAAACAGCTTCTTAGTTAAACTTATTTTTTAACGCTTACTAAATCTATTACGAGAGGATCATTTCCAAGCCAAAGTGATACTGTCGTGATCAAATTGAACCACCATAGGAGCGCTTTCTTACATTTTTGCGACAGTGGACTAACAAACATCAAATCATTTTTTCCAAAGAATCGGCTTTCGGCCAAACGGTATCCGTGACACTACGGAGTATGCCGTGGCACCTAAAATGCTGACCAACAGCATAATGAGCCATTCGTCCTGTGCCGGTTCCGGCACCAGAGACACATTCTTTACCCCTGATAATCAATCATATAACTGCCACGCCTTCTTAAACATCAACGAGATGCCGTGACAATCTCTCGGGCACTATCGGAATACGGTCCCTGAGATTCAGCAATGGCATCCAAGAAGCGGAGGGCTTTTCGCCATTTGCCCTGCTTCATCAGAATGATGGCTTCAAGCCAATCGACATCGTGGAGGTGTTGCCGGAGATGGGTGTGGCGGTAACGGGATTCTTCATCAGCGACCGTGGCTTTCAAGCCATCATCGATCATGAGACGAGCCACGCTCAGAGCCGAAGCCGCGGCGGTATATTCATTAACAGCTATTTGTGAATATGCTCGGGCGAGCAGGCTGTCAAGGGAGTTTCCGTCACGGGAGACCGGAGGTGCCAGTTCGGTGAAACACTCGTTGCCGATGGTTTTGAAGACATTGGACTGGCGGATGGAATAGCCGCTCAGGATGATGACCATGGATGCCGCGGCGGAAGATGTCCATGCGACGATCCTATGCAGGAGACGCTTACGTTGCAGGTCAACCTCGATATCCGCAAGCATATTCCTCAAATGGGCTGTTTGAACCGCCCCGGCTATGGTTCGCTGCGCATCAACCTCATCGCTAAGATTTTTATCCTCGGCGAGATCCTTCTCAAAGGCCGCTTTCTCACTTTCCGACATCGCCCCGGTGAGATATTCATCAATTCTGTTATTTCGTTCTATGTCCGTCATCACTTCTCGTATAATTTCTTAAACTTGTCAACCAATGCCATAAGTTTCCGGATGCACTTGAATTTCTGAGACTTGACAGAATCAACGCTACCGTAGCCTAATTTCTTTGCGATCTCGGCTCCGGGTAGCCTGTACCAGTACTGTGCGATGAGCGATTTGTTGCATGGAGCTTTCATGGAGCTGACCATCCGGTAGGCGAAATCCGTCAATTCCAGACGGAGCAAGGCTTCGTCCGGATCGTCCTCAGGCAGATCTTTCCATCCTATGGGTTCTTGATATTCAGCACATCCACCAGTCTTTCGATCCTTAGACATCATCGTGCGTTTGCCAATGGAAAAGAGATAGGTGGTCAAAGCGCTGCCGAGCCTTTGTTCCGTGAGCTTTCCTTCCTGCACATTATGCCAAAGTGTGACGCACGAGTCTTGGTACAGTTCCGCAATGTAAGCCTCGTCTTTTGAATATGTTCGCTTGAAGAAGGCGAAGAAGGCCTGCCTGTGCTTCTTGTAGAACTGTCCGATCACACGGTCGTCGTTGTCCCTGAAACCTTTTATGTAGTCCGCATCGGTCATATTCATAAAATTGTGTAGGATTTATTTCCGTCTGTAGAGTGCCCTTCGACAGGCTCAGGGACCGCGTGAGAGAGCTTCGCCGCAGAAATTCCACAAGGTTGTCCCTCAGCGTCAATTTCTTGCGGATAGCGGACGATTCTTTCCAGAGCCTCAGCCCACCGCGCCAGAACATCGGAGTAATGATCCGTCTATAAGCGTAACGACAATGATTTTGCCGAGGATGCCATAGAGCCTCTTATTGTTGAGAAGGTCAAGTACTATAGAGAAGAGAATCCTGGACTCGGATGCTCCAAATTATACTTGATCATCAAGCGATTGTTTGAAGAAACAGGGTGTATGCCCGGGCGGGATGCTTTCATAGAGATTCTGCGCAAACACGGGCTTATGGTTCATCTGCGCCGCAGGAAACGCTATAAAACGACAGATTCAAATCACCATTACCGCAAGTATCCCAATCTTATAAAGGAGATAATCCCCATGCGTCCGAACGAGATATGGGTAGCAGACATTACGTATGTGGAAACGGAGGAAGGAGTATGCTATCTGTCGCTTATAACGGATGCATACTCGCACAAGATAGAGGGTTGGGCATTAGGTCCCACACTTGAGACCATATACCCTCTCCAGGCCCTGCAGATGGCCCTCGCGACAATAGACGAGAATACGGCGGGCCGTCTGATCCACCACTCGGACAGGGGATGCCAGTACTGCAGCGACGCGTATGTGTCGGAACTGAAGAGGCACGGGATAGGCATCAGCATGACCCAGAGCGGAGACCCTCTCGAGAACACCGTGGCGGAACGCGCCAACGGCATACTGAAGACGGAATGGCCGTACAAGATGAGCATAGCCACCAGCGAGGAATGCCGGTCCGAACTGGAGCGGATCATAGGCTTCTACAACACCGAGAGGCCTCACATGAGCATCGGGATGCAGACACCGGAGGTGGCGTACACGCAGTCCGGAACCCAGCGGCGATGCTGGAAAACCGAAGATTCAAGATAGAAGTGCGGCAAGATCGACACCATCGCCTTTGCCATTGGATTTCTGTTCAGCATGTGCACCAGACTCATCGGAAGATAGGCCAAACGACTATAGTCTACAAACCGCGACCACCGGGAACGGCAACAGAGACATGCACAGGGCATGTCGGCGTGGCTGACTCTACCTTAGAAGATAGGGGTCGAGCACGGTGAGTGGAGCCACAGAGGGGTGTGTGGCAGGATGGCGTGGCCGTGGTTCGGCAAAAGTCTATCTGAACCTTGCGATGTTGACTATGGCTCCGGGACGGGAGAACAATGTTCTGTACGAAACCAACGTATTATGTACGAGATGATATTCGGTGTTATTTCGTACAGTGTGGCAGGGGGTATAAAACTCATTTTGAGGGTTGGCGGGGATTGAGGAGATTATGCGGAAGCATAAGGCTGTGGATGCGGCGCTTGACTATGTGGCACATTATGATGCGGAACAGATCGGTGTCGTGATTGAACCTTAAAGGCTGACAGGAAATGTTCAGAGGCAACATTGAAGAAGAGGATTAAGGATGGCGTTGAAAACTAGCCAGTCTGGCATGGAATGCTGGCTTTATACTACTGTAATATGCGAGATTCCGAGCTGGCAGAAGGGGGCGATAGAGAATCTGCCCATTTCTCAATCCTGCCCGTCATGTGATGGAAAACCAGATATATTTCGTAAATTTGGAGGTTTATGAAGAATAAGAATCACTGGCAACACTAAAACAAAGATCACAATGAGAAGAATCGTTTCGCTTCTGGCAATCTGCGCCGCGCTCGTTTCCTGCGGGAACACCGGCGGCAAATCCACCGGAGATGAGTTCCAGTCCATCAACTGGAGAGACAATGACGCCGCGGCGGTCATCTGCGTGGGCATGTACACCAATGAGTCCGACCTGAGAGACTCCGGGCTGTTAGGCCGCTACTCAAAGTCCTACGGTCTGGAGAATCTGGAGACCGTACAGACGAAGGGTGATGAGTGGTACATCGTCATCCCGCGCCACTCCAAGGCGACAGTAAAGGTCAACGCGGTCGAGATCGACGAGAACTGCAACCTCCATAAGAGCATGCTGCTCGCCGAGAGGGACGGGAGGCCTTTCCTGCTGAGGTGCAACGTTTCGGATCTGTACTGCAACGTCGCCATCAGCATCGAGGGCAAAGACGGCAAGCCATTGGTGGACTATTCCCCGATGATCAGTCTGAAGGACGGATCGGTGGTCACCCCTGACGACGACGGGGACTCGGCGACCGTTCTGGACATCATGGACAAGTTCCTGCCGATAAAGCCTTCCGCCAGCGCGGACTACATAGTCTATGAATATACCGAAAGCTACCCCATAAAGAACAAGATCACCGCCCGCGTGCAGGACGGAAAAGCTTTCGTCAGACTGTCCCGTGGCATCGACGAATGTCCTGAAGGTGAATATGAGATCGAGGACCTGTCCGGAAAGTGCGGCGGTGTGTTCATCGGTAACATCGGCCAGGACATCAATCCGATCGTCTGCCTGGCGATGGAGAACGGAGGACTTGAGATCTTCAGCCTTTTCAGCGCGACGCAGACCGGCAGGTTCGACAGCAGCGGCCCTCTGGACGGCTTCAAGGACATCGAGGCGTTCAAGGACAGCACAGTGGTGAACACTGTCGACGGAGAGTTCGCCGGGGCCTACGTCACCATTTTCGCCTTGGACAAGAACGGCGAGCTAAGGAGATCGAACTCAATCCGATAGCAATCACAGAGCTCTCTTCCCTCCAGAACCACGACGACGGCAGGACCATCGAGCACAAGATAGTCCTCACCCACGACTGGAAGATCACCTACTCGACCGCCTGGTTCGAGGGTGACCCTATCGAAGAGTACCGCGGCCACGTCCGTCTGCTGAAATACGACTACGACAACATCGTCCTTGAGCAATCCTACGCATTCTCCGAGCACCTGTCCTACGATCAGGACATGATGGCCGCTTCCGAGAAAGTCAGCCTGACAGGTACATTCAGAATGACCCGCCAAAAATCAGGCTATCAAGTCGTCCCTCTGTCAGGCCCTCTGACATTCGGCGCCCAGGACACCGGCAGCGCGTTCTACGAGTATACCTTCCTCCGCGACCTACCACAATCCGATTCCGGCGAGGAGACTGAATAGTCTCCGTCCCCGTGTCTCAGCAGGGACTCCACAGGCGACTTTCGCCACGATTTACGCTCGCAGGGTCTCAACGGGGACTCCGTGGGCTACTTTCGCTGCGATTTCCGCTCGCGGGGTCTCAACGGGGACTCCACAGGCGACTTTCACTGCGATTTCCGCTCGCAGGGTCTCAACGGGGACTCCACAGGCGACTTTCGCTGCGATTCCCGCTCGCAGAGTCTCAACGGGGACTCCGCGGGCGACTTTCGCTGCGATTTACGCTCGCAGAGTCTCAACGGGGACTCCGCGGGCGACTTTCGCCACGATTTCCGCTCGCAGGGTCGCAACGGGGACTACACAGGCGACTTTCGCCACGATTTACGCTCGTGGGGTCTCAACTGGGACTCCGCAGGCGACTTTCGCTGCGATTCCCGCTCGCAGGGTCGCAACGGGGACTCCGCGGGCGACTTTCGCCACGATTTACGCTCGCAGGGTCGCAACGGGGACTCCACAGGCGACTTTCGCCACGATTTCCGCTCGTTGTCGATGTCGAAAAGGTTCACCCCCGGCGAAGCCATCTCTCTATGGCCCCTTCAGGAATATTCCTTCACTCAAGCACGTACCTTACCTTGACTTCCGGAGCGTTTGTCCCGAAATCGATGTTTCCCCTGTCAAAGGTCCAGCAGATGCCGAACGAGCCTTTAGTTTTCTCTGTCAACGGGTTATGCCACTCATTCACACCTGCGGCCACCGCCGCTCTACTTTTTTGGAACACCAACGTAAGTGACTGGATAGTCTCCGAAATTGAGACTGAGAGACAAACCTGTGGCGTTCAAGGTGCCGGAGAGGGCTGTCACTGTGTACTTGGGAAACGGGACAGTGCCGCCGGAGAGAGGGACGATGCCGTCTGCGGAGAACTCCACTGTGCCGTTTTTCTCAGAATAGGCGACATCAGGGACTGTCACGTCAAGAGAGATGGGCATCTGAGGGACGAACTTGACTTTGTGGAACAAGATCTTCATGGTGCTGGCTTCCTTGTCCAAAAGGCAATCCACGGCCACGTCCTCAGAGACATTGTCCGATCCACCGGCTGTGACGGTCATGGTGCCTGAATATTCATACTCATTGGCAACAAGGGGTTCCTCGTTCGAGACATCCTCCTTGGAGCAGGACATCGCCAGCGGCATAGCAACCGCCATCAAAAACATTAAGAAGCTGTTTTGAATTGTTTGTTTGAAGGTTAAGAGCAAGCTCTTTCCCTGCTGCTCACCTCGGCAATCCGAACAAGTTCGATTGCCCTCGGTTCGGGCGCTGGGTTGAGAGTGAAAAACTTCAGTTTCGACCGCTTCTTCCAAGGAAGATAGCGGTGCTATCTGACTGAAGAAGCGGGAAGAAAATGAAGTTTTTTTCACCTCAAAGAACATTTCAAACAATTCAAAAACAGCTTCTAAGATTTTCTTCATATTCATTACAGATTGATTGATAGTCCTATTGTGAACCGGCGGGGTTTCCCGGCCTGAAAGAAAGAATCGCCGACAGACTTGAAATAGAAAACGGAATATTCAGTGCCGGTGAGGTTCTGCCCTCTGAGCCAAAGTTCTGCCTTTGATGTGGTCAGACGGACATCCGCGCCTATCAGCGAATAGGGAGACTGGCTTATGTCTCCGGCTTCGTTCCAGTAGATCCTTCCGCTGCGGTTGATGTCGGCGTTCAATGAGACAGACCGCAGGAATCGCCCTCTGGTCAAGAACTTATAGCCACATCTCAAGTATAGTGTGGATTCCGGGGAGTATGGAATCCTGTTGCCGGACCAGTCGTTGCGTCCGTCATCATAGTCCACAAAACGGGCGTCCATCAGGCTTCCGGCGAACGAGACGGAGAGGCCTTTCCACATCCACGAAGCTTCCGCCTCAACCCCAAGGCTGCGGGATCTGCCTGCGTTGGCCATCATACGCCCGGTTCCGTTCCCGTAAGGGAAGACAGTCATCTGCTGGTTGCGGCAATCAACACGGTAAGCGGTAAAAAAGGATTCAAGAATATGTCCGGCTGACCTCATACGGAATTTTCCGCCGATCTCATAGTTCAGACAGATCTCCGGCTTGTAGGTCAAGCCATCGGTCGAGAGGTCGCCTTTACCGTCAAGATGCACACCGAGCGACTCCATCATCCCAAGCATCATCTTCCGCTGGAGGACATCCGAGAAAATCTGAGTGTTGAATCCACCCGATCTGTAACCTTCTGAGACGGAGGCGAGTAAAGACATATTCAAACCTTTGGACCGCATACGCTCGGACGTGGCGTCGTACGAGACCGACAACTTTGGCTGCAATTGGGCATAACGAACCGTTTCCGTCCCGTCAACCTTTGTGCTGAAAGGAATATATTCAGACATCGCAGGCGAAACAATGAAATGAATGTCCGAGCCGGAATCATAGCGCATCCGGCTGGCCTCAAAGTCAAGCCTCAATCCAGCCGTGAATGTCCAACGCCCGGTATTGAAATAAGACTCGTGGTAGGCGGCCACATTGCCAAGAGCGATGTCGAAATCACTGTAAATCAAGAAATTCTCTTCTTGAATATTCAGTCGTCCCAGTTCCTGCGGTATTCCGGAATTGGCGTTGTCCAGAATCAACGACTTTATACCGTCCTTCAGGAAACGCACTGGAGCGGACATCTTGTTCAGCTTCACCATCGCGAACAGTCCGGTCTGGCTGTCCCACCAAACTGTATGCGTCTTGGGCTTAAAGATAAACTCTTGAGTGAAAGCAACTTGCTCCTGTATTTGATTCAAGGTGAACATTGACTTCGGTGTAAAATCCTGGTCCATGTCCATGGAATCGAAAAGAGTCTGAAAACTTGTGACAGAACTGATTTTCCAGTTGCGCCATTCGGTTTTGAGACGGAATCCGTCCATAAGAAAGAAGCGACGATAGCCGCTTTTGTCGTTGTAATCCACCGGGAGGAGTTCTCCTGCCATCAATTTTCGATACGGATAACCGGTCTGGTCTATGTACGAGACTGTCAAGATGTTATCCAAGGAGGCCTTGCCGACTCCGCCGACGAATCTCGCACGGGCTGAGAATGAGTCCGAAAGGCCACAGTTGGATCCGTCATATTCATTGATGAAGAATCCGTCGGTATGTCCGTAGGCGGCGGTGAGCCCGAACCGGCCCTTGTATGCCGAGAGTTTCGCGGACAAGGTTGAAGCACTGCCATATTCAATGATCCCTCTTGTACCTTGGTATGCAGTCGGAGACAATGTTTCGACGGAAAGTACTCCGAGCATCGAATTGCGCCCGTAGAGGGTTCCTTGTGGGCCATGCAGAAAATCTATCCTGCGGATGTCCGTAAACGAAAAGTCATAGCAGTTTTTATCTATAATCGGCACGTCATCCACATAGAGTCCGATGACCGGATTGTCCATCCGGGATCCGAGGCCTCTGACGTAGATGGTTGAAGTCATTGAGGTTCCATAATCGGGAATATTCAATCCCGGCACTACCGCAGACAGGTTCTTTGGGGATGCGATGCCGCGTTCCTCGATTCTTCTCATCAGGAAAGTGGAGACTCCGGGAATGTCAGAGACGAAGCTCTCGCGCTTCACAGAAGAGGTCACGACCGAACCGGAGATCGTGTCTCTCACTTGAGGAACAGGCTGAAGTACCATCAGCAATGATGTCGCAAGGGCTGTAAGCATAACGAGTGCAAAAATACTCCAGCCAAAGCCATGGAGACTTATGAATATGTGATTTGGATTTGGACTTTTTATGCAATGAGCTTACCTCTCCGGAGCCGGAAGGTTATGGCGGCCATTCACCCGGATAGGGCGTGCGAAGCGTGTGGGTCGCCATGGCCTGCCGGTACCGGAACGCCCCTCTTAAAAAAAGACAGCTTACATGCCTCTGAAGTCAGTCGGTGACATCCCGACCAGTTTTCTGAAGAAACGTGAGAAGTAGGCGGGATCCTCGAAACCGAGTCTGTAGGACACTTCCGAAATTGGGATGTCCGGATCGTGCAGAAGGGTTCTGGCCAGCGTGAGTCTTGCGTTTTCGATCCATTCTCCGGCACTGCGTCCTGTCTCGGATTTCACCACACGATTCAGGTGATTCGGCGTGACACCAAGTTCCCCGGCATAGCCGGACACTCCGCTGAACGGACGAGAGGTGTCAAATACCCGGCCAAGATAGGCGGAGCTTAATCTGACCGACGCCGTTCCGTTGTTTTGAGGGATGGCGCTGTCAAATTGCCCAAGCAAAACCTCAAGCAGTCCCTGTACAGTAGGAAAATCCTCTGAGAATCTGCTCATTCTGATCAGAAGCTCGTCGAAGAACACCTTGTCCTCCATCGGGATAGTCATCACACTTGGAGTACGGAGTCTCAGCACCCTATGCGCGGAATTACGCAGCAGTCTGGAAGAGAACGCTCCCATATACCCGATGGAATCCTTGAAATATTTCACTGAATATGCCAACTGCGGCGGAATCAATGCGCAATCCTGCCCCCGCAGCAGGTAAGGATTCCCTTCAACATCCGTAAGCACCTCTCCGGAAATAAGATAGATAAACGACCAGTCCTCCCTGATCATTCCGCGCATCGGCTGAGCCGTAATATGTCCGGCCGCATTCAGCGCCCTGATCACGAATTGTCCCATTTACGATGCAAAAATAGCAAAAGATATTCATCTACGAGCAATGTACTTGCCCACAAACGCTATTGCTCTCCTTGGGAACGAATATGCACGAAAATGTTGCCGCAGAGGGATGAGTAACCTTCAAAAAATAACCTGCATCATCTTAAGGAATCTTTTCGGTCTAGATCTCTTTTCTCATCAGTCATGTGCCACCGGCACACTCCTTCTTCGAAAATAGATCTATCCTCGAAAATATTCTCTTAATCTGAGGCAACTTATTTTTTTCATGTTACTAAGTGGAGTTCTGCGGCAACGGACATGGGGGATATTGTTACCGAAAAGGACACTCGACAGGATCAGCGGCCTGCCGGAGGCAGCCTCTTCGTTACAAATTGACAGTCACAGAATCACCGTGATAGTCAACCTCGACACCCTTGGCGTTCTTCGGGTAGGCTAAAGAGTTTTCCGGTGTGACATGCACGATGTTGAAACGGCGGTCAGTCAACATGCCTGGGAACTCACCTTTTCGGTCACCGATGGTGAGAGTCTTGGAGGCATCGTCATATTCAAATGAGATTGTGGAATATGATCCTTTCTCGTAGTTGTAATTTGTGTTCTCGTCTTCGTAGAGGGTGAACGAGCCGTTCTTGCCGGCATAAACGTAAAGGTCAATCACATCGGCCGGTTTCTCGTCGGACCACTGGATCCCAGGGCCGAACGGAATGATCGAACCCGCGCGGACGTACAAAGGAATATATTCATAAGGAGCCTCGACAGTAAGAGTCTGCCCTCCCGTGATGAACCTGCCGGTGTAGAAATCGTACCAGCCCTCGCACTGAGGGAAATAGACGCTGCGGGAGCGGGACTTATATTCAGAGACAGGGCAAGGCATCAGGGCCGGACCCAACATCCACTGGTCGCTGATGTCTGCCACATTGCGGTCGGTCGGGAAGTCCATCGGAAAGCCGCGGAGCATGGTGTAGTCCTCAAAATACACGGCTCCGGCCAAGGAATAGAGGTACGGCATCAAACGGTAACGCAACTTCATGTAATAGAGGATGCTTGAATATGTAGGCGCACCCTCCGGGGCTATATTCCAGATCTCTCTTCTCGGCCATTGTCCGTGGGTGCGGAACAGCGGCACGAAGGTGCCGAACTGGTGCCAGCGGGTCTGGAGTTCACGCCATTCGTCGAGGCCCGGGGTGACCTTGCCGATGTTGTCAAAGGTGGAGATTTATCTTTTGAACTTATCCAGATTCGCTTTCCAGTCCGCCTCGAAGGCAGGAACCGTGGTGGAGAAATTATCCCTGAACGATGCAGGAATGCCCTTACCGTACAAGGTTTTGATAACTGGGACACCCTCGGCAAAGCTTGTCTCAATACCGCTTCCGCAGTAGACTAAATGAACTTACGTAGACCTTGCGGACTATTTCTCGCTGAAGTCTCAATACCGCTCTCGCAGTAGACTAAATGAACAAGGAAAGTTGGTATCCCCGAACCAGTGGTTTGAGTCTCAATACCGCTCTCGCAGTAGACTAAATGAACGAAATAGACGGAGAAAAGACCATTTGCTGGGAGTCTCAATACCGCTCTCGCAGTAGACTAAATGAACTTCGCCGGCGGTCACGACGGTGAAATGGCTGAAATGTCTCAATACCGCTCTCGCAGTAGACTAAATGAACCAAAGCCCCGAAAGAAATTATTCTCGGCGGCGTAACAGTCTCAATACCGCTCTCGCAGTAGACTAAATGAACTGCATGTGCTTGCACTGTATGCGGAAGGTAAGCATTCGAGGAAGTACGTGCGTCGATAAAGTTTGGCTGCAACTTGCATCA
>ERZ1026780.869-NODE-869-length-21824-cov-19.229409_pt1 | contig 21824 bp, 20 predicted proteins | sample MGYA00380126_ERZ1026780 | MGnify/ENA primary metagenome ERZ1026780 (study PRJEB33269, sample SAMEA4719762) | human gut metagenome | biome: human-associated habitat; feature: organic feature; material: feces | place: Cameroon | collected 2013-10 ... | reverse complement strand
CGCGAGGGCTATGTATTCGCCGGCTGGAGCCCCGAGGTAGCCGAAGCCGTAACCGAAAATGCAATCTATACCGCAACATGGGAAAAGGAAAAACCGCAGCCTACGGGCGATGATGCTCCGGCGGCAGCTGCCGCCGTGTCCGCCGCTTTGGCAGCGGGCGCAATTATCGTGTTTACCTTGCGGCGCAGAAAAATTCACGGCACAAAATAGCATAGCGCTTTCTGGCAAGGCGATAAAAAATCCGGCTTACCGCCGGATTTTTTGCTTTGCAGCACCGCTTGCCCGTTATCCGTCGGCATTAAGTATTGCATCAATAATATTATCGGGGTCATAAATGGCAAGATCGCCGGTATAGGAAACTATGTCAAACCCCACAAGGCAAAAACCGTCATCGTTTAGCCGCGTAAGCGTACGCAGCCGCACACGCTTCAGAACGCCGGGCACGGGAAGGCCGTAAGCAGTAGGGTCGCAATCCTTTTCCGCCTGAGCCAATACATCGGCTTCAAGCTCCATGACATGATATTTGGGATTATCATATGTGGCAATGTATGGGCACAAGTTTTCATTGCTTATCGGTCTTGTAAGCTTTATCCCGTTTTCCCTGCAGAAAAGGCGCAGTTTTTCCAGTATGCCGCTTTGTGCAAGCACCGCTTTAAGCTCCGGGGAGGCCGCCTGCTCCACAAGGTCAAAATGTCCCGGCTCCGCGGCTGTATAATCCGTTATAAGCAAATCCATAAAATCTCTGAGAAATTTTGTCCGCGAAGAAAGGGTGCTTAAGGAGGCTTCATCATAGTATTCCTGATATTCCTCCGGCGCGGCGCCGTTTATAACAGGCAGATAATCCATGCCTATGCCCTGATATACACCTTCCGCATCCACCCGCAGCACCGGTGTCATTGTATCGTGGTAGCCCTCTTTACTTCTGGAGCCGTCATAGACATAGAATTCCGATATCCTCTGCCCCTGCGGTGTATTTACCAAAGCCGCCCTTGCCTTAAGGTCAAATTCCGGCGGCACATAATTGCGTGTCTTAGCTCCGGAATAATCAAGGTGCCAGCCCCATGTCGGGAGAATATCGTAAATAAGCGGCACCGCGCCCTTGGGGTTATCCGGCTGCACGGAAAGGGTTATTCTGAATTCATACTGCACAAGCCCGTCTTCAAACTCAATCGCCTGTTCCGCCCAGGCATTCCTGATGCACGGTATATCAAGAAACGCTTCGCCCTTTGAAAGCAGCGCCGCAAGCCGGCCCGCATCGCCGTTTGTTTGCATCAGCTGTGCAAGCTCCGCCGTCAGGGTTTTATCGTATACCGCCTCAATGTTGGCCTCGTGATCGGCCGGGTCCTTGTAGCACACCTTGAACAGGGTTGTAAAAAAGCGCGAAGCGACGGCGTTTACCTCCGCCAGCTCCTCTTCCTTGGGCGTGTACCATTTTCCGGGAAAGCCGTCGTCCTCCGGCTTTGATTCCATGCGTAAATTTTCTATTATTATGCTGCGGCGTTCTATGCGGCCGGAACGGTCCCAAAATATGCTTTCGTCATTGGGAAAATCGGTGCGCATCCCGGAGGCATGCCCGGTGCCGTTTATTATTCTTGCCGGCGTTACCTCGCCGCGCTGCAAATACTCCGTGCTTACTGCCGTAACCGTAGGGGAATAGGTTGCCTCGGGCAATGTAACGGTATTGCAGCCGCACAGGACAAGGCAAAGCATCGCCGCTGCCGCCGTAAAAATTTTTTTCATTTTTCCTCTCCGTTTCTCGCCTCGTCGGCGGTGTCCTGCGCAGCCTCCGCTCTCACCTCATCGGCGGTGTCCTGCGCAGCCGCGCAGTTCTCCTGCGCCGGCTTTTCGTCCTCCGGCTGCGGCAGCGTGAGCACCCCCGCCTCCATTGTGCATATGCGTCCGCATAAAAGGCTCAGATCCTGCGCATTATGGCTTGCAAGCAGCATTGTGGTGCCCTCCTTAACAAGGGAGGAAAGCAGCTGCCGCACATCCTCCACGCCGGAGGCATCCAGCCCGTTGAAGGGCTCGTCCATTATCAGCAGGTGCGGCTTTTCCATTATTGCCTGCGCAATGCCCAGCCGCTGCTTCATTCCCAGGGAATATTTGCGCACCGGGCGCCTGTCCGCCGGGTCCAGCCCCACCGTCTGCAATACATTATATATATCCGCCTTTTTTACAATGCCCTTTATATCCGCCAGCATTTTAAGGTTTGCATAGCCGCTGTACTGCGGCAGGAAGCCCGGTGCTTCTATAAGCATGCCGGTATCCGGGGCAAACTTTCCGTTTTTGCCCACGGCCGTGCCGAAAACGCTCACGCTGCCCGATGTGGGAAGAATCAGCCCGCACACCGTTTTGAAAAACATGCTTTTGCCCGAGCCGTTTCTTCCGGCTATGCCCACCGCTTCCCCCTGCTCCACACAGAGAGAAACATTGTTAAGTATTGTGCGTCCGCGAATGATTTTGGTTACATTCTGCGCCTCTATTGCATACATATCCGTTCCCCCTTAATATTCATGAGATATTGTGTTGTTTTATTATGTTACAAGTGTTGCAAGGTTTGTTATGCTCCGATGCCCCCTAAAAATAAGCCGGTATGAAATTCACCTTGCGCCGGCCCGCTTAACGCTTAACAGCAGCCCCGAAATATACAGCGCCGCCCATGCACCGAAATTCACCCCGATGCAAAGCCCCGCGGAAACCGTGCCGGCATTTATTCTGCGCAGGGAAGCCGCCGCTATGGGCAGCCACGGCGCCGCCCCGCCGAAGCAAAGCTGCAGCAGCACCGCAATTATACTTATTGCGCACACCGCCTCCACGCGCAAAGATGCGCAGTTGAGTGCCAAAATAAGCTGCGCAAGAGCGCACCCGGCAAAAAGCTGCAGCCCTGCGCCGGAGGCGGCGGTTATTACCGCATCAGCGGTAAGACAGCTTTTTACCCCGCAGCATACAAGGGTTACAATAAACCCCGCAGCGCTCCACAGCGCGCACAGCACGCCGCTCTGCGCCGTGTTTGCGCAATAGAGCCGGGCGCTGTTTCGGCAGCGCATAAGCACCTGCATTCGCCGGGCGTTATCGGTTTGCGTTATATAGCCGATGCAGGCAATCAGCCCGGTATACTCCGCAAGCGCCGCCACAAGCAGCTGCAAATTGTCCTGCTCCTCGGGCAAAAAGCCGCCCGTAATATATATCACAAACGAATCTCCCGCCCAGTTCCGGGCAAGCACCGCTGCGGCAAGAACAAACGCCGCAGCCGATATCAGCACTGTTTTTATGTTGAACAGCTTCCGCATATCCGAAAGCATAAGCCGAAAAAAAGCCTTCATTGTATTCCCCCCGAATTCTGTTTTGCGCAGCGGCGCCGCGCAATTCGTTCCTTTCTATTCGGCGGAGCCTTCTCTTGAACGCGCCAGCATATCCGCCCGTTTAACGGCAAGCTGCGAAGCCGCCGCAAGCACGATCGCGATCACTCCCATTATGATTGCGCTTTGCTGCGCGTTTTCGCCGTCCAGAATTTCCATCAGGCTGAACCCCTCAATGCCGAAAAGCTGTCTCAGGCTTACAAGGGGCGAAAACAGCAGGCACAGCAGCACCGCCCCCGCCACGCAGCCGAAGGGAAACTGGCAGGCAAGGTTTATATCAAGGCACAGCTGCATAAGGCAGAAAAGGTACAGCGCCGTAAGCCCCATGGTTATAAGGGTTTTATCAAGATTTTCCGGCGTATAGGTTTTTTTGAGCATCAGCATGCCCACCGCCGTAAGCAGCAGCCCCAGCAGCAAAACATATACTATTGCCGTAAGCAGCGCAGCAAGGGTTGCCCCGGCGGCAAAGCGCCTGCGGCTTCCGGTGGCAAGGCAACGGGCGGCATCGTCGCGGCGCAGTATTCCCGAAGAGGCTGCAAGCACCATTGCCCCAAGGGATATCCATACTACGCAGGATGAAGTGTAGGTTTTTATGTAGCTCATTAAATCGCCGCCGCCGGAAGAGGCGCCTATATTGAGAAAATTGCTGAACTGCTGAAGCAGCAGCCCCAGCACCCATTGCCACGGAGCGGTTCTTGCAAAGGACGCGCTGCCGAAAATAAACACTCTTCCCGCAGCAGAGCGCGCTTTTTGTTGTTTCATACCATGCGCTCCCTTCCGGTTATATTTACGGCAAAGTAAACCGCCGCGCCCAATGCCGCCATAAGAATGTTTCCGGCAACCATACGCATAAGCGGTACTTCAAGCGGCAGGGCGTTAAGATAAAATGAGTATGTGCAGGGATGTATGCCGGGGATAAATGCCGAGAGCGCATTGCGCAGCATAAAGCATATAAGCCCCGAGGCATAAATGAGATATTTGTTCCTTAAAAGCGATGCGGCCGCAATCCCCAGCACGGCAAAGCTCATACAGGCCACGGTGGAGGAAGCCGCCGTGTAAACGGGCAAAAGCGCATAATCATGAAAGGCAAGATAGTTTCCCAGGGTGCGAAAAGCGCGATTCCATATCATTACAAAATCCGGCATTGCCGCATAGCCCGGAAAGGCGATATAGGCTATTGCCAGCGTTGCGCCGTAGGACACAAGGCAGAATATAACTGCCCCCGTTACCGCAGCGCCCAGCTTTGCCCAAAGATATTTCATATGCCCCGCGCGCATAACGGCGTATTTATACAGCCCGCAATCCACATCCTGCCGCACAAGCCCCGCGCCGGACAGCACGCAAAGCAGCGGCGGCAGAAATGCGGTAAGAAAGCTGGACATATAGCTTGTGCCGGCAACAAGAACATCAAGCCATGCAAAGCCGGAAGCGGCAAAGCCCATATTATATTCGGCAAAGCAGGAGGATACGCCCATATACAGCATTGCGGCAACATAAACCAAGCTGCCCAGCCACAGCGTCGGGCTTTTAAGCACACGGTAAAGCTGAGAAGTAAACATTATGCCGCCTCCTCTCCCACGGCTGCGCCCGTCCCCCACGGCGAAAGCAGACCGTACCAGCCGTCCGCAAGCAGCACCCCGTTTTCCTTTGTAAAAAGCACGGCTCCCATAAAACAGCTCATAATACGCTGCTGCGGGCCTATCTCATGCGCCGCAAGCCAGCCGCTGCCCCCGTCGTCGGAATTAAAGTCTATTGAAAAGGGCACCGCAAACCCGTTCTCATACGCGGGCAGCCCTCCCTTTACTCCTATATCCTTTTCATACGCCGGACATATCATTATGGTTACGCCGTATTTCTTTTTTTCCTCGCAATGCTCCTCAAAGCCCGCCATTTTCTTTTGCATACCGGGGGTAAGCAGCTCCATAACCGCTTTGCGCTCCTTCTCGCTGCGCTCCGGGTGAACAAAATCATAATCCGTCAGCGCGCACACGATTGCCCCGGTTATATAATATGCTGCCTGCCTGTCCTCCGCCGGCACCTGAGTATCAAAGGTAAACTTCCTTGAGAATATAAGAGAAAGCTCCTCCAAAGAAGAATCCGAAAAATGGTCATACTCCAAATACGCCTTATTTTCCGCCATAAGATAAGGAATAAGCACGCTGCGCCCGTCGGGAAGCGACACCGCCACCGTGTGCGGCGAAACGGCATTGCAGCTGCAAAGCAGGAAGCACAGTATCAGCAAAGGGATCAGAGTGATATTTATTAGTTTCAGCATCGTCCCTCCTAAAATGAGAAAATGTGCAAACAGACAGTGAAGTGATAAAGCCGAATGTATAAATGCTGCCCTCCCTGTTTGCCGTTATTACCATAATCATACTGTAACATATGCCAATATGTTTGTCAATACCCCAAATTAAATAAATTAATTACATAATTATGAAAATTTTCGGTATTATATTCGGGGTTTATGCATTATCTTGCCGCCCCTCGGCGGGAGGAAGCGCCGCTCTCCGCCGCTTTTACGCCCGCAGCCGCCCGGAAAATGTGCATATATATACATATTTGCGCATATAAAGCGCGTATGTTTCGCTTCCCGCTTGATTTTTAACTGAAGGTATATTATAATAAGCCCGTATTTATTATATATTTATAAGGAGTCGGCGCGCAGCAAAACCGCGGCGTGCGGACAGCGGAGAGAAACATGAACATAATTATTGACGCCTTCGGGGGGGACAACGCCCCTTGGGAGATAATCAAAGGCACGGCTATGGCTCTTAAGGAATTCCCGGAGCTTACCGTTACCCTTACGGGCGATGAGGAAAAAATACGCCGCGAGCTTGAAGCTTACCCCGAAACGCAGGGGCGCATAAGCATTGTGCACGCCCCGGAGCTTATCAGCATGGACGAGCCTCCCGTGCTTGCGGTAAAGCGCAAGCGTCACTCCTCCCTTGTGGAGGGGCTTGAGCTGCTTAAGGCGGGGCAGGGCGACGCCTTTATAACCTGCGGCAGTACGGGGGCTACGCTTTCCGGCGCGCTTTTGCGCGTAGGCCGCATAAAGGGCATACTGCGCCCCGCGCTCTCGCCGGTGCTGCCCAACGACCGCAAGGGCGTAATGCTTATAGACTGCGGCGCCAATATGGACTGCAAAAGCGCAAACCTTGTGCAGTTTGCCATGATGGGCGATATATACATGCGCAAGGTGCTTCATGTGGAAAACCCGCGCATTGCCCTTGCAAATGTGGGCACGGAAAGCGAAAAGGGCAACGAGCTGACCCACGAGGTATACCCCCTGCTTCAGGCGGATAAGCGCCTTAACTTTGTGGGCAATATGGAGGGCCGCGATGTTTTTACCGCCGCGGATGTTATAGTGGCGGACGGCTTTGCGGGCAACCTGCTGCTTAAAAGCATAGAGGGCACTGCCGGATATATGTCCCATCTTATGAAGGAGGGCTTTACCTCCTCTCTTCGCTGCAAGCTGGGCGCGGCGTTAGTCATGCCGGCACTTAAAAGCCTTAAGCAGAAGATGGACTACACCGAGTACGGCGGCGCGCCGCTGCTTGGCATAAACGGTGTGGTGCTTAAAGGGCACGGCTCCTCAAATGCGAAGGCACTGGCGTCCACCGTTCGTCAGGCGGTGCGCATGGTGGAGGGCCGCGTGGTGGAAACCATAAAGGAGGCTTTGGCTCAGCGCGAGGAAGCGCCGGAGAGCGCAGTATAACGCATTAACTAAACCCTACGGCGGCGCGAAAAAGGCGGCTGTTATGCCAAAAAAGCCGCGGGCGGCAAAAGCGCGCCCGGGCGGACCGAAGGTACGCCGGGGCTGTGCCGCAGGCGCAGCAGGGGGCGCGCATGGCGAAGCCGAAGCGCCGGGCGCGCGTAAGGCAGCATATGCAATTGCCGCGTCGGAACCCGGAACAGGCGGCTGCGCATATTCTCTTTGGCATCTGCCATATAACAGAATGACGGTTTTGCAGTAATCTGCAGGCATCATATATTATTTTATATCTTGGAGGAAGAAACAATGTTAGAGAAAATCATAGCTTCGGTAGCGGAGCAGCTGGCCATAGACCCGGCCAAAGTAACAAAGGATTCCAATCTTATTGACGACCTTAAGGCCGACTCCCTGGACATCGCCGCCCTTATGCTGGATCTTGAGGAGCAGTACGGCATCGAGATCCCGGACGAGGAGCTGGCAAATCTGCGCACCGTGGGCGATATCGCCGCATATCTTGAGGCAAGACAGTAAATGGACGAACTGGACGCCTTACAGTCGGCTATCGGTTACACCTTTGCAGACAGGAGCCTGCTTGTGCAGGCTCTTACTCATCCGTCCTACCTTGGCGAGCATAAGGAGCAAAGCAGCAACCAGCGCATGGAATATCTGGGCGATGCCGTGCTGGAGCTTGCGGTAAGCACATATCTGTACTCCCGCCTTCCGGCAAAGGCGGAGGGCGAGCTTTCCCGCATACGGGCGGCAATCGTATCCGAGCAGCCCCTTTCGGTGGCGGCAAGGGAGATAAATCTTGGACGGTATCTGTATCTCAGCCAAGGGGAAAGGGCCGGCGGCGGCGCGGAGAAGGCCAGCATACTTTCCGACGCGCTGGAGGCCGTTTTCGGCGCAATATATCTTGATTCCGGCTTTGAGCCCGCCTGTGCCGCGGTGCTGCGCCTTATGGATGCCCGTATGGAGGATATCACGGTGCACTGCGGCGAAGCCGTGGATCATAAAAGCCGCCTTCAGGAGCTTGTGCAGCAGCACGGCGCGGCAAGGATAGAATACCGTGAGGAGGAGCAGCACGGCCCCGCGCACGACCGCAGCTATACCTTTTCCGTATGGATAAACGGAAAAATGTGCGGCAGCGGCAGCGGAAAAACAAAAAAAGCCGCACAGCAGGAGGCCGCAGGCAGCGCCTTTAATCTGCTTACAAAGTCCGAAAAGCCTTAACGGGACTTTAACAAAGGCGGTTTTCGGGGCGAATACGGCGCATATCATGCACTTTTTCCTCCCGGCGGACTTGCAGTCCCGCCGGGAGGCTTTATTTTTCGGCTTTTAACGGTAAACACGCCCGGCGTATCCAAACGCCGCTTCCTTTTTTAGTATCTGCTTGTTCTTTATTCTTCTATATTTTGCGTTTGCTCTTTGATTATTCTGCCGCGTTGTGATATAATAGCCTTGTGAACCGTCCGCTGCGGGCAGCCTTTTGCCAAAGCCCGCGGGCAAAACAGCAAAATTCGGGCAAAACCCGACGGTTCCGGGGGATAATATATGTTTGGATTCAACAGATCGGTGGATATAGGCATTGATCTTGGCACGGCAAATGTGCTTATATACTGCAAGGGTAAGGGAATAGTGCTGCGCGAGCCCTCCGTGGCTGCGGTGGACAAAGGCACCGGCACCGTCAAGGGCGTAGGCATCGAGGCTCAGCGCATGCTGGGCAGAACGCCGGGAAATATTATTGCCGTACGCCCTTTGCGCAACGGAGTAATATCCGATGACATGGTAACCCTTAAAATGCTTCAGATGTTCATTCTGAAGTGGCGCGGCCGCAAAAGCCTCAAAAACGCCCGCGTTATGGTGTGCGTACCCAGCGGCGCCACCGATGTGGAGCAGCGCGCCGTCAAAAAAGTGGCATACGATCTGGGTGCAAAGGAGGTCTTCGTTATAGAAGAGCCCCGCGCGGCGGCAATAGGCGCAGGCATCGATGTTTCCCGCCCCCGCGGCAGCATGATAGTGGACATAGGCGGCGGTACCACCGACATAGCCGTCATATCCATGGGGCAGTGCGTTATAAGCTCCTCCCTTAAAATTGCCGGGGACAAAATGGACGAGGCCATCGTGCGCTATATCAAGCGCAAGCACAACCTGCTTATAGGCGAGCGCACCGCCGAGCTGCTTAAAATAAACATAGGCACCGCCTTCCCGCGCAGCGAAACCCTGTACACCGAAATAAACGGACGCAACCTGCTTACCGGGCTTCCAAAAACCATAACGGTATCCAGCGAAGAGATGCGCCTTGCCATGAGTGAAAACCTAAACACCCTGGTGCAGGGTGTACACTCGGTTCTGGAGCGCACGCCGCCGGAGCTTGCCGCCGATATATATGTAAACGGCATATGCATGACGGGCGGCGGAAGCCTGCTTTTCGGGCTGGACAAGCTGTTTTCCGAAACCTTCCATGTAAATTGCTATATCGCAGAGGATCCGCTTTCCTGCGTGGCTTTGGGAGCGGGCGCCTGCCTTGATCACCTTGCCGGGGGCGATGTTTATATGGATGATCTTATGGACAGCGAGGTCTGAGCGGCACTGCGGCGCATGTCGCATACATTATATATAATATATACATTATATTATATACCCGCGCATTGCCCGGCCTGCCGCCGTGCTTTTGCGGCAGCATGCGGCTTTAGTTATAAAAGCAATTGCAATAAATATCGGTACAGTGTGAAACGGAGGTTTTATAATGCCGGATATCATAACCCTTCTACTTAAAATCGCGCAGGGCGCAGGCTCCCTTCTTCTCATAGCGGCAACGGCATATATCCAGCTCCGCCACGGTGCGCAGGTGTGCGCCCCGCCCGAAAAAGGCGAGCCGGCGCCGGCAGCGCCCCCGCAGCCCGCACCCGAGGACAAGCTTTCCTCCTCGCTGCCGCACTGCTGCGCCGCAAGCGACCCCGCACGCCTTAATTTCGTCTGCGAAAACGACCGCGAAATAGCGCCGCGCAGCATAAGCTTTGACGGCAGCTATTCCTCCCTGCGGGGAGTGGTTACCTTCCGGGGCGATAATTTCCGCTCCGGCGGCGCATACGGCACGGCGGATATTGTAAAAAAGCGCTTCAGCCCCGACATATGGACCTGCCGCACCGGAAGACTGGATAAAACCAACGGCCGCGGCAAATACTGGACGGGAAGCGGCTGGACGGGTCAGCCCATAATTATCAACTGGGATGAAAACACCCGCAGGCTCATGAACCTTTATCCCGATAAAAAGGAAAAGGATCTTATCGAGGTTATATATCCCACCATGGACGGCAATGTCTATTTTCTCGACCTTGAGGACGGCACCCCCACGCGGGATAAGATCGTACTGGGAATGCCCATAAAGGGCACCGGCTCCCTGCATCCGGCGGGTCTTCCCGTATTTATAGCGGGCGCGGGCGATTCCATGCCCGGAAGGTGCGCGCGCAGCTTTGTATTGGATCTTGTAAAGGGAGAAATCGCCTGTGAGCTGGGATATGACGACCCCTTCGCCCCCCGAAAGGATCACAACTGCTTCCACGGCTACGATTCCTCCCCCCTGTACGATGTAAAAAACGACATTGTTCTTCAGCCCGCCGAAAACGGCATAATATACACCACGCGTCTTAATTCCTCCCTTGAAAACGGCGGCCTTAAGCTGGCGCCGGAGGTAATAAGCCGCACCCGCTATTCAAACAGCCGTTCCGGCGAGGAAAACTATTGGCTGGGCATGGAATCCTCCGCCGTTATGTGGAAAAACTATATGTACATTGCGGATAACGGCGGCAACCTTATGTGCTATGATGTAAACACCATGCAGCTTATCTGGTCCTGCGACACGGTGGACGACTCCAACGCCTCTCCCGTGCTGGAGGAGGAGGACGGAAACGCTTATATTTATATCTCCACCAGTCTCCACTTTACCAAGGACGAAAACAACTGCGGCGACATACCGATATGGAAAATAAACGCCTGCACCGGCGAAAAGCTGTGGCAGCGCACCTACCGCTGCGCCACCATGGCGGGCGTTTCCGGCGGCGTTCAGGCCACGGCGCTGCTTGGCAAGCAAAGCCTCGGCGGGCTTGTATATTTTGCCATCGCCCGCACCGGCGGCTTCAATAAAGGTCTGCTTGTGGCGCTTGATAAAAAAACCGGCGCCGAGGTATGGCGCGTGCGGCTTAACCATTATGTATGGTCCTCCCCCTTGGGAATTTACGACTCTCAGGGCAACGGCTATATCGTTCAGTGCGACAGCGACGGCAATATGATGCTCTTTGACGGCCTTACCGGCGAGCTTTACGATACCGTAAGCCTGGGCAAGAACATCGAAGCCACCCCGGCGGCCTACGGCAATACCGTGGTGGTGGGCACCCGCACTCAGCGCATATGCGGGGTGCGCATAATCTAAAATGCCGCAGCCCCCTTATTGCAGCAGCCCCTTAATTGCACCAGCCCCTTAATTGCAGCAATAAACACCAAAAAACGCCGGCAGCGCACGGCAGCACGGCAAAAATATTCGGCGCTTTGCCGCCATATAAACGAAAGGACACCTTTAATATGGATCGTGTGGATATCAAGGAACTCTTTGCTCATCCGGAAAGCTATTATGATAAAACAGTAACCGTTGCCGGCTGGGCGCGCACCGTGCGCGACAGCAAGGCCTTCGGCTTTGTGGAGCTTAACGACGGCGGCTGCTTCCGCAACCTTCAGGTAGTGCTTGTAAAAGACGAGCTGGACAATTTTGATCAAATAGTGCATCTGGGCGCGGGCAGCGCAATATCGGCTACCGGGCGCATAATCCCCACCCCGGAGGCAAAGCAGCCCTTTGAGCTGCGTGCCGAAAAGGTCACCGTGGAGGGCACCTGCGCGCCGGATTATCCGCTTCAGAAAAAGCGCCACACCATGGAATACCTGCGCACGATGCCTCATCTGCGCCAGCGCACAAACACCCTCAGCGCCGCCTACCGTATGCGCTCCCTGGCCGCGTTTGCGCTGCACAAATTCTTTAACGAAAACGGCTTTGTATATATGCACACGCCCATAATCACCTGCTCGGACTGCGAGGGCGCGGGCGAAATGTTCCAGCTTACCACCCTTGACATCAACAACCCGCCCCGCACGCCGGAAGGCGCCGTGGACTATTCGCAGGACTTCTTCGGGCGCAAGGTGGGCCTTACCGTCAGCGGACAGCTCATGGGAGAAAGCGCCGCCATGGCCTTCGGCAGAATCTACACCTTCGGCCCCACCTTCCGCGCAGAAAAAAGCTATACCACCCGTCATGCCGCGGAATTCTGGATGATAGAGCCGGAAATGGCCTTCTGCGACCTTGAGGGCGATATGGAAATTGCCGAAAGCATGATAAAATATGTGCTTAACTACTGCATGGAGCAGGCGCCCGACGAGCTGGAGTTCTTCAACAAATTCCTTGATAACGGCCTGCTTGCCCGCCTGAACAATGTAGTGGGAACGAAGCACTTCAAGCGCGTGACCTACACCGAGGCCATAGAGCTGCTGCAAAAAAGCGGCCGCAAATTCGATTATCCCGTGTTCTGGGGCTGCGATCTTTCCACGGAGCATGAACGCTATATAACCGAGGAGGTCTTCGGCTGCCCGGTGTTTGTAACCGATTATCCCAAGGAAATAAAATCCTTCTATATGAAACAGAATCCGGACGGCAAAACCGTGGCCGCAGTGGATCTTCTGGTGCCGGGCATAGGCGAAATTATCGGCGGCTCCCAGCGCGAGAACGATGCGGAAAAGCTTACCGCCCGCATGAAGGAGCTGGGCATGGATATCGACGCTTATCAGTGGTATATTGATCTGCGGCGCTTCGGCGGCGTGGAGCACTCCGGCTTCGGTCTTGGCTTTGAGCGCCTGCTTATGTATATAACGGGAGTGGCAAACATCCGCGACATTCTGCCCTTCCCCCGCACTACCGGATCCTGCGAGCTGTAAACAACACCGCAGAGGCACACCCTTCTTCAATGGGTGTGCCTGATTTCTTCCCGCGCAAAGTAAGCGCGGCATATCCATGAAGGTTGAACGCATACACGATTACAGCGACCCCCGCTTTTCTCCAAAAGTGCTCATGCAGCACGGGGCTTACCTTGCAAACGGGCAGCCCTGCGAGGTGGAAATCATATCCGCCGATACGGCCATAGTGCGCGGTGATGCCAGCCTGCTTGACGCCGTCATCGATCTGGCGCGCGAATATGCGGGGCACATCTCCTGCTTTTGCGATGAAAAGGGGAATACTCTGCGCCGCTTTCCTAAACCCGAGGTGTTCTGTCTGCCGCTTGACGCCATTCAGCCGTCGCAGTTTTATGCAGACGAGCTTAAAGCAAGCGCCGTAGCCACCTTTATCGCATCGGAAAAGGACATAATCATTCCCCTTACCCGCCGGGAGGATCGCTTTATCTCCCTTGACGGGCATACGCGGCTGTATGTCGCCGCCCGCATGGGCTTTGATAAGGTTTACGGCTTTATTTCCCCGGCCGACGGCTATATTTACGATTTTGCCTCCCTTGCGGCGGCGCGCGGCATACTCTCGCCCCGCGATATCACGCCTCTGCCCCACGAGGAATACTGCCGCCTGTGGCTGGGCTTCTGCCGGGAATATTTTGAAACGCATTGATATATTTCCCTTGCGTCCTTTGCATTTTTGCAAAAACAGCAAAACACGCCTGCAACGGCTTATTACAGGAGGAAACATGATCTTCAGATATTTAGGAACCGCCGCCGCCGAGGGCATACCCTCCATTTACTGCGACTGCCCGGTATGCAGCCACGCCCGCCTGAGCGGCGGAAAGGAGGTACGCACCCGCTCCGGCGCCGTTATAGACGGCACCCTGATGCTGGACTACAACCCCGATGTTTTCACGCAGTGCCTCTTCGGATATTTTGACGCGCGGCGCGTGCGGGATATTTTCATTACCCATTCGCACTCCGACCACTGCGATATGTACCAGCTCATCAACCGTTCCGACCCCTGCTTCTGCCTGCCCTCCGAGCAATACACCCTCAATGTGTACGGAAACGAGGCTGTGGGGCAGCTCTTTAACGAAGCCTGTCGGGAATTCAAAATGGTACATACCGAATTTCATACCATCGCGGCCTTTACCCCCGTTTCGGTGCAGGATTTTGCGGTAATTCCCCTGCCCGCCTGCCACGCCTTTGAGGAGCAGGCCTTCATATACCTTATAGAAAAGGATTCCAAGCGCATCCTTTATGCCCACGATACCGGCTGGCTGCTGCCGCAGACCATGGACTATCTTAAAGACAAGCGCTGCGATATGATATCGCTGGATACCACCATGAGCTTTTCCGTTCCCGAAGCCGATTACGGGCATATGGGCATAAACTGCATCACCCGCCTTAAGGAGGCCCTTTTATCTCAGGGCACCGCCGATGAGCGCACCCTTTTTGTGTGCAGCCATTTTTCCCACAACGGCTTTAATGTAAACGGGCACGCCATGACCTTCAGCGAGCTGTCCGTTAAAGCCCAAAAGCGCGGTCTTTCCGTTGCCTATGACGGCATGGAGCTGGATATCTGATTTTCCTCTTCCGCCCTATTCCGCCGCACACGCCGCACACGCCGCACGCTGCGCTGTGCAGAAGCAAAAAAAGCCGGAGCGTTTTATGCTCCGGCTTTTTTGCTTTAATAATTATTTTTTAACCAGTCTGTAACTGTACTGCGCGTTTGCATCGCCGCTGTGCTCCGCATTGAAGGTCAGCTCATAGCTTCCCTTTTCGGAATCAAACCAGCACTGCCAGTAATCGTTGCCCTGCACCGACTGATCCACCTTTACCCACTGTCCGTTTTCATATTTCTCCAGCTCATATCCGTAAGCCGAGGGCACTCCCGTAAAGGTCAGCGGTACATAGGACATCCCGCCCTTTACCGTCACCTCCGCCAGCACATCGCTGCCTTGAGCGCATTCCACAAACAACGGCTGCTGCTGTGTTACCGTGCCGATTTTTGCCGTTGCCGCCGTCTTGCTGCCCACGGCATAGCGGTAAGCCAGCTTCCAGGTATTGAATTCCTCCGCCGGTATGCTCTTAAGCACCTCGCTGGGGCCGTAATATACGCTCTTGCTTACGGGCAGGTTAAGATATTCCACCGTGCCCGTTACCGTGCTGCCCGCCTTTATGGTGTTTCCCACCTCCGCCGCAGGGCAAAGCTCCACAAGCAGGCAGGGGGAACCTCCGTTTACGGTGTTGCGCAGGTTAAAGGAGGGCTTATCATAAGTCTTTCCGTTAAGCTGGGCATTATATTCCACCACATTGAGCATACGGTCCGCATCCGGCCCCTGCTTGTGGGAAAGCTTCACCGCATCGGTGAACACAAACCACATTCCGCTGCCGGGAACCTCCATGCGCTGCATGGTATCGCTGCCCACATAGCCCGTCTGCTCTGAGGTGGGACATTCAAACTGACCGGAATACTTTTTGCCCCCCATCGTAATGCTGACGGGTCCGTCATCGTTGCCCACCGTCATGGTATCCCAGCGGTTGTCATTATAGTTGTCCGCGCCGAACTGATAGAACACCATTCTGTCAAAGCTTACATCCTTAAGGAAGGTATAGCTGAAGCTGTGCCATGCGCGGGATACATCGTTTGTGCGCGGCAGATACGCCTTTATCTCAAAGCGCACCGCGTTATCCAGCGTAACGCCGGAATATATAACCTCGGTAAGATTGGGGCCTTGCTTCTTGAAACGGGTGGTAACCTGCTTGTAGTACATCAGTCCGCCGTTCTTTTCCGTGTTGTACATAAGCATGTTGCCGCCGCCGTTGCAGGCCGTCCAGCCGTATTTTCCGCCCATGGAGTTTACCGCCAGAGGCCGGATATCGTCAATAAAGGAGCGTCCGTGCGCGGTCTCCGGGTCATAGCAGAAGGATTCCCCGAAGGAGCCTATCGCACTGGTCTCCCACTGCTGGAAGTTGCCGCCCCAGCCCGCAAGGCACAGCTGCGAATGGCTCGCCGAATATACTCCGCCCCATGTAGCATAGCTTATGCACAGTTCATAGGTTACGCTCTTTCCCGCCGGTATGTCCAACATCGTATACCCGTGGAACCATGTCCCCGACCAGTACCGCTTGGGATCGTTCTTTGCCGCATATGTCGCGTCCGTCCTTTTGCTGGAATACGAGTGCCAGTTCTTGCTCAGCTGCACCTGCACGCCTATCGGCTCCCCCGTCTGCGCGTCCCGGAGCATCGGCGCAAAGCCCTCCACGCCGAACTTCTTCTCCTTGTAAAACTGTATCGGCAGCTTTATGTCCGCCGCGCTGCTATTGGTTATGGTAAAGCGCAGACGGTCATATTTCAGCAGATCCTCTTCGTTCCTGTTGTATTCCCCGGTCTGCGTGTTCATCATCTTGTCTATGTTCACGCTCAGATAGCCCTTGGAGGTATCTATTGTCGCCTCGTGGGTCTTGCCCTCGTTGGGCGATACCTCCACCGCGCTTACCTCCAGCGCCTCCCGCGTGATATAGTTTATCGCATCCTGCGTGCTTGCCTTCACCGACGGCAGCAGCACCACTCCGAACCCCGTAAAGGTGTTCTTTTCCAGAGTAAGCCCCGTGCAGGTTATTACTATCTCTCCCTCTTCCGTCTTAAGGCTTACGCCCTCCTTTGCGGGCAGTATTATGCTGAACCCCGCGCCGCCCGGCTCGCTCACCGTAAGGGCACGCCCCGAGCAGCTGCTTTTCTGCTCCGTATAGCTCTCCGGCAGCACCAGACGCAGCTCCAGCCCCTTGCCTTCAGTCTTTTCATCCGGCGAGAACAGCGAAAACTCTATGGACATATGCTCCGGCGTCGCCGCATACTCCACCCGGCCCCGCAGCTTGTCTATGCCCGAGAACTTCATGCTCATCACATCTATCCTCTGCATATACCGTCCGCTTTCCAATATCCTGGAGGTTATGCTGCCGCCCCCCACCGCCTCCATGCCGGAATAGCCGCAGCGCTCTTCGTTTTCGTCTATCACCGCAAAGCGCGTCCTTATATGCGCAAGAGAATCTATAAGCTCGTTGTTGGCCTTGCCTGCCTCCGATTCCGATATCTCCTGCTCTATCGCGCCGAAGGTATTAAGTGTGCCCGTAAGCGTGCTTACGCTCATGCCGTAATACCCCGTCTGCATGTTCATCTGCCATTTGCCGCCCCGGTTGAAGCCGTCCCTCCACCACATGGCGGTATAATCCCTCACCTGCGGCTGCTGTATCACATTCCCGTTTTTATCGTATAAAAACTCCCGTCCGCTGGGCGTTGCCTGCTCCTGCTGCCCCGATTGTGTCTGCGTGGGCTGCACGGTCGTCTGCTCCGGTGTGCATGCGCAAAGCAGCAGCACCGCCGCCGTCAGCATTATTATTGCAGTAAGTAATTTTTTCAAGCCTTAACCTCCCTGATGCAATACTCAAAAAGCTGCTCCCTGCGGACAAACGCCGCACGAAGCCCCGGCTTTTTGCTGTTGCGGTTTTGATTAAAATTACGGCCCGCATAATACGCGGGCGCCGCTTCGCCCCGCCGTTTTTCAATATCCGGCATTTGCGGCGGCATACCGTAACTCTTATTGATATTATATCATCTTAAATATCGCAGCAGTTAGGACAATTCTAATGTATCCGTGCATAAAATACACTATTATATTTTTCAACATATCCGTTATTTCGCGCTCGACCCCGCGCCCATTCCCAATTCACGGCATCACAAATCAAACCGAAGCCTCGGGTGCAAAAACGCCGCACGGCAGGCTGCCGTGCGGCGCAAGGGTATTAATTTCTGTGCTCCCTGCAGAGCTTATTTGCACTTGGCCCAGTCTGCTTCGGCGGCCTTAAGGTCCTCCTCGGTGTACTGATAGGGCTGCGAGCAGCAGGGCAGCGTGACCTTGCCGTCCTTATCCGGGAACGGAGACAGCTCGTCGTTCTCCCACTGCTTGCGGTCCTCCTCGTTGCGGAAATCCGGAATACGGTAGGAAACACCGCCCTCCAGTATGCTGCGCCAGCCGAGTATGCCCACGCTTGCCATCGCAACGGAACGGTATACATCAAAGAAGGGCTCCTCGTTCTTTTCAAGGCACTGTACAAAGTGCCACAGCACCCAGAAATCTCCGCCGCCGTGACCGGCCTTCTCCGCTATCTCGCCCAGAGCCTCCCATTTGGTTTCATAAACCTGCGTGACCTCTACGCCCTCCGGCTTCTCCCAATCGTTATAGCGAACCAGCACATGCTCCATATCCTTGCGCAGGGTCTCCGCCGTTCCCTTAAGGCAGGACAGACGGTAATACAGTCCGTGTCCGCCGAAGGCGGAGCAGCCGGTAATGCGGGTAAGGGAGCCGTCGTTCATATCGCACAGCATAATGGCTGCCACATCGGAATTCAAACGCACCGTACCGCGATTAACCTCCGGCGCAAATACAGCCTTTGCGGTTACCGTGGTGGGAATGCCGCCCGTCATATACATTATGGGCGCAAGGGAATGCGTGCAGTAATATGTGCGGGGCAGATGCGCTCTCCAGTGCCCGGGGAAGGGGGTAATGGCGTTCAGATCGTGCGGGCTTGCCGGGTGATTGTACTCGCCCTCCGCATAGAGAATGCGTCCCAGACTTCCCTCATCGTAAAGCCTTTTAAGCTCAAGATTGGAGCGCATAAAGGGATAATTCTCCGCCAGCATATAAACCGCTCCGGTCTTTTCCTTTGCGCGGCACAGCGCAACGCCCTGCGCCATGGTAACATTGCTTGCCGTTTCGGAAAGCACCGCTATGCCCTTTTCCATGCAGCGCGCCGCAAAATATGCGTGCTCGCAATAATAATTGCACAGCACCGCGCCGTCCATGTCGGCCTTGAGAAACTCCTCAAAATCGGTGCAGGCCACTCCGCCCGGCGCCAGATACTTCTTTGCGTCCTCCAGCTTTTTTGGATCCATATCGCAAATTGCCGTTATCTGCGCTCCCGCATTCTCAGCCTGCTGCAGATAGTACATTCCTCTGCCCAGTCCAAATACACCCAGCTTAATCATTGATAATACTTCCTTTCCGTATCGTCTTTATTCTGCAATTCTATAATCAAACGTCCGCTGCCGCGGGAAAGTACGGCTGCGTGCGTCCAATCGACTTTTATTACGCGTTATGTATTGCCGCTCTTTTTTCGCCCATGCCGCAAAAGAATCATATGGCCAGCAGCACTATCGCCGCCGCGCCCACCGCTACGGATATAATTTTTATAAGACTCATTTTTTCCTTGAAGAACACCGCCGAAACAACGGATGTAAGCACCGCAAGCCCGCCGTTTACACAAGGATACAGCACCGCCGCGTCCATGCGCACGCTGAGCTTGCCAAGCACCATGTTCCCCACAAAGCTGCCGCCTCCGGAAACCACGGTGATAATAATCGCCGCCATCAGATATTTCGCAAGCGCATCTCCCTTGGGAAGCACGAAAGCCGCGGCATCCGCCGCACATTTTCCGCTTTTTTCACGCCCCGTTTCCACTGCCCAGCTTACAAGGAAGCACAGCGCACCCACAAAATAGGCAAAGCCCAGGAAAAAGCCGTCGCTGCTGCCCGATGCCGCATCCGCCTTCTGCAGCACGGCGGTCGTGCCGTTTGCCGCAAAGGCCAGCGCCACCATGACTATCCACGCCGTATTTATTTTTTTCTGTCCGCCCGAGGCGCTGAGCGCCGAAAGCACAAAGGTCACGCACAAAAGCGCAAGCCCCGCAATGCCCGTGGTGCTTATGCTCTCCCCGAATACTATAAAGGAATATACAAGCGGCACCGCAAGGCTCAAATTAAGTATTACCGAAGTCAGCGACATCGGTCCCTTTTCATAGCATTCGGCTCCCAAAAAGCTGGCCGCCGCAAAGAGTATGCCGAAAAACAGCGACAGTATTACGGTTTTTGTGCCGGGAAGCGCATTTATGCCGAAAAACGCAAGATTAAGCACCGAAGCCACCAGACAGAAGCCCGCCTGATAAAGGCGCAGCGCCTTTTTTCCGCCCTTCATTTTAAGCTGAAACAGTCTTGTCATGGCGCCGTTGAGGCAGAAAAAGCACACCGAGGCCGCCGTCAATAAATAATCCATTATCTTCTTCCTGTCCTTTTTTGTTGCTGTTGTTTTTTGCCGCCCGCAAAAGCGTCCTACCGCTCCTCAGGGCCGTCCTTCGATGCTGCTTCGGCATCCTCTGCCTTTAACGCATCGGCTGTTGTAAAGGCCTCCGACGGAATTATCACGCTTTTCATCTCTCCGCCCGCAAGACACCGCGCTATCTGCTCAAAGGCTGCCCTGCCCTGCGCAAAGGCATCCTGTGCCACATAGCCTATCTCGCACCCCGAGGCCAAATATCGTCTGTCGGCATCCGAGCGCTCATGTCCCAGACACACTATATGCTTTTTTGCCTCCAGCTTGCTTATTGCAAGCCCGGCAACACAGGTTTTCCCGGTTGCTACATATATACAGTCGGGCGGATCGCCTGACAGCTTCTTGGCAAGAAAAGATGCCGCAAGGCTGCCCGAAAGCTCCTGCTTCACCGGCGTCACCTTCACCCACGGAGCCAAACGCTCTATCTCCCGCGTAAAGCCCTCTATGCGTTTTTCCACCGAAGGCCCCGCTCTGCCCGGGCTCACTGCCGCAACCGCTTTCATTGTCTTAAGATACGGCGCGGCTATTCCCGCAGCAAGCCGCCCCTCCTGATAGCCGTCCGCTCCGACATATACGGCGGTATCGCTTATTTTCTCCGGTATCATATCGTTTAGCATAACCGTCGGCGCATCCGGCATGGCCGCCGCCTGCGTTTCCTCCGGCCCCAGCACTGTGGGATAAATAATATACGCATCGCACACCGGAAGCTCCTCCAGTGCGTCGCGGCTGCCCTCTCCGTAGCGGAATTCCAGCTTCAGCTCCGTGCCCCGCTCCTTAAGCTCACGGTGCGCAGCGTTTATCCCGCGAACGGCTTCGCGCCAGAAATATACCGGACGATTGGGAATGCATATCCCCACGCTCATGCGTCCGTCCTCGCTGCCGCCGCCCAGCTCTTTATAAAGCCTGCGCACGGTGGCCGCCGTTTTATCGGAAAAGCCGAAGGGATCGCTTAAAAATTTGCAGACCGAATACGCACTCATGCCCGTTCTGCGCGCAATTTCATTAATAATCCCCATGCTTTACCTCTTTGCAGCTTTGCCGAGCGTACTTTACAAACGCAATGCCGCCCCATGTTTCAGCCTGATTGTACCACCCTATCAATAGAAAAAGAATGTACAATATGCACAATTTTTTGAATTTCTCCGCCATCGCCGTTCTCTCCTTCCGACAGATATTATAACATGTGAAAAGTAAATTGCGACCCGATACGGATATTATAATACAACTATACGGCATCCGAACAACATCCAAAGCCGATATGCTGCCGCAAATTGCATCTTAAGCAATTATACTGCTTTGACACGGCTTCAAAATGTCTGAAAATATCTGTTTTGAGTTGCAAATAACTCCCGGATGCGCTATGATATTTTCGGATATAATTAAACCGTTAATTCACCGTTATAACCACGCGGCGAATACAACCGCATTATATCCTCTGAATGCACATGGCGGCAGCGCAAATTACTCAGCGGTTATGTTTATATACATTATTATAATACACGCTCCCCCGTAATGCATACTGCTTTGCCGCAGCGCTTTACACCGTCCGCCTCTGTCTCTTATACACATCTCCGAGCCCACGAGACAGGCAGA
>ERZ1026780.868-NODE-868-length-21837-cov-21.704251_pt1 | contig 21837 bp, 46 predicted proteins | sample MGYA00380126_ERZ1026780 | MGnify/ENA primary metagenome ERZ1026780 (study PRJEB33269, sample SAMEA4719762) | human gut metagenome | biome: human-associated habitat; feature: organic feature; material: feces | place: Cameroon | collected 2013-10 ... | reverse complement strand
AAATAGTTGACGCAGGTTGAAAATAGTGATAGAATATAGTAAAGAATATTAAAAAGGAGGACAGTATATGTCTCAATTTAATAAAGAACGAAAAGATATTGAAACTATCGATATACCACTTGAAGACCTACTTGGTATGGCAGTAGAGGGGCACGGCAGTTTGCCTTCTGTTACCGATTATGTAGATTTTTCTGAATTCAAAGATCGTGTACTTATTATCAATGGTGACGTTGGTGATTATTTAATGACGCTTATTCGTCAAATAATGTTTTATAATGCGGATGATAAGCGTAAGGGCATTGCGAAAGAAAACCGTAAACCTATCAAGGTTTGCATTTATTCATACGGCGGAGATGTCAATATGGGTAAGGCGGTAATGGCGGCAATCGAAGCAAGCGAAACACCTGTATGGACAATCAATATGGGAACGGCTTACAGCATGGGCTGTATGATTTTGCTTGCAGGACATCGCAGATTTGCAATGAAACATTCAGAAGCTCTTATTCACGAAGGTTCGGCATCATTGTCTGGTAGCGCGGCGCAGGTAGCAGACGCCCACAAAGCATATCAAAGAAAGCTTGAATGGTGTAAGAATTACACGCTCGAACATACCACAATATCCCCCGCTCTTTATAAGAAAAAGCTCAAGGACGATTGGTATATTTCCGACAAGGAACAAGTCGAATATGGGATTGTAGAAAAATTGATTGATAATATTGAAGAGCTGTATTGAGGTATATAATTTATGGCAACTAAAAAGAGTACGACAGTTGTAGATAAAGAAAATAAGATTGATATCCCGCAGGATATCACGAAATGTTTGTTTTTTCAAAGACTCCCATATCGATTGACGGAAGAGCAATGGAATTTTATCAAAGCGGTATGGAATAAGAAGAATATTGGTGTATTTGTAAATGCTCGCGCAGGTAGCTCTAAAACCACCCTTGCGGTCGGAATGGCGATGTTGATGGCTTATGAGTACAAAATGTATAAAAACATTTATTATATTATAAGCCCTTGTGAAGAAGATAAATTAGGGTTTGTCCCTGGGTCGATAGAGGACAAGTCGGCTATGTATATGGAACCGCTTAGACAAGCGTTGATTAACTGGGGATTTGATCCAGATAAATGTATCGCCAGTGATACGAATATGGATAGTGTTAAAAGCGGAGAAGCTATAATCCGTGCTATTCCTCATACATTTTTGCGCGGTTATGATATTGACAATGCAATTGTTATTTGCGAAGAAGCGCAAAACTATAGACTTCATGATTTAAAGAAAACACTTACTCGCATTCATGATGATTGTAAAGCTATTATAATCGGACATGATGGGCAAGTAGATTTGAAGTATCCTGCTGACAGTGGGTTTATTAAATATCTTATGGCTGGTAAAAATCAAGAATTTATTGAAGTAGTCGAGTTAACGGAAAACTTCCGTGGTAAATTGAGCAACTGGGCAGACGAGGTGCGTTGATGAAGAACATTGTAGAAAATGTAAAGGTATACGGATTGGAAGAATCAATCCGTCGGGCAAAGTTTCCTATGGCGGTTGATACCGATAGCCTCAATTGCGAATTAACGAAAGGTATCAAAGCGTTGGCGCAGAGTAACACGGGAGAAGGCCATGATGTTTTCTTGGGCGGAATTGTTGTCCAGTTTGATTTGACTTGTTCAGTTAAAATGTGGACGGAGTTCCAACGGTATCATTTCGCGGAATTTATTTCATCCCAGAGTCAAATGCATCGTATCGCACGATTTAATCTCGACGATCAATATGATAGCCACGTCGATCCGCGTATTATCGCAATTATAAAAGAGAAAGTTGAAGAATATAATCAACTCTTACAAAATGAATCTTCTGGCGCGTCGGAAAAATATCTTGAAATTCTTTATTCTAATCCTTGCGGCTTTAAGCTTACCGCAGGTATAACAACAAACTATCGTCAACTCAAAACGATGTATAAACAGCGTAAGAACCATCGTCTGCCCGAATGGAGAGAATTCTGTAAATGGATAGAAACTCTCCCGATGAGTGAATTGATTATTGGAGAGAAGCAATGAAATATTTTGTGTTTGCAGACCCACACGGCGATTATGAGGCATTGGTGTCCGCATTAAATGAAAGAGGCTACGATCACAAGAATCCCGAGCATCAATTAATCGGTTTAGGAGATTACTTCGGCAGAGCAATGCAAGACAAATGGGACTGTGTGCACATTTGGAAATATTTAAAGAGTGATGAGCATGTAAATAAACCAATTTGTTTGCGCGGAAATCATGAAAGCATTTTGATTGACGCTATCCATAGACGTCAATTGACAGAAGTTGACATTCTCAATGGCGAACACAATACCTTTGCATCGTTTGCCGATGTATATTCGAATCAAATAAAGTATGATTGTCAACGGCAATTTGAAGTTTGTAAAATAATGTTCAATTGCGGCTTCGTGAGTTGGTTGGAGAGTTTGCCTTGGTATTATGAGACGAACAATTATGTGTTTGTACATGGTTTTGTACCCGTATCATATTTCAGTGGAACGTCTTTGCAGGAGCTACGTAGTTATGACTGGAATAGTTTGTCTTGGGCTAAAACTCCTGACTATATCAGAGCAATGGATGAAATACCAAATATATTAGAAAGACGTGCCGCAGGCAAAACTATCGTATTCGGGCATTGGAGAGCTAGGGAGCTCAATGAGAAGTTTTTATATAAATGGGAACCCGAAGACGGAGATATTTATTTCGATGAAGAACGTAAGTTGATTGGTTTGGATTGTACAACTGTATTAAGCCATAAAGTTGGATGCATTGTATTGGAAGATTAAAATAATAAAGGAGGAACTATTATGATGAACAAAATTGGTAGGCTGATACCTCTAATTGCAGTATTTGTTTGTGCGGTAGCAATGTTAATTGTTAACTTGTGCGATGTTGTGCCTTCGCTAGTAATTGGTTTTTTGGTATGCTGGTCTATATTACTAGGAATGAGTGGAACATTACTTGGCGTTAAAATACGTGATTATATCAATGAAAACAAAGAGGAGAATAACAAAGATGAAAGAAGATAAGTTAATTAAGCAATTTATAGCTTTGGGTATTATTACCGCATTGGTACTTATATGTGCAGTGTGTTGTATGGTATCGGTAATTCAAGGATATCTTTTTGGATATGAAGAAGCCGCACTGATGATAGTTGGTGTAGTGCTGTGCATTCTGTTAATTATCGCATTTTCAATTTTTGATTATATGTTGGTAAAAGAGTATATCAAGGATTTTGAAGATGAACAAAAAAGATTGGCGGAATCGGAAGGGAAACCAACAATGTGCGTTAACGAAGAAGTTGAAACAACCGAAAGTGTTAATACCGATACGGACGGAGATAAAGAAGTGATTGAACTTGCAACCAATGAACCGAGTGTCGAACCCGTGAAAAAGAAACGTGGTCGTCCTCGTAAGAAGCCCGTTGATGAAGTCAAAGAGTAAGGTCGTTGGGCAAGTTTAGAAAAAATTTTTTTAAAATTTTGAATGAGGGTCTAAGGTCGTTTTGATTTTAGACCCTTAAATGTATGTTTGGGTTTTAGGGACTGGCGTATGAGCCCCGAAGGACTGTTGTAAACCCATAAGGACTGGCGGTCAGCCGAAAGGTTGATGGCTGGTCTTTTTTTGTTTGTACAAAGTTTTAACTAAACTTACGTAAATCACTTATTTGACGTAGTGTTTTGTGCAGATTTGGTAGATAGGGAAGGAAATTATGAGGGAAGAGCGTCGGAGTATGTGAATGTATGATGTATGAAGTATATATAAGTGTAATAAGTGTAATAAATGTATATTACACTTATATACAAAATAGATTATGCAATAGCATAATCAAAGGAGGTAACGATATGAAAGTATACATTAACAATGTACTTGCAACAGCAGAAGACTGGAACTACTTGTTTGTTCTGATTTCTCAGAACAAACAAAGAATAGTTTCGATTCATTACGCTGATAAAGGCGTGATGATTACAACCGAAGAATAATCTTTGGTTTTGCGTTTTTCGGTGTTCACATTGAATAACCGAAATTTGTAACAAGGAGGTACTCAAGATGAAAAACGAATATCTCGAAAATCTCAATCAAGAATTCAATCTTGAAGAGATCGAAAGAAAACTCAACTCGACTTCCACCGACACGGTGAAAGCAAATGAGTTTTTCTTGCTTGCTATGTTTCAAATGAGATGTAGCAAACTTTAATCCCTCTCTTGTGGTTCTTGGGTAAAAGAGCCACATCCAATCCCTGTCTGTTCTGGGTGAGTGAGCAGAAGCGCCGCTAACGAGCTTAAAATAGGAGGTACGACGATATGTTGTACGCACAAAACCAAGTAACCCCCGAAACAATCTACGACATCGTTTTTACGAATGTTCTTGCCGAACATCGTGAAACAAATAAAGATGTCTATCTCGACTATGATAAAGTCGAGGATATGGTACGGAGGGCTACGGGGTTGTACCCGTTCTTTGACCTCTGCAAAATCAAAAATGCATTAAAAGATTTACATCTTAATGCAGAATATCACTTCAAGATGATAGATGAATTCACAGATTGTGAGTTTGTCACAATCACCTTTGCAGATTAACGCAGATGGGCACCGTGGCGACACGGTGTTAATGCGGCAGTCTCGGTCCAAAGCCCGAGCAAGCAGGCATAATCCTACGTCTCATAAGCGTAGGTCGCATCAGACCACAGACAGTGGTATGCGCAGACCAAGGAGGTCCATTATGGCAAAGTTTAACAAAGAGATTGCTCTCCGCAAACAAGAGTCTGCTTCCAATTATATGGAAGCAAAACGTTACATGGAGGAAACCTGTTCCCTCTGTAACAAAGCAGGCTATTGCGACGAAAGCAGATGCCCGATTATGCGTCAGCATAATCTAACATTGCTTCTGCTTGAAGCAAAAGCAATTGCTGCCCAAAAGGAAGCGCTTGGCGACTTCGAAGTGCACACGAGGCACCATAGTCCCGAATCGCTCAAGCGTATGCGCTGTTTGCGTTTGGCAACAAGGGTCTACGACGAGGCTGTGCGCCGCGAAGCATCGGTTGATACGCTGTTGTTACTTGATGATATCAGCGTGCAACTTGAACTCGAAGAGTATGAGCTGGTAATTATGCTCTTGGAGCAACACAAAGCTTTTAAACTCGCCAACGAGTTTAGAAAAATAATTGAAGGAGGTAACGACTAATGAATAACGTTACATTTACAACAAACCAAAAAGAACAATTAAAGCAAAAGATGCTCGAAATCGAGCATTACATTGAAGTAAACATCGTTCCTCACATAACGAGCGATGTTTACATCGAATTCGGCGACGACTACATCGACCGCCAAACAGGAGCACGCACTTCGATGTACACATTATGCGTGTCGCCCGAAAAGAAAACTCGCTACGTGGGTTGGAACGAGTACAAGGAAGCCCACGTAGGACTTGAACGTGGTTTTGGTCACGCGTTTATATTGGAAGCAAGGCTTCCAATTGACCAATATGAATTATTACGGGCTTGGCCTGTAGTAGTTCACAAGCTCGCCAATGCGGTTGATGCCCAACTCGCAATGGATGGGCTTATTAGAAACTTCAAAATATAAGGAGGTGTGACAATGATTTGCAACAAAAAAGAATGGCAAATTCTCGATAATGTTCAACACGTGTTATTGAATTATTATCGAACCAACACGCTTAAACAAAGTGAAATCCAACAAATAAACGATTTCATTTATTTATGTGCGGATGCAACAAGTAAACAACAAGAACGGAACGAACGTTCCGCACAACGTATCAAAGAGCGTAGAAAGGAAAATCCCGACTACGCTCGTCCCGAAAGGGAAAGAAAAAATAAGCAAAAAACGGCTGACCTATCAACCGTAAATGAAAGGAGATAAAATGAACAAAGAACAGCAAATTAAACAAATGATGTTGGATGTTCCGCAAAACATTGTTGCTTATGACGGTAATCCTGCAGGACAACACTTATACGGCGAACAAAGGCATCAAATAGCCGAAGCACTATACAACGCAGGCTATCGCAAAATCAATGAGAATTGCACTGTGATAAAGTCATAGGAGGTAATAAAATGATTACAATTTTTGAAAACAACTTTATAAAAGTCTGCACGACAGACAGAGATTCAGACTTCATCGCCGTAATCGAGAACAAAACAGACCAAAAAATCTGCGTTCATTACGACGCGCCAGGCTACAACGACAACTACGATCCGATCTTAATTCAGCCGAATAGCTGGGTTGGCGTTGAAAATGATGACGAGGGCTGTGATTGGATAGAAACAATCAAGCACAATCAAATCTACATTGCAACAAACAACGACGAAATCGGATATTATCCGACGGGTTGTTCAATGACGCAATGGAACGAAGATTGTGAAGAAATTATGGCAGAGGTCGAAAGAATACTTAATGAGTACAACTTGTATGGCCACGACCGCAACACAAACGTTCATAACTCGAATCAGTTAGTAACGGTTCTTGAAATCCTCAAAAAGATTAAATAAGTCATAGGGGATAAAATCCAGCCCATCGGCACCACCCGATGGGCTTTTATATAAACAAATTATTTAAGGAGGTATGTGGAATGACATACAAAGAACAAAAACAAAGAGCGAGAGAACTCGCACAAACATGGCAACATGATTTTGCCAACAACAATTACAGCTATGAAGAAATCGGTGAATTCACCAACTTCTTCACTCAACTTGGCAAACGTTATGGTTTGCTCAAAGAATTCCGTGAAAACGGGGTTCTTTAATCAACAAAATTATTTAAGGAGGTTTTCAATATGAAAACATTTTACATGACAGTAACTGAAACGCTCGTAAGAACCATTGAGGTTCATGCGAACGATGCCGACGAGGCATACGAAAAAGTTGAAGATGCTTGCAGTGACGGCACCATCGAACTTGATTGGAGCGATTTTCGTGAACGCGAAATCACCGATGAAACCGAGCAAACGCTTGACTGTTACGAACTCGGCGGAATGCCCAAATTTTACGAAATTCAATAAGGAGGAAGTCAAAATGCAACCCAGATACAATTTAATTCGTTCAGAACAAATCTACGACGACGGCAAAATTACCATTGTAAGTTATGACACAAAAGAAGAGTGCGAAAATCGTCTTGTCATCACCAATCACACAGACCACACAATCATAATCCATTATAATTGTCCAAAAGAAGAAGACAATTACGATCCAATTTGCCTACAAGCAAATACTCAAGTAAAGTTGCTTTACGGCGAGCAAGCCCTTGATTGGGAAGAAGCATTTGAACATCAATGGGTTTACTTTACCAGTCCAGATGATAAAAGAAAGAGAGGGCGCTTCTATATCGAACAGGTAGATGAAGACGGTTACAAGTACGTACAAGTTACCTACGTCGATAAAGACGGTAACGAATGTATGGTTTCGCTCGACGTCTTAAAAGACACGGACGAAGCAAGAGCACTTGTTTACAAAGTGAACTCTGATGAACCCGACGAAACAATCGTATTAAATTAAATGGCAAGGAGGTAAAATAGCCATGATGTTAAATAACAACCAATACGAAATAGCAATGCAAGTTCCAGATTGTTGGACGGACTTCGACGAACATCGCGACGATTACAGAGAAATGCTCTCTTCGCGGTTCAACGAAAATCTCGCAGATAAAATTCTCAAAATCATCGACTGGAACTGGTCGGACTTTGCGGAAGAAACCGCAATCGTAATCACGGTCGAGAACACGAAATGCTTGACGTGGATAACCGACGAATTCACGCCGATCGAATGTGCGGAAAAAGTTTTCCCGTTCGACGAAAAGCAAATCTATCCGCAGCAAAGAGCAGAAATGCAAATTTGTTTCAAAAGATATTATTAAAAGGAGGACATGAATATGTCAAATATCACAGTTTATGAAAGTAACACCAAAGGCAAAGAAGCATTTGTAAAGGAAGTGCTTACACCGATTGTTCAACAATACGGATATTCGGTTGCAAGCTACACAGGCGAAGACGGTAAAGACGAGAAGGTTTGGTTGTTCAAACGCTCGAATCGCAAAATCGGTTTCATCGACGACGCACAGTTTGCAGTTGACGTAACGGCCGACAGTATAACCATGCTGTTCGAAGACGTGCTTAGACGAATCGGAGTACTTACCGATATGAGAGAACTTCTCTACAAAACAAGCTTAATCAAAATTTGTCTGGATTATATCCAAAACGGCACAGAAACGTGCGAGGAATTCGCAAACGTGATGTTGCACGATTTGGGCATGACCAAAGATGAAATCGAAGAGTACGGTAAAGGTTATTGCCTCGACGTACTCGAAGAACAAGACCAACTCGAAGGCTGAGCGGTGGCAGCCAAACACCACCGCAAACAAAAAAATATTTTATTCATAAGGAGAAACACCATGAAAATAATTAGTTATAAAGAACAACTCAAAATCGCAAACGAAAACGATTTATCGATTTACGATCTGCAAATCGCACAAACTGTTGAAGATTTAGTCTTCGACTTCGAACTCAATTGCAATGACGCAGAATTCGAAAGAATCTGCGAAGCAACAGCAGAAGCAGACAACAAAATCAATTCGTTCACGGACGACGAAATCCCCGTGGAAGATATCGCAGGCGTAATCGTTAGACTGCGTGATGATGGCGTTGAATGGAAGAAGATCATCGCAAACAGATTTGCATTAGTTGCACAGGAGGTACAATAAGATGACAGAAAGAGAACTACAAATTCAAATGTTTCTTGAACATAAGAAAGTTGTGTTCAAGAATATGCGTGATTTAACGCATAAAACGAGAGAGGACTTGCCCTTTTGGGACAAGCCCTCTTTTAAAGCTTTTTACAACAAAAAGCACAGACAAGAACTTCTAACCGAAGGTAAAACCGCGTTGATTAAATGTCGGAATTATCACGAAATTTCCAGTACGTATAAGAAATTCAGCAACAAAGTATACAACGAACACGACCAAGTGTTCATTGAAATTGCAGTCGAATATGCGGTCGATGCGAAGTTCGATGAGCAAGAAGCAAGACAATTCTACCAGTCAAAAGTCACCAGTGATTTTTCGGCAAGAGAGTTGTTTGAAGACACCCAAACAAAATGGGTTTACAATTTAACACTTCCCGACGGATTAGTCGCGAAGATAGACATGCGGAAAGACGCAAAACAAAATATTTCCAAATTGGAGGCAAAGAAACATGAAAAGAAATGACAAAGTTTATGTGCTAACAATCGATTGGAAGGAGGGTCCGTATGACTTCGGCACAACCTTAAAGGTATATGCAAAATACCAAGATGCAGTTGACGAACTGCGCAAAATCGTCAAAGTAACAAAGACTGAATACGGCGACAATTTCGACGAAGATGGAGACTTCGTTGGAGAAGGCGGCATTTGGTGCTGCGAAGAAGATGAAGAATCGTTTGTTATTTGGGAAGATGGCAATTACAACAATTCTCATTATAGCATCCGCGTAAGCGAAGAAATCATATTTTAAGGAGGATATATCATGAAACTCAATTTCATAAGAAAACAAAATAGGTACTCTCTTGAAACAATCAAAGATTTTGCAAAAGAGCTTTCATTCGCGTTCACAACGGGAATGAGAAGGGGCAAAGTCACGTTTGTTGCGGACTTCGCGTTATCAAATCTGCAAACAACCGATGAAATCGATTTGAACAAACTCAACGATATCATCACCGAATGTAGCCCGTGGTACGGAATCAAAGAACTCGGCGAGATCGGTTTCAACAACGATGAATATCGCACGTTCGTTTTCGATTATTACGGGGGTGGTCGGTTCACAGCAATCCAAGTCAATATGTTTGATGATGCAGAAGACATCGAAGAGCATATTTTCGATGTGTTGTGCGACGTTTTTGAATTCACCGAAGACGATGCAAACGATTGGCTGATTTTGGTTCAATGGAACGAAGATCAGGTACTTGTCAACGATCGTCAACAAGAAATCGACGACACCAAGCGTATCGAAGACGAAGCGGTAAAGAACTTCGCCGAAATGCTAACCGATTATGCGCAAGGTGTTCAAGCAGCAGGTTACGATGGCATCGGCGTTGAAGACATTCAAGACAAACTATACGAATATCTCAATTGGGATAAGAAGTATACACCCGAATACGAAGCGGGCAAAAACAATCAATAATTTTTTAGGAGGCTTAGATCATGAAAGATTTAAGAAGTAACAAAACAGAACTTTATGTTATTATCGAAAACAGCTGCACTGACGGCTATGAAGGAATCGAAACCTATATTTTCGATGACAAAAAGACGGCTTGTGAGAAATTTGAGCAACTCGTTACAGATGACAAAGAATTTCTTAAAGAAGAAGATAGAAACGATATCATTGAAAGAGATGGATATTGGTATCAATCCTATCCCGAAGGTGAGTACGCAGAAAGCCATTACACACTTGACTTGCTCGCAACAAAACGCAATATATAAGGAGGTAATAAAAATGCGTAAATTTACAAATCAGGAAATTGCGGAAATCCGCAGGAACATCAACAACGGGAAAATCTACGTTCCCGTGCAAAAGAACGGTAAGGCATTTGGAGGAGCGATCTTCCACTCGCCTTATCCGTCGAAATTCATCAGTTGGCGGTATTACGGGCAATCAGCAATCAAGGATACCAATGAACAACTTCGTTGGCTTCTCAAAACAATCTTCGACGATTGCGAAGACATAACCGAAGCAGTTTGGAACGAATATCTTATCGATTATACCCCGTTAAAAGACGAGTTGGTTTTAGACCGCGAAAGACTGCCGCATATGAAGCTCGAGAACATCAGAATCGAGGGACGAATTGGCACTTGGTACGAAATCGACCATCTGACGCATAACGGTGTAACCTACGTGCTTTTCGAAAGTGAAATTTGGGGAGACGAGGCTCCAGCCGTTGTAATCAAATATACCGACGACAGAACTCGTGACGGAGAAATCCCCGAAGATTGCGAAGTAACAGAAACTTTCGATGACATCGAAACGGCTCTCGAAGACGAAGGAATTCTCTAATCAAAAACAAACGATTGGGGTTGCAAAGTCAACTCAAAAACCAAACCCAATCGTTACCCGAAAGGGAAAGGAGTTTATATTATGAAAAGAACAGTTTTTGCAAAGTTTGAAGTGGAAGACAACGTAAACAACGGATTCGTAGTGAATACACTCGAAAAGCAAGCTCTCGAAATGGCACATTGCGACCTCGAAGAAGCAATTTGCGCCGAATCAGACAGCGATAGCAATCACGAAAGATACATCAATTACCTGATAAATTGGGCAATCGATCACAATGATGGAGCGTATGAAGGTTGTTCGCCCGTTGGATTCGAAGAATGGCTCGATAACGAAGCAGAAGAGGCCTACGAAAATGTGCCCGATTTGATACTTGACGAAGGTGATTACGAATGCGACGAATATCTCGGAGAAATTCGAATTGACAAACAGGTGTTTGATGATTTCGTTGAACGTTCTTATATCAGGATCAGATTCATCAACGACAACGAAGACGACAACATCTACACATACGTAATGAAGAGTGAAGATGACGAATTCATTACTTGTGAATTCATCGGTTAAAACAAAACATGCTGGGATATCGGCCAACACGGTCAAAAAATATTTTAGGAGGGCCTAATAATGGCTAAGACAAAATTACAACAACTCGTAGAACAATACCTCGCAGAACATTGCGAATTCGATGAACACAACGCTTGCTGGTTTGATGAAGCGTATGCAAGTTATGACGATACAATCGATGCCGATATGGCGGCAGATATCCTACAATCTTCCGATCCCGAATGGAGATTGGAAGAGCTGATGGCGGATTGGTACGTGGGAGCCGAATGGCAAATTCGTGACGATCATATTACCGAATTCAAGAAAACGCTCAAACGTCAAAGTTGGAGCGATGAAGACATCGAAGATATGTTCGTGAATTTGTGGTATCTTCGTTTACCCCTCAACCACTACATGTCGCAGGAGGTTTGCATCAATATCGCAATCGATACTGGTGATATGAATTACGATTACACGCTCAATGCGGTTTATCCGCATTACAACGGTATCAAAGGCGAAGAAATCGACGATAAAGCGTCGTTGGTTTGGTTGGCTCAACAACAGGGTTATACCAAAGAACAGCTGCAAGATATCTTGACAAATGGAGAAGATGCCGTTGAACAACACGGTTTTCTTCCGACCGTTTTCCAAGAAGTCATCAACTGTTGCGTTGCATTGCCGTGCTTGGTATTCCCCGTCAGAATGACGTTAAGACAAGCGTGCGAGTTGAACAAAATCATCAATAAACGCGATATAACAGGTTATGAATACGACCCCGAAAAACGCAAAGACATCGGGACAATCACTCTTGATAAGTCGGTCGAACCGCTGCTGTATGATACTTGGGCAGGCGGTGGAAGTGTTTGGGGTATCGAACTCGATAAGGATGTCGAAATCCCAATTAAGTACATTGCGTCGGCGTTACCCGATGAGTATCTCGATTATTCAATCCACAGTTGTTACGGCTGTTATGACGACTGCTGGAAAGACGTCGTAAAAGGAATCAAAGAATAACCAAACGAATTGGTTGTGCTATCGACCAATTAAACGGGCAAACAAAATTTTAGGAGGTTTTCGAAATGAAAACGTATGAACAGAAAATAGAACAAATTAAAGCAATCTTGGACGATATGTATGACGATGAACTTATCGAAATCCACAATCGTTACTGCGAAGCCAATCACAACTACGACGATCAAATTTACAACAACGACGATGTGACGCTCGACGAAGTTATGGGCGAGTGCACATTCGCAGAGGCCGCTTGTAAATTGTATTACAGCGACTATCGCTATAACGATAGCTACTTTTGGTTTGACGGAAACGGCAATCTCGAAAGCAGTTATAATCCAAGAGACAATATCTTCGTAGACGACATCGCAATATATATCGTTAATAGTGAAAATGATCTTGGTAATATGGATCTTCGCGAAGCCATTGAAAGTTGGCAAGAAGACGACGAGGAACTGAGATGACAAAACGAGAGCAGGTTAAAGAAATAGCCAAAGAAAGAAACGAAATAAAAGACCTTATGAAACTTTTAGACAAATGCGTTTCATTAAATCCTATGTGTAAAGCGGAAGTCGCAACTGTTGTTTATGCTAACAACTACCGCAAAATTCCCGAAGATAGCGTTGTGCTTTCAAGGGAAGAATATGAGAGACTAAAACTTGAATTAGCAATAGAAAAGAAGAGAACAGATTAAAGTTACACGCAAATCGTGATTAGACAAATCAAAATTAGACACTCCTCGCGTTATGCGTTGAATGGGCTTAGACGTCCCTGTCAAAGTAGTAAAGCGTCTGGTGGGCAAGCAAGCCTGCGGTCTCGTACAGTAATCCGCAAATTACAAACAAAATTATTTTAGGAGGAATTTCAAATGAAATTCACAAGCATTTACAAAAACGGAAAACCTGATTACTTCTTCATCGCTCTCGATAACCAAAAACATGAGTTCGATTTCATTCAACCGTACTACATCGTTACCGATATTGATCATACGAAAGTCGGTCGTATCAAAGAGATGAACGCGCTCATCAGCCTTGGCGATGTGTCGATTCAATACGGTAAGGGCCTGCACGGTTTCGGTTATTCATTCTCGGCAGATATCTACGGAGAATTGATTGACATAATCAAGAAGCTTCACGGCAAAAAGCTGACGGATGCTGAAATCGCAGAGTTGAATGCAATCAACACTCACGATGACGATCTCGAATTGTCGGAAGGATTGCTCGCGCACCTGAAAGAGTTAAACGAAAAAGCTCTCAATGAAAAATGGAAGAAGATGGGTATTTAACCCATCTTCCTTTCTAAAACAAACAAATAATTTGGAGGTTATTAAAATGAACAAAACCACATTGGAACAACTTAAAGAACAACAACAAATCTCTTCGCTTGACGAATACACCAATATGGATTCGGAACACGAAGCAGATTATCAAAGGTTTAAGGATACTTATCCCAAATCAGTCGAAGCAATTGAAAAATTACCTACCGATAAAATCTATGTGAACACGGAAGATTACCAAAAAGATGATTTTGCCTTCTACCGTTACGGCTCGTTGCGTGCTTGGGCATACCAAGCTCTCGACTGGGCAGATATGGATGGTTGTGATGAAGAGGCGGGCCCTACCGATTGGAACACCGTAAATGTTTATCGGTTGTTTGACGGATTTAAAGCCGAAACAATCATTGACATAATCAATGAATATTGGCAAATTGAAGTTGCCGAATTGGAGGATTAATTATGAAGAAAATTAACAACAGCTACTTAGGAACCTTTTACATCGAAGATCTCGAAAACCGCGAAGAGCAAGACAGAGTAAAACTCTTAGATTCTGATGAAAATTATCTCGACTATCTTCCGCTTGAAAGATACGACGATACCGACCCTACCGAAGAAGAGCAATATCAGGGCTACATCGAAATGCTCGAAAGTTTTAAAACAATAGAAGAGCTTTTAGATTGGCTCTCTACCAATTACGGTTTCATCGGAAGTTTGGCAGAGCTAGAAAACAGCGAATGGGCCGATGTAATAGGAACGGAATATATGAATCGAATCGGCGATGTATATATCGCAATTTCCGATTAACCAAATCAATCAACACGTCGGGACACTCTCATACGTTAAGAGCCGAAAAGGAATTATTATGAAAAAGAAAACTAACATCAACGGACTTTGGAGATTTTACGACGTGGTAAACGGCATCAGCGGTGTCTGTGCAGGTGCAGACGTCGAAGAGGCAAAATGCAACGCACAAGCATATCTGGAACAATATTTCAACGATATCTATGACCAAGGCTTCAAGGTGATGGTCTGGGAAATCGAGAAAGACGACGACTACCATGATGTAGTCGCAATCGCAACAAATTATTAATTTTAGGAGGATATGAAAATGAAAACAATTAACAAACCCGAACTTGGTCTCACCATCACAATCGATGACATCTGCGAAGCAAAACGCAGATGGGCATTCAGTAACGAAAAATCCATTGAAGTCAAAATCAACGGCAAAATGGTTGAAGAGTACGAAGTCGCAGTCGTTTGCGAAGCGGCAGACGATCCTGACAATCCGCAAGCAGAAATCGATGCTTGGGCAAAAGAGCTTGAGACTTACACCGACATCGACGACATATTCCAATTTTGCGGCATAACAGATTATGTCGCCTCACGCAACCTGCGCGGTTTGATCTCTGAATATACCGCAAGCGATGCGTTCGATCTCGAAGATGTTGAAGAGATTGCTGGAATGTCCGACAAAGAACTCAAAGAGTTGTTCCACAATTCAACCAAGTTCTACTTTCTTGATTTCGGAACTTGGTATGTGCTTGAATATTAAAAGGAGGTGCTAAAATGAATTTCGAAGTAATGTGTTTCGAATTTATCGACGATACTCTTACGGTAGTTCAAAAAGAATACTTCAACACTCTCAAAGAAGCCATCTACTTTGAGAATACCGAAGGACTTGACTACGAACACACAAGCATTCTACCCATGAACGAGTGGGCAGAAGAACAAATGTTTGACTAACAGAAGCCTCGCGGGGTGGCTCAAACCCCGCCAAAATAAAATCTTAATTTTAAGGAGAATGTATCATGAAAAACTACGAAGAAAAGAAACAAGCGATTATCGACATCATCAACAGCATGGATTCCGACGAAACGGTTTGTATTTGGAATGAATACAAAGAGGCGACAAACGACTACGACAATCTAATTTACAGTGTAAACGAAATTGACGAAATTCTCAGTTACATGAAACCGTGGGACATCCTGCGTGCAGGCTTCTACGGAGATTACAGACCCTGCGACAAGTTCTTCAAATTCGATGGTTACGGTAATCTCAAATCGTTTGATTATCCATCGGAAGAAATCTATCCTGATGAAATCGCAGAATACTGTATTGACAAAGATCAAGATTTCGATAACGATGAAATCAGAGAGATTCTTGACGAAGAAGAGGACGACGAATAATCGTCCTCTTTTCAAATAAAAAAATATTAAATTAAAGGAGAAACTAAAATGGTAAAATTTCTAAAATTCATCGGTAATACAAAAATCATCACTCCGTCTGAACTTCCCAAAATCGGTGACAAAGGCGGAATCGGGCACACCAACGAAATCTGCATATCGGTTGAACTCACCGATAGTCCCGCAGAACTTAAAGGTTATGTATGCTATAACGTATACTACGCAAACCTTGGCGAGTACTTCGACAAAGATGTTAACATCTGTCGTTTCTCAATGGCAATCAAACTCGATGAGTTTGTAAAATATCACACGGAGGTAAAGTAAAATGAAAAAAGGAAAAAACTACAAAAATTTCGTACTCATTGGCAGCGGTCCTCTCGACCGTTGCCTTGCTTCTGCAAAAGAGTTTGAAACTCTAACCGAAGCAAGAGAATACGCAAAACAATTCTATAATGCCCACGTTTATCGTGGGTATTTCAGTCAAACAGACGGTTCATTGATGTATTACAAAGAATTTTAAGGAGGAAACAATCATGACAAAGCTTACAGAACTCGAAAAACAAAAGGCAATTACCTGCGTCGGTTACATCGAAGGCAAATTCAGATGTGAACGTTATAAACTCGAAATTGCTTATGACAAACTCGGGCGCTACGACGAAGAGTATGACCAACAGCTCGAACACATAAGAGAAATGGAAGAGTTTTACTCAAACCTTGTAGAAAAATTAAAGGAGGTTTTGTAATGTATTATCTTTGTACTTGGTCTGCTGGTTGTGAAAATTACGCCATTGCAAAAGACGGAGTGTTTCTGCTCTTTAAAAGAAAGCGTGATGCAAAAGAATATTTTGCAGACGCAAACTTCGAACCACATTACGAAAAAGTAACCATAGAAGAAGCAAAGAAACTCTTCGGCAAATATCAATATCAAATAATTTAAGGAGGTTTATTATGAATTACGAAAAGATTACAAAAACAACAGCCCGCAAAATGTATGCATCCAACAAACAAGTTTATGTATTGCCTTGCAACATGTGCACAGACTCAATGTGGATGAGTCCAATGGAAATCCCTGTCGACAGAGATTTTGACAAGTTCTGTAACGAATATCAGTATTACAACTGTAATGCTGAAACAGGTAGAAGATTAGCATTCTATAAGGAGGTGATGTAATATGAAGCTAAGAGAGCTAAATCCGATTTTGGACGATCATGCCGACATACTTGTTATCGTTGACAACGGTAGCGGTGAAGAATGGTTGTATGATTTGTCTGGTATGGACAAAGTTGCATTCTTCGACACCAACGGAGATTATACCGTGGACTTCATTACCTGGGATGAAAACCACGATTATGACTTCGTAGTTTTCGTATCAAAGGAGGTGATGTAATTGGCTGGGCTAATGATATTTTTGGCAATTGCACTGGTTGTAACAATTGACATCTGGACCAAATATCAATAAAGGAGGTGATGTTGAAATGCTATTTGGACTATTGTTTATGTTCGTTGTAGCTTTTCTTTGGTTTCACGGGGTTCTATAATGAACCCCTAAGCTAACCAAACTAGCTTGACCTAACGCCCATACTTCGCCAACCCACTGGATGACCGCGCCAGTATAAACAAACACCTCGGGGGATACTATGCTGCGAGTATAAACCCAAACCCCGACAAAGCCAATCAAAAATTTCATTGGACCACCATTTTTCCATCGATTATCATCCGACCACCCAACGATCCTTTCCCAACCCCGTATAGTTAGCACGCTCGTTTGCCAATCGTATAACATATGTATAATGTTTGTATAAATTGTATATAAACTAACCACTCTTTTTTTATGGGACGGCCGCCCGAAATATCCCAGGACGTACTATGTTGCTGGACCAAGAAAACCCGACCGATTACAACTGCGGATATTTTTCCAAAATATTTTTCAAAAACTGTATAAAATCCTTGACTTATCCAACGACCTTATGGTACAATATAATTGCCAAAGGGAAAGGTAGCATCAACTCCTTACTTATATACTTGCTAATGGTACCTCCTTATTATATTCATTTTCATAACCTTTCTCTTTGGCACCAATAGGCCCAGGTTCACCTCCTCGATATTTGGCGCCTTACATATAAAGGGCGGGACGAGAAATCGCCCGCCTATTTTTAGATCCTCTCACCGAAGCAAACAATAAATATTATACTAAGCAGAGGTCAATTGCCCAACCTTTAAAGGATAGATATGTAAATCTATTAGTTGATCAGACTAAGTGCATGTGCACTACGTTATCAAAGAATATATAGGCACCGTAGGATGTACTCTCCAGTCTTACGCTCTGCGGTATATGATTAAACAGTTCTGATGGGCAGGAACAGTGTTGCATACGAAAACCTTTGAATAACATTGTCGTGGAGTAACCACTCTAACATATAGGAGGCTATAAAAGCAATGGTATATGTATTAAATAAACAAGGCAAACCAATAATGCCCTGCAAAGAAGCAAAAGCAAGGAAACTATTAAAACAAAACAAGGCAAAAATAACAAAACACGAACCATTTACGATTCAATTATTATTTGAATGTGAAAACCAGGTTCAAGAAGTGAATCTCGGGATTGACGCGGGGAGCAAACACATTGGTGTTTCCGCAACAACAGAAAAACAAGTTTTATATGAAGCGGATGTTGAATTGAGAAATGATATTGTTGATAAATTATCATCTCGTCGTGAGGCTCGTAGAACTCGTAGAAATAGACTGCGATACCGTCCCGCAAGGTTTAACAATCGAATTAAATCAAATCATAAAGGTTGGTTGGCTCCGAGTATCGAACAAAAGATTGACACACATATTCAGATTATAAAACACTTATACGAAGTTTTACCAATAACAAAACTTATTATTGAAACTGCTCAATTCGATACCCAAAAGATAAACAATCCTGAAATATTGGGAGAAGAATATCAGCAAGGAGATCAATTAGGATTTTGGAATGTTCGAGAATATGTATTGCATCGAGATAATCACGAATGTCAATGTTGTCACGGTAAATCGAAAGATAATATACTAAATGTTCATCATATTGAAAGTCGTAAAACAGGTGGCAATGCGCCGAATAATTTAATTACATTATGCGAAGCTTGTCATAAAGCTTATCATAAAGGCGAGATTAAATTAAACCTCAAACGCGGCAAAAGTTATCGAGATGCGGCATTTATGGGAATAATGCGAAAAACATTGCTTAATCGATTACGCGCATTATATTCAAATGTGTATGAGACATATGGTTACATAACTAAGAATACCCGCATTGAAAATAATTTGCCGAAAGAACATTATATAGATGCTCGATGTATAAGTGGCAATCCAAGAGCAGAGCCGTTAAATTATTATATCTATCAAAAATGTGTCAGAAGACAGAATAGACAAATTCACAAAAATAACTTCTTAAAAGGTAATCGCAAAAAGAATAATCAATTAATAGGAAGTGTTTTTGGATTTAAGTTGTTCGATACGGTAAAATACCAAAACAAACAATACTTTGTTTATGGTAGACGTCAATCTGGATATTTGAATATAAAAAATCTCGATGGAGAAAAAATATGTAGTGGTTCAATAAATTATAAAAAACTTAAAAGAATTAGACATAATTCGACAAAACTAATAGAAAGGAGGCGGCATATTTAATTGCCGAACATATATATGAAATATTATAGTGATGTAACCAAAAAGTTTTATAATGATGTCAAAGTACTTGAGGCCGACGAAGCCGCAGTTGTAAAAGCAGAAGAAGAGCGTAAAGCCGCCCTTGTGAAACAACAAGAGCAGCAAGCCAAGCTCAAAGAACAACGCGCTGCGCGTGCCGAAGAGATTACGCAAGCCATCAAAGAACGTGACGAAGCCCAAAAGAAGGTTAACGAGCTGTTGAGCAAGTTTGTTAAAGATTATGGCAGCTACCATTATACTTGGAGTAGTGAACTTGTTGACGACGCGTTTAAGACAGTGTTCAAATTCTTTTAAGCCGTTGTGAAAACTATAGAGAGAGGAAACAATAAATAAACCCAATTGCGGCTCGATAGGACGATGCCGCAGTTGTAGCATAATAAACAACCAATAGGAAGATTGGTTTGTTTAAACCCAGTACACGGTGAGAGGATTTGTGCTGGGCAATAATTACATATTAGACGGAGGTATCAATTATGGCAAATGAAAATAAGGCAACTGCGGTTGCGAAGTACACGGTCGATGACGTGGCGGTAATCAAGGGTGTCTCGGCAGACGAACAGGAAACCACAGTGCAGATGAGCAGAACAGAAGACGTGGCTTGTGTGTGGACGAGTGACAACACCACAGTGACAAAAATCAGAAAGCTAATGGAACGCGCTCCCGACCAATGGAAGTTGGTCAAGATTAGCACAAATGCGGCAGGAGAGCCCGTCGGATATTTCTTCGAGTGCCCCAAGAACTTGGTTGGGTTCAGAACTCCAGTTAACTTCTCAGATGAGACAAAAAAAGCGTCGGCAGAGAGAGGGAGAGAGGCGTTAAAAAAGTTTCGCAGCTGTAAAAAATAAAAGTTGCGGCAAATATCAATTTTAAGGTTTATACGTAACCAAAACTGGTTAAATACGGGACAAAAGTATCAAGATCGGGAGAATGGACGGGGAAGGGCAAAAATTTCTCAAAGCCCGATAATCTTCAAGCACAAAAATCTTAAACGAAAAGATAGAAGGCAAGCACAACTGCGGCAACCCTATAATATCAATTTTAAGGTCCGTGGAGTAATACAGGAACGTTAAATACGGAACAAACTTATCAGGGTCGATAGAAGATACCAGGCAGGGGGTATTGTCCGTCAGAATGGCTTGTATAGGGCGTAGAAAAGGCAAAGTTGAAAAGAGGGGCCGCAATTGCGGTAAATTTCGATTTTAAGGTCATTTTCCCGAAACTTCTTCGGGGAAAATGACCAATACGTAGTCGGCTCGGGAAGTTCTTCAGGTCAGTATAAAGATTTGATTTTTCCTACGTTTTATCAGTAAAAAAGATAAGGCTTCAAATGCGGCTCTAATTTCAATTCTGGGGTTTGTAGAGCATTCAACTGAATAGGTTTTAAACTAAAACAACTGCGGTCGATAAAGTAGCCGCAGTTGTTATTTTTTGTCAATATAACTGTATATAGTGAAAGGGTAGTGCATTTTGAATATTTTCAAAATCAGTCTACCCATAATTATTAAATAGCTTCCGCGTAACCCCTCGAATCATAGGGGTTATAAAGGGTTACAACCAAACCACAAACTCCAATATTCAAACTTTGCTTACAGCGCCCAACATCTTCCGTAATTCTAGACCAAAACTAATCGGGTCGATTACTTTATCGAGGCGACCCCCAATTGTCCACAGATTATTACTATAGCCTTAATCCTGGACCAAAAACGGGCATATTTATTCGATGTCGCCAATCGCAAACTCAAACTAACAACAAACCGATGTTTTCTACCTACAAAATCCCCTTACAATCCCCTTGTACTAGATTATCGATAATATAGTATTCAATACCGATAATAGATCTAATTATCGATAATTCTACTAACAACCTATTAGACTACTTACAAATTATAATTACTTACTCAATTATCATTATTACTACCTGCAAACATAAATTACCTTATATCTTACTGTGATCAATTATTCATTATTTAGTGCTCAATTACGATATGATCTATTCACTACTCATAGATCTATTTATTATTCATAGATCTATATATTATTA